>Ga0214917_10000621_pt1 | contig 46146 bp, 59 predicted proteins | sample LL_1208_BB_MetaG_FD_177983 | JGI IMG/M metagenome (GOLD analysis project Ga0214917, IMG submission 177983) | Freshwater microbial communities from Lake Lanier, Atlanta, Georgia, United States - LL_1208_BB | ecosystem: Environmental > Aquatic > Freshwater > Lake | place: USA: Georgia | collected... | reverse complement strand
TGAGGACCAAGCAGCACGTGCAAACGAGATTGCTATGGCTACCGTAGAAGCTGCTCGTAAAGTAGAAACTGAAATTATCGATGCTACTCAGCCTGCAAAAGCAGAACCAGTAGTTCTAGATACAGTCGTTCCAAGCGAAGACAAAAAAGCAACAGTAGTTATCCGTGTATCGGATGACATTGAAGCTATGACGTTTGGTGCTGGAAACTACTACAGCTTCAAATCTGGCCAAAAGTATGAGGTAACCCCAGAGGTGGCAGCCCACCTTGAAGAAAAGGGTTATGTATCACAGCGATACTAAACATTACTTTAGACGGGGCAGCGGGCTTAGTGCCCGCTGTTTCGTTTATCAAGACTTTTTAAGTATTATGGGGCACTATATAAGTGACACATTTGTTAGGTTGGATTAATTATGGCAACTCTTTCAGACCTCATTTCTAGGGTCCGCACTGAGCTAAACGACCAAGCTAAGCAATTTACAAAGACTTTTACTGGTGATGGTGTTACAACCACGTTTAATTTGGGCGTTAAGCCTGTAGATGACCTAACTCTTTTGGTCAAAGACAACAGCACAACACTTACAAATCCTGCTGGATATACAGTAGAAACCACTTTTGGTGTTATTCACACCACTACCGCAATTGCTTCTGGTCACACTCTTACAGTAAGTGGAAATGTTTGGCGTTATTTTTCAGACGCTGAGATTACAGATTTTATTAATATCGCACTTCTGCAGCACACAAAAGACCGCTCAGACGCTTATGGAAGCGCTATTACAATCACTACGCTTCCGGAGTTAGAAGTATATCCATTAACCGTTCTAGCGGTCGTAGAAGGCCTATATGCCTTAGCTACAGATGCCTCTTTTGACATTAACATCAATGCTCCTGATGGGGTCACAATCCCACGTGGTCAAAGATTTAGTCAGATAACTTCATTAATTAACCAACGCATGGAAAACTATAAGAGCATGTGTGCCGCTCTTAATATTGGTCTATGGCGTATTGAGATTGGTACTTTACGCAGAGTTAGCAGAACTACCAATAAGCTTGTGCCTGTATATATGCCACAAGAGGTTGATGATTCCAGCAAACCAGAGCGCGTCTACATTAAGAATGAACTAAATGGTAGAACTCCTGCAGTAAGCACAGCTACTATTCAGGACCTGGTAATGTATCAGGGGGATTCATTCTCGACTATCCTAACCCTGCCTTCAACTGTAACTTTAGCTAATTATACTTTTGCCGCACAGATCAGAACCTACCCTGGTTCACCTTCACTTTGGGCCACTTTTACAGTCACAACTTACAATGCAGGCCTACATCAACTTCAACTTACATTAGACAAACAGTACACAAGAGTACTTCCAGTTAGAACTTTCTGGGATATTCAAGGTACTAATAACTCTACTTCTGAGGTTACCACCTACTTTAGGGGTCAGATATTCACCACTCAGCAAGTCACAGATGTATAGTTCAGGCTCTATTGACCTGGCTTATGCCGTAAAATTAAACAAGGTTCATGCTTTAACCAAATTTAGGAATGTAAAATGACCGTTAATAACCCTCAGTTAGACCCGACCAATAAGCTTCGCGTTACCCAGCCGCAATCTCTTATTGATACTGACTTTGAGTATGGTACTCAGGTATCTAAGTGGGAGAATTTATCCCTAACGAATAACCGACCATTCGCTTATCCAAATACACCTATCACTATTACTAACGTGGTAGTCGACCCATCATCTACTGACAAATCTTTAGTAACAGTTTCCAGCACTACTACCGTAGCTGTAAACTCAATTATTGTTGTCACTGACACTCTTTTACCTGCTGCTAACGGTACTTTTATTGTAACCGCTAGCTCAGCGGGTACTTCTTTTTCTTACAAGATGAAGACTGCAAATGCTACAAGCAACCAGGCTATCTATGATGCAAATAAAACTACTGTATCAACAGCTACGTTGTACACAGCAGCCCAAATTGGTGCTGACCTTTCAAATACAGCATTTGCCACAGATAACGCAACCAGCTCGTCTTTAATAACTGTTACAACATCTGTTCCGCATGGTCTTTCTATCGGAAACGAAATTGCAGTAACCGCTAGCGGAGCAACTGCTGGACTTACTGGCGGATTTGTAGTGGCTCAAGTAGTTAGCGCAACCCAATTTAAGTACCGTGCCCGTGTCAACGTCGGATCAGTTGGCTCATTTAGCGATGGCCGTATATATGTTCGTCCGCAAGCCCAGTACCTGCACCGACCTGCTGATGGTGGAGTTATCTTTACCAGCAATGGTCAGTCATCTTGGCAGTCTGCGGCTCGTCAAACACGTCGTTATTTCCGTTACCAGTCAGGTAAAGGCATTCAGATTTCATCTGGTACTATCCTTAAGCCTAATTTCCAAGCAGATTCTCTAAGATATGTACAAGCTACTGGATTAATCACAGTCACTACAAAAGACCAGCACAATTTACAAACTGTACCACCAGACGCTACAGTAACTATTTATGGCGCAAATGAAGCCGGATTTAATGGCACCTTCCAAATTACAAGTGTAACTTCTGCTAACACTTTCACAGTGACGCCTGCAGCCGGACTACTTACTGCTGATACTACCGCTTCAGGAAACTTCTACGTTTCTACATCAGGTTGGTGGGGAGCTAAAAACCGTCTGGGTATCTTTGACCAGCAGAATGGTTTATTCTTTGAATTTGATGGTCAGCAACTATATGCTGTTCGTCGTAACTCCACTTATCAGTTAGCTGGTCGCGTAGACGTGACTAACGGTAGCACTACTGTAAGCGCAAGCACAGCGGTGGGCGGTGCGTTTAACGGCACACTGTTCTCTAAGCAACTTACACCGGGTGACTTTATTGTAATTAAAGGTCAGTCATATAGAGTAGAAGGCGTTACCTCAGACACCTCAATGGTAATTTCTCCTGCTTATCGTGGAACCACAGCCACTGCGCTTATGGTCTCTAAGACTGTAGACACTAGGGTTCCACAATCACAGTGGAACTTGGACAAGATGGACGGCTCTGGTCCTTCTGGTTACTCTTTAGACCTTACAAAAATGCAGATGTTCTACATTGACTTCTCATGGTACGGTGCAGGTTTTATTCGTTGGGGTCTTCGAGGTACCGATGGCGATGTGACCTATGTTCACAAGATGCAGAATAATAATGCTAACGCTGAAGCATACATGCGTTCTGGTAACTTGCCTGGTCGTTATGAAAGCGCAACTATACCGCCAGTTACACTAGTTTCAACTGATTTTGCATCCACTGACTCTGTACTTAAAGTAGCAGATACTAGCCTATTCCCATCAACTGGTGTTTTGGCAATTAAGCAGTATACAAGCGCTACTGTTGCAAAAGTTGAGCACGTCTACTATTCAAGCAAAACTGCTACATCATTTAACATTCCAATACTAAATGGTCGTGCAGCAGCCGGTGGTTCAAGTACAACTACTACATTTGGTTCTGGAACCACTGCAAACCGCATTACAGTTCCTGTAGCGGATATGACTAAATACCAAATTGGTATGAGATTAAGTTCAGCAGGTACTGGCTCAGCGGTTAACGTATTTAACGAAGCTACCTATATAACCGGTCTAGATGCTACAAATGGTTATATTTACACAAGCCAGACCCCGTTAATAACAACTGCTAATACAGCTATTACAGCAACTCCTATGAGCGCGTCAACACCACAGTCGTTTACGTACTCAGCTACCCAGCCTATTGTTGTTGAGTTGGCTTATCCTACTTTGGCTCCTACAATTAGCCACTGGGGTACCTCGGTAATCATGGATGGTCGTTTTGACGACGACAAGTCCTTGCTATTTACCTACGGACAGAACGCTGTAACTGGTCTAGTCCCTGTTGGTACACTAATGCCTACAAGCATTACGGTACAAACAACTACTACTGCTAATACTTCATCAATCAACGTGTCTAGCAACGTCGGAGCTAACAGCGCACCTATCTTGGTAGGTATGACTGTTACAGGCTCTGGTGTACCGGCTAACACAGTAGTTACTGGTATTACTGGAACAGGTACTGCTACTGTTATCACTGTCAGCACCTTGCTAGTACCCACCGTTGCATCTACCACAGCTCTTACGTTTACCGGAGCTACTGCTAAGGCGCTTATGTCAGTTCGCGTATCCCCATCAGTAGACAACGGTACTCCTGGCGCATTCGGTTCAAGAGAACTTATTAACCGTATGCAGCTTGTTTTGCGTGCGCTAGATATCTCTCTACTGGGTTCAGGTAACTTGCTGGTTACGCTTATCCTTAACGGTACTCCTAGCGGTTCTACTAGCTGGACTTCTATTGCAAACCCTACCTCAAGTCTTGCACAAATTGCCGACTATGGAGGTGGTTCAACCACAGTAACCAACGGTGAAGTAACTGGTGGATTCTTCGTAAACAGCACGGGACAGGTTGAACTTGGTCTAGTCCGTGACCTTGGTAACTCTGTGCTTGGTGGAGGAACTTCTACATCAAACAATGGTATTTATCCAGATGGCCCAGACGTCGCTACAGTATATGTTACTAACGTAGGTGCGACTGGCGTGGCTCTTGCTGGTCGTCTATCTTGGACTGAAGCTCAGGCGTAATCCATGAGGGCCTACACTCCTGGCGGTAGGTTTGATTCTGATTTTGAATCAGACCAAATTAGTGAGGGTATCACAGCTGACCTCACTAATCCTGCCGGTACGTCCGCTGAGTGGTGGAAGTTTGATTCCGTAAATTCTGTTAAAGATGCCATCTACGACGTTGAGCCTATTGGTACAGGCCGTGTATGGATTGGTCCAAAGACTATATCTGTTGTAAGAGCTACTCTTACTCAAGGTGCGTCATTGCTAAACGAACGCGGTTTCTACAACGCAGACACCCTTCACTTAACTCTAAATGTGGATGATGTCCAGGCAGTAGCCCCAGAAATGTTTAGCAATGTTGGCGTTATTCTATCCTCAGTAGACTTGCTAGATAAATACCGTATTGTCTATAAAAACGAAGTGTTTAGACCAACTAAGACTCAGCCTGCAGGCTTAGTTGCTAACCGCTATACTTTAGTAGTCATGGAACTTTCACAGCTTGCTCCAGATGAGCTTGTAAATGACGCACAGTTCTTAACCTACGCCCAACCATAGGAGATATAAATGGCTGAATCAAAAAAGCCGGCCCCAGAAGGCTTGCCGTACTCACCTCACACTCATGACATTGTGCCTATTGTAGAGCACAGCAAAGGTGGAGAATCTGGCTACATTGCTATGAAAGGTGCAGGACACCACGACATCGCAAACACAGTAGCACAGCTATCTGCAGATGGTCACAAAACTAATATTAGATATGCGGCTATTGTTAAGCCTAATGCTCCAAAGTCAGAAAAGTCTAGCCTTATTAAGCCACCAGCAGCTAAGCCTGCTGTTAAAAAAGCGGCTGCTGGTAAGCCAGATGCTGCTAAACCAGCTCCTAAGAAGGCAGCTCCTAAGAAAGCTAAATAATGCCTTTTAAGTCTAAGCAGCAGGAAAAATGGATGTTTGCCACTAAGCCAGAAATGGCTAAGCGTTGGGCTAAAGAAACTCCTAACCAAAAAGCTTTGCCTAAAAAAGTCAAAAAGAAGAAAAAGAAATAATGGCTAAAATAACTGCAGGCGGAAAAGCCCATAAAGTCACCAAAAAGAAGGTTGATAAAGGGGCGGGTAAAAAAGGCGACATCATTGTTGAACAAAACAGTAGGTCTGGTAAAAAAGAACGTATGAACCTTACTAAGCTTGCTGGCTCTAAAACCGTTAAACAAGGCGTAAAAGCTACTAAAAAATTTCATAAAGAACATCCAAGGATTAAATAATGGCTAAAGAGAAGAAGGTCTGGGAAACTCCAGACCCCACTAAAAAAGACAAGAAGTTGTCTAAGCCTAAAAAGGCTGCTGCTAAGGCTCGTGCTAAAGCTGCTGGCCGTCCGTATCCTAATTTGGTAGATAATATGGCTGCTGCTAGAAAGAAGAAGAAGAAAAATGGCAAGTGAAGCTTGGCAAAAGAAAGCTGGTAAATCTAAAAAGGGTGGCCTTAATGAAAAGGGCCGTAAATCTTATGAAAAGGCACATCCTGGTTCTGACCTAAAAGCTCCTGTAAAGTCGGGGGATAATCCTCGTAGAGCATCATTCCTGGCTCGTATGGGCGGTATGCCTGGTCCTGAGCGTAAGCCAAATGGTGAACCAACTAGACTTCTGCTATCATTGCAGGCTTGGGGTGCGTCCTCAAAAGCTGATGCTAAGAAAAAGGCTGCGGCTATGTCAAAGCGCTTAGAAAGCAAGAAGAATGGTTCCAAAAAAGCAAAATCTAAATAAAGCTGCTGCTGCTAGAAGTAAGGTAGAATCTGCTGAATTGCACAAGATTATGGGCAAATTCAAAACCGGTGAGCACCAAAACCCTGCAACTAAGCGAACTAGAACCCGGTCAGCGGCTAAGAAAAAAGCTGTTGAAGACTTTAAGGAGTAAGAACAATAATGCCCGAGTGTAAATGTGATAATTGTAAGTGTCGAAAGGATCAGACAAATGGCGATGCACGCTAAAAAGAACGCAGCAAATAAGAGCAAGAACCCTTGGTCAGGCTCTAAGGCTGATGAAAAGGCTGACAAAAAAGAAATGCAGGGCATGAGCCCTAAGCAGAAGGCAGCTTTTAAGAAGGCAGACAAGAAGATGGACAAGAAGAAGCCATCCAAGGCTGCTGACATGAAGATGGATAAGGCTCTAGCCGCTAAGGTTAAGAAGAACGTTCCTGCCAAAAAGAAGTAATTAAATTAAAAAGTTTAGCCCTGCGGAAGCGGGGCTTTTCTTTTATCCTAGAAGTGGCCCTATGCGAGGGTTGATTCAAATTTGCGTTGTATTTTGCTTACTCCAATGGAGACTGACATGTCAAGTATTGACAAGGACGATAAGTCTAAGGTATCTAAACCTTCAGACAAGAAGTTCCTTCTAGGTTTTTCGGATAGTTCTGCATTACCTCGCGAAAAATGGATGTTAGCCGCTTTTTTGAGTGCAGCGATACGGCGTAAAAAATGACAATAAATATTATTTCTGACGCCCCTAAATCCTTAAAAGGTATTAATTCTCAGCTTACTAGACTGCTACGGCAGGATGCTCTCGAAGCCGAATGGCCTAATAACATCGTAAAAAATCTTAAGGTGTCTATTGACGGCGTTAATATAGTTATTAACTATCCAGATAAGCTTGCTACATCTATTGAGGACCTAGAGTACGGCACTCCTAATGAGTCTCCAAAGCCTATTTTTAGAAGATTTATTAACCGTCATGGTAAGTTTATTGCCCAAAATCTGAGGGAATGGTCCGTTGATTATCTAGTAGACCAGGGGATAATTCCATGAGTTTTATCTTAAGTGAAGACTTAGCCCTTAAAACATTGCTCACTGGAATCACAGTGGTTGATGATAAAAACGCTTCTAGAGCAGTTGGTGTTTGGTTTGCTAACCCTGACGTAGAGTCCAGAGCCCAAAGCTATCCTTACATCACCATCGAATTGCTGGATTTTGATCCAGCTACATATCGCCAGCACTCTGGTTTATTTCAGGATAACGACCTACAGGGCACCGTGGCTCCTAGCGGTAATACTACCTACACTTATGAAATCCCTATTACTTGGGATTTAACCTATCAAATTACTACCTATGCCAGACATCCTAGGCATGATAGAGCTATTATTGCTTACCTTTTAAATAGGGTATTTATATCAAAACGCGGCTATTTGGCCGTGCCTAACGACCTGGGTACTGAGACAGGTTATAGGCATTTGATACTCGAAGAGTTTACTAAACGTGATACCATTGAAGATAACCGCCGGTTATACCGAAATGTATTCACCGTGACAGTAAGTAGCGAAGGTACTGTGGCCTCGTCCGTAACGACCGGAAACACTGTATCTACTGTAAAGATTAACAAAGCGACAACAGCCGACATCCCATCTGGACAACAACCTATTTAATATTTGTTTACCCCCAACTAACCCCAAGGAGAAAATCTTATGGCGACTTATAACCGCCCTGGAGTATACCTAGAAGAAGTAGCCTCTTCCGTACCGGTATCTTCTACCCCTACTTCTACAGTAGCCACATTCATGGGCTATTTTGCTAAAGGCCCTCTTGACGCTACTCTAGTATCGTCATGGAGCCAGTTCACGTCTTTGTATGGCGACATTTCTGCTAACTCTGCAGATGCGGATGCTGCTACTGCGGTTTACCTATTCTTTGCTAATGGTGGAAGCCAGTGCTATGTTCAGCGTGTAATGGTTACTGTAACCGCAGTATCTAACACAGCTACATCAGCTAGCACTACTTTGACCATTGTTTCAGCAAGCAGCCTTGCTACATCAGATGGTGGCTCTACTGGAACAATCACTGCTGCTAACGCAATTGGAGCAACTATTACCGGTAACGGTATTTCTGCCGGAACCATTATCACCAACGTTGCGTCAACTACACTTACCCTAAGTAAGACCGCTACCGTACCTTCTGGAACTTCGCTTACAATTACTAGCGCAACTGCTTCTAAGGTAGACATCAAGGGTAACACTACAGCAGTAGTTGGAGCCCAAACTCCATCTGTTAGCGGAACTAGCGTTACTCTCGTTACTGGTGCTAGCACTGCAATTAGCAGCGCTACAGTTTCTTATACTAGCCCTAATACCACAATTACTGCTGCTGGAACCACTTTCGTAGCCGGTAACACATACACCATTACGGGATGTGCTCCTGCTGGTTATAACGGAACATGGACTGCTCAAACAGGTTCAGGTTCAGGTTCTTTGATTATTAACGTTGGTACTACCAGCTTGGGTAACTTCACTACTCAGGGAACAATTACCACTAACACTGCTCACAGCATTAAGCCTGGTCAAACAGTAACTATTGCTGGTACAGCGTCTTCTGGTTCTACCCCATCTACAATTTACAACGGTAACTTTGTAGTAACCGCTACTCCTACAGCATCTAGCTTTACTGTAGTAAACACTCAGTCGCCTTCCTCAGCTATTACAACAGCTGGTACAGTGACCGGACAAAGCGCAACAACAGAACTTACGCTTACTGCTAAGAGCCCAGGTGTTTGGGGAAACAGCCTTTATTACGACATCTCAAGCTCTACAGCTAGCTCAGGCTACCCAGGTAAGTACTTTAACTTGGCTATTTACTCGGGTGGAACAAGCGCTGGATACATTGTTGAACGCTTTAGCGACATCACCATGTTGGCTAGCGATCCTGCTTACGCGGTAACTGTTATTAACTCTTCATCTAACTATGTAGTAGCTACTGACCCTAACGCAGCTAACCACACAACTGCTAACTTCTTAACCACAATGACTCCGCTAAGCACTGCACTAGTAGGTCAGACAGCCACTTCGACTGGGGCTCTTGGCTCTTCTACATTGGTTAACCTAAGCAGCGTGTCATCTGCAATTAACGCAGGTATGTACGTAGCCGGTAGCGGTGTTACTAGCGGTACTACAGTTACTAGCTATGGCGCTACTCCGTCCATCATTAACATCCAGACTCCTACTTATGCAGCTCCAAATATTACGTTGTCTACTGCTAGCGCACACAACATCGCTGTTGGCGCGACTGTAGTTGTGTCTGGTGTTACCCCAACAGGTTACAACGGTACTTGGACAGCACAGTCAGGTACAACGGGTACAACACTTGTAATTAACGTAGGTTCAAACCCTGGTGCTATTACAGCAATCGGTACTGTAACATCTAACACTGCTGTACTAAGCGCAGCTATGACTATTCCTGCATCTACTAACTTGGTGTTCTCAAACACCCCGTTGATTTCTGGAGCAGATGGTCTTTTTGCTACTAACACCTCTACAGCAAATAACACTGCAATTGCTGCTGCTACATCTCTAGCAAAGCTAGATGCAATTAGCCAGCCTATCTTGCTAAATGCTTGTGGTGTTACTGCTGCCACTGACGTAAACGCTATGCTAACTTACGCCTACAACCGCGGTGACGTGTTTGTACTGATTGACCCTACGCAGGCAAGCCTGGATGTATCAGGTCAGCTAGCCCTAGCTAACGCTTACACTGGTGGTACTGCTGGTTCTGGAGCCCTTGCGTTTGGTGCGGTTTATTATCCCAACTTAACAATTCCGAGCCCTACATCAAGCGTGCCAGGTGCTACTGTTACCGCCTACCCAGGTGGAGCAGTTGCAGCTAAGTATGCTACAACCGACGCTTCTAGAGGCGTATTTAAATCTCCTGCAGGTTTAGATGCTCGTCTATCAGGTGTTCTATCTGTAGCAAGCTTAACTAACACCGAACTTGATTACCTAAACAACGGTACTACTAGCCTAAACACGTTCTCTACTTCTACACCAGTAAACGCTATTCGCTACATACCTGGTTCTGGAATCGTAGTTATGGGTGCTCGTACACTTAGCAGCACATACAACAACCGCTACATTTCGGTTCGTAGAAGCCTAATTTACTTACGCAAGACCCTTACAGACGCAACTGCATTTGCCTTGTTTGAGTCAAACGATGAGCGTCTATGGAACCGTTTGCAGACTACCTGTGAAGCAATCCTGATTAACTTCTGGCAATCAGGAGGTCTAAAGGGTAGCACATCATCAGACGCTTTCTACGTAAAGGCAGACAGCTCTATCAATACTTCAGCTAGCGTAGCTGCTGGTGAAGTTCACCTAGAAATCGGTGTAGCGCTTCAGCGCCCTGCTGAATTCGTAGTTATCCGTATTAGCCAGTACGACAGTGGTTCTGTTGTAACAGTCCTATAGGAGGAAATATAAATGGCACAGAGCGCAATCTCACGCTATTCAAAATTAGCAACTGACCCTTTAAGAAATTTTAGGTTTATTGTTGATTTTCGTGTAACCGGAGACACCGGTGTACCAGGCTCATCTGCTGCTGGTATAAACAGCTTCTTGAAGTTTAAGGGCGGGTTTACCTCAGTTCAGGGCCTTACAATGTCAATTGACCCAATCAGCTACCGTGAAGGTGGTATGAACACATCCTTGCACATGGTTCCTGGACGTGTCACTTTCCAGCCAATTACTTTGTCTCGCGGTGTTATCCTAGGCCAAAGCGAAGCTATCCAGTGGTTTAAGCAACTATTTGCTGCATCTTCTGGTGAAGGTATTGCTGGTGTAGACGGTTCATCTTTCCGCTGTGATTTGGACATCTATGTTCTAGACCACCCAATCACCGGTAGCCCAAACATTAGCGCTTCAGACATCGTTAGCAAATCTGCTTACAAGATGAAGTTCATTATCCACAACGCGTTTATTACCAGCCTTAGCTATTCTGACCTAGCTGCTGGAGGTAACGAGATTCTATCTGAAACAATGACTTTGGTTCATGAGGGAATGTCAGTTCAGCTAGCTAACTTTGGTTCAAACGTACCTGCAACACTGACATAATTTAATAATTAAAAATCTGGTAAAATAGCTATATCTAATTAGGAGTATTAAATGACGAACAACATAAGCGATGACCCAAATCTAATCTCAAAGTATGCTGAAGAGTTTACTAAGGAACCTGAAGTTGAAATTAAGACGGTGGCTCCTTCTAACTCAAATGTATTTCTTCCAGGCGGCTTTATTGCTAAAGATGGGTCTTTGATTAAATATGGTGAAGTTAGAGAACTTACTGGTATAGACGAAGAGGCTATATCAAAAGCAGGTTCTCCGGGTAAAGCCCTAGCCGCAATGCTTAATCGCGGTGTAACAGCTATTGGTTCGTTGATGGTAGACAGAACTGATTTAGACCAGCTTCTTAGCGGGGATAGAGATGCTCTACTGATTGGAATTCGCAGAGTTACTTTTGGTGACACAATTGAATTTGAGTTCCCATGCCCACACTGTAAAACCGAGCTAGAGGTATCTGTGGACCTTGTAAAAGATGTCCCAGTTAAAGAACTAGAGGACCCTATTAACGATAGAACGTTCACATATAACTCTAAGAAAAATGGAGTGATAGTTGTGGGTCTGCCTACTGGAGCGGTTCAGAAAAAGCTTGTGGAAAACTCAGATAAGACTAGCTCTGAGTTAAATACTATTTTACTTGCAGGATGTTTAAAATCTGTTAATGGAGAGCCTGCATTAGGTGCCAGCACTGCGCTAAACTTAGGTATGGCTGACCGTGACGGCGTCATTAACGAGATTCTTGCACGTAACCCGGGCCCACGCCTCGGGGAGGTGAAGACGACTTGCGAGGCTTGTGGTGAGGATATTCCTCTACCACTGTCGTTAGCCGACTTGTTTCGTCTATAAAGAAAAAGACTACGAACAACTACTCGACCAATATGAAGCACTATCTAGATCATTTCCTGGCTGGACACTTTCAGATATAAGAAATCTGTCCGTAAGAGAACGTAAAAACTGGTTGTATCGCACAACCCGGAAATAAAGGTAGAGTATGGCGAGTGTAAAAAGCTCTTTTGGTTTAGGCGGAGGCACATCTAAAGCCCGCCTTGTCGCCGACCTTACCGAAGAATACAAAAAGCTTAATAACGTTCTTAAAGAAACTGAGAAGCTATCTAAAAGTATTTCCGGTAGTCTAAGGGGCGGAAAAGGCGGAACCGGTAACAGCTCTGTAGACGCCATGTCTCAAATGACTGGTCCTTCAGGACCTCCTGGTCCACCCGCTCCTCCAGCCCCACCTGCTCCGCCTGCACCGGGAGCTCCTGGCTTCCCTGGCGGCGGCGGAAGTAGCAGCGCTGCTAGCAGCTCTTGGTCAGCCATGAAAGCTATGGGCCTGACTGCAGTAACTGCACTTGCTTCGGGCATAGATGCTGAACAATATATTCAAAACGATATAGCTCGTCGTCGCTTTGGTTTCTTCTCTGGGGTATACAGCAGAAAAAATGATAACATTGGCACCATAGCCGGTATGTCTGCTTTTAAGGCCATGGCCGATATGGGTACTGCTACTAGTGCTATGGACGCCGCTAACGCTGCTATGGCCGGTAATTCCATGGGCTTAATGAGTGGCCTTAAAAACTATAGTACCATCATGAGAAGCACAGCTGGTATTTCTAACGTAATGCCGGGTGTTGGTCTTGAAGCCAGCATGGGTGCTGTAGGTGCGCTTAACCAAGGTGCAAGTGTTAATAAGCTTCGTATGATTGGTATTAACGTGCGTGATGCCAAAGGATTTATGCGTGATGTTGAAGACATTGCTCGCGACCTTTGGAACTCTCTAAACAGAAATAAGTCTGGTAGAGGCATGATAACTGAGTCTGACCTCTCGTTCTCTTTGCAGCCTGGTAACTCAATTGCGATGATGCTTGACCAGTATTTTGGTACTGATGCTGTATTAAAGCAAGCGGTTATTTCTTACCTATTCCAGTTTGCTAAAAACAATGGGGCAAAAGTTGGTGGAGGCTATACTAGCGAAGCCGGTAGAGCTGAGCTTAATACTACTGGAGCAAACCCTGGAATTACTCAGAGCATTGGTCGTAGAAACGCCGCGGGTACGGCTAACGTAAATGCGTACACTTCCTCCGGTGTTATTGGTATTCAAACTGCAAATGACATAATTGCTTCAACTACAAGATTAGCTACCGCAATCATGCCTCTTGCTGAAATTTTTGTCGGAGCTACAACTGCTGCTCAAACCCTTGGTGGAGCAGGTAACGGTACTGGCGGTATTTTAATTAAGGGTGCTCTTGACGCCGCAAAAGGCGCTCAGGATATTATTACTGGTGCAATGGGTGCGGTACTAAAAAGCCCTACTGGTTTAGCTATTATTGCAGCAGCTCTAGGCACTACGGCTATTGTTCGCAACGCTACTCAACAACAGGATGAGTATTGGGCGCAATTAATAAGTCAAGGAAAGTTAACTCCAAATGATAGCGCCCCTAGCTTATTTAGTATGCCCGGAGTTATACCGGACCCAAACCCTTATTTTGGAAGAAATCCAAATGCTCAAGGTGGCAGCACCGACCCTGGTAGCACGGGCACTGGTACTACTGGCACTGGAAATGGTGGTATGAGTGGTAGCCATCAGGGTGTAAAGCCTGTTAAACCTATTACCCACAAGCCATCAGACCTACAAAATCAAAAGATTCATCCTAAAGGATTTGTGCAATCTAGCGATACTGTTGTCCAATGGGCGGGTAAAGTTCTTAAACAGCTGGGTGCTCCAGTAACTGGAACTAACTTAGCTGCCATGCTTTCATGGGTCAACGCGGAAAGTACTTCTAATAATAACTATCAAACTTGGAATAACCCGTTAAATACAACTCGTTCGTATAACGGCTCTATTTCTAAAAACTATGCTGGTGTACAGGAATTTGCTACTGAAGCCGACAGCGTTGCTGCAACTGTAGCTACTATTAAGCAGGATAATTTTAAAGACATCTATAATGCGCTTGTAAAAGATAAAGGTTTAGATGACTTAAATGTGGCTGTAAAAGCTGATAAGTGGGGAACTGGGAATATTGGTGTTGCTAGAAATATCACTATTAACGTTAATGGGGCACAGGACACTATGAGCATTGTGGAAGCTATTAAACAGTATTTAACAGAACAAGCAATTATGGATAATGCAACCGGTGGAGGAGGTCATTAATGGCTGGAAATACTAGTAGTGCTTCAAGCGCACGTTCCATGGGATACATATCTGAAACTAATGCGGATAATACTATTGTAAATGTTTATGTAGATAGCGCTTTATATGGTAATGGAAGTACATCCGTTACTCAATCTGCTGCAATAAACTATGAAACAAGTCCAGGTTTAACTACCTCAGTTAAAAAGTCATATAAGTATGTCCCAACAGTTCCAGCAGTTACGGGTAAGTTTGCATTTGATTCAGTCACTCCTGGAATATCTATTAAAGGCGGACCTTCTTATCAAAACATTGGTTCCCCGGTTAAGCTAACCAAGGGCTCTGGGTCAGCCTCTTCAGGTTCTACATATGGATACATATTTAAATCTATTCCAAGATTTGATCAAAAATCAAGCGTAACTTCTGATAATAAGTTTGCCGCTAAAGTCCCAACGGCTCCTGGAAACCCTGGGGATTACCAATGGAACCTACCGCCGCACAAATGGAGTATGCCGAGAGTCGCTGCTTCAGACCCTAATAACATGCCTTCTGAAAATCGTAAACCTGCTTCAGACGACCGTTATCGCAGAGGCCGTATTTGGTGGAGAGCTACTGATACCTCTCTAAGCACTGTTGATGGAAACGGTAAAACTACAAAAATTGATAACTCTGACCGCAAATATGGTTTTCAGTTTTTGTGGAACCCAGCCAATTTCTCTACTGCTGTGTCTGTTCAGATGGATGCCACCCCTAACGTAAATGACAGATTCTTAGGTCAGGTCGGTGCGTTTCCTGCTACTGAGACCATTTCATTCACTATTGAAATAAATAGAGTTAATGACTTTGCCTGCGCAAACGCTGCATTCAAACGCCCTACCAATATTGGTGGAGCGTTAGGTAATGGAACATCTAATAATTTTATTACAGTTGCAGATGTAGCTAAGTTTGTTCCTTACTATTCTAACAATGGTAGTTTTACCGCATCTTTGTTGAAAAACGGTAAAAAGAAAAGCGTTGAACAAAAGCTTGTAGATTTATTCCAGCGCGGAACTCTTGCAGATATTGAATACTTATATACAGCTATCAATGGTCCTGGCCCAGGCGCTACGGCTTCGGGCGGAGACCACTGGAAAAATGGTCGTGGTATAATTACTGCTGACATCGGTTTCTTAATGCCTAGCCTTTTAAATATCGATATAGGCCCTTTATCATATTTAGGCTATGTGACTAACATGTCAGTGATTCACAATATGTTTACACAGGATATGATTCCGATTCAAAGCACAGTTCAAGTCTCATTTAACTTGCTGGCTACTGCTGGTTTAAGCGGACAGTCTACAGGTTCTATAGATGAAAACGGCTACCTTACTAATGATTATCACGGCCCTCACTAAAGGATATGGAGGTAAATAGTGGCTGCACCGTCAAACGATTCTAGATACTATGATTCTCTCATAGACTACATTGCCCCTAAAAAAGATGGGGAAAACGTCCCTGTTATTTTCTATGATTTTAGTGAATTAGGTACTGTTAACTACATCAACTATCAGTGGAAGCAGGGAGACCGCATAGATGCTTTGGCTAGTAAGTTTTTCCTATTTCCATCCAGATGGTGGATAATTGCTGAATTTAATCCAAAAATTGATGACTGGTTGAATGTTCCTGCTGGAACATTGGTTAGGATTCCACGTGTCTAATTACGTAAGCGTGTATTTTCCGACCAGTTCGCAACAGCCTAAACGTATTTATAAGGTGAACTACAAGCAAGAAGTGTTTGCCCATGACTACGCTATAGTTGAGCTTAGAGACTGGAACCTAGACCCTTTAAATATCAAACCAGGTTCGTTAATGGTATTGACTATTAAGAACAAAGAGTACAACGGATATGTACATGATATTCGTAACGTTCAATCTGCTAATGAGCACTTTACAAAAATTGGATTTATTGGTGCATCTTACGTAATGAAACAATCTAGTCAGAAGATTTACCGCAATATGTCGGCTGACCAGATTGTGGCAGAAATAGCTAAAAAGTATAACTTTGCTTATAAGGTTACTCCGCATCCTCGTATCTACCCGCAGGTATCTCAGGCGGGGATGACAGACTGGGAGCTTATGGTTCGCCTGGCTAAACAGTCTGGATACTTTCTTAGAGCAGAAAATACCGAATTATACTTCCAACCACTGACAGAAGACTTTACGGATTTAATCACAGAAGCAGTTAGCTTTCAAAAAGCTGAAGGTGGATTTAAGCCTGTAAATCCTATTTATTCATTTAAACCAGTTATCAGTGAGACAATAAGACATTTAGGGTTTAAAAAGGCCGCTACTTCAGTAGCCGGTATCGATCCTGTAAGCGGTCAGGTATTTAAGATAACCACACAAAACTCATTCTCACCCAGCAGACAGTTTTCAAATCAAGAATTTTTTGATGACCATGAAACGGGCGCTGTGGCAAATGATTACGACACTGCCCTGTTTTTAGCCAATGCTTCGGATGAGTATAGTAGATTTCCATACGCAGCTGATGTCCAGACCATAGGAGTTTCTTCGATGAGACCGGGACTTCCTGTGTACCTTAAAAATGTTGGCACTGAGTATTCCGGCTACTGGACCGTGCTTAGTATTACGCACCAAGTAGTAGAAAAAACTTTAAACCAGCAAATGTATGTATGCGATATGAAAGTTGCTTCTGACTCTTTGGGTAGAGCATCAGACCCTAGAATTCCAGAAGTACCGGCAGCAAACCCTACTAGACGCATTATTCCTAATCAAAAAAATAAAAACATTAAACCTAAGAGCATTATTTATTTACCGGCTGTTACCTCAAAAAGATATCAACAAACTGAATTGGTTGATAGAATAAACCGAGCTAACCAGACTGGACCTTTTGTTGCTACGTCTAGATGGGGCTCTACCCATAGAGATTTAAGTTACAACTTGCCTGATGAGCGTATGCCTCAAGCGGTTTGGGATAAGTTGAGGTCAAATGCAATCTGACATTAAATATCATGGTGTTTATCGTGGAGTTGTAGTTAATACAAATGACCCTGCAAATTTAGGCCGTGTTACCCTAAAAGTCCCTCAAGTTTCTGGTGTAGAAGTTACAAACTGGGCATACCCAGTTATTGGTGTACCTGAAAATAGGAAAGTGCCATACGGCTCTTTCTATGACTACACTGACCAATATGCAGGTAGCCTAACCGCTACGGCAAACACTAGCGCTGGCGGTGCAGTAGCAAATACCCCGATTGCTATGCGTCTCAATACCACCGATACTAACTCGACCCAGTTTATCTATGTAGATGGTGGAAATAATACTCAAATTACTTTTAAGAAAACAGGCATTTATAACGTTCAGTGGTCAGCTCAATTTGAAAACTCTAACGTAGCAGACCAAGACGTATCTGTATGGATGAGACAAAATGGCACTGATATTGACGGCTCTACCGGACTTGTGTCAATTCCAAGCAAACATGGTACAACTAATGGACACTCTATTGTGGGGTGGAACTTCTTTGTAAATGCTAGAGAAGGAGATTACGTAGAACTGTGGTGGACTACAAGCCATGAAAACGTTTATATTGCTCACTATCCAGTGAATACCAGTCCTGCGTATCCCTCTACGGCTTCTGTAGTAGCTACTGTAGACCTTGTAGGTGGATTTATACCCAGCTCTGGAGATAATTGCTGGGTAATGTTTGAGGGCGGGGACCCTAATTTCCCATTATGGCTAGGAGCATTTAATGTCAATTAACGTACTTAATTATCCATTTTCTTTCGGTACTAACACTTCCGGTACCTATATCACTACCCTATCGTCTACGTCTGACCTTAGAAAAATTTGGCAAGATAGGGTGCTGTTAGTTTTGGGTACCAGACCCGGTGAGCGTGTAATGCGCCCAGATTTTGGAAGCAATCTTTATAGTGTTGTTTTTGAACCTGAGTCTACTGCCGGACAAATAGCTAAAGACAGTATTACCCAGGCATTTACTGACTGGCTTCCAGCTTTAGATTTAAGAGAAATAAACCCTACATTTGACAAGCTAAACGGTGTTTTAACGGTAAGTATTGTCTATGGTCTGCCCAACGGGGAAGTAGATAGTGTTACAATTAATACTGGAATATTCAACCGTTCTGGTGACTTACTTCAGGAGATAAACAATGGCTAATACAGTTAGCGTCACTAAAAACTATATTCCGCAAATTGATTACGTATCAAGAGACTATACTGCAATTTTAGCGGATTTGACTACGGTCGCTAAGCAGTTTAACCCTACCTGGGCTGTAAGCGACCCTACAGATATTGGTGTTGCATTACTAGAAACCTTTGCTTATCTAGGTGATATTCTAAGCTTCTACACAGACCGTATGGCTTCCGAAGGGTTCCTAGGAACAGCCAGCCAACGCTCTAGCGTATTGCAGATTGCGGCTATGCTAGGATATACCCCAACCCCAAGTAGCGCTGCTACCGTATCCTTGTCCGTAAGAAACAACAGCTCTACTGCCTCTGTCACCATTCCCGCTAAAACTCAAATTTCTTCAACTTCAGTAGTTAACGGGCAAAGTACACAGGTAACTTTTGAAACCGATTCTGATTTAACTTTGGCAGCAAGTGCTACTGGAAGCGTGAGCGCTACTCAGGGAGTAACTACTACTTTAGAGTCTCTTGGAACTTCTAATGGTACCCCTAGTCAAGCATTCAAGATTTCACAGACTGGTGTTATTATTAATAGCAGCGGCAGCAACATTCAGGTATATGTCGGCGGTGCCCAATATACTTATAGCTCATCTTTAGTAGATAACAGCGCTTATGATTCCGTTTTTACAACCACTATGGATGCTGATGGGTTTACTTACATCCTATTTGGTGACGGTGTTTCAGGTAAGATTCCACCTGCTACATACACAGTTACAGTTACATATAGGGTGGGTGTAGGAGCTGCTGGAAACGTTGCAGCCGGTACTCTGGCCCAGACTTTCAACGGGAGCTATAACGTAACCGTTACTCAGGTTGGTGCTGCTACCGGTGGTGCAGACGCAGAGTCTACTGACTCCATTAGAGTTAATGCTCCTAGAGCCTTGCGTACATTACGCCGCGCAGTTTCTCTAAAAGACTACTCGTACTTAGCCCTTCAAGTATCTGGTGTTTCTAAAGCTAACGCCGAAGCGGCAGTATGGTCTAACGTAAACCTATACGTTGCTCCTTTTGGAACTAGCGCAACTAGCTCTACTACTATTGGTCCTTCATTAAGCTTTAGCGGTGTGGCCATTACAGCTAGCGATGGCACAGCTGGTAGCGGATACTTAACCTATACCGCTTCATCTGGAACACCATTTAGCGGACTAACTGCTAACACTAGCTATGTAACAATTACAGGCGCTGTGCCAGTTATGTATAACGTCTATGTTCCTACACTCGTAACAAACGTTGGTGGAGGTGGTTCATCCTTCACTATAGCTACGGATTACGTTTCCCCGCTGCTTCCGGCTTTCTCTACATCCGGATCAAGTAACTTGGTTATTAGCGCGGTTGGAACAAACACCGCTGCGTTTAATACGTTAAAGAGCAATGTTATTAATTATTTTACAGACAAAGTTGCTCCTAACGTATCTTTGACAGTTAATCCGCCTGTGTATGTTCCTGTAAATCTAGAGATGACCTTGCACGTTCTTCCGCAGTATAACCAAGGAAGCGTAGTTACTCAGGTCCAAAACGCATTAACTAACCTGGTATCTTACAACAACTCTTTCTTTGCTGACCGCATTCCGCCTCACTTTATTTTGAATGCGATTACAAATATTGACGGTGTTGACTACGCTACAGTTGAGCACTTACGTAAAAACTCAAATGAGCAAATTTATACTGTCAGCAGCTGGAGCAGAACTACCAGCACTGCTACGTTTGTAGTCCCATATACCCACAGCATTATTCCCGGTCAAAATGTTCGTATTTATAACGTCAATGCTGGAATTGATGGAACATATGGTGTAGTCTCTACTACAAGCCAAAGCATAACTATTAGCGTACCTACCGGCTCTGCTAGCGCAACTGGAGTAACAGTCACATCTACCACAAGCCCTGGAGCAACATCTCTACCTGTGAGCAGCGTATCTGGAATATCTGCTGGAATGTACGTGACAGTACCTTCTGTCTCTAGCCCATTCTCAGCGACTACTGTTACTGTCACTAGCGTAGGTACTAGCTCAATTAACATCAGTAGCACAGTAAACAACGTTATTGCTATAGGTTCTGCTGTTCTATTTTCATATGCACCTACTGGAACAGACAACTACATTAAAGCAATTGGATTAGACTCAACAACCTCGGCTGGTATTACCAGCTATGGAGTTAGTTGTAACTCAAATGAAATTCCTGTTAAGGGAACCTTTATCATTACCGCTACTGGCGGACTTTCTTAAGGAGAATAAATAATGGCTACAGCTGTATACCCAGGTTCCGTAAAAACCTATACAGATAAAGTAAATGGCGTTAACATCGTTGATGCCGCTGATATTAACAGCGTTCAGGCTGAAGTTACAGCAATAGAAACCGGTGTTGGTACTTCACCGGCTACTACAACCCTTGGCGCAAGCGTGGGTTCATTTACTACAACTCCAGCAGCATCATTGACTGCTAGGGTATCTAACCTAGAAGCTGGGCTTACCTCAGACATTACGTCTACTACATTTGCAGGTGCCACTGATGGTTCTCACGTAGGATACACGCTACTGTACACAGGAAACTATACTTCTGCCCCGGGTGCTCTTAGCATTAGCGGCGCATCTTATGCGAAAATTGTAGTGGTTGTTAGGATAACTACCATTGGTTCCGGTACCGGTGTTACTTTAAACGTAAATAACGCATCAACAGTTAAGTACGGATTTTTTAACTACACTACGGGTGTGCCTACTGCAGGTGGTGGGTCCACAGCTGGTGGTTCTTTTCCTATTAGTAACGTACTTACTCCAGCATCTGGTGACACTATTACAGCTGAAATCTATAACGTAAACGGTACAGGAGCTAAAACTTGTACTTGGGTAAATGGTGCCGGTTTTGGTTCCGCTATTGCTACTGCTGGTGGAACGATTACTTCTGCAGTTACTACTCTTACATTACAATCAAGTGCTTATCCTTCAGCAGCCACTTACGCAATTTATGGTGTTAAGTAAGGATTAATTAAATGGCTGTTTATGGTAATAGATTTTATGGTGCATTTAGGTATGGCTCAGCTGCCACTACTGACATTAGCGTTTACCCGTTTAGTGCACAATCATTAGACTATTGCTCAATTAAACTGTCTTGGGTTTATCCTACTAGCTCTGAATACACAAAATTCTTAATTGTTAGAAGCGCATCTGGCTTTCCAGTAGTTCCTGATTCTGGTGATGTTATTTATACAACTACTAGAACCACACTATTAACTGCCGGTACAGGTGGTACATCTTTGCTAGGTACTACTGGTACACTGACTGATACCGGGGCCTTTTATGACCCTATTACCGGAGCTGCAACCCCCACATATACTTCTGTAATAACTACTGCTGTCAATGACGCGACATCCGTTACCTTAACTGCTGCAAATCCTAACATCGCGGTAGGTCAAAGAGTTACATATATTTCTACTGGAAACTTAACTGGGGCTAACTCTGGAAGCGGCATTATTGGTGGCACTACAGTAAAAGCAATTAATGGAACCTCTTTAACTTTAAGCAAACCTGCTACTATTCCAGACGGTACTACATTAACTTTTTCAGCTAATCCACTTACCCCAGGTAAAAGTTATTATTACTCTGCTTTTGTACTTACTACCGCCGATATTTGGCAAAGAGTTGGTACTGCGCTAGGAACGTCTATCAAAGACTATAGTACAACTAATGCAATGTATGATTCTTTGCCTTACTTATATAAGGCGTCATTAGTATCTTATGGTTCAAACAACTTTAACAAGAATAATGATTTATACAACTTCTTGAGAGTCATCGGTCTTCAATACGATTTAATTAAGACCAAAGTAGAAAACGCTAAAAATAGATATGATGTAGCAAACCTTGACGGAAAATTAATTCCGGCTTTGATGGACCAAATGGGCCTTAACTATGAGAGTGGTTTGGGGCTTCAACAGGGTAGAAGACTTCTTACAAATATAGATAATATCTATTTAACTAAAGGCTCTAACCTAGGTTTTAAAAAGTTTTTAACAGCGTTTACTGGATATTCTTCTACGATACTATCAAACAAAAATCTATTTTTAACTTTAGATTGTTCTTCTTTTGAATACGGCGAAGGTTTTTGGAATACAGTTAGCACAGGTACAGCAACCCTACTTGCTACAAACACCACTATTGAAGGTGGGTCACCAATTCCATATGCAGAGACTAGTTCACCCAGCGGGTTCCCTAATAGTCAACTAGGGTTCTTAAAAGTAACTGCTACAGGTAGCACACCTGAATTTTCATACGGAAACTCTCCAGATACTTTGACCGTATCTAATAACGCCCCTGTAGGTATGACTTCTATAAACGCTTCAAATATTTATACTGGATATGTTACAGTAACCACTGATACAGACCACGGATTAAGTATTGGGCAATATGTAAACCTTCAAGGATTTACAACAAACGGTAATGGGGTGTATAAAGTAATTGGAATACCTAATTCTAAGAGTTTTATTTACTACAACAGCAACTATGCTTCGCCTTTTGGCGGAACTGTAAGCCTTGCTGTAACTAATACGATTCCAGTTCAATCAACATCTACAAGCGCCTCTATAGCTATTCAGTCAATAAGCGGAACAAGCTTTACTGGAGTAAACTCTTCTTCAAATATATTCACAGTATCTAGCACTACTAACGTTAGCGTTGGCCAAACAATAACGGTTACTTCTGGAACAGGTACTTTAAGCGCAGTTACTAAAGTCACTGGTATAGTAAGCAGCACCCAGTTTGCCGTAGATAACGTACCTACTGTAGCTTTATCTGGGGCTACTATAGCTTTAAATGGCCCTACTAACGTCTCAATAACCACGGCCTCTCAGTCATTTGCTGTAGGTCAATATGTAAAAATTTCTAACGTTGTGCCTGCTGCGTATAACGGAACCTGGCAATTACAGACTGGAACTACATCTACAAAAATTGTTATAAATATGAATGCCAACCCTGGTAACATAACCACAGCTGGCACAGTATCTGCTACAAGCGGCTCCAACGCAACAATAACTACAGGTACCACACATAGCTTTGTCCCTAACCAGCCAGTAAATATTTCGGGAGTTGTTCCATCAGGTTACAATGGAACTTGGATTGCTCAGCCTGGAACTACTGGAACATCGTTAGTTCTTAATTTGCCTACTGTCCTTGGCCCTATAACCACAGCTGGTTCTGTAAAGTCTTTGGCTACTGTAAATGTGTATGACCCAACCCTTTATGGAATACCTGTAACAGGCGGAAGTTCATATGTATTTAGCATCGCTAGCTATGCAAAAACCACGTATAGAAGCATACGTTTGGGTACTAGATGGTACGACAAATTAGGTAATCCGATTCTTCCTGTTAGCTCTGTTTTAATATCTAACGCAGTTGGAACTTGGACAGCCTTAAATAAAGCTTCATCAACCGCATTTACGGCTCCTAGTACCGCTGCTTACGCTGTGCCATATATTCAAATTACATCTCCGTCTGTAGGAGAAATTCACTACTTTGATGCCGCACAATTTGAGCAAGCTTCTATCGCAACTACTTACGCTGACAGTAGAAGAGTAGACATTTATTTAAACGCTAATCGTATAAACCAAATTATAAATCCTGGGTTTGAGTCTACTACAAACAACTGGATAGCCACAGGTACAAGCGGATTTGCCCCTGAAACAGGTGCATCAAATGTTTATCCTACTAGCTCAGTTGGTTTAGGAAACTCGGTTAGCACGCAATCAGCAAAGCTTACAGCTAATGCTAGCAGCTCTGTTCTTACTAACGCAGTTACACTTGCTAGCGTAAGCAGCAGTTCTACAACCTTTACTTTAGGTTCTGGAGATACTTCTGCACTATACGTAGGACAAAGACTGGCTGTCACATCTGGTACAGGTACTTTGAATGGAACTACAGTTATCACGGCTATAACTAATAGCACTCAATTTACAGTCAATACTGCGCCTACGGTAGCTTTATCTGGAGCTGGCGTAACCGCAACAGGAACTACAGTAGCGGCATCTACAAGCTACTACCTAAGCGCATACATTAAGGGTGCGGCTACTAATACAGCTACTATAAAAATTGATTGGTACACATCTGCTGGTGTTGCTTGTAGCCCTGTAGCATCCGCTTCATCATCTGCTACTACACTTTCCACTTCGTTTACTAGAGTATCTGTAAGCGCTGTGTCGCCTTCTGATGCTGCTATTGGGGTAGTGACCATAACCATAACCGGAGCTATCGGAAATAATTATTACGTAGATTCTGTATTGCTTGAGGCATCTAGCACTTTAAATAACTATTTTGACGGCTCTACTGGCTATGGTGTACTAGACGATACGGTGTGGGAGCAGAATACCTTGCTAAATAGAGGAACAGCTAGCAATGCTAGAAGTGACTATTATCCTAACCGTATCCTGACGTTTACTAGGCTAAACTCAGTACTGCCGGACTACCTCCCGCTAGGAAGTAACTGGGCTATATTTACGGCCATATCCCCTACTTGACGTTTATTATTTTTTCTGTATACTGATACTTCCGTTCATAGGAGGTAAATATGAGACGAGTAACCATCGCGGTTATGGGTAATGGTAAAACAACCCGGGCTAACGTAGAGGCCCTTATTGGCGATATTGTAGATTCAGTTGATGAAGCAGCTATTGCCGCAGTCTATGATAAAGAAAAGTCTGACGGGGTAACTTGGGCCCAACAGTATGCTCTTGATAAAGAACTTCCTTTTCTAGATTATTCCGGGAATAATTATGAAGAACTTTTAGTTAGTAATACTGTAGAAGAAATTAGATTCTTCGTTTTGTGGGATGATGACGACTCTGAGTGCCAGTCAGCTGCAGCAATAGCTCAAAAAAATAACATCCCAATGTACGACCTTACAAATGGTCTTGTACTAATTCCCTTAAGTCAAACCCCAATCGCTAGCCCTACTAGGGTAGTGATGCCGGTGGTAGAGTCACAAACAACTGAACATGTTGAAGCTATTAAAGAGCTTGTTGACTCTATGGCAGAGACATTATCTGAAGATAAAGACGATGATGATGACGAGGGTAATCCAGACTACGACAGCGAGTATGACCTTGAGGAAACCTTAACTATACTAGTCTCTGAAATGGGTAGAATATTTGCCCGTTCATTTGCTAAAGAGTTTAAGAGAATTATCAAGGAATAGTATGTCAGTCAAGATCAGTAGGCAGGCTCGGGACTGCCTCGCTTTCCTATATCTAAACCCGACTATTACAATAAATCACCGTACCCTGATGGAGCACTGCGGATTAAGCAGGCGTAAAAGCGCATCTGTCCTACAGGAACTACGAGAAGCAAACTGCCTCAAAATGACTAGGTTAGTCGGAGGTGGGACCAAAACTAAAGTGGTATTGTCAGAAAGTACCAAATCGGTATTATCTGGTTACCGCTATATAGCAGTACAGCAAGTAAGCAGTATTTACAATAGCTATACAGCTGGTACTGTAAATATAGCTACAAATAAATTCCTCGACGGAGTCGAGGGGAAGGAAAAACAAGTGGGTTATGAGTTCTTTGAAAAAACTTCATCTCCGGATGATGACATTCTGGTGGAGCGTGCAAAGCACATGGCCGCTAAGAAAGCTGAGTACGCGGAGATTCGCGAAGCAAAGGCGCAGAAACGCAAAGACCAGCATCGCTCAAATATCGCCCCAATCAACTGGACCTGCAAGGACGTTGCCTACGAGTTCGGAGACAGGATGGCAGACCTCTGGTCAATCAAGCCGTTTAGTATCACTGAGTCCCGGTTTGTACAGGCACTCTCGGTATTCCGGAAACAGCATGATACGAACGGTGAGCTGGAACTCAAGCTCATTGAACTATTCTTCACCACCCTCAAAGCCGAAAAGTATACAGACGGAAACCACCTTTGGAGAGCCTTCCTCTACAAAGCCCCCAGTTTGCTAATGCAGGCTCGTGAGAGTATCATCACAGTAGAGCAAAGGGAAACGAACATTATTCGTGACCAAGAACTAACTAACCGTAAGCTTGCTCTGCTAGACGAGGATGAAAATGTATAAGCCAGACGATTTGCCGGCCCGTAGACGGACTTGGGTGAAGATTGCGAGTATTCCCCCAGCCAAGCTCGGTTGGACCCTGGAGGACTGTTCAGACGTCTCTACGGACGTAATGACAGCTGCTACTAAGTGGCTATCTGCAGTTACTTCAAATAAGGTTATTAGAGCTGAGGGTAAGCAGACTTGCGGGCTTGGCTTAATGCTTTACGGTCTACCAGGTCGAGGCAAAACCACAATGGCTAACACCCTAATCCAAGAGGTACTGCGCACAGCTGCTCCAGAAATCCTTGGAATGGAGCCAGGTAAAACCGTTTCCCGCCCTTGCTATTTCATTACCTACAACGCCCTACTTGACTTAAAGGGCGCAATCATGGAAGACCACGACAATGATGACGAGTTGCTGTACAACGGTATTCTTGGAGAGGCTTATGATGACGCCTACAACGTTCGTGTACTTGTTCTAGATGATGTAGGCAAGGAACACGCCAGCGCGTCTGGTTGGCAAAAGAATATGCTGCACCATGTGCTTCGTACACGTTTCAATAACGGGCTTCCTACGATTGTCACCACAAACATCAAAATTGATGATTGGGAAGCTCACTACGGCTCTGCTACACAGTCGTTTGTCCACGAGGCGTTCATTTACGTAAACATGGATTCCTCTACTGACTTGAGGAAATAAGATGGCAGAAAATCAAAGACTACTACAGATATTCTTAAGTCACAGATCAGACAGCCCGGGTCCAGGTATATTTGAAGTGAACGCTACCGCAAATAAATTACTTAACTGTAACTGCCCTGGCTTTGCTTCAAAGAATACTTGCAAGCATACCGCTTTAGTAGAACGCAGGATTGAAGAGAATAATGGACTATATCCATTTGACTTATCAGAAAAAGCCAGCACTGCTCAAATGGTTGAGGCTATGAAAAGCGAAAAACATTTTCGTGAATTTGTGATTAAGTATGCAAAAGTAGAGGTGTACTAATGCAGGGTAATGACATTAGCAATGCCTTGCCTAAACGCATGATTGTAACTGCAGATGTTATTGTGGATGTTTATGAGGAAAATAAAAAAGTCCTCGGGTTTGTGCCAGTTAAAAAGAAGCGTAAGGAATATAACAGATTGGTTCTTAGCCATCTGTATATGACTTCGCTTAAACGAGGCATTACAATGGAGCTTGTTAGCTTTACTCACTCTGACGAAGAGATGGTAGAGTTAATGCTTCATTTAGATAAAGTCGGAACGAACCCGTTTCGTTACGGCTCGTCTTACAAATCGGTAGATAAGTTAGTTGCAGAACTTCCTTATAGACCAGAGGTTATCGGTGTAATAGATATTCCATCGCGCCTACTTCGGTATGGTCGATGGGGGATGGATTTTCCTTCATTATGAGTACAGAAACAAAACTAATTGGCGCAGCCATACGTATCCGCGACCTATCTCCACTATTTGAGCGTGGGGTATCAGACAACTGGTTTTCTAACGAAGACGATAAGCGTGTCTGGACATTTATGCGAACTCACTTTTCAAAGTACGGTGAGTCGCCTAGTGAAGAAGTAATTGCAGCTAATTTTCCTACCTATCGTGTAGCAGAATTAACAGACTCTATAGATTTCTTGCTAGATGACCTTATTGATAAGCGGCGCAAACTTTCTATTACGCATACGCTGCGCCAAGCTGTTGACGAAATCCAACTCAACAAAGACCATGAAGCTGCCTTGCTTCTTATGCAAAGCGGTCTTGTAAAGCTTGAGGAAGAGGGTCTTAATAAAACTTCGGATATAAACCTTATCCAAACCACAGAGTCGCGATGGGAAGACTACTTATTCCGAAAGAATAACCCTGGCTTACTTGGAGTCGCTACTGGCTTTCCTACAATTGACGCAGTAACTAATGGTCTACAAAAAGGTCAGCTAATCGTTATCGTAGCTACCCCTAAAACTGGTAAGTCAACGTTAGCCCTACAGATTGCAAACAACGTCCATAAACAGACTTTGTCTCCAATGTTCCAGTCTTTTGAGATGACTAACCGTGAACAGCAAAATCGATACGACTCTATGCGTGCGCTAGTTTCACATAATCGTCTTATCTCAGGTACTTTGACTAAAGATGAAGAGGCTAGATTCCAAGAGTCTTTGCTAACTATGGCTGATGATCCTACTAACTTTTGGTTAGTAGATGCGGCTCATGGAATTACCGTATCCGCTATTCAGAGCAAGATTCAAACACTGAACCCAGATGTCGTGTTTATTGACGGTGTGTACTTGATGCTAGACGAGCAGACAGGAGAGTCAAACACTCCACAGGCCTTGACCGGCATTACCCGTTCGCTGAAACGTCTAGCACAGCGTACAAACAAGCCAATCGTTATTACTACGCAAGCACTTAACTGGAAAACTAAAAAGGGTAAAGTGTCCACAGACTCTATTGGTTACTCTTCATCATTCCTACAAGACGCTGATGTTGTATTCGGTCTTGAACGTGAGGACGAGAACGTAGATGATACTAGAACCCTAAAGGTTATGGCTGCCCGTAACAGCGGTAACGTAGAGGCCTCTTTGATGTGGGACTGGGCTAGCGGCCTATTCCGTGAAATGAGTAGTGACGACGTATGAGAATAGACGAAATGGAAAAAGTACTGGCTCGTCTCGATATCGAGCCAGTAAACATGCGGGGCTCAGAAATACTTGCTTTATGTCCAGGCCATAAAGAGATGACCGGTAAGGAAGACAGAAACCCATCATGGTGGATTAACTCCGAGACCGGCGCACACATCTGTTTTTCGTGTGGGTTTAAAGGCAACCTGTGGTCACTAATAGCTACCGTGCAGGGATATAGAGATGCAAACGGTTTACTAGACTATGCAGATGCTAAAGACTGGTTGTACTTATCCTTTGACAATATCCAGCTAGGTCCGTCCGAGGAAGACCAAGAACAAGAGTCTGTGTTTAAAGAAGTGACTATGATTACTGAGTCGCGTCTTGCTCTTTTCACCCTACCTCCAGCCCACGCTTTAGCAGCTAGAGGGTTTACAATCCAAGCGGCGGAAAAGTATCAGCTACTGTGGGATACTGTTCATTCAAATTGGATTACTGTAATTAGAGACCCGCATTCAAATAAATTATTAGGATGGCAGGAGAAAGGGTTTTCTCGTCGTTATTTCAGGAATTACCCGCAGGGGGTAGAGAAGTCAACGACACTATTTGGGTTTAATCAATATACTGGAGGTCGAATGATTGTCGTAGAGTCTCCGCTAGACGTAGTTAGATTAGCCTCTGTAGGTATTCAAGGCGGCGTTTCTACGTACGGCTCAATTATTTCTAACACTCAACTGGAGCTAATAAAAGAAGCCGATGAAATATTATTCGCACTTGATAATGATGAGTCTGGGTTAAAAGCGTCTAAAACTATGCTGGACCAGGGATTTGAATCTTGGTTCTTTAATTATTCACAAACAGATATGAAAGATATAGGGGCTATGAGCAAATCTGAAATCCTTAATGGACTAAGTACTGCTAAGCACTCTGTAAATGGATTAGGAGCACTCACATGGGATTTGTAGGAACATTACTTCCCTATCAGCCGGAAGCTGTAGAAAAGATGACCAAGAGAGGTAAGATGCTTGTCGCATATGACCTAGGCCTTGGTAAAACTGTTTTAACTATTGCTGCAATTGAAGAGCTAATGGATGATAATAAGATAACTGAGCCAGGGTTAATCATTTGTTTATCTAGCCTCAAATATCAATGGGAAGCTTCTATTACAAAATTTACTAATGGTTCTAAAGCCATAGTTATTGACGGTACTCCTGAGCAAAGAAAAAAGCAATATGACAGAGCTATGAGATGGCGAATGTCAGGGGTTGATTATATAATCATGAACTATGAGCAGGTAGTAAATGACTGGGAATATGTAAAAAAACTTCCTAGAGGCTTCATTGTTCTTGACGAAGCAACCGCAATTAAATCATTTAGATCAAAACGAGCTAAAGCAGTTAAGAAGTTAGCTACGTGTGAGTATAGGTTTGCTCTTACCGGAACCCCTGTAGAAAACGGTAAACCGGAAGAATTGTTCAGCATCATGCAGTTTGTAGACGATAGCGTTCTAGGCAGATTTGATAAATTCGATATGACCTTTATTGTTCGCAATACTTGGGGTGGCGTAGACCGTTATCGTAATCTACCTACTCTACATGAGCGTATGAAAGAGGCTTCTGTTCGTAAGGCTCAAAAAGACCCAGACGTTGCGCCATTCCTACCGGCAACTATTCATAAAGACCCTATCTATGTAATGATGGATAGAAAAACTGCAAAACTATATAAACGAATTGCAGATGACCTACTTCTAGACTTAGATAACGCTCAAACACTATTTGGCAGTAATTTTAACGTACTGGCTCATTACGGGTTTGAAAAGTCTTGGGGCGGACCAGCAGATGAACTACGTGGACAGGTCATGGCTAAAGTGGGCTGCCTTAAGATGCTCACCTGCTCTCCAGAACTTCTTAAGATAAGCGCTAAGAAGTTTAGGGAAGGCAACGGCGAAGGTTCATCTTATGCCGCTCAATTAGATGATGAAGAGTTACTGGATAATTTATCAAATCCTAAACTGGATGCTTTTGTAAGTTACGCCAAGGACTTTTTAGAGCAAGATGAAAACAATAAGTTAGTTGTATTTTGCTCTTATGTAGACATGGTGGATATTATCGCTGACCGTCTTGGACGAGACATAAGCGTTACTTATACAGGCCAGTTAGACGCAAAAACCAAGGAGAAACATAAAAATGCTCTTAATACCGACCCTACTATTCGTGTTTTCGTCAGTTCTGATGCTGGTGGTTACGGTGTTGATTTACCAGCGGCGAATATGCTCATTAATTACGACCTCCCTTGGTCTTCTGGTCTTGCTACTCAGCGTAACGGTAGGATTCGTCGTGCTTCTTCTGAGTGGAAAACCATAGTTATTCAAGACATCTTGGTCACAAACTCTATAGAAGTACGCCAACATCAGGCCCTTCAACAGAAGAACGCTGTTGCAGCCGCTGTGATTGATGGAGAAGGAATAAACGATAAAGGTGGCGTTGATTTAACTATTGGCACTCTTCGTGGATTCCTTCTAGATATGTCAGTTTAATATGCCTACGTATGAGTACCGTTGCCCAAAGTGCAACAAAAGCTATAATATAGAACATAAAATGGATGAACATCCAAAACCTGCTTGTACAGACTGTGTAAAGCCTCTAGAACGAGTTTTTAGAATTGCCGGGCTGTCATTCAAAGGCGGAGGGTGGGGAAGTAGCAGATGACATTTGAAGAGTGGCTACAGTACGGTCTTACACAAGGTTGGTGTGGCCCATCTGTATGTGAAATACATGATGGATTACCTATGAGCCTTGAAGAAGAAACAGCTTATGAACAGGGAGAAGACCCTTGCGTTCATATCATAAGGCTTTACGAAACTCAGTTAGATAAAGCTGAAGTAGAGAAAAATCATCCACCAAGCACCTGGAGAGCAACTAACTCTGGGTATGAACTATAAGGAGAAACAATGGCAAAAGGAAAGCCAGCACCAGCACCAGTTAAATCAACTAACAGCCGTAATAACGGTAAAGCACCAAAAAAGCGTCCAAAGATTTTTGATGCAATTAAGCGCAAGCTAGTTACAAAAAAGGATTAAAGAAAAACCCCCTGCCTAATTAGCAGGGGGTTTTTAGTTAGAAATTAAGCCAGTGGCTTTTCTTCTTCATCATCGTCAAGAGCATCTAGCTCGTCAACGTCACCAAAATCAGACATGTCTGGGGCATCCTGAGCTGATGTAGACAAAGCTTCCTTGACCTCTTTAGAGTCAGCAGACTGCTTTGCAACAGCTGCACGGAATCCCTTTTCAATGTCTTCGTCTGAGATGTGAGCATCCCAAGCTAGCTGAACACCGAAGTAGATGATAATTGATGAGAACACGGTCATAACACCGTTTAGTGCACCAAGTAATGGGCCAATGCCTGAAGCGGCACCAGTAGCCATACCTGGAATAGCAGCGAACATAATAACACCGATTGTTCGCTTTAGTAAATTAAGAAGGGCTTTCATTATTTAATCTCCTGTTTGCAAGTCTCGCAAATTTTAGGTGCAACGGCTTGTACAGGAGTTTGGGATACGACTGGTTCTTTTTTAGGGGTTTTTGGTGCTGCTTTTTTGGCAGCCTTTTCTTCAGCAATTTTCTTTAAAAGGAAAGCATGGGCATCATATACCTTGCCTGTGATTCCTCCTCCAGAAACTGTAGATAGCGTAAAGTGTAGGTGAACTCCGCTACTAGCACTACCTGATGTTCCAGCTCCACCTACAGTGTCACCAGATTTAACCTTAGTGCCAACCTTAAGAGGAGACTGCTTGTTCATGTGGCAGTATAGGAAAAAGTGCTTTCCTACTTTAAGCTCAATGACCCATCCAAGGACATCAGTCCATTTGTTTAGGGTAATTTCGCCATCTCCAACGGCAGGAAGTGGAGTTCCAGCTTTAAAACCGTTGTAATCTACGCCACGGTGTGGGCCCAAACCCATAGCTTTACGCTGGGCTGAGTGTGAGCCAAATGGGTCTGCCACTTTAGGAAATGGCAAGCGATAATTAGACATACTAATCCTTTCAGTACAGTTCTATTGTGCCGTATTTACGGCTACTTTACAGGGGATAAAGAAAAACCCGGGCACTTGCACTACGCAAATACCCGGGTTTAGGCAGATTATTCAGCGTCAGCTGCGTCTTCTACAGCCTTCTCAGCTTCAGCTTCAACTTCAGCTTCAACTTCAGCCTCTTCTACGACTTCAAGTTCAGCCTCAAGTTCAGCCTCAGTTGCTTCTACCGCGTCTAGGTCTAGTTCATCAGACATAAGGGTATTTCCTTTACTTTTGTGGGGTGGGGGACATTTTTATTATGACTTAATCATCACGATTACGCAGTGGAAACGTAATAATCCAGATAACTAAAGAAATAATAATACACCAACCGACTACTGCTTTAGCAGAGCCTTCAAGCACAATCCAGGCTACAAACATGCCCAAAAGGGTCCATATTTGGCCAATAAGGTCGTTTAAAAATTTCATTATTCCTTCTTTCGAGTAGAACCTGAAGAACTTGAGCCTGCACTAGCAGCAGCTGCGCTAGCGGCACTTTGAGCAGCCATAGTAGCCGCCTGTGTTGCAACCTGTGTAACAATAATGGCAGAAATTACGACTTTTTGGGCCTTTTCTCTAACTGCGGGAGGTAAATCTGCACCAATGTTACTTAAGGCGTTAAGCGCATCAGATAACCCCTGAAATACTGCCCCCAACACTGGAACTGCTGCGATAGGGTTGTTATCGCTAAAGTCCTTTGGGGGAATTATTTTGGGTTAGGTACGAATGTTGCTCTCGGAAGATATGCACCATCAGCAAAATACTTAGCTGCTGTTTTCTTTGGTTTACGTTTATCCGATGCAGTTGGTTTAGGTATGTTTGCTAAATCAATTTTTGCTTGAGCAAGTTGTTTTTCTAAGTTATCAACTTTGGTTACAGCAGCTTCAATACCTTCAAAAGTTGTTGCATATTCTGCTTTTAGGTCACGAAGATTTGCGGCCGCTACTGCGTTAGCATCACTGCAGTTTTGCCAGTTGATTTCAGAATCATTCATAACTAACTCATATCCGCTAAGTGTGCCGCGTTTAGCTGCTAAATCTTGGCTCAGCATTGCATAAGTTAAGTATTTGCCATCGTAATTTGTTTCAGAAGCTAGATAGACCTGGTTAGCTTGTTCTTCAGCGGCCACTGCCTGAACGTAAAGAGCAGTCTTAGCATCCAAGATGACCTTTAGTGCTGGGTCTTTAATCATGGTAACTGCCGCAGTCTGACTGAATAGTGAAGCAGGGGCTATGCTCCAAGAACCACCTAGAGGCTGGTAGTAAAGAGTAGAACAAGCACCACCAGTCCATTCGTAGAACCAAGCGTCAATAGCATATGACTTACCACCGGTGAAAGAGAACATACCAATTGAGTTTGCTCCACAGCCCTTTAATGACCAGTCATTGATTACCTGAGTGCCGTTTATAGACATATAGAAACCATCATCGGCTTGGTTCTGGAAATAAACCTTAGTAGTGGTTGGGTATGTAATGTAGCCCTTGTAGTGCAGCATAATGTACTCAGAGCCACAGCCTAGAATGTCTCCACCACCCCAGTTAGCCTGAATGTTGCTAACTGTGGTTGTCTTACATTTTGTATAGACATTATCTGACTTTGAAGGGGGATTACCATTTCTGTTAATTCCTGTATAAACATCTACTGTCAAACCAGGGGTAGTTCCCTGACCACCGGAATTAATAAGCTTGGTGTCGTAGTCATTTTGGGCCTGGTTCATATTCGCTTGAGCAGCGTCTGCATTTTGCTGTGCTATTGCATAATCGTTATATGTGCTATCCACTAAATCAGCAGCAATGTTTACATCATCAATCGCTACGGCTACTGCCTGTTCGGCAGAAGATACCTGTGTAAAATATTGGTCATAAGCAGCCTTATTTGAGTTGTAAGTTGCTTCAGCAGCATCTAGTGCCTCTTGGGCTTCCATGACAGCGGTTTGAGCAGTATTAATTTGGTTTGCTTGCTCATTTGAAGAGTTTGTCCAGCTATCAAGATCAGCTTGAGCAGCGTCAAGTTGAGATTGAAGGTCATTAATTTTAGCTTGGGCCTCTGCTACTTTATTGTTGTAATCAGTAGTGCTGTCTGCCAGAGCAGGACTTGCTGAGAAAAACGCAAACAAGATAGATAAACCTGCAAAATAAATAGCAAATAATTTACTTAGTCTTTTCACTCTTATCCTCCTCTACATTTTTTAAGGCCACAGTTTGTTGGAAAGCCGCGTTGATTTCATTCATGGTAAGCTTTCCATCTTCCAAGAAAGCCAGAGCCAGCAGTTCAACTACTTTAGCTACTGCCATTACACCGCCCATTACGGCACTAAACCAAATAGGGATTTGCACGCCGCTCATAGAGCCTGCGACTGTTCCTGCACCGATTACGCCCAGTGCTGAGGCGACAAATGTTGCGAGTACGCGCAACATGACATTTCCAAAAAGTTTCATAATGCTTTTCTAAACTAGGGTTTATAAGGGAGTTTAGGTATGGGAACGCGGATGTTAAGCAGTTAACTGCGCGATTAATTTGACAAATAGGGTCAATACTATTCTCCACCATCCAGGTGTGTTTTTTTGGCTAAACGTTGCTTACGGCTGTATTTCTGTGCTAGGGTTTTACCTATAACTGAATAGAATGTCACTTCGACAATAAACGACCCCAGTACTAAAGCAATGAAAGGTAAGGTCGCTAAATGAAAAAGTACGTAATAGTAACTAGTATTTTATTAATGCTAGCCGGTTGTTCTGCGTCTACAGCAGTCGCTGTAGATCAGGAAACCAAAATAACAAAACACCATGTAGTAAAATCGTTAACTTTAGTTCAGACAGCAAAAGCACATCGCAATACTGCTCATATGAAAAAAGTTGTTAACTACCTAAAGACCCGTGCAGGAAAAACATCTTATGTATTTTCAGGGTCCAGTCCTCGTGGATGGGACTGTTCCGGTATGGTCCGCTGGGCCTACGAACAATTCGGACTCGAATTACCACACTCAGCTGATGCTCAAGGGCATCTTGGAACACGTGTTCACACCCCTAAATTAGGCGATATAGTCGTGTTTGCCTATACGGGTAGAACGGACTTTTATCACGCCGCTATTTACATCGGAAACGGCAAAATCATTAACGCTAACCGTGAATATGGAACTACTGTAATTGAGCCTTTATCTAACTTCAAACGAAGCCAGATTCGGTTTATTAGGGTAGTGCCTACGCTATAATAAAAACACAAGACTGGCCCAAGCTTAATGGTGCAGGGCCAGTCATTTGCCCCTATAGCTCATCTGGTAGAGCGACGCACTTGTAATGCGTAGGTGACGGGTTCAAGTCCTGTTGGGGGCTCTTTGTATAGACAATATGTATAGTTTTTGGTAAAATCTATACAGGTACGCCAATTGGGTACCGTAAATAAATACTGTGCTACGGGCAGTAAAAAACCTCCCAGGTGCGCTTCTACGAGAGGCGAGGGAGGTATTGTTAACTATATTGTAGCACAGTTGTCGTCTAAAGGAGACAACATGAATACATTAAATGGCGAGTTCCCAGACCCATGGGACAAGCACAGGAACCCTTACGACCCTTGGGGTAAAGCGGTTCCAAGTCCGCACGAACCACCGGACGTTTATAAAAAGTGGCAGAAACCTGCCGCACCAAAGGTTATTACTATTAATGACCTTTTTCCCAGCCTAGACCGCTGGGCAATTGGATGGTCACCAATTTTAGATGAATTGAAGAGTATAGCTGCTGTAAAGCCTAGCTACCCTCCTTATGACATCATTGACCAAAAGAATGACTCCACCCTCATCAACGTCGCTGTGGCTGGGTTTACAAAAAAAGACCTAACCATCACAGTAGAAGAAAGAACGTTGAACATTGAAGGTAAAAAAGAAGACAAAGAAGACAGTGGAACAGTCGTACATAACGGCATTGCAGGGCGCGACTTTAAACTCGTTTTTGCTCTTGCTGAGTTTTACGAAGTAGAGTCCGCAACCGTTAAAGACGGCATTCTATCAGTCAAGCTATTTAAGAATGTCCCTGACGAAAAGAAACCAAAAGTCATCGACATCAAGTAAACTAGTTACACCTCCCCTTTGCCTATGGCTTAGGGCACCAACCCTTTGGGGTTGCGTTTAAAACTGCTGCGGCTTGGCAACACGGACCGCAGGGTAAACGCCACCTAATGTTTCGTCATTAGGGAATGTTGCAGGACTGGTTAGCCCCTGGGCTAAAGTCAACTCTCGAAGTTGGTAGTGCAAATCTACACAGTCCACTGGTGTGTTTCGCCATCGCAAGAAAACGTAGACCGCCCGCCAGAGCGTATCTGGCACTTTAGTCCTAAGTGTTACGGTAGCACGGCGGTCTCCAACACCGCAGGCCTGGGTTCGACTCCTAGAGGATTAGCCATTTGTACACACATTTTGTGTTAAAATAGGGGTATGCCAAATGCACCTAAGACCCCTACCCGCACCGTCCGTGTACCAGACGACCTATGGCTTGCCGCCCAAAAAGAGGCCGCTAATCAGGGAATAACCGTTACCAGCGTTATGATCGAAGCCCTGGAAAAATTTGTTGAAAATGGACTTGACAAAGTCACAGATTAGGTATTAGTTTTGTACTGCTAAGAGTTAGCAACCCACAAGTGGGTAGACTACAAAGGTACAACATGCCAATTAACAATCAGGAACCGCTAGACCCAAACCTAGACCGTGTTCGTAAAGAAGTCCAGCAATATGTCTTTCTAAAAGATGAAGTTGCTGGCATTGAAACTAGAGTAAGTGATTTAAGAAAGCGTATTCTAGCCTCAGTAGAAGAGTTGGGTGAAACCAACGAAAAAGGAAGTATTGTACTTCCTATCTCAGATGACGTAAGCAATACTGCAAATGTGGTAAAGCAGCGTCGTGTCTCCAAAGTCTTTGATGAAGACAAAGCAAACAATCTATTAGCTGAAAAAGGCCTATTCGAGTCATGCACAAAAACTGTTGTAGTACTTGACCAGGATGCTGTCATGGCTGCATACTATGATGGTAAGCTAACCGATGAAGACATCGAAACCATGTTCCCTGAAAAGGTAACCTGGGCACTAATTTTGGAGAAGAAGTAATGGCTAAAATGGCATCACTACACGCAGAACTAACTGAGCTTCCTGACGAGGCTAAGGACTTCATGCAGGGTTTTTATCGCGGTCGCGCTGAAGGTATTGAAGTCGAACGTGAACGCATTATCCAATTCTTAAAGTCTTTTGGATACTTCATCCCAGTTGGCGATGTACTAACCCTGCTTACTAAAGGTGAAACCAATTAGCCAAGTAAACCCTGGCCTATTTAGCAGTGCTACAGACGACTGGGGTACACCACAAGCTTTGTTTGATGAACTCAATGCAGAGTTTGGGTTTACCCTGGACGCCTGTGCCAGTAAACATAATTTTAAAGTTAATGTTTACTTTAATAAAGAAATTAACGCACTAACACAAAGTTGGGAAGGCATTGTCTGGATGAATCCACCTTATGGTCGGACTATCGGTCAGTGGATGAAAAAAGCATTTGACGAATCTCAAAAAGGTGCTACAGTAGTTTGTCTAGTACCCGCTAGAACTGATACTACGTGGTGGCATGATTACGCCATGAAAGGCGAAATTCGTTTCCTACGTGGTAGAGTAAAATTTGAACAACCGGGTAAGGCTGGAAATAACTCAGCCCCATTCCCGAGTGCTATAGTGATTTTTAGGAGTAACTAATGCAAACATTTTTACCGTTTAAACAATTTGACCAATCAGCCAAGGCGCTAGATAGCAAACGCCTAAACAAACAAATTCTTGAAGGCTACCAAATTCTCAAAGTACTTAGTAATAATGACCCTAAAGCCGCTTGGAGAAATCACCCTGCTGTTAAAATGTGGCGTGGTCACGAAGGTCAGCTTTGGCTTTACATTATGGCTATGGTAGATGAAGCCAATATTCGCGGGATTAAGACAGATAAAAACTTAGATAATCTAAGAACTCTTAAAAGCGCATTGTCAAAAAGCTGGGGATTTAGTTTGCCTAACTGGTATAAAGATCCGTTTGTTCTTGTAAAAGTACTAACTACTCATAAGGCCAATTTATTCCGCAAAGACCCGGTTTATTATGTGGACTTTGAATTTGCTGTTACAGACAAGGAAAACACTCCTTGCTGCCCTACCTGCCAATACTTTTGGGTGACTCACAATGGTAACTAAAAAAGAAAAAATTATATTTGCATTATTGTTAGTAGCTATGCTACTATCTCTTACCTATGGATATTTTTTAATTAAAAAAGATACACCAGACAATTGCTGGTCTCACTATCAAACAGAAGACCAAGCAATTCTTAATTGCGAAGGAAATGGCGACTAATGTTTGATTACGATAGCTGGCTAGAAAGTCCATACACAGATGTCGGAGAACCATGCGAGCATACCTGCTCAGAATGCGATGGAGAAGGCAAATTTTGGATCGAAGAAACTGAAGAGTTTAGCGATACAGAACCTTGCAATTCCTGCAACGGTACCGGAACTTGCGAAGGCGACTGTGAACCAGAAGAGCCAGACTATAGCTATGACCCAGAGGGTTAATTGTGAGATATGTAGTCTGTGAGCATGATTTAACTCATCAACGCGGTGCTCATGTTTGTGATGGGTGTTGCGCCAAGTATTTACTTCTAGAAGATGAAGATGACTGAAAAAGATTTTATAGACGATATGTTCGGGGAACTAGATGTTTTCTATCCCGGAAGTACTCGTAAAAGGCTTAAGCCTGTAGAGAAGCCAGTTTTTGATACAGACTGGCAAAAAGACTCTTACAAAAAAACTTTACCAAATGGTAGAGAAATTGAAGTTTATACGCTAGGCTCATTAGCCAAAGCACTAAACCGCACAATTCCAACGCTTCGGCAATGGATGCAGCGAGGAAAGCTTCCTGAGTCACCATACCGTTTACCGTCTAAATTAGACAAAAATGGTAAGGTGTCTGAGGGTCGGCGTCTTTACAGTAAGGCGATGGTGGAAGTCACAATAAATTTGTTTCTAAAAGCTGGACTTTTGGACTCAGATCGTATAGACTGGAATATACACCGGAATCTTACTAGTAGGATTGCCGAGGCGTGGGAAACAATCCGCGCAGAAGAAAACAAATAAATCAATTAAGGAAAATATGCCATTAAATAATGCCCCAGATGCCGCTAGCTACCTTGCCGACGACATCGATGCCCGCCCATCACAGGCCACAGCAACATCTACATCAGTTCAATCTGGTTGGGATGCTGCAGAAAGCCTAACCGTATCAAACGACTTCCCAACAGAAGTTAAGTTTGAAGAAAACAAGCACCAGGTATTTAAGTTCCTGGACCAGAATGGCCCATTTGCCATTTACAAGCAGCACTTCCTAACTCAGAAAACAAGCGGTAAGCGCTCGTATGTCTGCATTACTAAGGCTGCTACTTACGACAACGAGGGTCGTGAATTAGCCCCCGCTGTTGCATGTCCACTTTGCGTTAAGCTAGAGGACCGTCCTGAAAACAAGCGCGCGTTTACAGTTGTAACCCTAAACTCACCACAGGGTATTCAGCGTCAGATGCTCATTTCAGGTGCTCGTCTTTATCAGGCTTTGCACGCAGCCCACAACTCACCGCAAGGTCCTTTGACTAAGGGATACTGGGCAGTTGTCAGAATCGGTAAGGGTCCTCAGACCAACTACACCGTAACTCCAATTAAGGAACGCGACCTCCAGGAAGACTGGAACCTTAACGCTGAAGCAGCTGCTCAAGTTGTTGACGCATCTGAGGTATACTCACGCAACCTTATCAAAGAGCACTCATATGCAGAGCTCAACGAGATTGCAGATTCGCTAATCTAAATCCAATGGTAATAGGCGGGGACTTGACATCCCCGCCTATTACGCTATTGTGGAGATACTATGAATATAATTACTACTGCTGAACAACTTGCCGAGATGGTAGATTTTTACCTAACTCAAGATGCCTTTGCCTTTGACGTTGAAACCGTAGGCCCACGCCGCGGTATGACTCCTGTGAATGAAGTCCTATGGATTACATTTGCAACTAACGGCCGATGTGACGTTATCCCTATGGGACACCCACACGGTGATTTTATTGAAGAAGTTTTCCCACTGACCGGTCAAGGAGAAGTGCGAAAGGAAAAGGGCCTACCCCTTAGACCTAGCGACTACAGCCGTGACTCAAAGAAAGCTACTAAAGTTTTTGGTCCTGCACCAGAACAGCTGTATCCGGCTGAGGTGTTCAAGGCCCTAGAGCCATTGATGTTCTCAGAAACCATTTTGACTATTGGTCACAATCTAGTCTTTGACCTTACATCAGTAGCTAAATATTACGGTGGCCGTGTTCCAACTGCACCTTACTTTGACACCATGATTGCATCGTTTATCTCAGACAACCGCAATAAGAATAAGTGCGGTCTTGCTGACTGCCTAAAGCGTGAGTTTGGATATGAGATGGAAAAGGGTGTAGGTAAAGAAGTTGAAGTCTATGATTTTAACACTGTCGCTAAGTATGCTTACTTAGACTCTAAATACACTTTTCTACTATGGAAAGCGTTAATTCCTAAACTAGAAGCTGCTGATTTAAATCGAGTTATGGCTTTAGAAATGGACGTTTTAGCAGTACTATGCGACATGAAGCTAACCGGCGCAAACATTGACACAGATTCATTAAAGAATTTAAAATTTGAGTTAGAACTTAAAGTAGATGAGACCAGAGCCAGGATTTATTTAATCGCTGGTCGTGAGTTTAATATTAACTCTAACCAGGAAAAGCAAGCTCTACTTTACGGCTCTAAAGAAGAGGGTGGTAGAGGCCTAAAGGCTAAAGTACTTACCACTAAAGGTAATGAAAAAGACAAAGCTGGCAGTGAGTTATCAGAATCAGACTATTCTGTTTCAGCAGAGGCTTTAGAGCCTTACCGTGACAAAGATGATTTAGTAACTGCTTTGCTAGAGTACGCAGATTACAATAAGTTGCTATCTACCTATGTAATCCCATATTTGGGCGGAGAGGTAGAAAGAACTACATCTGGAAAAACTAGAACTGAGGTAAAAGAAAGCCTGCTTATTAATGGGAAACTTCACGGTGACTTTGTACAGCATGGCGCAGAAACCGGTCGTTTTTCTAGCCGTAACCCGAATTTACAAAACGTTCCTGCACCTAATACAGTTCACGGTAAAGCTATCCGTAATCTATTTGTAGCCCCTCCAGGACACAAATTGGTCGTAGCCGATTACTCGCAGATTGAGCCACGGGTTATTGCGTCTTTCTCAGAAGACCCAATTATGATGGAAAACTATCTAACTGGCCAAGATATCTACACCACTATCGGTAATACCATGAACGTAGGTCGTAAAGCCGGTAAGGTACTTGTGCTAGCCATGGCTTATGGTGTAGGTCCAGATAAGATTGCAAGTCAAATTGGCTGTACAAAGACTGAGGCTAAAGATTTGCTAGATAGATTCTCTAGAGAATTCCCAGCCATATCTGCTTATCGATCAAAAGTTATCGGGGCAACTAGAGCAGGTAAGCCAGTACCGCATATTAAAACAATTACCGGGCGTCGTCGTTATCTTCCTGAGATTATGTCAAGAGACAATGGTCTTAGGGCAGGTGCCGAACGTCAAGCCTTTAATACTAAAATTCAAGGTAGTGCTGCTGATATCATTAAGATTGCTATGGTTCGTGCCTGGAATATGATTCCAAAAGAAGCAAAGATTATACTCACAGTCCACGATGAGTTAGTATTAACTACACCAGCAGAACTTGCAGAGGAAACTGCAGAAAAATTGCGTCAAGCAATGGAAGAAATTGAGGTTTTAAAAGTGCCTTTGATTGCAGACATTAAGATAGTAGATAAGTGGGGTGAGGCAAAATGACCTCCTGGCCAATTTCAAACTCAGACGATTCTGGAGATTTACATAGAGTACCTATCAGTACGTTATTCAGATGGTATCTATACGACACTTTAGGTGATGAAGCTAATAATCATATAGATGTATTTCAGCTAACTCCAGTTAGCGAAGAAGGCAACGATAAAGAGATTGAGGATTCAGAAAGCCGTTTATCTGCCATTGAGCCGCTGCTGTCTTTTATAACCCTGTATTCAAATATGAATGCCCAATGTTCGTTTGAGGCACATCGCAAAGAGATGCTAAAAATTCCAGGAATTACCGAAGATATGGTAAACTCTGGTTCTGAAACCTTAAAGGAGTTCTACAGTACCTTAACGTTTAATGGGTTGTTGGCAGCTTTTTCCGCTGCTGTAGACCTTAAATTGATTAAGATGCACGGAATTCATACAGGAATACAAAAGGAGACAAATGAGTAGCTCATGGTGGGCAGATAAACTGGGTACCCCAAGACCAGCACAGCCTAGATTACCAGAACAGCAGGTTCCAGTAGTACAGCCGGGAATAACCCCGCAGTACCCGGGATACACCCCTAATCAAGGTTATCCACCAGTTACTCAGCAACCTGTTTATAATCCTGACCTAGCTGGGCATAGATTACCGGCCAGTGCAACTTCGCCTGACCGATGCCCTAACTGCTCTAGTGGTAACTATGGAAAGATGGTCGGAATGCCTGAAGCTAAGCCACGTTGTTATGACTGCGGATATCCGCTACAGCAGTCAGGCTCAGGAACTCCTGGAGTACGTTTACCTAATAACGGGCCTGTAGAAGCCACCAAACAAATAAGCACCGCAAACAATTTCAACCCTAATACCATCATCGACAGGATTGGCTAATGTCATTACAAAAAGTTCTAGCACAGATTAATAAGAAGTACGGCGAAAACACAGTTGTACTAGCATCAGACGTTGCAGCTCCATCTCGTTTCACATCAGGTTCATTATCGCTAGACATGATTTTGGGTGGGGGCTGGCCAACCAACCAGTGGCATGAAATCATTGGTGAAGCAAGTAATGGTAAAACAGCTTTGGCACTTAAGACAATTGCTGCTAACCAAAAACGTGACCCAAACTTTACTACCGTCTGGATTGCTGCAGAACAGTGGGTACCAGAGTATGCAGAGATGTGCGGCGTAGACCCTACCAGAGTGCACGTGTTTACCAGCAACGTCATGGAAACGGCCCTTACAGCCGTTTTAGAGTTCGTAGAGACCAAGGAAGTAGACTGCGTAGTTATTGACTCACTTCCAGCCCTCGTACCCTCAGCCGAAGACGAGAAAGAGATGGATGAATTTACGGTTGGTCGCGGAGCTATGCTAATGGGTAAGTTTTTCCGTAAAATGGAAAAAGCTGGTAAGCGAGACTTACTTGGCGAAGAGCGCCCTTTCATAGGTTTGATTATTAACCAATACCGCATGAAGATTGGCATAATGTACGGTGACCCACGCACTACCCCAGGTGGAGAAGCTAAAAATTACTTTTTCTTTACGCGTGTAGAGGTTAAGCGTGACGAATGGATTGAAGTAGGCACCGGCCAGGAAAAGAAAAAGGTCGGCCAAACAATCAAATTCCAGACTAAAAAGAATAAGTCAGCTCCCCCAGGTCAATCTGCTTTTGTTGATTTTTACTTTGACAACGGTACGGGTATTGATAAAGGCGAATATGATTTTGCTAAAGAAATCGTATCCCTAGCAATTATTAATAAGATTGTTACAAGAGCTGGAGCATATTATCGTTACTCAGACCGCCAGTGGCAAGGTGCAGATGCGCTGCTTAATTCAATTCGCGAAGAAGTTGATTTGCAGGGACAACTAACCAAGGACGTGATGAGTACCCTAAAGGGCGTTCTATAATGCCTAGGGTTAAGTACATTAGAGCCTGCAGTATATTAGATTGTTCCACAGACCATTATGCTAAAGGATTTTGTAAGCAGCATTATATGGCCGCTAACAGAGAAAAATTCAATCCTAGTAAAAACCCTAGGGTACCTAAAGAAGAAACCTTTAACCCCGAAGATTTTTGGCAATTTGTAAAAAAGGAATTAAATCTTGGCTAAATCTGAAGGACAAAAGCAATCCCTTAAGCATGAAAAACGCCTAGCTAAAGCCATCGGAGGTCAACGAAATGTTGCCTCCGGTGCCTTCTGGTTTCGTAAGGGGGATGTACGGTCTCAGGACCTTCTAATTGAGCATAAATGGACCGGTAAGAAGTCTTTTACCCTTAAGGCAGATATCCTAGAGAAGATCACCACTGAGGCCCTCCTAGACAGTCGTACGCCCGTTTTGGGCATAAGTCTAAATGACGTTAATTACGTGGTTATGGATGAAAATGACTTTTTAACTATGCGCGAGTATCTGATACAATGTATAGAGGAGCACACGGAAGAGAAGTAGCCCTACCATTGGAGTTTATTTGTCTAACCCGTTCATTATTCCGCTTCAAGCGCCTGAAGATTGGCAATACCAGTCTAAGTGTGGTACCAGAGTTTATGATGAAAATACTGGTGAGTATGTATCTGTATACGACCCAGACTTGTGGTTCCCGCCTCGCGATAAAGAAAAGTACAAACCAATAGCAGATAAAGCTAAGGCCATCTGCTTTGGCCGTGACGGTAAGGGTGAATGCCCGGTCAGATTACAGTGCTTGATGGCTGCTGATAGAGATGAAGAAGTACACGGCATTTGGGGCGGAATGAGTCACCGAGAAAGAAAT
>Ga0214917_10000620_pt1 | contig 46193 bp, 46 predicted proteins | sample LL_1208_BB_MetaG_FD_177983 | JGI IMG/M metagenome (GOLD analysis project Ga0214917, IMG submission 177983) | Freshwater microbial communities from Lake Lanier, Atlanta, Georgia, United States - LL_1208_BB | ecosystem: Environmental > Aquatic > Freshwater > Lake | place: USA: Georgia | collected... | reverse complement strand
TTACTCCAAGTAATTAACATCCCCATCAAACAGCGACTTCAAATAGTGGTCGTCGCCGGAAGGAAATAACTGTGCTGATCTCAGTCCGCCCAGAACTAAAAGAAGAAGTACTATCCGAAACTCGTTCCCGCTTCGTGCTTGCACCGCTAGAACCAGGTTTTGGTTACACACTTGGTAACTCACTACGCCGTACCTTGCTTTCATCTATTCCAGGTGCAGCAATCACAAGCATCAAGCTTGATGGCGTACTGCACGAATTCACCACCATCGAAGGCGTTAAGGAAGACATCACAGAAGTCATCCTGAACCTTAAGAACTTGGTTGTGTCTTCTCAGTTCGACGAGCCAGTAACTATGTACCTAAAGAAGCAGGGCCCAGGCCCAGTTACAGCTGCTGACATTGCGCCACCAGCTGGCGTTGAAATCTTCAACCCAGAATTGTTCCTAGCCACCCTTAATGACAAGGGCAAGCTAGACATGGAAATCGTTGTTGAACAGGGACGTGGTTACATCTCCGCTGCGAACAACAAGGCTTCCGGTGGCGAAATTGGGCGAATTCCAATCGACTCAATCTACTCACCAGTACTGAAGGTCACCTACAAAGTTGAAGCAACTCGTGTGGAACAGCGCACTGACTTCGATTCACTTGTAATCGATGTTGAGACCAAGGGATCAATCGCACCTCGCGATGCAATTGCATCTGCTGGCGCAACTCTTGTTGAACTATTCGGCCTAGCTCGTGAACTTAACGTTGACGCTGAAGGTATCGAGATCGGTCCATCAGTAACTGACCAGTTCGCAGCTGAGCAGCTAAGCATGCCAGTTGAAGCTCTTGACCTAACAGTTCGTTCATACAACTGCCTAAAGCGTGAAGGTATCCACACCGTTGGAGAACTAATCACTCGCTCTGAAGCAGACTTGATGGACATTCGTAACTTTGGCGCAAAGTCAATTGACGAAGTCAAGGACAAGTTAGCTTCGATGGGAATTGCACTGAAGGATTCACCTCCAGGATTTGACCCAAGCCAGTATGCATCAGCATTTGACGATGATTACAACGAAGACGAAGAAGAAGCATTTGCACCAGCTGGTTCCTATGCAACTTTCCAGTCTGAAGCAGCACCAGCCGTAGCAACAGCTGATGATGCAACCGCCGATGACGACCAGAGTTTCGCTGAGGACGAGCAGCTCTAACGAGCTCTCGTTTCCAGTAACGAATTGACAGGAGAGAAACATGCCACAGCCATCCAAAGGCAAGCGAATGGGCGGAAGCCCAGCGCACGAGCGCCTCATTTTGGCTAACCTCGCAACTGCGTTGTTCGAGCATGGTCGCATCACAACGACTGAAGCACGCGCACGTCGTCTGCGTCCAGTTGCCGAGCGCTTGATCACTATCTCAAAGAAGGGCGATCTTCATGCCCGTCGTCGAGTTTTGACAGTTATCCGCAACAAGGATGTAGTGCACACACTTTTTGCTGAGATTGGTCCACGCTACGAAAACCGCGAAGGTGGTTACACCCGCATCGTCAAGATTGGTCCACGTAAGGGCGACAACGCTCCTATGGCAGTAATTGAACTTGTTGAAGCACTAGACGCAGCTCGCGCTGCTGAAGGTGTGGCACGTCGCGCAGCTAAGGAAGCGGAAATGGCCAAGGCAGCGAAAGATGCAGCAGCAGCCAAGGAAGCCGCCGCAGTGGCAGCAGCAACGCCAGCGGTAGAGGCCGATGCTGACATCGCAGCCGATGTCATTGCATCGGAAGGCGAAATTGATGCTCCATCTGAAACCGTAGTAGACGAGATAGTGGACTCAGTTGAAGAAGTTGCAGCAGCGGAAGAAGTAGCAGTGATTGAAGAGGAAGTTTCTGAGGAGGCACCTGTAGAGGCTGCCGATGCTGAGACCGCTTCAGAAGAAAAAACTGACGAAGCGTAAGTAAATGGTTCTATCGAATGAGCCCCTCGTTGCTAACGCAGCGCAGGGGCTCATTCGCATTCGCGGCAAAATTTCTTATGACGGCAAAGATTTCTCCGGCTGGGGAATGCAGCCAGACCGACGCACAGTTCAGGGCGAACTTGAAAATGCCATCTCGACTCTGCTCAGAGTTGATCGTGTAATTGTGCATTGTGCCGGACGAACTGATGCTGGGGTTCACGCCAGCGCCCAGGTGATCCACTTCGACATTGCGGAAAAAGATGCAATGGAAATGAAGGATCTGACATACAGAATTAATGCAATTCTTCCGGAAGATATTTCAATCCAAGAATTAGAAGTTACCGCTGCCGACTTTGATGCCAGGTTCGCGGCCTTGTCACGAAGTTATGAGTACTTGATTTATCAGGGGCAACGTAATCCATTGTTGCGGGATCGGGCGTACCGGAGCTACTTGACGTTAGACGTTTCAGCTATGAATGAAGCAAGCCAAGTATTAATTGGACTTCATGATTTCTCGGCATTTTGCAAAAAGCGTGAAGGTGCGACAACCATTCGAACTTTGATGAAGTTTAACTGGACTGAAACCGATGACGGCTTAATCAAAGTAGAACTTGAAGCCGATGCATTTTGCTACTCAATGGTTCGAGGTCTAATCGGTGCAGTTCTAGCAATCGGTGAAGGCAAATTCGATAAAACCTGGCTAGAAGATTATTTGGCTGGCAAGGAACGTGAGGCTCATGTTTTTGCAGCTCCGGCTTTGGGCCTAACTTTGGTTGACGTTAAATACCCAGCACCTAGTGAGTACACCAAGCGCATCGCAGAAACTTTGCAAGTTCGTGATTCAGATACGCTTGAATCATGATTATGGAAACTGCATTCATGGAGATCGTGCCAGGTAAAGAGCTGGAGTTTGAAGCAGCTATGGAACAAGCCAAGGCAGTTGTTTCACAAGCCAAGGGGTTCCAAGTTATCCATGTGCACCGCGGTGTTGAAAAGCCTTCAACGTACTTAATTGCAATTGGTTGGGACACGGTTGAAGACCACATGGTTGGCTTTCGGGAATCAGAATTGTTTACCCAGTGGCGTGGACTAATTGGTCCGTTTTTTGCGAACCCACCAGAGGTAACGCACTGGGAATTACAGGCGTAATTACCAGTGCTTAACCAAGTGCGTGTGCAATAGCCCGGCAAGCCTCATGGGCATCTAGATGCATCTCTTCGGAATCTGGGTTTGGCCAAGATGATTGTTTGGCAACCACGACTCCGCGCGGCCGATCAATGTAAAGCATTTGGCCATGAATGCCGATACCCATAATTACATCTGGATCAATTCCAGGCTTGTAGCAGAACGAGCGGTAAACGCCTTTTTCAAAGAAGTCCTGAAAATCACCAGTTGCCCATTGTTCAGCGCTGCCATTTTCATAAACATCTCGCAAGAATTCTGGATCGATCGCGCCCATGCCACCATCGCGAATCATCATGCCAAAGCGAACGAGGTCCCGAGGAATTGCGGAAAGTCCACCGGCAGCGCGAGGTGAACCTTGCCGATCGACTGTGATGTGAGCTGGCGCTTCGGTTCCGATCTTGCTCCAGATGTATTTAGAAAGCGCCTCGGCATAAGGCATTCCACTGGCAGATTCAATAACCCAACCAACCAAGTCAGTTGTAGGTGACATGTAACGGAACTTCTGGCCATGTTCGCCCTCTTTCTTACGAGAAGCTATGAAGTCATGCAAGTTTGGGGCACCTAGCGGAGCTGGATACCAACCCACGGAATGGCGGTAAGCAATGATGTCGGGACCGGGGGTGTAGTCCTCTTCAAACTGGTAGCTAGCAGCCATGTCGAGCAGGTTGCGCACAGTTGCATCACCAAAACCACTATCTGCAATTTCAGGGACATACTTTGAAACCAAGGCATCGACGTCGATTAGTCCCTCTTGAACTAAGGCGCCCACGAGCATTCCTGTGAATGACTTAGTCACACTGAAAATTAAATGTGGCTCATCATCACTTACTCCAGGTGCCAACCATTCAAAAACTAGGTCATCACCTTTCGCAGCAGTAAAGGAATCGGTATTTGTGCTAGCCAAGTAATCAGAAATCTTTTTTGCGCCCTCGTGAGTTGCAATCGAAATATCACCGAGTTCAGAGTTGATTTTTCGGTTCAGTACGCGAGGAGTTTTTGCACAGTCAACTTGCGCAGTTGGAATCAATTCCCGAACATGGCGAAATGACCAAAAAGTATGTTCTGGTAGTAACCAGTTATCAAGTGTGGGCCGAGTCATGTATTTAGTATGTCGCTTTGCGATCCAAATCGTGTAGATCTGGCAACAACATTATGAATAACTGAAAGACAATCAGGATGGAAACTGCTGAGATGTAAACCGGACGAACACCAAAGGCATCAACACTCACACCGGTTACAAACATTCCGATTGGACCACTTGCATAGAACAAGGCAGTTTGCACGCCAAAGACCCGACCTTGAATATGTGGTGCAACTCGTTGCTGAACTAAAGAGTTCATTAACGGATTCATTGGCCCCCAACCAAGTCCAAGTAAGAATCCGGAAAGCACAAACAATCCAATAGGCGGAAAAAATGTCATCGGAATCATGGCAAGTGAAGTTGCAGCTAGCGCACCAATTACGATGTTGCGCTTTTTGAATCGCTTTACTAGCCGAGGATAGGCGAGCATCGATGCGATACCTCCAATTGCCATCGAAGATAGAACATAACCCAATCCGCGCGGATCATTTATGTCAGAGAAGTACTTAGGCAGAACAACAGATTCGGTGGGTAAATAAACCATTGCCAAGAACACAATTGAAATTGTTAGGTAATAGAGAGCTTTGTCAGACTTAAGAACTTGCAGACCGCGAAGAGTACTTGTCCAAAACTTTTCCTGATCATTTATTTCTTCGCGATGCTCTAGACCTAAGTCACCAACATGCAGCATTGAAATCAAAATAATTGCCAAAATAAATGCGATGAAGACAATCCACATTGAGTTTGCAGCACCTACAAGAGAGATAGCAATCGCACCAAGAGCTGGACCTAATGCCCAACCACCAGAAAATACAGCTTCATGCCAAGAATTAAGTTTGTCCATAGATGTGTTACTTGCTTTTGCAACATCGGGAATCAAGGACTTTCGTGCGGTGTAACCAGCTGGATCAAATGCCGCACCAAGTACTGCAAAAGTTGCAATAGATGCAAATGTTAATCCGAATAGAGAATCCCAAATCGGAAACAGCATTACCGAAAGTGCAGAGAGCAAGTCCGAACCAATAGATACTCGCTTACGGCCATAGTGATCAATTAGCGCACCAACAAATGGCGAAATGATAATTCCGGGAACTGCAGATGCCGCAACTACGATGCCAGCTTGAGTAGCTGATCCAGTGCGCTCGAAGATGAGCCAGGGGATGGTGATAATTGCAATCGCATTACTTAGGCCCGAGAGGGCATTTGCCCCTTCGAGCAAGTAAAGGGGGCGCCGGCTGACTTTCATGCGGCTTTAGCACATCCCTTTTTGCTCGCTGCCAGGCAAATTTGGGCAAAATGCCTTGTTTTGGCGGATTTATCACCTTTCAGCCTACCCCAGAGGTTCAACCTCGTTTTGACCCACGCCCAGAAATACAGGTAATCTAAGGATTCGTTGTGCCTTTAGGCATAAGGAAAACTAGCAATTTAAACCCCATTTATTTAGACAAAGAAGGCTCACTGTGCGCACGTACTCACCAAAGCCAGGCGATGTGAATCGCGAATGGCATGTAATCGATGCAACTGACGTTGTTTTAGGGCGTCTGGCGTCACAAGTTGCTGTGCTGTTGCGCGGCAAGCACAAGCCAATCTTTGCACCACACGTAGACACTGGTGACTTTGTCATTGTCATCAATGCCGAAAAAATTGCACTAACTGGCCAGAAGCGCGAACAGAAGATGGATTACCGTCACTCTGGTTTCCCAGGTGGTTTGCGCGCGACTAACTATGTTGAATTGCTAGAAACAAACCCACGTCGCGCAATTGAAAAAGCTGTCAAGGGAATGCTTCCGCATAACAAGCTCAGCGATGCTCAGATCACAAAGCTAAAGGTTTATGCAGGCGATGTTCATCCACACGCTGCGCAAAATCCAAAGCCATACGAGATCTCTCAGGTAGCGCAATAAGCGCTCGCGGATTCATAGATTTTTACGAAGGGAAATAACATGTCAGAGAACGAAGTAGACGTAACAGAAGCAATCCTTGGCGATGAGGTTGAAGCTGATTTAACGGAATACACTTCCGAAACTCCTGCTGCTGCAGTTCGCGAACCACGTAAGGCACCAGACACACCAGGTGCTGCAACTGGTCGCCGCAAGGAAGCTGTTGCTCGCGTTCGCATCGTTCCAGGCACCGGTCGTTGGGTTATCAACGGTCGCTCGCTTGAAGATTACTTCCCTAACAAGGTGCATCAGCAGCTTGTTAACGACCCATTCAAGACTCTTAACTTTGAAGGTGCTTACGACGTAATCGCCCGCATCGATGGTGGCGGAATCTCAGGTCAGGCTGGCGCATTGCGTCTTGGTGTGGCTCGTTGCTTGAACGCAATCGATGTTGAAGGTAACCGCGGTGACCTTAAGAAGGCCGGCTTCCTAACTCGTGATGCACGAATTAAGGAACGTAAGAAGTACGGTCTGAAGAAGGCTCGTAAGGCTCCGCAATACTCCAAGCGTTAAATCATGTCGGGCCGACTTTTTGGCACCGATGGCGTTCGCGGTTTAGCGAACGGTCTTTTAACCGCTGAATTAGCTACCAACCTTGGCGTTGCTGCTGCGCAGGTTCTAGGTGAGCGCGGCGAGTTCGCATCACATGTGTCAGACCGGCCATTTGCAATTGTTGGTCGCGACCCAAGAGCCAGTGGAGAATTTCTGCAGTCTGCAATCAGTGCGGGATTAGCTAGTGCTGGCGTTGATGTAATCGACGTAGGAATCATTCCAACCCCTGCGGTTGCTTTCTTAACTGATCTAACCGGTGCTGATTTGGGCGTAATGCTTTCCGCATCACATAACGCAATGCCAGATAACGGAATCAAATTCTTTGCCCGCGGCGGCGTAAAACTCGATGACACTATCGAGGATGCAATCGAAGCGCATTTAGAAGTTGTTAGCGATCTCCCAACAGGTGCCGGTGTTGGCAGAATCCGAAGCGAACATGACTTAGTTGAAAAGTACTTGCACCACTTGAACTCAAGTATTTCAAATTCCCTTGAAGGCTTAACTGTAGTTATTGATGGTGCTAATGGATCGGCTTCGTTAGTTGGCCCAGAAGCTCTACGTCGTGCTGGCGCACAAGTCATCTCAATTCACTGTGAACCAGATGGCCTGAACATTAATGACAATTGTGGATCAACTCACATGGATGACTTGTTTGCTGCCGTAGTTAAACATGGGGCAGATCTAGGTATCGCAAATGACGGTGATGCAGATCGCTGCTTAGCAGTGGATGCAAATGGAAACTTTGTAGACGGCGATCAGATTTTGGCAATCTTGGCATCAGGTCGCAAGAAACGTGGCGCCTTAGTTGGAAATACAGTCGTCGCAACTGTGATGTCCAATTTGGGATTCAACATTGCAATGAGAGAACTTGAAATTGAAGTTATTGCGGCAGCCGTTGGCGATCGTTACGTACTTGAAGAAATGCGCGCGGGTGGCTTCACAATCGGTGGCGAGCAAAGTGGCCATGTAGTCCTTAGCGAATTTGCCACAACGGGCGATGGAGTTCTCACGGCGCTTCATTTGATGTCAGAAATGAAGTCAACCGGTAAATCAATGGCAGAACTTGCGGCGATAGTAAATAGACTCCCGCAGGTTTTGATCAATGTGCCAAATGTTGACAAAGGTTCAGTTTCCAAGGCAGCCGTATCTGATGCTGTTTCAAAATTGTCAGACGAGCTCGGTAATACCGGACGTATTTTGTTGCGTCCGAGTGGAACTGAGCCTTTAATTCGAGTGATGGTTGAAGCGGCTTCGGCTGATCAAGCGCAGGCAGTTGCTCAAGAACTTGCTGATGTCGTCGCTACGCATTGCGCACTGCGCTAATCGGTAGACTCAACGTATGTGCGGAATCGTTGGATATGTCGGCCCGCAACAAGCCCAAAATGTAGTCATTGAAGGTCTGCGCCGATTGGAATACCGAGGCTATGACTCTGCCGGTATCGCAATAGTTTCTGATCACACAATCCAAACTCGCAAGAAGGCTGGCAAGCTGGCAAACCTTGAAGCCGAGTTAGTTGATAGCCCGATCTCGCCGTCACATACTGGAATTGGCCACACTCGTTGGGCTACGCACGGTGCACCGAACGACGTTAATGCTCACCCACACGTAAGTGAAGATGGATCTATTGCGGTAATCCACAACGGGATTATTGAAAACTTTGCGATGTTGCGTGACAAGCTAATCGCTGAGGGCGTCACACTTCGCAGTCAAACTGATACCGAAGTCGTCGCTCACTTACTTTCTAAGCAAATGAAATCTACGCCAGGATTAGCAGATGCCCTTCGTGAAGTTTGCCAAATTCTAACTGGAGCCTTCACTTTGGTTGTAGTTCATGCTGACACTCCAGATGTAGTTGTAGCCGCTCGTCGTAATTCACCACTTGTTGTAGGTCGTGGCGACGGTGAGAATTTTTTGGCATCGGATGTGGCTGCATTCATTGCTCACACCCGGAACGCAATCGAACTTGGCCAGGATCAAATTGTTGAGATCACACCTAACTCCATTGAAGTAACCGACTTTTATGGCAAGCCAGCTGACTACACAGAATACGAAGTTACTTGGGATGCAGCTGCTGCAGAAAAAGGTGGCTTTGACCTATTCATGCTCAAGGAAATTGCTGAGCAACCAAAAGCCGTCGCGGACACTTTACTTGGGCGCATTGATAAGTCTGGAAAAGTTACTCTTGCAGATCTAGGTCTGGATGATGCTTTCTTAAAGACCATCGACAAAATCATAATTACTGCATGTGGCACGGCTTATCACTCCGGCTTGATTGCTAAGTATGCAATTGAACATTGGACGAGAATTCCATGTGAAGTCGAGTTAGCAAGCGAGTTCAGATACCGCGATCCGATTTTGACGCCAACTACTTTGGTAGTTGCCATTAGTCAGTCCGGCGAAACTATGGATACTTTGATGGCCATGCGCTACGCCCGCGAACAAGGCGCAAAAGTACTTGCCATCTGCAATAGCAATGGATCAACAATTCCGCGGGAAAGTGATGCAGTTATTTATACTCACGCTGGCCCAGAAATTGCGGTTGCGTCTACAAAAGCTTTCCTAACTCAAATTGTTGCTTGCTACTTGTTCGCAATGTACTTAGCCCAAACTCGGGGAACTGGTTACGGCAAAGATGCAGCCACAGTTGCACTCGAACTAAGTGACATGCCGAGCATGATCGACTTAGTTCTTGACACAACCGAAGGCGTCAAAGCAATCGCTAAAGAATTGATAAACAAGCAATCAGTCCTGTTCTTGGGACGCAGCGTTGGTTTCCCAGTTGCCCTTGAAGGCGCCCTAAAGCTCAAGGAACTGGCTTACATGCATGCCGAAGGATTCGCGGCGGGTGAACTAAAGCATGGACCGATCGCACTTATTGAAAATGGCATTCCGGTATTCGTAGTTGTGCCACCACAAGAAGATGAATTACACGACAAAATCGTTTCTAACATTCAGGAAGTTAGAGCTCGTGGCGCACTTACGATCGTGCTTGCCGAGGAGGGCGACGAGTCCATTAATGAATTCTCAGATCACATAATTCGCTTGCCTAAGGTGCCAGCGTTAATGCAGCCCTTGGTTGCCACAGTGCCGCTACAGATTTTTTCGTGCGAGATGGCAACTGTTAAGGGCTACGACGTGGACCAGCCAAGAAACTTGGCTAAGAGCGTCACTGTCGAATAATTGCTAACGGCAATTATTCGACCAATAAACATCTGTTCGTAATATGTTGCTGTTGCTTCCGCTCAACAGCACCGTAACCCAACTGTAGCCAGAGTTACCCCTGTTGCAAAAATGACATAACTATCGACCTTGGTATTGCTGGGATCTATTGGCCCAAGTTTGAAAAATCCAGTATTAACGGCAAAGTTGAGACATGGCCATAGTGGGAATCGGAGTCGATGTCGTCGACTTAGCGCGCTTTTCGGGCGTGGTAGATCGCACCCCTGGAATCATTGACCGGTTATTCACCAAGATGGAACAAACTAGCGCGGAAGGGCATCAGTTGCCGCTGATTTCATTGGCTGGCAGATTCGCCGTGAAAGAAGCAGTTGCTAAAGCATTAGGTGCACCAGTTGGCATGGAATGGCATGACTGTGAAGTTAGTAATGGCGGAGCACCACAAATTTCAGTTCGCGGCTCAGTCGCTAAAGTTGCAAACGACCAAGGCATTACCAATTGGCATGTTTCATTAAGTCACGATGGACCAGTTGCAATCGCCTATGTAATCGCAGAAAAGGTTTAGGTTTTGAGATGTCTGCTCATGTAACTGCACGAATTGATCTTGGAGCTTTGGCACATAACGTTCGAGTTCTTAAAGAGCGCACTGGTGGCCGAAAGTTGATGGTTGTGGTTAAAGCCGATGCCTATGGCCATGGATTAGTTATGTGCGGGCAAGCTGCAGTAAATGCTGGCGCAGATTATTTGGGTGTTGCGCTACTTGAAGAAGCAGTGGCGTTACGCGAAGGGAACGTGCCTGGACCAATTCTTGCTTGGCTGAATACTTCTGATGATCGATTTGCTGAATGTATTGCTAGAGACATTGATTTGGGAGTTAACTCGATTGCAACTTTAAAGTCGATTACTAACGCGGCGTATTCCGTTGATCGTATTGCGCGTGTTCACATCAAAGTTGACACCGGTTTAAGTCGAAATGGTGTAACTCTTGCAGATCTACCAGAGTTGATTACATCACTAAGCAAAGCCGAAGCTGAAGGCACTGTAAAAGTTGTAGGTGTGATGTCTCACTTTGCGTACGCTGACGAACCAAATAATTCAACGATTGCTGACCAGATTGCAGAATTTAAAGCTGCGGTGGATTTACTCGAGGCTGCAAACTTTGAACTTGAAGTTAAGCACCTTGCAAACTCTGCGGCGACCCTGGCATTGCCAGATACGTACTTCAATATGGTCCGTCCGGGTGTAGCGGTTTATGGAGTATCTCCAGGTGAAGAAGTTGGTTTAGCAACAGATTTTGATTTAAAGCCAGTTATGACATTGTGTGCGCCAATTGTGCTACTGAAGAGAGTTCCAGCTGGGTCAGGTGTCTCGTATGCGCATAAGTATCACACCACTACCGATACAACTTTGGCTCTGATTCCTGCGGGCTATGCAGATGGCGTGCCAAGAAGCGCCTCGAACAATGGACCAGTTTTAGTTGGTGGAGAGATCCGTAAAGTAGCTGGTCGCGTATGTATGGATCAGTTTGTACTTGATGTCGGAGATCTGAATGTAAGCCTTGGCGATGAGGTTGTGCTGTTTGGTGATCCAGAACGAGGTGAGCCATCTGTTGAGGATTGGGCAGAAGCTGCTGGAACTATTTCGTATGAAATCATCACTCGCATCGGACCTCGCGTACATCGCGAATTCATTAACAACTCCTGGTAAGTACTGTGTCCTTTTCCCTTTCAACAGCTGAGCAAATGCAGGCATTCGGCAAACAAATTGGTGCCTTGTTAACTGCTGGCGATGTTGTTGTATTGAGCGGACCGTTAGGAGCTGGAAAAACTACGTTTGTACAAGGACTTGCAACCCAGATCGAAGTGCAAGGTGTGGTCACAAGTCCAACATTCGTGGTTTCGCGCGTGCATAAACCGCAAGATTCCGGTCTGGCTCTGGTGCATGTAGATGCCTATCGCCTTACTAGCCAAAGTGATCTGGTGGATTTAGATCTTGACGCAACCAAGAATGCAGTATTCGTAATTGAGTGGGGCAAAGACTTCGTTTCAGGAATAACCGAAAACTGGATCGAAATAGATATAGATAGAGCGAATGAACTTACTGATGAATCGGATCCAGCAAGTGGGATTCGAACAATTTCAGTAACAGCAGTTGGAGATCGTTGGAGCGAATTAGATCTGACTGGACTTGTCGCATGAATGTGTTGGCAATTGATACCTCAGTAGGCGTAAGCGTCGCAATCCTGCGCAGTAATGATGAGGTTACCCAAAGCCAAGCTATTGACCATGGCATGCAGGGTGAACTGACAGCGGAATTGATTTCAAAAGTAGTTTCTGATTCAGGTTTAAAGATCGAAGAGATTACTGATGTAGTTGTTGGGGTTGGCCCAGGTCCATTTACTGGATTGCGTGTAGGCCTTGTTACGGCAGCGGTATTTGCGCATGCCAGAAGCATCCCAATTCATGGGATTTGTTCGCTAGATGCAATTGCTTTTGACTATGCAAAACCTTGCGTAGTGGTTACGGATGCTCGGCGTAAAGAGTTGTATTGGGCTCGTTATGACGGGATTCGAACCGGGGAACCACAAGTTTCTAAGCCTGAAGTTATTGTCGCGCAATTCCCAGATGCAAAGTTTGTTGGACCGGGTGCACAGCTTTATCCAGACTCGATCAACGGAAACCTAATGGAGCTAAAGGCTGGATCGTTAGCAAAGCTATTTGTTTCTGGATCGGCACAATTAGTTTCAGTTTCACCCATGTACTTACGCAAGCCAGATGCCGTGGAACCAACTATTCGAAAGTCGGTTCTCTAATGTTGGAAATTCGCCCAATGACACATGCTGACATAGCAGAGGTGCTGGTTATCGAAGCTGACTTGTTTCCGATTGATTCCTGGAGTGAAGAACTCTTTCTTGGCGAACTAGCTGAAGTTTCAATTTCTCGAGATGTTTCGGTCGCCGTTCTGGATTCCCAAATCATTGGCTACGCATCATTTAGATATGTTGGTAAACAAGGTGATGTGAATACCATTGCAGTTGCCAGAGACCAACAGGGCAAGGGGATTGGCACTGCGTTAATGGACTGGCTTGAATCTCAAGCTACCTTGCGAAACGTTCGAGAAATATTCTTAGAAGTTCGCAGCGACAATGACGCAGCTATGAAGATGTACGCATCCCGTGGCTATGAACGAATTGATGTTCGACGTAATTATTACGGAAACACAATTGACGCAAACATTATGCGAAAGCGAGTTGCTAATGTCTGAGCCATTGATTTTGGGAATTGAAACTTCGTGTGATGAAACTGGAATTGGAATTGTTCGCGGCACAACTTTATTAGCCGATGAAGTTGCATCAAGCGTCGATGAGCATGCTCGGTTTGGCGGAGTCGTACCTGAAATTGCTAGCCGAGCGCATTTAGAAGCAATGGTGCCAACGATTGAACGCGCATGTTCGACCGCGAACATCAAACTTGCAGATGTTGATGCCATCGCCGTAACATCTGGTCCAGGATTAGCGGGTGCATTACTTGTTGGAGTTGCAGCAGCAAAATCTTTAGCGGTGGCTTTAGGTAAGCCGATTTATGGCGTTAACCATTTAGCAGCGCACGTTTGTGTCGACCAACTTGAACACGGACCCCTTGATGAACCAAGTGTGGCAATGCTAGTTTCTGGCGGTCATTCATCTTTGTTATTAGTACCAGACATTACTCAGGATGTAATTCAGCTCGGACAAACAATCGACGATGCCGCTGGTGAGGCATTCGACAAGATTGCTCGAGTACTAGGGTTGCCATTCCCGGGTGGCCCATACATAGATCAAGCAGCACAAACTGGTAATCCAAATGCCATTGATTTCCCGCGCGGATTAACGTCACCAAAAGATATGGCTAAGCATCGCTTTGATGTTTCTTTTTCAGGCCTCAAGACCGCTGTGGCACGTTGGATAGAAACCGAACAACGGGCTGGCAATTCCATAATGGTTAATGATGTAGCTGCCTCGTTTCAGGAAGCAATTGTTGATGTATTGCTACGCAAAGCAATCGATGCATGCTTGTGTAATGACGTTGGCACTTTAGTAATTGGTGGGGGAGTTGCGGCGAATAGTCGGTTGCGTACCGAAGCAGCACAGCGTTGCCAGGAACACAACATTGCGCTTCGTATTCCTCGACCGGGACTCTGCACCGACAACGGCGCAATGGTGGCAGCCCTTGGTGCTGAATTAGTCAAACGAGGCCGGGATGCTTCACAATTGAGTTTCGCAACAGATTCTTCGATGAAAATAACAAACGTGGTGGCATAGTGACGAGTTTTGCAAGTTGGTTAGCACAAGGTCCATGGCCAATTGACGGCGGACTATCCGGAGAACTCGAAAAGCGTGGCCACAATTTAGCTGACAAGCTTTGGTCGGCTCGTTTACTTCGTGATGCACCAGAAGCAATCGCTGAAGTTCACCAGGATTATGTTGATGCTGGCGGTCGAGTAATTATCACGGCTTCATATCAAGCCAGCCGAGCTGGATTCACAGCAACTGGTATGACCGAAGCACAAGCAGATGACTTAATGAGACTTTCCATCACACTTGCTAAAGATGTTGCTGCAAAAGCGCCGAAGGAAGTTTGGGTAGCTGCGAGTGTTGGCCCTTATGGCGCAGTGCTTGGTGGCGGACAAGAATATGTAGGTAACTACGGTGTTGCTCACGAAGACCTTGTTAAGTTCCACCGGGAACGAATTGAAGTTTTAGCTAGTGCTAAACCAGATGCGTTCGCTTGTGAAACCATTCCAGATTTGGATGAAGTCCGCGCTTTGGTTGAAGTGTTGGTCGATTACCCACACATTCCAGCCTGGATCACAATGAGCGCGCAAGATGGAGCCTCAACGTGTGCGGGTCAAGGAATTGGGCATCTCGCTGAAATCGTTAAGGATTGCAAATCAATCGTTGCGATTGGCATTAACTGCACTATGCCAGAACATGTCACATCATTACTGCGCAAACTCTCGGCTAAAACTTCACTTCCCCTTGTTGTGTATCCCAATGCAGGAAGAGTTTGGGACGGGCAAAACATGTGCTGGATTGGTGAAGGTCATGACACGTTGCCGTCACCGATCATTTCAGAGTGGGTTAAAGCAGGTGCAAAGTTAATTGGAGGTTGTTGTGGACTTGGACCAGATGCAATTACCCAGTTAGATACAGACTTAGCTCAACTTAGGTAACGGCGACACAGCAATGCCTGGGGTCCGGCATCGTCTCGATAGATGGCAATAACTAATTCCTGATTTCCAGAACTTGATGCCTTGACGGCCGCTTTTCTAATTGCTTCAACATCTAACTGCATACCCCGTGTCATAACGGTGACTCCGGATTGCTCAATGTCTTTGAGATTAGATACCAATTGCTTATCTGAAAACTTAAAATGAGTTTCAATTCGCAATATGTTGGCAAGACTTGGTGCGTGCTTAGAAAGTTCCTTGACAGCGCTAGCGTCACTTGTTGTCAACCAAGCAATGTGTTCATTGACTAAGCCACCATTACAAAGTTGGGCAACTGCATCCAGCGCACTGGCTCGAATCAAAGCCGGATCTGGAACTATCAAGAAATTACCGAGTGGCGCCGTTGCTGTTGCAGTCTCACCCAGCATCTCAAAGCAAAGATCATTTTCAGAATCAATTAAGACTGCGGACCGAAGTCCTGTTCCGGCACTACTTAAAAAGCATTCAACCAAGTCACCATCTGAACTTATCCAACGTGCATCCCAGCTAGCGAGTTCAGACTTATCGATTCCGGGCGCAACTTTGGCAAGCACCGAATGAGTTTTAGTAATCTCATTGATTTCCTCCCAACTCGGCGACCATTGGGAAGGATTAAAGATTCGCTTAGTGTTTCCAATTACATCTTTTGCAGCACCAGGATTCCGTCTTGCTGGATCAACAAAAACTACATCTACATCATTTGGAATTTCAAAATTCGCAGCGTCGGCGCAATGAACTTCGATCCCAAACTCCATCAAGTTATATCGGGCATACTCTGCAATTTCTGGATCAATTTCAATTCCGGTAACGCGCAAACCGTGGCGCGCAAACTCACGGGAATCAAAACCTAATCCACAGGTTAGATCTAGAACGTGTGCTCGCGAGCCGAACTTCTTTGCAATGAATTCGGCGCGGTATTTAGCAACTTCGGGGCGCGTCGCCTGACTAATGCCGTCGTCGGTAAGCAGTAGATCAGCTGCTGACACGCCCCACCTTGACTCCAGCCGTTGCTGTAGCTGAGCCTGGCTGAATGCCATTGAAATCAACTCTGGGGCAATTTCGGAAAAGCGCTTACGGAGCGTGGGGATGGCCGTTAGGGGATCGGAATATTCTCTGGCTGCTTGGATTACCGTTTGTCCCATGGGGCTGGGTAGCCAAGAGATGCTCACACCCAAACTATGTCAGACCTTGAATTGGTAGGGTTATGAGGTGTTCAGGCTTCGAGTGTGAACCCAGGAGGCTTTTCAAAGTGTCAGTAACCTCACGCGGTTCGCGCCGCCTAGAAGAGGCGCGTGACGAGTTAATCTCACGAGTAGAAAAGTCAATCTCCAAAGACTTAACTGCGGTCGTTTCTCGTTACTTTGATTTGGTAGCACCTGAGGATTTGGTAGGAACTGAAGTTCGCGATGTCGAAGGGCTGATTAAATCTCACGTCGCTTTGGGGCAAAGTCGAACTCCAGGCCAATCCAAAGTTCAAGCTATTTCACCCACCTTAGATTCACAGGGCTGGCAATCACTCCATAGTGTTGTTCAGATAGTCACCGATGACATGCCTTTCTTGGTCGACTCGGTATCAGCTGAAATTTCGCAACAAGGCCGAGCTATTCGAGTAGTTATTCACCCCCGTTTTTGGATTAAGCGTGACCAGCAGGGCGAATTAGTTGAAATTTTAGATTTAGATGTTTTGCCCGGTGGGTCCGCACCAGAAGGCGCAATTCAAGAATCTTGGATCAGCGTAGAGATTGATCGTGAATCAGAAATTAACGACTTGGTAGCCATTGAAGACCGAATGCAACAAGTTCTGGCAGACGTGCGATCAACAGTTGAAGACTGGGCTGCAATGCAGGCCAAACTGGGTGAAGTAATTTCCGAAATTGAAACTGCAGTTGGCGTCAGTGACAGAGAGCGCCGCGAGGCAATTGAATTCTTGAACTGGCTAACTGAAAATCACTTCACATTTGTGGGCTATTCCGACTATGACTTAACTAGGGACGTCCTATCTAGGGTGGGCGCATCTGGACTTGGAGTCTTGCGCAACACAAATGAGGCGAGCCTGTTAAGCAAGAGCGAACAAGACCACTCCTCAATGGCTTCGTTAATGGTTGTGACCAAAGCCCGGATGCGGTCCACCGTTCACCGCCCAGTTTTTTTGGATTATGTTGGAATTCGAAGGGTAGACACAGCTGGAAATCAAATCGGAGAGCACCGATTCTTAGGTCTGTTTTCTTCGGCTGCATACACTCAATCAGTTACTGATATTCCAGTGCTTTCCAGCAAGGTTGCCGATGTAACCGAATCTATGGGCCTTGGCCGCGACTCCCATAGCGGTAAAGACTTGATGCAATTTTTGGAAACTTACCCTCGGGATGAGATGTTCCAAATTTCAACGGATGAATTAGTTGATGTTGCGAGACGAGTTTTGCAACTACAAGAGCGCCGACAGGTTCGAGTATTTACTCGAACCGAAATTTTCGGTCGCTATGTCTCTGCATTGGTTTACTTACCTAGGGACCGATACACAACTGATGTACGACTTCGCATGGAAGCGATTTTGTTGCAGGCATATGGCGCAACTTCTATCGATCACACTGCGAGAGTTTCTGAATCAGTTTTAGCCAGACTTCATTTCGTAATTCTTAAACCGCAAGGAAAGGCCATTCCCGAAATAGATTTAGAGCAACTTGAAGCAGAACTTGCTGATGCAACTCGATCCTGGGAAGACGACTTTGCCGACTCATTGATTGAGCTTGTAGGCGAAGAAGATTCTGTTAGATTGCAGCGAACTTGGGGTAATTCGTTTCCTGAGTCATTCAAGGAAGATATCCCAGCCGGCGATGCGGTCTCGCATTTAAGAATTCTCGAGTCACTTGAATCCCAAGAACAAGGTGCCATCAAAGTTTCGATGTACACACCTAATTCTGCTGAAGATGGAACCAGGCGTTTCACAATTTATCGAATTGGCAGTCCAATCACACTTTCAACAGTGCTACCAATACTTCATGATCTTGGAGTTGAAGTAATTGATGAACGTGCCTACGACTTACGCCGTAAAGGCATGGCGGTTGCATTCGTGTACGACTTTGGCTTGAATTTTGATGATTCTAAGGTTCCAGAACAAGATTCCTTGTCTGAAAGATTTTGCAACACATTTACGGCAATTTGGCATGGTGAAGTAGATAGCGATCCATTCAATGGACTTGTGATTAAGGCCGGACTTTCGCCTCGAAATGTTGGAATAATTCGTGCCTATGCCGCTTACTTGCGGCAAGCCGGATCTCCATTTAGTCAGGGTTACTTACAGCAAGTCTTGCTGGCAAATGTAACCATCGTGCAATACCTGGTTCAACTATTTGCAATTAGATTTAGCCCTGAATTTGATCAAGATCGCACAGCAATGCAAGCGAAATTAGTTAGCAAGATCGATGAGGCGTTAGATGCTGTCGAGAGTCTGGATCATGACCGCATTATGCGAGCGAGCATCGCGCTAGTTTCAGCTACTTTGCGAACTAACGTTTATCAGCATGATGCCGATGGAAATTACCCACAGGTCATGGCATTCAAACTCGATCCCAGTAAGGTACCGGATCTACCGCTACCACTTCCAAAATTTGAAATTTGGGTTTTCTCGCCTCGAGTTGAAGGTGTGCATCTGAGGTTTGCCTCTGTTGCTCGCGGTGGTTTGCGTTGGTCAGATCGTCAAGAAGATTTCCGAACTGAAATCCTTGGCCTAGTAAAAGCACAGATGGTCAAGAACACCGTTATCGTTCCTAGTGGCGCCAAGGGTGGCTTTGTCCTTAAGCGGGGGCCTCAGCCAAGTGATCGCGATGCGTGGCTGGCTGAAGGCATCGCTTGCTACCAAATGTTTATCGGTGCCTTGCTTGATGTCACAGATAACTTGGTAAACGCACAAGTGGTTCCACCGCAACGAGTTGTTCGTCATGACGTGGATGATCCGTATTTAGTAGTTGCGGCCGATAAGGGCACAGCCACTTTTTCTGATATTGCGAACAAGATTTCGATCGATCGTGGTTTTTGGTTAGGTGATGCGTTTGCCTCTGGTGGATCAGTTGGATATGACCATAAAGCCATGGGTATCACCGCTAAAGGTGCCTGGGAATCAGTCAAGCGACACTTCCTTGAGCTTGGAATCAATACGCAGACCCAAGATTTCACAACTGTTGGTGTTGGAGATATGAGCGGAGACGTATTTGGAAACGGCATGCTGCTTTCCGAGCACATTCGTTTGATCGCTGCTTTTGATCATCGCCATATATTTATTGATCCAAGTCCAGATGCTGCAAAGTCTTTTATTGAACGACAGCGATTATTTAACTTACCTAGATCTTCTTGGGAAGATTACAACGTCAAGCTCATAAGCAAGGGCGGTGGAATTTATCCACGAAGCGTTAAATCAATCGACTTAACAGCAGAGGCAAAGCTTGCTTTGGGCATCGATCCGGAAGTTACCAGCCTTACACCGAACGAATTACTTACCAAGATTCTCCTAGCACCGGTAGATCTACTTTGGAATGGTGGAATCGGCACTTACATTAAGGCGTCAACTGAAACTCATGCGCAGGTTGGCGATAAAGCAAATGATGCAATTCGAATCAATGGCAGTGATATCAGAGCGCGAGTTGTGGGTGAAGGCGGAAACTTGGGTGCCACTCAACTTGGCCGCATTGAAGCTGCTCGAGCCGGCGTTAAGTTAAACACTGATGCAATTGATAACTCAGCCGGTGTCGATACCTCTGATCATGAAGTGAATATTAAGATTTTGCTGGACCAGGCAGTGACCGCAGGAAAGCTTGGCGTTGACGATCGCAACAAGCAGCTCGCAGTTATGACAGATGAAGTGGGCAAGCTCGTACTTCGGGATAACTACGAACAAAATTTAATTCTGGAACAGGCACGTTACCAGGATGCAGAAATGCTCCGAGTTCATAAGCGATTAATTGGCAACTTAGAAGCAGAAGGTTTATTGAACCGCACAATTGAATACTTACCAACTGATGCGCAACTTGATTCCTTGCATACCCAAGGCATGGGGTTAACTTCACCGGAACTTTCAGTCCTTATGGCATACGTAAAAATCGACCTCAGTAAGGATCTTGCTACTGATGAGATTGTGAACGAGAAATGGTGCCGGGAAGTTTTACAGAACTACTTCCCAAGTGATCTACGAGTTAAGTATGCAGACTTAATGGATACCCATCCGCTGCGCAAAGAAATCATATCTACCGTACTTACAAATGAAGTCGTAAATCGTGGTGGTATCACTTTCACCTGGCGCGCAGCCGAAGAAAGTGGCGCCGGAACTTCCGAAATCTTGCGCGCTTTTGTCGTTTCGCGTGAAGTATTTGGGCTAACAAAACTTTGGGACGATATCGAGTCCCTCGATGGAGTTATTTCAACTGATTGCCAGACTCAACTAATTTTGGAATCTCGACGACTACTAGATCGAGCAACCCGTTGGTTCCTGCAGTCGCGCGGTGGTCGATTAAATGTTGAAGAAGAAATTGAAAAGTTTGCATCTATAGTTGGAAAACTCACTGAACTAGTGCCAGGCATGTTGCGTGGTGCGGAGCAGGATCGAGCTGCGGCGATAGCAAAGAATTTCCAATCTCAAGGAGTTCCGGCAGATATTGCAATTCGAACCGGATGCTTCTTGGATGAATTCTCACTTCTAGATGTAATTGAAATTGCGAATCGAGAAAAGACTGACCCTTTGATCGTTGCTGAACTCTACTTTGCGCTAAGTGAAAGATATGACATTGATCGAATGCTGTTCCACATAACGGCACTGGCTCGCGATGATAGATGGACTGCATATGCCAGGTCTGCACTGCGTAGTGATCTATATGTTGCTTTAGCAGCGTTGACTTCCAGAATTGTCCAAGCAACAAAAGATTCAGAAACGATTGATTTACGAATTAGCCAATGGGAAGCCAAGTTTGCTGAAGGCGTTGCCCGCACCAGAGCAACTCTTAATGAGATTGCTCACAGTGAGCAAAATGATTTAGCAACACTTTCGGTAGCATTACGCGCGATTCGCACACTTGCCGGACAGGGTGCAAGTTAGCTCGCTGGATCTGCGTTCGTGCGTTTGCAAGCATCAAAGTAGGGTTTAGGCATGGAAACCGTACTTTTATCTGCTGCCTTGACCTCGCAGGTGACAGAGTGGCTCAACTCCTACGGTCCAATACTTTTTTACTTAATTGTCTGGGGCCTGGTTTTTGCCGGTACTGGATTTTTCATTGGCGCCTTTATCCCATTCATAACTGGTGACTCCTTGATCTTTGCTGCGGGTTTACTGGCAGCCACAAATGATTCGATAAACATTTGGGTTCTAACGATCGGAATCGGCTTAGCAGCCTTTGTTGGAGATCAAACTGGCTTTGTACTCGGGCGTCACTTTGGCCGACCATATCTAGATAAACGGGAAGGCCCAAGGCTTAAGTCCGCAATTGCAAAGTCAGAAAAGTTTTACGCCGAACTCGGTTGGTGGGCAGTTGTTGTTGCTCGATTTATGCCGTGGGCTCGAGTACTTGTTCCAGCTATTGCAGGCATTGCCCGCATGAATTACTACAAGTTTTTAAGTGCAAACTTAGTTGGCGCCATCGCTTGGGGCATAGGACTAACGCTTGCTGGTTACTACGCAGCAACTATTCCAGCAGTTAAGACGGGGTCGTACGCAATTGCCACGTTCTTTATCGTGGGATCGCTAGTTGCCGGTATTCGAAGCTGGCTAAATAATCGCAGCACTGCATAACTAATTTGTTTCTATCCTGCAGTTATTTTCTGATTATTGTGGATAATCACTCGAACCTTTCGTTATCTATGTTCGGAAAACTGGACATTACTTCAGGGTTATCCACAGATTTTGAATCCACATTTTCCAAATCTAAAAATTAATTTACTCTGCTATAACTCGGCTTGGCCCGAGTAAAGCAACGACTTGATTCATACCAAGTCAAAGCAACGGGGGAGCTCATGTCAGGTGCAGTCGGTGACGTTATTCAAGAGGCTCGAACGCGGGTTCGGACTGGGGGGATCAACCCGCACGAGCAAGCAATTGAGTTGCGCCACACAGTTGAAGATATTTTGGCGCAAGCACCAGCTGCATCAAATACTGCATCTGATATTGAGTCCTCTGAAAGTTTTGTAGATATCATCACGAACCAACTTTCTGGGTTTGGCTCGCTTCAGCCTCTCTTAGATAATCCAGGCATTGAAGAGATTTGGATAAATGAACCAGGACGAATTTTTGTTGCTCGAAATGGCAAAAGTGAACTTACAAACGTAATTCTTGGTGACGCTGAAGTTCGCGGACTTGTGGAAAGAATGTTGGCTTCGTCTGGTCGTCGAGTCGACCTTTCAAACCCATTCGTTGATGCAACACTGCCGGACGGCTCTAGATTGCACGTTGCTATTCCAGACATAACTCGAAAGCATTGGTCGGTCAACATTCGCAAGTTCATTATGGGATCGAAATCACTTGATGCCTTGGTGTCAGTAGGGACCTTAAGTGATCAAGCCGCAGCGTTTTTACAGGCTTGTGTTGTGTCAGGGCTAAACATCGTGGTTGCAGGTGCCACCCAAGCGGGGAAGACGACGTTGATGAATGCGCTACTGAATTGCGCGCCTTCTAGCGAGCGAATCGTAACTTGTGAAGAAGTTTTCGAATTACAACTAACCAGCCCCGACTGGGTTGCGCTACAAACCCGGCAAGCAAGTCTGGAAGGAACCGGCGAGATTCCCTTGCGCCGGTTAATTAAGGAGGCATTGCGAATGCGACCCTCTCGATTAGTTGTTGGAGAAGTGCGTCAAGAAGAAGCGCTAGATTTACTGGTTGCTATGAATGCCGGAATGCCAAGTATGTGCTCCTTACATGCCAACGGATCACGTGAGGCTATTTCAAAGCTATGTCTGCTGCCAATGCTAGCTGGTAGCAATGTTTCATCAGAGTTTGTAGTGCCAACAGTTGCTTCGGTTGTAGACATAGTGATTCACACCTCCATACGTCCGGATGGTTCGCGCAGAGTTCAACAGATTACTTCGGTCAGTGGGCGAGTAGAAGGGAACAATATCGAGACAGCCGATATTTTTTCGGTACAAAATGGAAATCTAGAACCCCAGGGAATTTTTCCAGGAAAACTTGAGAGATTTCAGGCTCACAACATTGACCTAACAATTCTGATCGGTGCTTCAAGATGGGTTTGATTGTCGGGGTGCTTTTCGCAATTGGGATGGTTATGTTGTGGGGCGCAATGCGTGAGCCACTGAAATTTCGAGGACTTCGATTCAATTCAATTCCAAGATTTTTCGTTTACCGCGAGAAACTTCCGCAAGATGTTTGGCCAGATGTTGTTGATGACTTAGCTTCTGCGATTCGGGCCGGACTTTCACTTCCGCAAGCAGTTGCAGAGCTGTGTAATTCTGGTCCAGAGCAACTCCGCCCTACGTTTAAACTGTGCCGCGACCGATACCAAACTACGGGCGATTTCAGCGCAAGCTTGAATCTGATTGCTAACAGTTTAGAAGATTCCCAGGCTGACAAATTTGTTGCCTCTCTTCAGGTTGCTCATGAAGTTGGCGGAGCTGATTTGGGAGTTTTATTGCGCACCTTGTCTGAGGTTATGCGAGAAGAACTTATACTCCGGGGCGAGATTGTTGCTCGGCAAAGTTGGACGGTAAATGGGGCAAAACTTGCTGTGGCAGCTCCATGGGTTACCGCATTGGTGCTATCCACTCGTGAAAGCGCCGCAAACGTTTATCTGTCGGGAAATGGGATTCGAATGCTAACGCTTTGTGCTTTGGTTTCTCTAATTGCTTATGTAGTGATGATGAAAATTGCCAAACTTCCAGTCGAGAAACGACTATTAGCATGACCGGAATGTTTATAGGTGCATTTTTTGCGTCTGGAATTGTTCTGTGTTTCCGCGCTTTACGACAACCGAGATTGAGTATGGGCGATCAAATTGCTCCGTTCGTTGGGCAAGGCTCATCAAATTCATTTAACACTTCGCAGCGGGTGATAGTTGCGATGATCGAATTTTTAACTGACCGCAGCTGGGCTCCTTGGGGCTCAAATGCTGAGATTTCGAAATGGCTTAGACAGGCAGAGAGTGACCTAACAATAAACAGTATTCGTCGCCGACAAATCATCATCGCTGGTAATTCAACGCTGGTTTCGATTTGCTGGGCACTACTTCGAGTGAGCACCGGTAAACATCTGTCACAAGTTTTTGCATTTGGGCTACTAACTTGTTCCTTCTTAGCTGGGGGTTGGTATGCAAAATGGAGGCTTGCAAATCAAGCAAATAGGCGTCGATCCGATATTGAAGACCAGCTACCTGCAGTGTTAGATCTTTTAGCCTTTGCAGTATCTGCTGGTGAGCCCGTCCTATTAGCGCTACGCAGAATTTCGAAATCCTGCACTGGACCACTTGTCTCTGAATTAGAAAAAGTTGTTGGTTCTGTCAACTCAGGTGATGGATTAGTCCTTGCCTTGAATCAAATGAGTAGTCTCATCGATTCGCAACCACTTTCTAGAGCCACACATTCATTGGAATTAGCACTTGAGCGAGGCACACCTCTGGTTCAGGTGCTACGAGCCCAAGCAGCGGATGCACGCGCACATCAAGTGCGAATGCTACTTGTCCTGGCAGGCCACAAAGAAACAACAATGATGCTGCCAGTAGTTTTTCTCATTCTCCCAATGATTGTCGCGGTCGCTCTCTACCCAGGAATGATCGCACTTCAAGTTTTATAACTACGAGGGCAACAGCCCACACATAGAAAAGGAAAGAATAATGAAAATATCGAATGTTATTGGTGCAAAGGTGTCTTCTGGGCTTCAAGTAGCAGCATCTAGTGCAATTGAAAAAGCTCGCAATGAACGCGGAGACGTACCAGGCTGGGTTTTGGTTACCGTCATGACTGCCGGACTGGTTGTAGCAGTCTGGTCAGTAGCTGATGGGCAACTTAAATCAGTCTTAACGGGTGCCCTAAGAAGTGTTTCGCAACCGTAGTGAAATCGAGTCTGACAAGGGCTCGGGAATTGTGGGGTTTGTTTTGGTTGCCCCATTAGTAGTGGCAATCTTCATAGGCATTGGGCAAATTTCAATGCTGGTGGCCGATAAAACCGTATTAAATTCTGCGGCCGTCATCGGGGCTCGTACTGCTAGCGCTGCGGATGCGTCAAACGCTGATGGAAGAATAGCGGCATTAGATGTTTTAGAAAGTCGCGGATCGAGATTTAAGCCTGAATCTATAGTCATTACGCAGATTCGAAATCAAGGTCTTACTTATGTATCAGTATCAATAACTCGAAAAATAGAAATCCCCTTTCTAGGACGAGAAATTTTCATGACAGGGCGAGCCCGAGCAATAGACGAGGCGTTGCTATGAAGCGATTAACAACAGATGCAGGGAATGTGATTGTGGAATTCATTGGCATTTCAGTGGCATTACTGCTCCCTTTGTCAATCATTGCGAATTCGAGCATCTTGGTCGCACATGCATATTTATATACAGACATCGCAGCACGAACGGCCGCCCGCGCATTTGTTGTGTCGAGTGATGAAGTCAATGGAGCTAAAAGTGCAAACATAGCTGTGGGATTAGCTGCGCAGGACTTTGATTTTGGAAAGACTTCAATGAATACCAAGATTTCATGCACTAAGAATCCATGTCTATCGCCGGGTGGTTTTGTAACAGTCAAAGTGAGTAAAGATGTAAAACTAAATTTGCCCCGAGCGCTTGGATCTCGCACTGTCGTCGTAACTGCTCAGCACACTTCCGTTGTAGACGAATTGCGAGAGCCATGAAAGACAATGAATCACTTGCCCGAGATGAAGGCTCAATTCTTTTATTCGGCATCGGACTAGCGGTCGCAGGTTTGATGATTGCCACGGCTTCAATAAATGTGGCATCAATCTGGGTCGCTAGAAACGTACTAGATGGGATTGCAGATGGTGCAGCAATCTCGGCAGCCCAGGCAATAGATGCTGATGCCATTTACCGGAATGGATTTACTGCCAACCTTCGTCTCGACGAAGGTCTGGCAAGGACAAAAGTAAGCCAATATGTAGCCTCGGCAAAAGTGCGATCCCAAGTGCAAGAGTTTTCTGTTAGGTCAGTTGTTGTGTCAGGCACGGCAGTAACTGTTACCGTGCAAGCGAAGCCCAAAACTGCATTTGGCTACCTGATGCCAATCTCGACTCCCGTTGTCGTCAGTGCCGCCAAGGCAATTAATAAAGTTAAGTAATACAAGGTAACCTTATGAACTATGGCTACCGGAGATTTTGCAATTGATTTAGCAGCAATCAACTCCACGCTTTCCAGCATTGAAAAAGTATTGAGACTTGATGAAATGCAAGCTCAGGTAGCAGAACTCGAAGTCTTGGCCTCAGCCCCAGATCTGTGGGATGACCAAGCAAATGCCCAACGGGTTACTGGCAAGTTATCAGTACTTCAGGCCGACATTGGCCGCATCAAAAACCTACGTTCCCGAGTGGATGACGTTCAGGTTTTGTGGGAAATGGGCGAAGCTGAAAGTGATCAAGGAATTCTTGAAGAAGCCAACGCCGAACTTATTGCCCTTGAAAAAGCAATTGGTGAACTTGAGGTTCGCACCTTGCTCTCAGGGGAGTACGACCACCGGGAAGCTTTGATTTCAATTCGTTCTGGAGCTGGTGGCGTGGATGCGGCAGACTGGGCCGAAATGCTGCAGCGCATGTATTTGCGATATTGCGAACGCCATGGCTGGGCAACAGATGTTTATGAAACATCTTATGCAGAAGAAGCGGGAATCAAATCCACAACTTTTGCCGTGAAGGCACCATTTGCATATGGAACTTTGTCGGTAGAACAAGGCACACATCGACTAGTTCGAATCTCACCTTTTGACAATCAGAGTCGCCGCCAGACGTCTTTTGCTGAAGTTGAAGTTATTCCAGTAGTCGAACAAACCGATTCAGTGGAAATTCCTGATGATGATCTAAGAGTCGATGTTTATCGATCATCAGGACCGGGCGGTCAAGGTGTCAATACAACTGACTCTGCCGTTCGTCTTACTCACATTCCCACAGGAATAGTGGTCTCTTGCCAAAACGAGCGGTCACAGTTGCAAAACAAAGCAACTGCTATGGCAGTATTGCAAGCCAAAATCCTGGAACGCACTCGCCAAGAAGAACAAGCCAAAATTAATGCACTTAAGGGCGACACCAGTGGCTCCTGGGGAAATCAAATGCGATCCTATGTACTTCATCCTTACCAAATGGTTAAAGATATTAGAACTGAAGTTGAAACCGGCAACACTTCTGCGGTACTCGATGGAGATATTGACCAGTTCATTGAAGCTGGAATTCGCTGGCGCCGAGAACAAGTCAATTAGTGATCCGTCCCTCATAATCCCAGGATCGGCGCGCCCTGCACCTGCATGGGCTGCGCAGTATTTAGGCTGAAAGCACACGAGTTTTCGATTTACTTTGCGTACCCGATTAAGGAGAGTTCTCAGTGATCAACTTTGACGGCGTCTCCAAGCAATACAAAAACTCGAATCAACCAGCTCTGGATGGAATCAATCTAAATATTGAGCAGGGTGAATTTGTATTCCTTGTTGGGCAATCTGGATCTGGCAAATCTTCGCTGCTTCGCCTTTTACTAAAGGAAGAAAAACCAACTTCGGGAACCGTGACAGTTGATGGAATCAACGTAGCCAAACTACCTAATCGCAAGGTACCTGCATTCCGACGAACTATGGGAATTGTATTTCAAGATTTTCGGTTGCTCCCCGGAAAAACTGTCTTCGACAATGTTGCATTCGGTATGGAAGTGATTGGAAAGTCAAAAAAGGAAATTAAGCAAAGAATTCCTGCCATCCTAGATTTGGTTGGACTTGACGAAAAGGCACACCGATTGCCGTCAGAACTATCAGGCGGAGAACAACAACGAGTTGCCCTAGCCAGAGCATTCGTGAATCAACCAAAACTACTTTTGGCAGATGAACCAACTGGAAACCTGGACCCATCAACCAGCGTTGGCATCATGAAGTTGTTAGATCGAATCAATCGCACTGGAACCACAATTGTGATGGCCACTCACGACGTTGCGATTGTTGATCAAATGCGTAAACGTATTGTTCAAATGGAGAATGGCAAGATTATCCGTGATCAAGAACGTGGCATGTATGGGCATACGGGGCATTAGTAATGAGATTATCTTTCGTAAGCAAAGAAGTAGGCAATGGATTACGCCGAAATTTCACGATGACTGTTGCGTTGATTGTTTCGGTTGCGGTTTCACTTTCATTAGTAGGTGCGGCACTGCTTTTGAGTGCGCAAGTGGATCGCATGAAAGGTTACTGGTACGACAAGATTGAAGTCTCTATATTTCTCTGTGGAAATACTTCAGTTGCCTTCACCTGCACGGGAACAGTAACGGACGAGCAGCGTAAAAATATTGAGTCAATTCTTGGCGGCTTAGATTCTGTTCAAAATGTTTTTTATGAATCTTCAGCGGATGCATACGATCAATTCAAGGAGCAGTTTGCTGGTTCGGCGATTTTGGCAAATATCAGCCCTGACGCGTTACCAGCATCTTTTAGAGTCAAGTTAGATAATCCAGAAAATTTTGAAAAGGTTTCTGGAGCGCTTCAATCGGTGCAAGGTGTTGAATCAATTCAAGATCAACGTCAATTGTTAGATAGATTCTTCCAGATCCTTAAGGGCTTACAATCCTTCGCGCTAGCAATTGCATTAGCAATGCTTTTCGTTACGGTATTGCTGGTAATGAACACGGTGCGAGTGGCAGCATTTGCCAGACGTCGCGAAACATCGATTATGCGCTCGGTCGGTGCGAGCAATTGGTCGATTAGATTGCCATTTATCTTGGAAGCGGCAGTGGCAGCAATCTTTGGCTCAACCTTGGCTACGGCGGGAATCCTTGCTTCAAAATATTGGCTCATTGATGCAAAGCTAGCCCCGAACCTAACTTTCATCCCGTTCGTGACCTGGAATGAGGTTTTGACTATAGTTCCGATGCTTTACCTAGTTGGAGTGGGAACCACAGTTTTGGCAGCCTCAGTTACCCTAAGGCGCTACTTAAAGGGCTAAATCCCTTGCAATTCCGAGAAAAATCGGCCCGACACGGGCTTAGTCACATCAGTAACTTTGGGCACTTCCGTTACTCTTAAAGTATCTTCCCCCTTTGAACGGAGCATGGTGCGCGCCTTCCTCTCGCGTCTTAACTCCTCGCGGTTTACCCGAGGCTTACTTGCCGTTCCCTTAATTCTTTCGCTAATAGTCACCCCAGCCATTGCGGGCAGCAATGACATAGATAAGAAAGTTGCCGATGCATCTGAGGCGTTAACTGCCGCATCAAAGGCAGTTGCCGAAGCTGCCGAATCCCTAAAGGATGCGCAAGCAAAACTTCCGGCTGCTCGCGAAGCAATGTCCATTGCGACAGCAAAAGAAACTGAAGCCACCGGTGCATACCGGAAGGCAGCAGGGGAATTAGTTACTGCAAAACTGTCCTATGCCAAGGCCTTGTCAAAAGTGACGAGTAAAGAAGCAGAAATAAGTCAGCTGCAAAAAAAAGTTGATCAGTTTGCACGTTCGGTTTATCAGCAAGGACCAACTTCACAATGGGAAATTGTACTTAAGTCAACTTCACCTTCTGACTTAACGATTAGATTGCAAAACATTAAGGCCGTTTCACTTTCTACAGCAAAGAGTCTTGACGACCTACTTGGAGCCAAAGACCAACTAGTTGCTGACGCAGCGCAGGCGGAAGAAGTCCGTCTCGACATGCAACGAGTTGCAGACATCGCATCCCAAGCACTAATTGATGCGCAAAATGCAGCAGACAAAGCGGCAGCAGCAAAAGTTCAAGTAGACAAACTTGTAAAGCAAGAATCTGCTGCATTAAAAGTTGCAGAGGATGACAAGGCAGAAGTCCAAAAACAATACGACGAACTTAGGGCTGAGCAAATTAGAATTGCTGCGTTAGCAAAAGCTGCTGGTTCTCAAGGTCCAGTCGATCCGCAAGCAACGGGACCACTTTCCTGGCCACTTCCAGGTCGTGCTGCAGGCGGCGGCGTAGGTTGGCGCGTGCATCCGGTTTATGGATACAAGTCATGCCACACCGGCGTTGACAGCGGAGCTCCAAGTGGAACTCCAATTCATGCTGCAGCATCGGGCGTCGTGCTTTCGACAAGTGTTAGCAGAGCATATGGAAATGTGACGCTGATAGATCATGGGGATGGCATGGTTACGATGTATGCCCATCAATCTAAATTTGCGGTATCCCCTGGACAGACTGTCGGAAACCAAGATGTCATTGGCTATGTGGGATCTACGGGATTCTCAACTGGTCCGCATTTGCACTTTGAAGTTCACCTCAACGGTGTGCCGTACAATCCAATGGGTTGGTTCGGTGGATCCCGTACCGTTGTGCCTTGTTGGGGATGAGTTGAGTTAAGTGGCTAAAGAGCGCGGACGTAAGGTCATCGCCCAGAACCGTAAGGCTCGCCACGACTTCACTATCGAAGATGTTTATGAAGCGGGCATGGTTCTTGTAGGTACCGAAGTTAAATCATTGCGTGCCGGCAGAGCCAGCTTGGTCGATGGCTACGCCCTTTTTGAAAATGGTGAAATCTGGCTACGCGGGGTGAACATTCCGGAATACAACGAAGGATCCTGGACTAACCATGCGCCAACAAGAGCGCGGAAACTTTTACTCAATCGACAAGAGATAAGCAAGATCGAAAACAAGCTCAAGGAAAGTGGATTGACACTCATTCCGCTAAGTCTGTATTTCAATGACGGCAAAGCTAAAGTTGAAATCGCCATCGCTAGAGGCCGAAAGAACTATGACAAGCGCCAGGCAATTGCCGAAAAAGACGCCAAGCGTGAGACCCAACGTGCTACCGGACGTCGCGATAAAGGTATGGAATAAGCCCAGAAACTGGGTTTTATTCGGTTAGCAACGGGCATACTAAAAATCATGAGCGCCTTCAACGAAACTGGATCCTCGGATTTGGCGATCTATTTTGGAGACTTCTTATCTACCATTGCAGCATTCACAATGCCGGCTATGGCAGATTCGGTAAATCTGGCAAGACAACAAGTTACAGATTTTTTGAGCAGCGAAGGATCAATTGATCTAGACCATGCGATCGCAGTAACTAGTGAGCTTGTGGCAAATTCTGTTGTCCATGCATCAACTGAACTACAAGTGGTACTGGAGCGCTGGCAATACATGGTCAAAGTTGTAGTGGAAGATCTTAATGATCAGTTACCGGTAATGAGATCACTAGATGTTGCAGTGGATTCAGGCCGAGGCATGCACATCATCGAGGAATTCTCGGATCTTTGGGGATACGAACTTACCGAAAATGGCAAGCGGATATGGGCAGGCTTCAATATCGCTTAGTTAGTTGGAAGAATGAAGCTGGAAAACTTAGTAGCGTTCAAACCCACGGATAAGTTCGAAGTCAGTAACTGCTTTATTGAACTGGGCCAAGTCGGTATCGACCATGTGGGTGTAGTGCTTGTGTACTCGCTCACCAAATGCCTCTTTAGCCCAAGCACTATTTACCCATAGCTCTCGTGCCATTTGAAGCGTATTTGGAACCCGATCCGTTTCAAGTGCGTAAGCATTGCCATCAAAGCGTGGCTCAAGTGTCATCTTTTTTTCGATGCCATCAATGCCGGCCGCAATCATGCCAGCAACTGCAAGGTAAGGATTTACATCGCCGCCAGGTACCCGGTTTTCAACGCGCAAACTCTGGCCATGCCCAACTAGTCGGTAAGAGCAAGTGCGGTTATCGCGCCCCCACTTAATCGCAGTCGGTGCGAAGCTTCCTGGTGCATAACGCTTGTAGCTATTGATTGTTGGTGCGTACATGATGCTTAGTTCGCGCATGTGGGCGAGCTGACCTGCGAGGTATTGCTTACCGATTTCACTCAGGCCGTCTGGATCATTGTCATCCGCAAGCACCATGGACCCATCGAGGCCACGGAAAGACAAGTGGATATGGCAAGAGTTACCTTCGCGTTCATTGAACTTGGCCATAAAAGTTAAGGCGTAACCATCCTGGGCGGCGATTTCTTTAGCACCAGTTTTGTAAACAACGTGGTGATCACAGGTTGCCAATGCATCGGTGTACTTGAATGCAATTTCATGTTGTCCAAGATTACATTCACCTTTAACTGATTCAACAGTCATGCCCGCATTGACCATAGATAGACGAATTCGGCGAAGGATTGGTTCCACACGCGAAGTACCAATAATGCTGTAATCAACGTTGTATTGATTTACTGGAATCAAATCGTGGTAGCGCTTGTTCCAAGCCTCTTCGTAAGTGTCTTCAAATAAAATAAATTCAAGTTCAGTTCCAACCATGGCAACCATTCCCATGTCTTCAAGTCGCTTAAGTTGCTTTTGAAGAATCTGCCGTGGGGATTCTGGAATTGGATTGTCATTATGATCAACTAGGTCGGCCAGAACTAATGCAGTTCCTTCATGCCAATCGACATAGCGCATAGTTTTTGGATCAATCTTCATAACCATGTCGCCGTACCCAGTGTCCCAAGATGAGATGTCATAGCCCTGGACAGTGTTCATATCGATGTCTACAGCAACTAGGTAGTTGCAGCCTTCAGTTCCATGATTTAGTACATCGCTAAGGAAGTAGTCACCGTGTAGGCGCTTGCCTTGGAGGCGGCCCTGCATATCTGTTATGGCCACAATTACGGTATCGATTCGGCCTTCCTTGATGTCCTTTGTTAGGGCATCAATCGAAAGAGGAAAACTCACCGCGGCCATTGGATCTCCTTCATAAGGCTTGGATTTCTTACCGGTATTGACCTGAATCTATCTGTTCTTAGCGTGAAAAATCTAGTCCTTTGCTGGTTGCTTACTATTTATGGAAGTTCACGCCCGATCTTCCTAGCCGTTGGTAACTAGGGGTAAGCGCCTAGCAAGTTGACTCGACTACGCTCTTTCTAGGAAGTTACCCAGAATCTGGTCGAAGAGGAATTATGAGCGACACATTTGATGTTTTGAATCCAGCAACTGAGGACATCGTCAAGACCGTACACATGGCATCTGCTGATGAAATTGACGCTGTTGTAGCAAAAGCACAGAGTGCTTGGCCAGCTTGGCGAGACCTTGCTCCTGGTGCACGCGCTGATGTCTTGCGTAAGTTTGCGCAACTTGTTTCGGAAAGTAATGAAGAGTTAGCCCGACTTGAAGTTCTAGAAGCTGGCCACACAATTGGCAATGCGCGCTGGGAAGCACAAAATGTTGCAAATGTTTTGAACTACATGGCTGGTGGCGTAGAGCGATTAACTGGACATCAAATTCCAGTTCCAGGTGGTATCGACATCACGTTCCATGAAGCTATGGGTGTTGTTGGAATTATTGTTCCTTGGAACTTCCCAATGCCAGTTGCAGCTTGGGGATTTGCGCCAGCGCTGGCAGCAGGTAACACAGTTGTGCTTAAGCCAGCGGAAACAACTCCACTTACTGCATTGCGGTTAGCCGAGCTAGCGCTAGAAGCGGGAATTCCAGAAAACGTTTTCAATGTAGTACCTGGTTTTGGAAAAGTTGCCGGACAACGAATTGTTGATCATCCGGCAATCCGCAAAATTTGCTTCACCGGTTCAACTGCGGTTGGAACCAGCATCATGCAATCAAGCGCATCGCAATTGAAGCGAGTGACACTTGAACTAGGGGGCAAGAGCCCAACCATTATTTTTGCTGACGCTGATATCGAGAAAGCGGCAAAAGCAGCACCTGGCGCAGTCTTTGATAATTCAGGTCAGGATTGCTGTGCGCGCTCCAGAATCTTAGTTCAGCGAAGCGTTTACGATGAGGTTCTTGCATACATGGAACCCGTTGTTAAAGGCATGCACACCGGCGATCCCGCAGATGAATCGGTAGACATGGGTCCTCTGATTAGTGCTTTACAGCGCGATCGCGTTAAGTCCTTCGTTCCCGATGGCGCTCCGATTCTGTTTCAAGGTGAAGCTCCAACTGGTAAGGGTTTCTGGTTTCCGCCTACTGTCCTGGCACCGATTTCAGAATCGGACATTCAATACAGCCAGGAAATCTTTGGTCCAGTAGCGGTGGTGATTCCATTCGATGACGAAGCGGATGCAATTCGCATGGCAAACAGCACAGATTATGGTTTAGCTGGATCGATTTGGACCCGAGATGTTGGCCGAGCGATGCGCATGGCAAGAGGTGTTGAATCGGGCGTAATCTCAATTAATTCCCATTCCGCAGTTCGCTACTGGACACCGTTCGGCGGCTTTAAAAAGTCCGGAATTGGCCGCGAACTTGGACCGCATGCCATCGAGGCCTTTACCGAAACCAAGAATGTATTTATCAGCACCGAGGACTAAACTCAAGGTGCCTGAGAAATTCAGGCGTTAACCGAAAGCAGGAAGTAAGTGAAGCGTTTACAGGACCGCGTAGCAGTAATCACCGGCGGCTCAAGTGGCATTGGTAAAGCAACCGCAATTCGTCTAGCCGAAGAAGGCGCGAAAGTTGTTATTGCCGACATTGATCCAGTTTCAGGCGAAAAGATAGCAGCCCAAGTTGGTGGCATCTTTGTTAAGGCCGATGTAACAAATGCTGACGACGTTGCAAACATGTACAAAGTTGCATTCGACACTTACGGTTCAGTAGACATCGCATTCAACAATGCGGGTATCTCACCTCCTGACGATGATTCAATTTTGACTACAGGTATTGATGCTTGGCGTCGAGTGCAAGAAGTTAACTTAACTTCGGTTTACCTTTGCTGCAAAGAAGTAATTCCTTACATGCAACGTCAAGGTAAGGGCGCAATTGTTAACACCGCATCTTTCGTAGCAACTATGGCTGCCGCAACTTCACAGATTTCTTACACCGCCTCTAAGGGTGGCGTTCTTGCGATGACTCGCGAACTTGGTGTGCAATTTGCCCGTGAAGGCATCCGCATCAATGCACTATCACCTGGCCCCGTAAACACACCGTTGCTTCAGGAGCTATTTGCCAAGGATGCCGAACGAGCAGCACGTCGCTTAGTTCACATTCCAATGGGTCGTTTTGGTGAGCCGGAGGAAATGGCAGCAGCGGTTGCATTCCTAGTAAGTGACGACTCGTCATTTATGACTGCTTCTAATTTCTTAGTTGATGGCGGCATCAGCGGCGCGTACGTTACTCCGCTATAACTAAAGAGTTTTTGCAGTTATTTCAATTTAAGGATTATTAATGGTTGATGGTATTTGGCGTGGATTTGCAAGTGACAACTATGCCGGAATTCACCCTGAGATCCTTAAGGCGATGGGCGATGTCAATGCTGGGCATCAAGTTGCCTACGGCGATGATATTTACACCGAGCAGCTTTCTGGCGTAATCAAGAAGCAATTCGGAAATTCTGCTGAAGCATTTCCGGTATTCAACGGCACAGGCGCAAACGTAATTACCTTGCAAGCTATGTGTAAGCCATGGGAAGCAGTGGTCTGTGCAACTAGTGCCCACATCAATGTTGATGAGGGTGGCGCTCCAGAAAAAGTTGCTGGAATAAAACTTCTACAGGTGGAAACACCAGACGGAAAGCTGACGCCTGAGCTAGTGGATAAACAAGCCTGGGGATTTGGCAATGAGCATCGCGCTCAACCAAAAGTTGTTTCTATCACTAATTCCACGGAGTACGGCACTGTTTACACAGTCGATGAAGTTAAAGCCTTGGCGGATCACGCCCACTCGCTGGGAATGTACCTCCACCTTGACGGTGCTCGAATCTCAAATGCCGCAGCATCTTTGGGCACATCGCTTCGGGCATTCACAACGGATGCTGGCGTTGATGCGGTTTCCCTTGGTGGTACCAAGAACGGCGCAATGGGAGCCGAAGCTGCCGTGATTTTGAATCCAGATCTAGCTCCTGCCATGAAGTATGTTCGTAAGTCTGCAATGCAATTGGCTAGCAAGATGCGCTTTATCTCGATTCAGTTGGTAGCCATGTTTGAAAACGACTTGTGGCTACAGAACGCCCAGCATTCAAATGCCATGGCACAAGAACTTTACAAAGGAATTAAAGACATTCCAGGAGTGCAAGTAGTTCAACCTCAAGCCAACGCACTGTTTCCAATTTTGCCAGCGGCAAGCATTGAGCCATTGCAGAACGTTGCCAAGTTCTATGTTTGGGATCACATGATTAATCAAGTTCGTTGGATGTGTTCATGGGATACCACGCAAGCGGATGTTGACAACTTTGTTGCGGCAGTTAAAAGCGAACTCACAAACTAACTATTTGCGCAAGCTTTAACAAAAGCTTGAAATAGATTCTCGGAAACTTTTTCATCATCACTGAATTCTGGGTGCCACTGCACGCCAAGAACGAATTCAGCTGATGGATCTTCACAAACTTCGATGGTGCCGTCTTCGGCGTAACCCGTAACTGTCAGATCTCCAGGAGAATCAACCGCTTGGTGATGGCTTGAGTTAACAATTACCTCGGTAGTACCGACAAGTTCAGCGATCAAACTACCCGGAGTAAAAGTGGCGCCATGGTTATTGAAAGTTCCTGGGGCATCGCGATGCAAGGTATTTCCGACTAAGTCAGGCAAGTGCTGGTGAAGTGAGCCACCATGGGCAACGGCCATGATTTGTAGTCCGCGACAAATTCCAAACACTGGAAGATTTGCCTCGCGAGCGGCGCGATACAAACCAAGTTCACTGGCGTCACGTTCAGTTCTTGGTTTGTCTGTGCCCGCTTGGTGTGCGGCGCCGTAACGAGCAGGTTCAATGTCAGCGCCGCCAGCCATAACTAAGCCATCTAGCCGGGAAATTGCAACGTGGTTATCAGCATCTGGCGGAAGGATCACAACCGATGCCCCCGCTGCCTGCAATTTATTTACATAATTCCATGGAATAAGAGCGGCAGGAATATCCCAAGCTCCCCATTTAGCTGGCTCAAGGTACGAGGTGAGTCCAATTACTGGCTGATTCATGATTTGAGTTTAGGCCTAACTTTGCCGAGCAACTAGTCCAAGAACATTGCAAATAATTCGAGCATTGTTCAGTGCACCAATTTCATCGACATCGCTATCGGGCATGAACTCAACCAAGTTAAAACCTGAAAGTTTCGCTTTTCCAGCTATCCCGTGAAGCAATTCAACGACGTTCCAGTAAGTCAATCCACCAGGAGCTCGTCCGATAACACCAGGGACGATCGATGGGTCTAACGCATCACAGTCCAAGTCCACAATCACTTTTGCGCCAGTAGGAACTAGATCAAGTACTTGCTGAATTCCACCTGAAGCTATTTCTCTTGCTGAAACAAACTTCACACCATGAGATTTCGCATCTTCATAGTCTTGTGGGCGAGCCGATCCAATACCCCGCTGACCAACTTGAACCAAACCTTTGATGTGTGACATTTCAAATGCCCGACGCATAGTTGATGAAAGCCCAAGCTTTTCGCCACCAACCTCATCGCGGTAATCGATGTGTGCATCGATTTGAACCACAAAGTATTCGCCATGATCTGCAAACCCTTCGATCATTGGAATCGGGATTGAATCATCGCCACCAATTACAACTGGGACACCCCCTTTGGAGACGATTTGGGAAACGGTAGATCGAATTCGCTCGCGGTTTCCGGCGGCATCCGATTCGTCAAAATCTAAATCGCCTAAGTCAACGGCGTTCACACCATTTGGAAATATGGGTCCACCCAAGTCAAAGTCCATGTGGTCAAGGTTGGCCTGATAGCTACTAATGGCTGCGCGAATAGCGGCTGGTGCTTCCTTGCAATACGCACCAACTGATGGATAGGGCGTGGCACAAGGTGCTCCAAAGACGACTGATCCACCAGATACATCGCTCAGCGTCCCGGCTGGGATTCCAATAAAGGTAGAAGTAGTTTGGGAACCCATCATGGTTCCGATGTTCTTGCGAGCCATGGCTTCTCCTGAAGTAAGTTTCTGTCCTCAGTTTATGTGCCTAATCGAGGTGACGTAATGGACATCATGCGAGAGAATTCAACTATGACTGAACGAGGATACGCAGTAGTAACTGGAGCTAGCAGCGGGATTGGCGCAGCAAGTGCCAGAGCATTGGCCAAGGAAGGCTTCAAGGTAATAGCAGCTGCAAGGCGAGTGGACATGCTTGCTGACTTAGCGAACGAAAACCCACTGATTACTTCATGGGAATTAGATGTAACTGACCAGTCCAGTGTTGATGCGTTGGCCGCACATCTTGCCGACAAAACGGTAAATGTACTCGTTGCAAACGCCGGGGGCGCCTTCGATGGCACCTCAGTTGCCGATGCCGATGTGGAAAGTTGGATCAAGTCCTATGACGTGAATGTCATTGGCGCATTGCGAACTATCAAAGCAATAATTCCGGCATTGATTAAGTCCGGAGAAGGCACCATAGTTTTGATGGGATCTACTGCAGGTCGCATTGTTTATGAAAATGGTGGAAGTTACACCGCAGCGAAACATGCGGTAGCAGCTTTGGCCGAAACTTTAAGACTCGAACTTGCTGGTGAACCCGTTCGTGTTGTTGAGCTAGCACCGGGAATGGTTAAGACGGATGAATTTGCCGTTAAGCGGTTCGGGGGAGACAAAGAACGAGCTGCAAAGATTTACGAAGGTGTTGCTGAGCCGTTGACCGCAGATGATGTTGCTGAAGCGGTTCGTTGGAGCGTTATGTTGCCGCATCACTTCAACATTGACTTGATGGTAATTCGCCCGTTGGCACAAGCTGCGCAGCACAAGGTTGTGCGGAAACTTTAGTTGGCTGCAGCCTCGTAAGCGCGCTTTAGTTCGCTGAGGTCCAACTTCTTCATTTTAAGCATTGCTTGAGTTGCAGCCTGGGATCCTTCGGGGCTCTCTCCGCCTTGTTCATTGCCCGGAGTTTCTGTTGGAGCAACCCAATTACTTCCCATGCTGCTCTCAGGAAAAATGCTGGTGTAAAACTGGGCTGCTTGGCGGGCTTGGCCATCGAACCAAAGACAAGTTGTAAGTTGCATAGGCTCATTGTGCCAGCGGTTATGGGGAATTGGAATGTCGGCTCGTCGGTTACAATAGAGATATAACTAAATAGTGGTGGTTACCTATCCAGTAATCCCCTGATGAAAATCTTGGGGGTGAACGGTTTCGACTTTGGTAGTCGAAATGGGAGAAGCGAGCCGAGAATGTTGGTCATCTCGTAAACGTCCAGCAAAAACAATAAGTGCCAAATCAAACCGCACTGATTTCGCCCTAGCTGCATAAGCTAGCCTCGAAATCCGCGAGACCAGGGGCGTTCCCGCTCTGGATCCTCGTGTCATTTAGGGAACTTACCAACGGAACCGGTCGCGGGTTCTGACGGAAAATCTAACAGTGACTGTGCCTGTCGACATCTTGTTTGCGTGAACGTCGGGGCAGAGAAAAGCTAATGCAAACTGCGCTCGGAGAATAACCAAATCTTCACCTAAGGACCCGGGTTCGATTCCCGGCACCTCCACTGCAGAAGCGAGTCGACAGACTCGTAGCGATGCACATTGTGCATCCGAACGCTGAAACAGCGACTACAAGTGCTTGCACTTAGTAGATCGCTGTTTTGCGTTTGTGAGGAAATTGAAAATTTCCGAGCTACGAGGATGATCGCGAGTTCCAAGCGGAGGTTGACCGAGCAAAGCGAGGGAACACCTCCATCACAACACCCCTACAAACCCCTTCCATTTCTTTACCAGTTCTTGTACGAGAGTCTGGAAGTATGTTTCCATGGCCTCACTTATTAAGCGCGTTTTTGCCCCTGCTAATTCATTGGAAGCAGGTAGAGCACTTTTTCCAACTCGTGTTTTCTTAGGCGTGATGTTTATTTATGCTGCACTTACAAAATTAACTGATTCCACATTCTTCGATCCAACCTCGCCGAACAGCGTTGCTCGTCAAATGCAAGCTTCCGCTGATTCGAGCCCGATTGGCTTTCTGCTTAACCGCCTAATCGAACATGCCACATTAGTTGGATACGGCATTGCAATCGGCGAACTCGCAATCGGTCTTGGCCTGCTATTAGGCATTTGGAGTCGTGCGGCTGCGATTGGTCTTGCACTTGTGTCTTTTAGTTTTGTGTTAACTGTCAGTTGGGGAACTACACCATATTTCTTAAATCCAGATCTGGCATACCTTGCTGTTGCAATCCCATTTATTTATGTAGGCGATGGCGGATATATGTCCCTCGAGACTTCAATTCGAAACCGAGTAAAGCGCGAACTAGGGGTTTCAAGCGATAAGAAACTTAGCAATGCGCCTCTTGAGGCTCAGATTGAGCGCCGAACTTTTGTTAAGACTGGAGCCGTTGCCGGTGGACTTGGTGTTGCTGGGTTAGCTACTGGACTAATCGGTCAGAAACTTAAAGGTTCTCCAGTTGCGCAACCTTCGCCAAGCGTGACGGCGAGCTCTACACCGACTGGTGCAGTTCCAACAGGAACGAAGATAACTTCGGTGGCTAATGTGCCCGTCGGAAGCGCATTTAAATTTACAGATCCAACTTCCGGGATGCCCGCATACCTAATGCAACCTGCAGCTGGGAAGTTCGTTGCCTATAGCGCGATTTGCACACATGAGGGATGCATTGTGAATGACAATGTTGCAAATGGCAGTTTTGATTGCCCTTGCCATGGTGCTCAGTTTGACGCAGCTACCGGTGCCCACACGAGAGGACCAGGTCGTGGCGATCTGGCAAAGTTAAATGTGTCGGCGTCCGGTGACAGCATTTATCTTGCCTAGCAAGTTACCTAGTTAGAGCTTTGCGGTAGCTTCCGCAAGACCTGCTAGCAAACGATCAATTTCTTCAACTGTGTTGTAAGGCGCAAGGCCAGCACGGATCGCACCGTCATCACCTAGACCGAGATGGCGTGAGCACTCGATTGCATAGAAGTTTCCAGCTGGAGCATTAACTTTTTGTTCGGCTAAGAATTCATAAACGCGCTCAGAATTTATGCCAGCAAGACTAAACAACTCCGTTGGAGTCTTTAGACGAGCGTTGCTGTACAGCGTGACATTTTCCATTGCTTGCAAACCTTCGCGTAACCGATGATTCAAGGCATGCTCATGCTCATCAGCTGCAGTTTGCGAAACCACGATTCGTTCGCGCCGAGATCCTGATCCTGGAACCATGTCTGCAATGAAATCAACTGCTGCCGTGATTCCGGCAAGGAGCTCGTAAGGAAGAGTTCCAAGTTCAAATCTTTCTGGAACATGCTCAGTTGAGGGCAACAACTTGTCTGGGTGCAGGGTTTCAAGTAGCGCAGGTGAAGCGGTCATGACGCCAATGTGTGGTCCAAAGAACTTGTAAGGGGAGCAACCATAAAAATCTGCTCCCATTGCCTTGAAGTCCACGACTGCATGCGGTGTGTTGTGGACTCCATCAACATAAAGTAAGCCACCAACTGCGTGTACTGCTTTAGCAATTGCAGGAATGTCTGGACGAGCTCCAATTAGGTTTGATGCAGCAGTGATAGCGACCAGCTTGGTGCGATCGGTAAGCACGGCTTCCACATCAGATACATCTAAGTAGCCAGTCGCTGGATCAAAATCAATCCACCGAAGTGTGGCGCCAGATTTTTGCGCGTAGCGAACCCAGGGACGAACGTTGGCATCATGGTCCAATCGAGATGCAACAATTTCATCTCCTGGACCCCAATCCTGCGCCAAAGTGCGCGCAATATCGAAAGTAATTTGAGTCATGCTGCGGCCAAAGAAGATACCTTCAGGGACCGAACCAAGAAGATCTGCCATAGCACTTCTCGCGTTGTCGACAGCAGCTTCGGCATTACGTTCTGCCTCAGTAATAGATGCCTGATTAGCCAACGGACCGGTCATGGTCTTGCAAATCGCTTGACCTACTGAAAGCGGCGTTTGGGTTCCACCTGGTCCATCAAAGTGGGCGACACCAGATTCAAGTGAAGGAAAAGCCGAACGGACGCGAGCAACATCAAAAGTCATGTCGCAATCCTATTTCTAAACGAACTAACTTCCCCCCTTGAGTGCGGTCTAGAAACATCAGTCACATAGGCCACAAGAACGCCCCTAAGCGGTGTGTGTTTGCTCACAGCGTCTATTTTGAAGGGATTTTTCGGGATTTTGGGTTAGTTTTTTGTTCATTTCGGGTGCATCCTAAGTTAATCCCGTAAAGCCTTGGAAGAGGTTTTCAATCAAGGAGTTCTTGTGAGCAGTTCAACCATTCCAGGTTTTGCAGATGCGCCAACCAAAAACAAGCGCTTACTTGCTTGGGTGCAAGAAGTTGCTGAGCTAACTACGCCAGATCGCATCGAGTGGTGCGACGGTTCTAATGCTGAATGGGATCGACTTACTCAAGAACTTGTGGCGAGTGGAACGCTCACTCCGCTTAACTCTGAAAAGCGCCCTAACTCTTTCCTTGCCCGCTCTCACCCAAGTGACGTAGCTCGCGTAGAAGACCGTACTTACATTTGTTCTGTAAAAGAAGAAGACGCAGGTCCAACCAATAACTGGATGGAGCCAAGCGAAATGAAGACAATTCTTCGCTCAACTTTCAAAGGTTGCATGCGCGGTCGCACTATGTACATCGTTCCGTTTTCAATGGGGCCACTAGGTTCTGACATCAGCGCACTTGGTGTTGAGATCACAGACTCTCCATATGTTGTTATCAGCATGAAGATGATGACTCGAATGGGTAAAGCTGCTTTAGATTTAATCGGTGAACATGGCGACTTCGTTCCAGCACTTCATTCGGTAGGTGCGCCACTTGAGCCAGGGCAAAAAGATGTTGCTTGGCCATGCAGTGAAACAAAGTACATCGTGCAGTTCCCCGAGGAGCGCGAAATCTGGTCGTACGGTTCTGGTTACGGCGGCAACGCATTACTAGGTAAGAAGTGCTTTGCACTTCGCATTGCGTCAGTTATGGCTCGCGATGAAATGTGGCTTGCTGAGCACATGTTGATTTTGAAACTTACCTCTCCTAAAAATAAGACTCACTACATTGCAGCAGCTTTCCCATCCGGTTGTGGCAAGACGAATCTGGCAATGCTTGAGCCAACCATTCCTGGTTGGAAAGTTGAAACCATTGGTGATGACATTTGTTGGATGCGACCTGGTCCAGATGGTCGCCTATATGCGATTAACCCAGAAGCTGGCTTCTTCGGTGTAGCACCGGGAACCGGCATGAAGACAAATGCCAATGCGATTCGCTCACTTTACGCAAACTCACTATTCACTAACGTCGCACTAACTGATGACGGTGACATCTGGTGGGAAGGGTTAACTGAAGAGCCACCAGCGCACTTGATTGACTGGAAAGGCAATGACTGGACTCCAGATTCTGAAGAAGTTTCAAGTCATGCAAACTCACGCTTCACGGCGCCTGCTGAACAATGTCCATCGATTTCTGATGAGTGGGATAACCCAGCTGGAGTTCCAATCTCGGCAATTCTTTTCGGCGGCCGTCGTGCCACAAATGTTCCACTGGTAGCGCAGGCTCGTAGTTGGAACCATGGTGTATTCATGGGTGCCACAATTTCCTCCGAGATGACAGCAGCAGCAGTGGGTGGACTTGGCCAGCTTCGCCGCGATCCGTTCGCAATGCTGCCTTTCTGTGGTTACAACATGGCTGATTACTGGGGTCACTGGGTCAACATGGGTCGCACCTTTGCAAACGTGCCAAAACTTTTCCAGGTCAACTGGTTCCGCAAAAACGAATCCGGTGATTTCATCTGGCCAGGCTTTGGTGAGAACTCTCGAGTCTTGGCATGGGTGGTTGATCGCTTAGAGAACGAAGCGGAAGGCATCGACTCACCGGTTGGTGTTTTGCCAAACCGCGAGGACTTACCACTTGATGGCCTTACTATCACCGAAAGCGATCTTGACGCCCTATTTGATGTTGATAAAAGCAGTTGGCTAGCTGAGTGTGATCTGACCGAAGAGTATTTCTCACAGTTTGATGGCCGCGTCCCGCCTGAACTTCAAGCCGAATTGGCAGACCTCAAGTCTCGCCTGAATTCCCTGCCAGCTTAGGTTCTGCGTTCTAAATCTCAGACCCAAGTGCGTTTGTTAAGGTAGGCACATGGCTGATGAAATTCGCGAAATTCGCACTGAAGGTGGATTACTTGTCGATGAACGCGTCGAAGAACAGGTAGAAGCCGGCGACCACGAGCGCTTTGCGCACTATGTTCAAAAAGACAAAATCGTTGAGAGCGCAGTCATGGGTGCACCAGTTGTAGCTCTCTGTGGAAAAGTATGGATTCCAAATCGCGATCCAGGCAAATTTCCTGTCTGCCCACAGTGCAAGGCAATTTTTGAAGGCTTGCCAACCGGTGGAGATAACAGCGACAAGTCCGAATGACACTTTCGCCCTGGGCACCTGAATACCGGCGACTGAGCATTGGCATCGTTGCCTTAGTCAGCGTTTTTGGCTTTGAAGGAATTGCAATTGGCGCCGTAATGCCAGTGGCCGCAGCTGACTTAAATTCAATTAGTAATTACGCAGTAGCTTTTACCAGTTTCACAATGGCTTCATTACTTGGCATGACTTTTGCAGGTCTATGGTCAAACAAAATTGGATTAGCGAGAGTTGTCATTTTCGCAGTAGTTGCTTTGGCTATTGGATCCATGGTTGCAGGATTTGCACCAAACCTAGCCGTACTAACTATTGGAAGATCGATTCAAGGTTTTGCGCTGGGAATTGATTTAGTGACCATGTATGTGGTTATCGGACGCATGTACCCAGAAGCATTGCGCGCCAAAGCTATTGGAATGCTGGCAGCAGCCTGGGTGGTACCTGGATTGATTGGCCCTGGACTTGCAGGATTGTTGGTTGAGATTTCATCTTGGCGATTGACGTTTTGGATTGTGCCATTTCTCTTGATCGGGCCAATCATGCTTTTGCTTCCTGAGTTGAAGAGGATGCCATTTGTTCAAACGCCGATGCGTAGTGATGCCAAGCTGCAGATCACCTCGGTTTTAGTGGCAATTGCCGCTCTTTCAGCCTTTCAAGTTGGCGCTACACATGTTGGTCGCTGGAGTGTAGGAATCATTGCAGCGACCTTTGTCATTTCACTTAGCGTTACTGCGTGGTCAACTAAAGCACTAATGCCGGAGGGCTTCCTTCGAATGCGAGAAGGAATTCCAGCGATCGTCGGTATGCGTGGGGTTATCGCAGGTGCTTTTTTTGCCGCTGAAATTTATGTTCCACTAGCTTTGCAAGAAATTAGAGGTGCCTCTGTGGCGCTTTCTGGTGGCGTCCTAACGGCTGCAACTGTCACTTGGTTTGCTGGTTCATGGTGGCAAGGTAGCCATAAGCTGAGGTACTCGCGTCAGCAGGTGCTGTTCGTTGGTGCTTTGCTAATAGCAATCGGAATTGCATTAACCCCAGTTGCAGTTTTTGCCCCCGTGAACATCGCCGCATCTGCGTTGTTGGCGAGTATTACTTGGGGAATTGCAGCATTCGGCATGGGTTTGTGTTTCCCAACGCTGGGAGTGCTCATGCTCGATCAATCACCTGAGGAAGAACATGCCAAGCACAGTGCTTCGCTGCAAATGTCAGATTCATTTGGCGTAATTATTGCAACTGCGATTGCAGGTTCAGTTTTGGCGCTAGCCAGTGTTCAACAAGGAATTGAAAGCAAAACTTTCATCACAATTTGGATTTTCTGCGTATTTGTAGGCTTAAGCGCGTTGCTGTTCATCCCTCAAATCCAACGGAAAGAGACATTTCGCCCCTAAAATTTTGGTGAAGACCTAATCTACGGGAGAAAAAATGACAGTAAATACCTCGTCACCACAGGATGCCATCATGGCATTTGGCAAGAAATGGTGGCTTCTACTAATTCTCGGAATCCTATCAATGGTTGTTGGCGTAATGGCTCTTAACAACCCTGTTTCAGCAACTGCAACGCTGGTAACACTGTTTGGTATCTGGCTTCTATTCAGCGGTATCGGAACTATTGTTCGTGCCCTAGCCGACGATACTGAAGGTTCAGGCAAGGTTCTGATGATTATCAGTGGCTCACTATCCATCATGTTGGCTGTGATTTTCTTCAACGGCGGAA
>Ga0214917_10000619_pt1 | contig 46205 bp, 35 predicted proteins | sample LL_1208_BB_MetaG_FD_177983 | JGI IMG/M metagenome (GOLD analysis project Ga0214917, IMG submission 177983) | Freshwater microbial communities from Lake Lanier, Atlanta, Georgia, United States - LL_1208_BB | ecosystem: Environmental > Aquatic > Freshwater > Lake | place: USA: Georgia | collected... | reverse complement strand
TTTCTCAAGATGAAAAAAAAAAAATATGAACAAACGGCCCAGACCATGTACTCCATCTCCAAAAGCATGACGGATCTGTTGTTCGATGACCGCGCGCGTCTATTCCAGGAGAACGACGTCATTGGCAGAGGCGGTTTCGGGAAGGTCTTCCGTATCTACAACAAACTGGACGACCAGTACTACGCCATCAAGAAGATCCTGCTCACGGAAAACAGCGTCAAGGGAGCGCTCCACGAGATACGCATCCTCGCCAAGATCAATCATCCCCACATCGTGCGCTACTACAACTCCTGGGTCCAATCGAAACCCTTGCGGGACGAGTCATTCAGAAACGATGACCACGACCACGACGACGAAGACGTATCCGACAACACGGAAGAGATCATCGTGCGACAAGACCGGTGTTTCTATTGTTACATACAGATGGAGTACTGCATGGGGACCCTCAAGACCTACCTGCGTGATCGTTCCCGTATCCGACATGACCAACAGGACCGACATGACCACCAACAGGACCGACATGACCACCAACAGGACCATATCGTCCGCGAACAGATCCTGAACGGACTCCACTTTCTGCACTCCTCCGGAGTCATCCATCGAGACGTCAAACCGGATAATATACTCGTCTACCGACAGGATCCTATCCACATCAAGATCAGCGATTTCGGTCTCGCCAAGGTGTTCTCCTCCAAACTGCAGGCGACAGAATCGACCCTGTATACCGGGAGCACGCTGTACGCATCACCGGAACAATACAACGGATTATCGTATTCCTTTCCTACCGATGTCTACAGCATGGGCATAGTCTTCCTCGAACTCTCTTCTCGTTTCTCCACCGAGATGGAGCGCATCACGTCGATCCGCGCGCTGCGCGAGGAACGCAAGATCTCGGAAGACATCCCCTACAAAGACATCATCATGAACATGACGGATACGGATCCGTCGCGACGACCCACAACCGCCGGTCTGTTGTCTCATTTTGTCGCTGAACGGGACCAGCCATCGTTGTATTGTCGTGACATTGTCTGGGAGATCGTCATGCGTGCGAGCGAATTAATTTAAAAACAGTCCACGAGAGTCTTCAAAAATGAGACGATCACTGATAGGCATCTTGTGCAAGAACGTGGACGACACCATCCTCGAGTCCAATCTGAAAAACCTCGAGACCTATGTCTCGTGTTTTGATCGATTCAAGATCTTATTTGTGGACGGGTATAGTGACAATGAGACCCTTCCTCGGATCCACCGATGGAAAGAATCTCATCCGGAGTGGGACATTACGATCCGACAACAGACGCTGTGCACAGCGGTGCGTCCGTTGTCTCTTGCGAACGCACGCAACGACATGATGGAATGGTTCGAAGGATACATGAACGAGTACGACTTTGTGTTGATCATGGATTTTAATCAGCACAACGTCCGATCCATCGTAAAAGACGATTTTCTCGCGTGTTTCGGAGAAGATCCTTCCTCGTGGGATGCCTTGTTCCCGAATCAGACCGATCAGTATTACGATATATGGGCACTGAGAACCGAAGAGTGTCCCTATGATTATCAGAAACACATCAGACAGAATCTAGGAACTTTCATCCATAAAAAGCTACAGAACGATCCGAATTATCAGTACGCGAATGATCCTCTCTTTCATTGCTATCGGAACCAGCTGCTCCAAGATTGTCTGGAAGTCCACAAGACCAAGATCCCCACGGATTCGGAGAAGAAACCGGTGTGGAGCGCGTTTGGTGGCGCAGGATTATACCGTATCGATAAGCTGAGAGGGTGTCGATACTCGAGTCATGTCCTGGATCAGGACAGACTGTACGAGGTCTGCGAACACGTCCCCTTCCACGAACAATTACGAGAGAAGGGAGGCAGATTATGGATCTGCCCACGCTGGATCAACGCATAGCATAGATCATCTCGGGAAAGAACGGGTTGCTCCCCCTTAACAGGATGGAATCCTGGGGCGCGTAGACCCGGAAAACGATATAAAAGGGTTCCTCGGGCACAAGGAGGAATAAGTCACCACTCGGAATCGACTGTTTGTCGAGGATATTCGGAGAGAGGTGGATCTTTGTCGGAGAGCCGACACCCTTGCCTACCGTAAAATCCGACGTCAGGGTGTTGAAGCCCTTCATCGTGTAGGAACACACGCTCCAGAAGCCGTTGCTGCCCGGAACGATCTCGGGGATCCTCGGGACGTTCAGCGTGTACCGGGAATTACCACTACCATCCAGGGGCTTCTGTTCCGAGTCCACCGAGGCCTGAAAATAAATGGCCTCGTTCGGAGGATTGGCAAAGATGTAGAGCCACGCGCGACCAACCACCTCGATCTGATTGGCAAGAGGATCCTGATTGAAGACATAAAAGATCTGCGAGGTGTTGTAATTATTCTTGATCGGGATGCCCTTTACCGAGATGTTATATTCAAACTGCTGGGTCATCGTTAGCGCATCCTTCATCTCTTTCGCATAGGTCGGTGTGTATGAATAGGGATTGACACCGATGGACGAGAAGGCGATCCGCCAATAGAGTGGGAGAGACTCGGTCTGAAGGGGAAGCAGCTTGACGAAGCGGTTGTAGTAATCCACGACATCGACATTGAAGTCACGGACGTTGATGTCTGTTAGATCGGGAAAGGTCTGTTTGAATACGTCCAGGGTATCGGTAGTCGCGGGAGGGAGACCCGGGAAGGAATAGGGTTCCAGACGGAACTGACGGACGAACCGGAGCGCATCGTCATAATCGTTGGGATCCTGGAGATTCGTTGCCACACGGATCATCATGTAGAGGACGACGGACGGACTATGGACATAGCCAGGCAGCGGTTTCATACAGTCCGGTGCGTAAGACGAGCTGTATAAGATCCATTCTCTGATCTGTCCGGCGTTCGTCTTGGAGGAGATGGTCGCGACGTCCTCGGCAATCAGGGAGATGAACTGGACGATGTAATACCTCTTGGACACATCGTTTGGCAGCACCAGTTTTACGGCCTGACGGCGCAGATCGATGACGGAGGGAGCATAGATCACGTCAAGGTTCGGGGTCTCGATCAGGTTCTTTCGTTTATTGAATTCCTGGAGCGTGTCCGGCAATGGCGTAATGACGTTAAAGCCCACGAAATTCTTGTCGTCGGGCGAGAGATAGATGTGAGAACCGAAGGTTGCCTGGAGCATGGTTGCCAGAGAATAAAACCCGGATTCCTTCAGGGCGATGTTTTTCAATGCAACATCCTTCTTGTCGATCATCGTATCCTTAATCGGGGTTTGTTGGAATGTGTCACGGGATGGTTTTTTGAGGAGGAGTACCGATAATACGATGAGCATGACCACAAGCAAGAGGATGAGGATCCACACCCACAATTTCTCCATGGTAGGACGAGATCGTTGTTTGGTCGTGCGAGGCATTTTATTCACATATTTTTTTTTTTGAAATAAATCATGAACCCGGAACACTGGGGTCCGTATGCCTGGAGATTCTTGCACTGCGTCACGCTCACCTACCCCGATCAGCCCACACTCCGAGAAAAGAAGGAGTACAAGGCCTTCTTCCGATCGCTGTGTTACGTGCTCCCGTGCAAGCTCTGTCGGAAACACTACGAAGGTCATCTCGAGAAAGATCCGTTGACGGACAAGGTCCTGTCGGACAGGACCTCTCTCGTCAAATGGCTCATCCGAATCCACAATCGGGTGAACCGACAGGAGCACAAGCCCGTGCTGACCTATGAACAGGCACTCACGATCATCAAGAAGTGTTAAAAATATTTTATCCACTATAAAAACCATGACGTGTCATCCCTACACCACAGACCCGACCCCCGTCCGTGACGCCAGCAAGAATAATTGCCACATCCTCAACCAGCACAACCTCGTATGCCCCGAAACGAATCAGGTCCTCCAATCCTTCCAACTTTCCAACGACGACGACAAGATCCATTACGAGTTCATCTGTTGTGATGTCCCGCTGACCACCGGATCAACCGGATCAACCGGATCGACCGGATCAATCGGATCATGCCTCCGATCATATACTGGTCGTGTCCCCGATGAGGGCGCGACGGAATCACAGGGACAAGGCAATTGTATCTACCTGGATAACACAGGTCTCGCGATGGATTGCAGTGGTAACGCCCTCTCACAGATCCATCTGCGACGGCTTCCCAAAGCCTATTCTTACGAGTACTCCTGTTGTCCCGTACAGACTTCGGGAACGATCGCGTGCCGAGACGCGTCGTCGGCTCCGATCTCCTTCTATGATCCCGATCATCGGGCCGTGACTGACCTGGACGGATTCGGGGTGAAATGCGGAGACAGAGAATACCTGTCTTCGTATCAGGTCTTTACGACGGGACAAGGTACCGAGGAAAAGATCTACGCAAAGTACAGATGCTGTGCTATGCCACCGGATACCACTAAACACATCAGCGTTCCCATTGGACATCAGGATATCGTCATGTCCGGCTGGTGGATCTCGGGGATCGTGTTCGTATTCCTCCTCCTGTTGCTCTTCCTTGTGCTGTGGTTGCTCCGGAGGAGAAAGAAAAAAGTTCACTCAAAGAAAAAATAAAAAATCATAATAAAATGACGTACCATCTATACCCCAATGAAGAAATGACGTATCACGAACAGATCATGTCGGTCGCTCGTCTCATCCTTGTGCTGTTCCTGATCATGGTCCTGTTCCGATTCCCCTACCAATGGTATTTTTTGTTGATTTCTTTTGTTTTATTGCTGGTCTATTATAAAATGAATCGACCCATCGAACACTACGGTCCCGTGGGCTACGCCGTTGAACCCGTCCCCGAAGTGAAATGGGACAAGGTCCGCTACGGGTCCGACAACTTCGTCTTTTCCCGTGACGGCAGGCTCTCCAAGACCCAGATCAAGGACCTGCCCCTCCGTTCCAATCCCTCCATTATCGATCTCCGTCAGACGAGCACCTGGTGTCCTCCTCACAACACCCCTCTGGAACCCGATCAGGGCTTTGTCTCGCCCAATCAGAAGCTGGCCGGTCCGGCCAATCCCAAGACGCTCATCCAGCCCATCATCTATCCGCCCATCTACGGCAAGGACATCACGGCCCTGAATGACTTCATCGTGCCCATGGCGATCAACGACTACAAGAGACAGGAGCTCTACCAGAACGGCTACGTCACCGAAGAATTTACGAGTGAGATCCATCCCAGCACGTACGAGCCCTACATCCCCATCGATCCACCGCCGCATCTCCTGGACACGAGCGTCATGAACGCACCCTCTCACGTCATGAACATGAATGCCCTGAATGTCGCGAACGCCATGAACGCCAAACATCGGCGTGCACCGATCGAATCCTATATGCCTTCCGAGTACGCCTCCGGATCGGGTCTCATCGATCAGGCGTGTGCCAAGAACGATCCCGAGAACCTGTACTACAACATGCCCATCAACTACAACAGCGGCCGCTGCGAGAAGACCGACGAGATGGCCGCCTACAACGACCAGATCTTCACCTCCACCGTCGTCCCCCACGTCTACGACAAGATCCAGGTGAATCAACCGGACGCCGTGAGCTCGAACCTGGGCATCTCGTTCCAGCAGCAGTTCCTCCCGACACAGGCCAAGACGATGCCCAACGGCGACGTCGTGTGGACCGAGTACGCCTCGGATCGTCTGCCCGATCCGCCTCTCCCAGACACCGTGTCAGAACCCAACCCGTCGAACGTGTATGATCCGCGGTTTACGGGTTACGGCACGCAGTCACGTTCGTACTGGGACGAGTTCATCGGCCAGCCGAGGTACTACTACGACGACGTGGACGCGGTGCGACAGCCGAATTACATCACACGAAACATGATCGACACCCAGACCTTCGGTACCAAGGTGGGGGTGCCGAACTCCGAGTACTCGACCTTTGAACTCCGAGAGATGGCGAACCAGTCGTACATCGACAACACGACACAGCACCGCACGGAACTGCAACAGCGCCTCATGCACAAGAACAACGCCCGACGGTGGCAGCTCCGTCAGGCGCCCATGTACACCTACGCCTAATGAAAAAAAAAACTATTTTAGATTTACATTTTTTCGTAATTCAAAATAGTTTTTTTTTCACACACGGATCGGTCAGAGTTCATGTCATCTTCATGACATCTTCATGACATCTTCATGACGATACTGAACAGAAAAATGTTGCGATCTCCCTGGAACTCAGGCTCTTCGACCGCAATGAACGACCTCTTCTTTCCGATTTTGCCGTACACGACTTCCAGGAGTCGATCCCCGAATTCACAGTAGAGACCACCACCGGCCACGAAATACTGTTTCTCACGGAAAAACGGTTTCTGGAGCTGATTCATGACATAGACATACGGAGCCTGTTGGCCCGGGGGTTGTATCAACAGAGCATTCATGAGATCAAAGGGGATCTCACCCTTAAAGTTCCTCACTCGTTGAAGAACGGGATGATCGTACCGGAAATCCGTGGTCAGCTGTCTCTGGTATTGTTCGTTCAGTCTCTCGATATACTCTGCTTTGGTGATATCCTTGTCTCGCAGGTATCTCAATAACTTGCGGTTCCTGAGGTTATAGGACATGATTTCTCGGTGAATATCCTCACTCGTTGCCATGTGTTTATCACTGGATAGAAAAAAAATATCGTCTCTCACATGATACACTCCTCTCGTATCCAAATTCCACGGATCATACACATCATACACATCATGCACATACAGATCATGATAATCATGATACACATACGGATCATGCATCGGACACGTGGTGACTATCGTTCTCGCCTCCTCATAGTGTGACGGTCGTTTTCTCTGGTCATATACGGATCATTCCTATCATCATACACATCAGTGATCCGACCGGATGTGGATCACGGTCGAGGAATCCTCGTTTCGTCTTCCGATGAGCGAGCGCCGTAAAGTTCGCTCGTCTTGTGTTCTCGACCATCATTCGATGTCGTGCATTCCTTTTAGGAGCTTACGACGGAACCGTGCCATGGCCTCAAAGATGCGTTTCCGTGATGGCATCTTGTAATACACCACCCGGTTACGGATCGGGAACCTATAGATCTCCATGTCGATCCTGTCCTCCTTGAGTTCGATGAGTGGAGAACGGCACAACCATCGTGCCAGAGAACACAGATCTGTCGGCAGATCGACCTGTCGTACGACGATGGGTCGATGGATAGGAAATAACCGCGACAGACTCACGTTCTCTGTCTTGAAGAGGACGTCCTTCTCGGTCTCGTACAAGAAATTTTCTTTCGAGGACGGCTTGGAGCTCAGGAACCACGCGTAATGCAGGTCTTTCCAGAAGGGCATCCGGCTCGCACGCAGGAGTGCATCCAACATCCCCACACTCTCGCCGGTGTTGATGAATCCGGAGAGCCGGAACGGACGGATGAGGAACTCGATCTCCGGAGTGAGAGAGGAGCGGACGGATCGGTTCTGTTCCGTGGCCGAGATGAAATCCACGATGGAGTCGGCAACCTCTCCGACGTCAGACGATAATCCGGAGAAGTGTGTCATGTTCTTGAGGATCCGGTACGCCACGTTGGACGGAGAATCCCGGATGTCCCCGATACACTTCTCGATCGGCAATCGCTCGTCTCTCTCACCAAGGAGAGTCAGCACGTTTTTTTCGGTGAGGATCGGCAGTCCGGGATAGGGCATCGCCCAATCGGAGTTGAAATGAGAATTCAAGAGCACGAGCCCACGGACACGATGTTTGTGGGTGTCCAGGATCCCGAAGATCCCACCGAAGGAGTGACCGATGAGGTACGTATCGTTGGGAAAGGAACGGAACAGGTTGTATCCTTGCAGGATCTCGACGGGTCGTTCGGTCCTTGTCTGGAGTTCTTGTTGGAGACGATGGTATTGATAGGACGGGACATGGCTCCCGGGATAGATACAGATCTGATAGGCGTGTACTCTCATCGTCCATATCAACATGAAAAAAAAAGATCGCAGGAACATTTATTCCCCGATATTTTTTTTTTTAGGAGTGAGTACCGACATGATAGCTTCTTCCGAGCTATCGTGTCGGTCGGTATCCCTTCGTGGTCGGAGACTCATCGTCCAGTCATAGAACCATCGGAAATAGTTTCACCGCTCTCGCATCGATATGTTTTCGTCATGACAGTAATTTTTTTTTTTTTTATGAAAGAAAGAATGCCGACGAGACATCGACATCCCAAACATCATATGTTGTGGCTCTGGATCATTCTCGCGATCCTGGTCATCATCGCTGTGATCATTCTCATCGTCTATTTTGTTACGAGGAGATCCAAAGGTAAACAGAACCCGGATCAGACTTATTATGACTGTCAGATAGACCCTAGTTTTAATTTCCATTGTGTGCCCGTACTGTATAAGACAGATTATAAGACACTACAAGACTGTGTGGATAAATGTCGAGATGCACCCTTATGCATCGAAGATCGTGACTCAGACATGTCAATGTCATGCGATAAGAAATGTTCCAAGATGACCCCTCATGATGTTCCCTATCAGTATTGTGACCGACTCAGTAGTGACAAATGAATCCATCGGATTGTTTTCGCCCACTGAACTGTGGTACTTCGTCTTATCAAACTTACATTAAACCGAAAGGATCTTCCAGTTTTCAACTCCCATCTTCCGGGGATACTGGATTCTATTTAAAGAGTTCAACATTAGGCACCTATCTTGCATTTAAGTTTACGAGTGTTGACCCGAAAGATAAGACACTTGCAGGTGGGTTAAATACGGATAAGGAACATGCAACGGTATTCTATTGGGATAGTTCTGTGAATCTTTCGACAATTTTCAACGGAACAAAATACTATTTACGATATGATCGTGGATGTGCAGCATTCGATGAACAACAGTTGAGTGGTTACGCTTACTGGACAATCGATCAAGTCAATAAGAGAATTAAGGCAGGCTCTCTGTGGCTAAGCCCTATTTTTAATGATGCGGGAAAGTTAATCGGTCCACGGGATTATATAGTGACCGGGTATAATCCTCCGACTCCGTATGAATATACGCAGTATGATATCGAACTCGTATCTCCTGGTAGAAATCATACGAGGAAGAGATCATATACTACTCCTCCTGAGAAACACCAACCACTTTATCTCTTTTCATTTGACTCGGACACGAAGATAAAGTATTATTTACAGGTCATGTTCGATTATGACGGATCTCCTTACCAGGTCAGAGTTACGTCAAACAAGAAATATGCATCTCTGTTCCAATGGAATGATCACGAGGAGATCAATGTGCTAACGGCATCCAATTGTCAGTATGATCATATCGCCATGAAAGATCTAGATCTATCCAATAATCCGATATTGGTTCCGAGTCTATCATTGACGCTACTCAGTGTCGCGGATTCTGATATATTCACAGAGGTCGTAGTCTATGAAACCAATGATGAAACCAAAGATATGAATCTGCGGAGTCCCCAGACGACCTGGGTATTGGATGATCAAAAAAGACTGAGTGCACCCAACCAGTTATATAATCATGTAGATAGTGCTACGTTATGGCGTGATGTACAGCCTCGTTGCTTGATGATTGTCCCAAGTTACCAAGATGTCATGAGTCAAGTCTATCATAGATTATCGTATTTTGTACCAGGTACGATCATTACGAAACCATCACTTCAGCAATGGGATTTTGAATATCAATCTCCTTCACAAAGGTAATCTTTGCATCTTCCGGACATGACGGACATGACGGACATGACGGACATGACGGACATGACGGACATGATGGACATGACGGACACGACAACCTCTGGTTCTATCCGCTGTGTCATGACGGGATCGATCATTCATTCTTCTCTGATCCACTGACTCATCTGTCGGACCACGTCCTCCACATCCACGTAATCCACGTGTCGGAAGAACCCGAGATGAGCCGGATCCAACGGCGATGCGGCCACGGCATCGAGTTTGAGTCTCGATATCGCGTCCAGCTGTCCGGCCCGTTCTCTGGCGTGATCTGTCACGAAGAGATCGTTCTCGACCAATCGAGCCATGCGGTCCTCGTACATCTCGACGACCTCCTTCCGTATCATGGCCTCGGACATGTTCCGGGCCTGACGGTACTCGACCATCCTCGCCAGATTGTACGAGGACAAGAGATCGGCCTGACGGACGGTATGGTACGCGGTCTCGTACTCCTTGTCCTTTTGGATCCATTCGGGGAATTGCACCCTCCCGTTGATCAGGGTCTTGGAGTACGACATGGTCGATATGATGTTCATGACCACCATGGCCTCCTGTGGCGTGTTCACGGCACACAGGTAGTCCCATATCTTGCTAGGATCGGTGGAATACTTGTGATCGATCATGTCGTGGAGTATCGACGACTGAGCGATGATCTTGATGTACGAGAAGGGATATGTCCTGCGCTCGGCCCGGAGCAGGTCGTTGCACCAGAACAGGACCTCCCGGCTGTGGTGGTCGTTATGGGACTGATCGATGCGATAATAGCTGGACAGCTGTCTGACGAGACGGAGAGAATGATAGACATAAGGCAGCAGACGCATAGTTTGTTTTTTATGTTCGAACTCTTTATATCTCGATACGGGAAAAACCGTCCTTGTCCTTGCGGATGGAAACCAAATGATCAAAGACATCCTGGATCTCGAGGTGCGAGATGATCCACGTCTGTGGAAAGTTCCGTGATAAGAAATCGAACAGCACGTGGAGGCTGCGGATGTGTTCCTTGTCCAGTGCCGAGATCCCTTCGTCGATGATGAAGAGGTTGCACCGGGGAAACACCGCGATCTGTGAGAACACGATCTTGGTCGTGATATCCACGATAAACGACTCCATGCCCCCGAAATAATTCAGGCTCTTGTTGTCGACCATGAGGGTCATGACGATGTCGTCGTCCTGCACACAGAAGCGGATCTTCTTGTCCAGGAACCTCGTGAGCAGACGGTTGATGCGTTCCTCGATGATGGGCACGTACTGCTGCAGGATGTACAGCGGGAGACCGTCACGCTGGATCAGCGAGTGGATCTGTTTGTTCTTGTTGTACTCGGTCCGCAGCCGATCGTGTTCCAGACGGTCACGGTTGTGCTGTTCGAGTTTCTGACGGTTCTGCTCGATCTCGTTCCGGACACGATACATGGTCTCCACGCAATCGTTATATCGGCGATGATGTGCGTCCAGACGCAAACCGTCTAATCGTTCCTTCTTATCGAGATAGGCCAGTGTGTCGAGGATCTCTCGATGATGGAGCCGAGAACGGTGTCGTTCCTTCTTCGTCTTGTATTCTTCGATCTGGTCCAGTTCCTTGTGCAGATCCTGATTCTGTTTCCGGATCTCCTCGTTGTTCTCGTACATCTCGAGGTATGTCTCGTAGAGGACGAGGTCCTTCTTGTGGGTGAGGTACCGGTAATATTCCTCCAGACGGGTCTTTTTTTCTCGTTCCACCGTTTGTGCCTCGCGGATCCACCGGTAATCCTGGAGCGTCTGTCGGTCCCGTTCTACACCGATCTCGTCCTGCACCGAGGACCGGTCTCGTTCTCGGATCAGGGTCTCGAGACCGGTCTTGTCCGGGATACCGAGTTTCTGTGAACGGGACCGGAGGTCCTGTCGTTTCTTCCTGAGCATCGTCTTTTTTTCCGTGTACTCTTTGTGGAGGGTCTCTTCTCGGTGACGATACGGGTTCTGGATGCACTGGGGACAATCCATGTTCCACTCGACCCGGTCCGTCGGTATCTTCTTCAGCTCCGACGCGAGAGAGTCGTACTCGTTCCACAGACTCAGCACGGACACGCACTCCTCCTTGTCCCACGGCCGGTAATCCGAGACCCGTTTCTCGAGAACGGCATCGTCCTCGTGATCGATCCTGGTGATCTTGCACCGATCATACAGATCCCGGATCTGCTGATCGTATTTCCGTTCGGATCGTATCGCTTCCGAGGGATCGAAGGTCGTGATGAAGTCGTGGTGCTCCTTGTACTCCGCGTACCGCGAAGGATCGAGGGTGTGTTCTTTCTGCAGAGACCGGTACAACCCCTGCACGTAGTCTTCGTCTTCCCAGCGATCCACGACCGAGAATTCTCCGTCGAGTGGTTCGTTGTCGATCGATCGGAGTAATGATTCGAGATCCGAACGGGTCATCTTCTTGTATCCCGAATCGAACTCGATGATCTCCTTGGTGAGCACGGACGCGAGGTGTTGGTCGTCCTCGATGTCCTTCTGGATCTGCTCGGAGAGTTTCTGTTCACGATCGAGGGTCTGTTCGAGACGACACAGCGTCTCCCGGATCTGTTGTTCGGGACAGGAGCGGATCCTCGATTCGAGATGGGCCAATTCTTTCTTCAGGATCTGGAGGGACTGATTCAGCTCCTTGTTCCATTCCTCGAACCAGTCGAGACGGAGGAGCCCGTACAGGAACTCCTTCCGGTCCTTCTGGCTCATATCACGGAAGGACCGTTCCCGGTTCTGGAGACACACGGTGGTATAGAGGAACTGATCCATGTCCCCGATCCTGCGGATGATCTGTTTACGATCCGTCTTGAGACGGTCCTCGTCGGTGAGATCCCGTGTCTCCCCGTCACGGATCTCGTAGAACTTTTCCTCGATCTTGCGCAGCCGGTCTTTCTTATCCAGCTGTCCCCATTTCTCGATCTTGTACTCGGTGGAACCGATCCGGAAGATGACATGACAACGGAACCTGCGTTTCCTGACGTGGATGAGTTCACGTGGGATCGTGGACTGACGGGTGATGCGACCGTACAGCGCAAAACACAGTATATCGATGAGGGTGGACTTGCCGACGGAATTACACCCCAGGACGCCGATGATGGAATGATCAATGTCCTGGAAACGGATCACGTTGTTTTCCCCGTAGCCGAACATGTTGTCGAAGGACAGCTCGAGGAGGGTCCACTCGCCTCCTCTCCCGGATCGTTCACCGAGATGGATGTGATCCAGGATCCGCTGAAAGATCTCTTCGCGTTCCGTCTCGTCCGAGATCTTTTCTCGACAGAACCGTTCGATGATCATCTTCTCGTCGGTCTCCTCGGATCTCTCGTGGGTCTCCTCTTGTCCCTTGGTCCTTGACACATGGACAAACGAGTGGATTCCCGGATATCGTTCCTTGAGTGTCTTGTGAGCATACAGCCACGAGTCGTCCGTCGTGTTGATCCTCAGACGGGCGTAGCGACGGAACGGTATGTCGTCGGTCAGATCGTACCAGATATCCATGAAACCGATCCGATTGTTCTCGAGGAAACACTCCTGGTGTGCGTACTCGTTCTCGATCCGCAAGAACCGAGAGGTATCGGTCACGAGATCCCACTCGATGAGACCGTGATCGGGATCCGTCTCCCCGAAGTTCTGGGAGACGAGGGATCCGCTGTAGGCGATGTTGGGTCGGAGGTGCTGATGCTTGTGGATGTCGCCGAGCATGACGTAGTTGTAGTGCTCAAAGTCGGAACATGACAGACTGCCCTCCATCTGGAATCCCTGATTGGTAGAGAACCGATCGACACCGCCGTGGTAGAGAGCGATACGGACGAGGTCATCGCCGACGATGTCCCGACCGTCCATGAATTTTCCGTCTCTGAGAGAGCTGACACCGAACACGAGGTTCTCGTAACGGTAATAACCGCTGTCCAGGAGGTAGTAAAAGTCGGGGAGGTGTTTGTCTCGGATGATGGCGCTGATGCTGTCGATGCGATCCGGGTTGTTGAGCAGGGCGTCGTGATTCCCCATGATGACAAAGGTCGGGAAGAGGGCTGAGAGGTTCCGGAAGAAGTCCGTCGTGACGAGGATGCATTCGGGAGATAGTTCGGTCTTGCTGTGGAGTATATCGCCGGCGATGACGATGACGGAGGGTCGTTGTTCCTTGCGCAATGAGGCATAGAGAGAATGGAAGACCGTTTGGTATTCCTGGAACCGAGACTGGAGCCGGATGTGGATGTCCGCCAGATGAAACACCTTTTCGATGCGTAATCCCGTATCCTTCAGATGGATCATCCTCATGTTGGAGAGGAGGAGGAGGAGGGAACAGAGTGATTCAATTATTTTTTTTTTTACATCGTGCGTAAAAAAAAAAAAATAGTTTGACATTGATAAAAATGTTTTACGGACCGAACCAGTACAACACCCTCCAGAACTTTACGTCCCAGTCGTCTTTCTCCGGATATTCCAGATACGGATCCGCGTACCCGTCATGGTATGGATCCTGTCCTGGTATGGTCTGGCAGACACCGATGGGGTTGTATATAAAACAATATATAATTCAGAAATAAAAACTTGCACAAGATGTCGGTGATCGAATATCCGATCTGGGTCCATCCCATGTCGATGACCCCGTTTCTGTGTAATAACCAGAAGAAAGGATACGCGAGCCATATCACGCTCTCAAAGATGGCGAGTCGGACATACTGGTCCGCCATCTCGGGACCCGCCATCAGGACACAACGGCTGTGCTGAAAGTCCTCACAGATAAAGAATAACAACGGCAGATAACACAGGAATGAATAGACCAGGTACAGGTAATAGGACAGGTCATTGGCGGCGTGTTCGGCCAGATACCCAAAGACGATCATGAGAAAGTCGAACAAGACGAGGATGAACTTGTTCGACAGGTCCAGATCCGCCAGATTGGACATCATGATGAGGATCAGCTCGGTCACAACGAGCCAATGGATGTACCGACCGGAATCGATCACGATGAGCTCTTGTCCGGTGATCGGTGGCAGAAAACAGCTCAGATAATAGAGATGACATGCCATGTTGATCGCAAACCCCGTATAATGATAGACACGCTGTGTGGGCCGGATACGCAGGGAACTGACAAAGAGGAATAGAGTGTTGAGACCGAATAGAAACGCGAGACACAGGTTGAGATCCATCTCGATCAGGTTTACTTTAATGACACATTTTTGAAATGAAATAAAAAAAGGGTGGGCACATCTCCCACAGGATGATCACGATCCACATCTGATGCACGAGGTCATAACGAGAAAAGAAAATCATAGAATAGATCATGTACACCAGGAACGGCGACAGCCAGCACAGATCCGTGAAACGACACCGGATCACCCGTTTCTCTGTCACCTGGAAGGGGCGTTCCGTAAAAGTGAGGTACCAGGTCGTTCCAAACCAGTAGACAAATCTCTTGTACAATTGTGTACGCAGAAAGACAAAGACGACCCACAACTGACAGGGCATGATGTAGATCGTCTCTTGCATGTGATTGAGCATATACCAGCCCCCGATGCGATAGAACAGTCTACACAACAGAACGACATACAACACGGCGTAGACCCCGAAGGATATCATGTACCACATCCACGGTATCGACGATGACTCGAGAAAAGGAGATAGGATGAGGACAAGAAAACACACATACAGGACCGGTGACAGACCCGAAGAAAGATAGATGATCCGATGCGACCATGAACACCGGAGCCATCTCTCCCAGAAGGAGGGGTGAGAAACGATCTCGAGTCCTCCGATGGACCATCGGAACCGCTGCATGTAAAAGTCGTTCAGGTTGAAGGGTGTCAGACCGACCGCACTCTTATATTCACCGGTATAACGAGAACGATATCCCAAAGAGTGGAGCACCAGAGAGGTGTGAAAATCTTCGGTCACACTGCCATACTGAAATCCCTGTATCGATCTCAGTATAAAACTCGAGAACAAGACGTTGGTGCCACAACAGGGCACGCCACCACCATAGTGATCCCACGCCTCCATGATGACGTGATAAAAGTAATAATAGTTCTGACCCAGAAAATCCGTATACGGACACAGGTCGAAGCTCTGTTTCGACTGGACAAAGGCGCATTTCGGGTCTAAACAGGCCATGCCCGTCGTTTCGTCCGTACGGTACATGTGAGGAACCAGGACCCGCAGGATGTCCGGAGAGGGCTTCATGTCACAATCCAGGATCAGCACAAAGTCGTAATCGTCGAGTTCGGACAATACGAGTTTGTCGTTGATGTTTCCTGCCTTGGCGTGTCCCTCGACGGTCGATCGTCTCCTGTAGAAATAGTGTGGGAAGGTCGTGTGGATGTAAGATCCGATGACGTCGGATGCCCCGTCATCCGCGATCATGACGGACCAGGCGAAGGGATAATCGATCTCGCAGACGTGTCGGAGAGTCTCCTTGAGGATGGAGATGTCTTCCTTGTAGATCGGGATGATGATCATGACGCTCGGTCGGTGGGATCCGAGTTCCGTGACGGACGGGTGTGGTGCCGTTGGTTCGTACCGGAAGAACCCGTGACTGATAAAGAGGATGTTGAAAAACCCGTATGCCATGATTATGACCTCGTTGACAAAGAAAAATACAGAGATCACGTTGTTTTCCCGCCCGATAGAATAGATCCGTAGAAAAAGATAGGCGGTTAACGCACACCCCATCAAACCATAATAATACCACCACATTTATTTATTCAGAGTTGGACTATTTTTTTAGATTCCGAACGGATCTTGGCCAGATATCTCTCTTCCGATCCGGTAAAAGAAAACATGTCCATGGGCAGTATCAGCACGCGATCGTAGGACGATGGATCGCTGGCATGCTGTTCGATCTCGGATATGACGGTGAACGGTTGATCACGGAGATAACCGCGTAACGACTCGAGGTCGCTGAATTTCCCACACAGCACGAGCTCCGAGATGTCGATCTTCTGGAGGAATTCATAGAGCGACGGGTTATCGGGGATCTCATCTCCCAATAGATAGACCAGCATACCGACACGGTCCTGTTTCTTGACGTAGATCCCGTCGTTGGGAGAAGAATAATAGGGAGAGGACTCCAGGAGATGGACCTTTGTCTTGAAGAACCCCAGCGTGTTGAAGGCCCTGATCCGTGGATCTTTCTTTGCGATCTCCATCATGTCCTCGAGTTTCTTGTTCGGCACATAAAACAGATCGTTGTCTTTGCTGTCCATCCTGGGATAGAAGTCGAACTGATCCTCCATGAAATCCTGGATCGAAAAACACTCAAAATTCAGCTGGATGTCGGAATCCTGTGCCAGGTCCCGCACCCACGGGCTCCGGACCATGCACGGCACCGTCACATCGATCCGCAGGTCCGACTTGTTGACACAGTAGTCGATCCCGTGTCGGATCTTGTTCTCCTCGATGTACTTCAACAGCTTGTCCGCGCCTCGTTTGTGGAGCACGTACCCGAAGATCGATCCCGCGTTATCTTCGCGCGGCATCGGGATCAGCCGGACCGGGTCCTCGTTATATACCTGTCGTTTCCCAAAACTATGATATCCCAGGGCGATGCACTCCCAATCGGGGGTCTCGCACATCCGTTCGATCTGTGAGGCAAAGTCGGGGTGTGTGATCTCGATATCGTCTTCCATGATGACGTAGAAATCAAAACGATGATCTTCCAACAGCTGTGCCCACAGGTTCCTGTGGGTGAGCGCGACCCCGATAAACCCCTTCCGGTACCCGAAATCGTTGTCCCGGAACAGTTCGTACAATTCCTTCGTGAAGGACAGGGTCAGACCGTCAATCGCCCGGACGAAATGAACGGACAGTCCGTTCTTGTCAAACAACCGGGTCATGTTCTCCTTCCGATCCGGACGACGCTCCAGATTAATACAATAAAAATTGGAGAACTTCTTTTTCTTGTACAGCACGATCCCCGAAACATCGATCAGAAAGTCGTCCTCCACGATGCTCTTCTTGATGAACCCGAGGCTATTGAATCCGTCGGCGATACCGATCTCGTCGCACGCCTTCTTGAGCGCCAACAGGTCCTTGCTGGGGACCTGCAGGAGATCGTTCCCGAACGAATCCTTGTCCCTGATGATCTCGTAATCGCTCCAATCGATGTCGTGGACAAACTGGGACGTCTCGTTCAGGGTGTACGCGTTCTCCTTGGTCGCGTCGAAACGCTCCGACGTCAGACGACCCACGTGGATGCACGCGATCTCGGGCAGGAACACCGACCGGTACTGTTTCTCGTAGTGGTATCGTTTCGCGTACACAAACTCGAAAAACCCGACCTCGGTATCGAACGCTCCCAGTTCTCGGTACACCGAGGCACACACCACCGACGGACGGAACGAGAAGTGCGGCCAGTACACACAGTTCGGCTTGTCCTTGTATCGCGTCTCCATCAGGTGCTTGTACTCCGGTGTCTCCGGTACCGCGTGTTCGTGCACGAGATACGATAGACCGGACACGGTGCTCGCGGGGATGCCCCCGAACACGGGATGATACAACACCTCGGCATAATTCGGATTCAGCAGGACCTGGCGTATGTCGTCCCCGGTCTCTCGGAGTATCGTGACTCCCTTCGTGATGTACGAGTCCTTCCGAAAAAACACCCAGTCGTCCTCGATGTGGAACACGTGCTTGACCGGGTGTTTTCGCACCAGATCATAGATCTGATTCATGCTGTGCGCGTGTCCCTTCTTTGTGGCATCGTTCCATAGAAAACGGAAGAACGGGTACAGCCGCTGCATCTCCGTCCGGTCTTCCTCGCTCGAGTGATCGTCGATGCAATAGAAACGATCGATCCGATCCAGGTCTGTGCAGCACGTCAGGAACGAATTCATGGTCTTCCGGAACAGGTCCAGGCGTTTGCACGTCGTTACCGTCATGATCACGTCGAAACCCTGATCATCCGACGGTCTCGGGAGTTTCTCGATCACGGTGTCGGGATACCTCGTGTGCTTGTGCGTCATGATGTCGTTCCGGATCCACGGCGGAAGGTTCGAGACCTGTTCCAGTTGTTCGATGACGAGATCATACGGCTTCTTCATGTCTCGACAGATCTGAAAGTACAGGTACTTTGCCTCGAACTCGTAGATGCTCTGGTTCACAAAGAGCATGCACTTCTCCGGATACGGCGTGGTGAGACACATCTTGATGATGGAATAGGCCTGCTGATAATCCTTCTTCTCGAAATAATATTTGGCCAGATCATACAACGACTCCGAACGCTGCGGGATCGTCTTGTAGGCCTGGATGTGATGATGACGGATCTCTTTCTCGTCTCCGTTCATCGAGATGAGCATGTTAGCAATGTTATAATGACTGACGTAGACCTCTTCCACCCAGTGGCCGTGCTCGATCCTCTTCTTGTAGTTGAGGATCGCCTTGTCGTACTGGTGATCGTCTCGATAGCTCTGTGCCAGATAGAAGTAATATCTCCGGATGAGATCGATGTCCTCTTCGGTCTCCAGGGCCTTCTCCAGCATCTCGGCGTCCCGACGGTACTTGCTCGATGGGTCCTTGTTCCGAGACCCCAGACGACGGGAATCCACGTAATAACGACCATCGATCTTCTCGTGAGACTCCCGATAGTTGGGTTCGATGCACTGCGGATACTCGTGGAGGACACCGCGGTAGCACCACCGGATCCGATTATTGAAGATCAGGGCACGGTAATACGTAAAGAATTCTCCCCCGAGCTTGAGCTCATAGCAGTCCTTGTTCATGACCTCGGGCAGTTTCAGATTCCCCACGATGAGATCGTCGGCGTCCATCACCCACACATAGTCGGTCTTGTCGAAGGCCTTCTTGAAGGCCATCGTCCTGTTCCTTCCAAAGTCTTTCCATTCGTGTTCGTAGAGTTCTCCCTCGATCCCGTGTTTCCTGAAGAAATTACGGATGAGGTTTTGAGTACCGTCGGTCGAGCCGGTATCACAAATGACCCAGTAATGGATGTACGGGAGCATGCAGGTCAGCGTCTCTTCGATGATGTGGGCCTCGTCTTTCACAATCATGTTGAGACATATCGTGGAGGGCATGTTGATTTGGTTGGGAAAGATTGTCTTTTTAAATTTAAAAACTGAAAAAAAGAGGGTATACCATATGAATCATCGTCATGAACGTCATGAACCTATTCATCTACAACTGGCACTGCGAAGACGAAGACGACGAGGACACGGGTGATTGTCGGACAAACATCCGGATCTATGGTCTTGACGGGAACGACAAGAGTGTCTGTCTCGAGATCCAGGATTTCACGCCGTATTTTTTCGTCGAACTGCCGGGACACATCGCCTGGAACGATCGCCACTGTCGTCTCTTGTCCGACAAGATCGAGGAGCTGTGTTACGACAAGAAGCCTCAGAAGATCTCGTTGTTGTACCGGAAGAAGCTCTACTTCTTCAACCGGGAACAGCGGTTCCCGTTCCTGCTCCTGAGTTTTGACAACAATGTCCGGAGGAAACAGTGCTTCTACCGTCTCCAGAAAAAAAAGATCTCCCTCTATTCCGATGTCATCACCCTCCTCTGTCATGAACACGAGGCCTCTCCCATCCTCCAGATGTGCAGTCTCTGCAACATACCCACGACCGGGTGGGTAAGGATCGGCTCGTATCGTCCCTCCACCAACCCCAAGACGCTGTGCGATCGCGAGTACAGGACCGGCTACAGACAGCTCATGGTCGTCCCCAACGATGATCCCCTGTGGCTGGTTCAGCCGGAACCACGGATCATGTGCATGGACATCGAGGTCAACAGCACGAACGTCAACAAGATGCCCAGTTCGGACAAGATCGGAGACGAGATCTTCCAGATCTCCTGTGTGTTCTCCTACAAGAGACAGCACGAGAAACACATCCTGACCCTGGGTTCTCTCTTGCCCGAACTCTTCGGGGAAGACGTCGTCATTCATTCCTTCGAGAACGAACGGGAATTGTTGCTGGGGTACCAACGGCTCATCCTCGAAAAAAACCCCCACATCATCGCGGGATATAATATCTTTGGTTTCGATTATCGCTACATGATGGATCGGGCCAAGATGTATTTCATCTACAATCAGTTCAATCAGCAGGGCTTTGTCCGCGACAAGTCCTGTCCCGAGAAGACGATCGAGTGGTCCAGTTCCGCCTACAAGAACCAGTCCTTTGTCTTTCTGGACCTCGAGGGTCGTCTCCTCATCGATCTCCTGGTCGTGATCCGTCGGGATTACAAGTTCAATAACTACAAGCTCAAGACCGTGTCCGAGTTCTTCCTGGGCCAGACCAAGGATCCTCTCACCCCCAGAGACATCTTCCGCTTCTACCGACGGGGCAGGACACAGGACACGCTGGGGCGTCGGCTGATGACCGTGGTCGCGCGCTACTGTGTCCAGGACTCCTTCCTCGTCTCCCGTCTCATCGAGGTCCTGCAGCTGTGGATCGGTCTCTGTGAGATGGCCAAGGCCTGCAACGTCCCCATGTTCTTCCTGTTCACCCAGGGCCAGCAGATCCGTGTCTACTCCCAGGTCTACAAGAAGTGTCTGCACGATCAGATCGTCGTTCAGAGCTCTCAGTCCGTCGACCTCCCCGTCTTTGAACAGTTCTCCGGCGCGTACGTCTTCCCGCCACAGCCGGGCATCTACAACAACATCATCCCGTTTGATTTTACGAGTCTCTACCCGACCACCATCATCGCCTACAACATCGATTATTCGACCCTCGTGACGGACGACTCCATCCCCGACAAAGACTGTCACATCATCGAATGGAAAGAATGCGTCAACTGCGAGCACGACCCGGACAGGAATCCACGCGGGAAGACGGTCTGTCAATCCTATCGTTTCCGTTTCATCCGGGAGCCACAGGGCGTGCTCCCGAGTCTCCTGCAGAACCTCCTGGAACAGCGCAACCTCACGAAGAAACAGATGAAGACCCTCGACAAACAGGAGACGCTGTACACCGTGCTGGACAAGAGACAGCTCGCGTACAAGGTCTCGGCCAACAGCATGTACGGAGCGATGGGCGTGAAGCGCGGGTACATCCCCTTCATGATCGGGGCCATGTGCACCACCGCAAAGGGGAGACAGTCCATCGAGAAGGCGGCCGATTTCGTGATCCAGAAGTTCCGGGGACAGCTCGTCTACGGCGATACGGACAGCATCTACTGTCACTTCCCGTTCCTCGAGCAAAAGGACTTCCACGACATGTATCGCTTCGCGCGTCGTCTGGAGGACGAGTTCCTGAGTCTGTTCCCGAAACCCATGAAGCTGCTGTTCGAGGACAAGATCTACTACAAGTTCCTGATCCTGACCAAGAAGCGGTACATGGCGCTCACCTCCAACGAACAGGGAGAGATCGACAGCGAGATGACGATCCGCGGTGTCCTGCTGGCGCGCCGAGACAACTGCGCCCTCGTCCGGAAGGTCTACAAGGAGCTGATCACCCACATCATGGACTCGTTTTCTCTGGAAGAGATCATGATCTTTCTCGCCGAGCATGTTTCACGCATCCTTTCGCATTCTTTCCCGGCATCCCTCTTTGTCATCACCAAGACCGTGGGGAACACCCAGGACTACAAGGTCCGTCCACTCCCGGATGATCCCAAGAAGCGTCTCAAACGGCTGTCGGATCTGGGGATCGATCCCGGTCTCTTCCGTTGTGACGGATCTCCCTGTTCTTGCGAGGGCTGTCTCTTGTACGATCTGCGTTCGAAGCCCGCACACATCCAGCTGGCGGAGCGCATGAGACGGAGGGGAACACCGGTCGAGTCGGGATCACGGATGGAGTATGTCGTGATCCGGAACGATCAGACCACGAAACTGATGGATCGTCTGGAGGATCCCGTCTACCAGAAGGCGCATGCACAGATGGTCCCGATCGATTTTCTGTATTATGTCCAGTCGCTGGTCCAGCCCATCGATCAGGTCTTGTCCGTGTGTTTCCGACGGGAGAAGATCATGCGCTCCTTGTACAAACAGGGGTTGCATAAACGGAACGTGCTTACCGATCTGAAACGTTTGTTCCGACCGAATCTTGTGTGGTCGATGTGAGGGTCACGATGATCTTCTCTCCATTGCCTGCCTGGTACCGAACCAGAAACCAGTCTCTCTCGTGATGGTGGTCGCTTGCTCAGTCACAAGAGGGGGTTTCTCCCGTGTCCGCAGATCGAGGATGAAACTGTTTCTGATTTCAAAAATTTTCGATTCCAGAATTTTTTTTTTTGTGATGAAGCCAAAAAAAAAAAATAGTCCCTTCACACACACAGACTTTACGGGAAGCTGGTCGTGATGTAGTCCCCAAAGTTGGTCGCCTGAGAGCTCTCCACGGCCCTCCCCGATGCCATGTTGATGTTCCCGATCTCCCGTCCCACCGGGGTGTTGAGCGGGGGCTGCCACGCCGTACCCGCAAACGTGTTGACCGCTCCTCCCGCCGACTGCATCTGCAGCTGCACCGTATCGCGGACGTTCTCGTTGTAGGCACCACCCAGCACCGCCATGGCACCGGACTGCAGATCGATGGTCGGATTCACGCTCGGTCGGAACAGAATCATGGAGTTCGTGTCGCTCTGCGGGAGCACCGGCATGATGGGGAGATCCCCGCGGATCGGATCACCCTGTCCGATCAGACGGCTCCGCAGATTCGCGTAGATGAATCGATCCATCACGACGGGGACCTCGGATCCACCCGCCCCGACGTTATTCATCGGAGCGACCGGGAGCTGATTCGAATACTCGCTCGAGTCCTCCTGTTTCAGGACATCGTATGCCTTCTGGGACTGAGCCGGGGGAGAGCCCGCGGCGTACTGGAAGGACTCTCGTAGATGGGGTTTCTGGATCTTGCCGGCCAGCAGCATGGGATCGTTCGGATCGACGGCGAGGTTGCGCTTCTCGGGAAGATTGTAGTAGATCTTGCCACCATACCCCGTGGAACTGAAACGAGGGGGCAGAGGAGACTGATAGGTTCCGGGGACCACGTAGGTGGGAGGATACAGCTGGGCCTGGTTATTGCCCGAAACGGAGGTTCTGCCGTCCTGGGAGACGGTATCGACCACGGCTCGGGTCTGGGGCATGCCCATGAAGCCTTCGATGGATTTGATGTTGGAGTACTGCGCGCAGACGTAGCCAAGGAGACAAACCATAATCATCATCAAGAACAGATTATTGTTGGGGACCATGTTTTTATTCCTCTACGAAAAAAAAAAAAAATATTTAAAAGTTATCCTCCTCTCTCTATATACTGCATGATATGGGGATCAAGAACCTACACACCTTCCTACGAAAGACCTGTCCCAACGTCTATCACGACATCCCCCTGCATCACTACGCCTTCCGTTCTGTCGCCATCGACTTTTCCATCTATCTGTGCAAGTTCCGGTCTTCTTACGGGGATCAGTGGTTCCGTGGGTTTGTCCACATGATGTTCCTCCTCCGTCGGAATCAGGTCCATCCGGTGCTCGTCTTCGATTCCAAACCGCCCCCCGAGAAACAGAAAGAACACTCGATCCGTTCCATGAACAAACGGAAGAACCTCGAACGATTCCTCCTGCTCGAAGAATCCTTCCTCCACTACAAGACCCATCACGACGTGATCAATCCCGACGTGCTCGAGCCCTTCCTCTCGCGTCATCGTCACGATCTCGATGTATGTGAACAAGAACTCACGAAACAGAAGAACAACATGATCCGCATCCGTCCCGAAGACTATGAGCTCGCGAAACAGTTCCTCTCTCTCATGGATATCCCCTTTTATTACGGCTCGGGCGAGGCCGAGGGTTATTGTGCTTTCCTGAACCGAGAGGGAGCGGTCTCGGCGGTCATGACCGAGGACACCGACGTCCTCGCATACGGCACACCCGTATTTCTCCATCGTCTCGATCCCAGGACCGAGACCGTGATGGAGGTCCGCATCGAGGAGGTGTACGAGTCGCTCGGTCTGACACCGAGCCAGTTTACGGACCTGTGCATCATGTGTGGGTGTGATTACAACACGAATCTGTCCAAGATCGGACCGGAGCGTTCCTACCGTCTGCTGCAGAAATACGGGAGTCTGGACGCGATCGGTGAGGTCATGGACGTACAGCTCCTGAATCACGTCCGGATACGGGAGATCTTTCGTCAGGAAAACGAGACCGTCCGTAAGATCCGGGTGTGTGGTGTTCCCGATCTGTGTGGACTGACCCGGTTTTTGTTTGAGAACAACTGCGCGGTCTCCAAGGAATGGATCCGGGACTGTTTAGTCCGGAACAGGTTTATCCGTTACGTGTTAAACAGCCCCACACCTGAGACGGATTCGGGTTGCCCCCAAAATGAGCGAGAGCGTGAGGATCGGGTCTCGGAGGACACGGGTATGTGGCAAAATCAGTATAATCCCAGTTACGGTACGTCTCTCTTGAGACAGCGACGGATAAAATCATCAGCAGGACGACCAGAACGAGGATAAGCGCCCACATTTTTTTTTTTATTTGGACAATGAAAAAAAAAAGAACTCTCAGGATGACAACATCTGGACACACAGGCCCAGTACCTCTTCCTTATGAAACATCCTCGAATGATGGGTCTCGTTCAGGAAAAGGATCGTATCCCCGGGAGCACTCGGAAGGATCATGCTCTCGTGGGTGACGACACCGTCGCCGGGCATCCACGACGACGCCGTGAGTCCCTGTTTCTCGTCCAGAGTAAATACAACCGGGGTCGGTTCGTCGGAATAAGAACTGCACAAGAACACCGTCTTGGTCTGTGACAGCGGGATCAGCCGCTGAAAATGTCGTTTCTGGACGATCTTCTGGTACGTGGAAAACCTCTCCGTGATACCCACAAAACAGAACAGGTCTTCTATGTCGCCCACACGTATCGTGTCCTGTCGGGTTACGAGGAGCGGTCGGTCGGGATGGTGCCACGGCAGACACCAGAACAGACCACCGAAACGAGCCAGACCGGGCAGGAACCGGTTCGTGAGATCGAGAGGATGATTGTGTTCTCGCAGGAAGACTTTCAGCGGCAGCAACGAACCGTCGAACGGGGTGTTGATGTAGACGACCCTGTGGACGTACTGTGTGATCCAGGCATCGGATCTGGTGCTCAGGAAGTCACGGAACACGAGACCGCCGAGACTGTGACAGAACGCGACCACGGGTCGATCCCGGTGTTCGATGTATTGAGTGTACGAACGGTAGAGATCCTCGAGATAGGATTCTTCCAATAATAAGCGGAAGTCATAGGGGAACGGCGACACACGGCCCGTGGGATCGTTCCTCTGGTATTCTCGTTGGAGACGGTCGATGAGCGGATCGTAGATGTTGTACGTCGATACGAGCCGGCTGATCCAGTTCCCGTATCGTATCCCGTCGAGATCACCCAGTGGTGCCGTAAAGAGACGTTCCCTGGAAGAACAACGACCGTCGAGACATGTCAGGTCGTACCCGTCACCGCTCGAAAACGCGGCCGGCGGCCAGATCTTTCTGTTGCGTTCGTCGTAGAGACAGGAACCACCCAAGCCGGGGATGATGAGGGCGTCGGGTACAAAGCTTGCACAGAGGGAAAAGAGACCTAAAAAAATCAGACGCCTCATCTTTATGTTTGGTTCTGATTTTTTTTTATATCAGAATCGTTCACGACACACGGGACACCGCTGACCGACTCTGAGCAGACACTCCTTGCACAGACCGTGGACGTAGTTCCGGTCTCGATGGACATTGATGATCTTTATCCCGTCTTCCATGCAGGTCGTGCATGAACCCGTGAGCACGGGATAGGTCGAGAACAAGAGCTCTCGCAGGAAGATGGTCTTGCGGATGGGCAGATAGATCAGGATCTGTGTCAACAAGAATCCCCGGGTGTACAGGATGCAGGGGATGTAGTCGTACACCCTGGTGGTGTAGTTTACCATGCAGCGACTGATGACCTGACCGCTGAGTTCTTGGCTTGTGGAAGGGTTCTCCATGAAATAGAATTCGAAACACGCCGAGAGAGAGTCGATGTTGGTCCGGGGGTGATTCATGAACATGATGATGTGATTGAGCATGACCAATCGAATGTTGAAGGGCTCACACTCGACGACGAGGATGGGGAGATAATACGTTGGCAGCGGTATACAATAAAAATCAAAATTAATCATGAGAATAATATCCATTTATCTACACGATTCATAATAATTTCCAATGAGAACCGCTTCGTTGTATGTGATATTGGTGATCAGATCGATAAAATCCTGTTTCGTCAGCTCGTGGGCACGATACTCCTTCGCGATGTAACATATACTATTCTTGGCGTACGACGAGATATACGGGTCGTACAGTATCTTGTTCAGAAAACACCTGGCCTTCTCTTCTTTCCCACGGAACAGACACGTGAGGTTGTTGATGCACTTCTGTTTCGCGATGTACTGAAACAGGTAGATGGTCAACAGCACGATGCTGATGACGATCAGAACAAACAGGATCCATTCGTACATGTTTTATAATAAAATTTTTTTTTTTCTCCGTATTCTCCATTTAAACAAATGCCTCGTCCCAATAAAACCAATGCAACACTTCTTCGAATCGATCGACGGGTTTTCCAGTTATGGTGACCAGGGCGTACTCCTGGAAACACTGTTGTCACATCTGCCCCCGTCTCAGAACCTCCGCATCGCAGAGATCGGCGTCTACAAGGGACGGGGCACCGCCATGTGGAACGTCATCCTCAAGAACCAAGGAAGGACGTACGAGTATTACGCGATCGATCATTTCCTGGGTTCGGTGGAACACGATCGTTCGTGTGATTATTATACCGAGACCAAACGCAATCTCCAACCCATCCTGGACGACATCCACGTCCTCCGATCCCCATCGTTGGAGACGGCGCAGCAATTCCCGGATCATTATTTCGACATTGTCTACATCGATGCCTCTCACGAGTACGAGAACGTCCGTGACGATATACTGGCGTGGAGACCAAAGGTCCGTCCCGATGGGTTCCTGTGTGGGGACGATTACGTGCCGGGGTGGGATGGTGTCATACAAGCCGTGGACGAGTGCATCGGCAGAGAAAACATGCGACGCGTCGGGAATCAGCAGTGGTGGGTCGTTATTTAATTTAAGGACTATCTCCTTTTGGGTTTAAATGCCCAAGAACATCGAGGTCGTTCGTGCACCCAATCCGTCCCTGAATCAATCGAAGAAGCCCAGCACCGCGTTCCCCCGCATGTCGAACCTGTACCTGGAACTCCTGGAAAACAAGGACAAGATCCGACCCGATCTGGTCAACAAAGAATACGATCCCGATAAGAGTTCTGTGTATTCCGAGGCACCGGTCCAGCCCGATCAGGTTTCGGACTCCATGTCCACCATCGGAGAAGAAGATGAAGGAGGACAAGACGATGTCTCTCTGAGTCACGAGGAGGAAGCCGTCTCTATGGAGGACGACAGCGACGGAGTATACGATGCCTCCCGGAACGTGGACGACGAGGACGAGGACGAAGAAGATTTTGTCGCCGAAGAGGAGGACGACGGAGCGCCTCCGATCTCGGAGAACGTCCGACGCGCGTTCACGGAACAGACCATCCCGGAAACCACCGCCGCGCCCCGATTGTCCGAACTGCAACGACACGGGTACGTCAAGAACCTGGAAAAGGTGATCCCCTCGGTGGATCGTCTGCAATACCAGGAGTACGACGAGGACCAGGAGGAAGAAGAAAAACGTGAATTGCTGTTCAAGTTCGATCTCCTCCGTAAATCGTATGGGACGATGGCCGAGATCCCGGAATTCACGATCCATTCCGATATCAGGACGATGAAGCGCACCTACGAGAACATCCTGCGACGGGTCACTCTCGATACCAACGTCGATAACTACAAGACCTACCTGATCAGCGCGTTCATGATCATCGAGTTTGTGCTCGGCTTCTGGCTGAAGTTCGACATGCAGGGCTTCACCCAGCAGCAGATCCTCAACATGAAGAGCTACGAGCGTCTCCTGATCGAGCTGGGAGAAAAATCCTACGTGCCCGGGGGATCGGAGTGGCCCGTGGAACTGCGTCTCCTGGGTCTTGTACTGGTCAACGCGGTCTTCTTCATTGTCAGCAAGCTGATCATGAAGAAGACGGGGAGCAACATCATCAGCATGATCAATGCCATGTCGTTTGATCCCAATTATGTGCGACCCAAGCGGAAGATGAAGGGACCCAACATCGAGATCGATGATATCCCGGACGTGGAAAATCTGGAATAGTTTTTTTTTTTTGGGTACGATAAAACATGTCCACGAAATGCACCTGCGGAGACGGTCGTTCCACCGTCACCGACGGCGATTGTACCGAATGCCACAAGTTCTGTGCCGACAGCACTTATAACTGTGTCCCCTATCAGAAAACCTTCCTGGGCATCTCTGTCACCGTGCTCCTCACCTTTGTCGTCTTGTCGGTCGTGATCCTCGTCCTCATGATCTGGTTCTCGATCCTGGTCATGAAGAAATGCAAGGGCAGACCGGGCTGGCTCAATCCGGTCATCATCACGCTCCTCGTCTTGTGGCTGCTCATCGGGTGGTTCCCGGGTCTTGGTTTCGTCTTCTTTATCGTATTGCTGGTGATCCTCATCGTGTTTTACAACAAATGCAAAAGAAAATAAATAAATAATAAACAATGGCCTCGATTTACGGTATCTGTCCCTACATGGACTACCGATTCACCTATGATCGTCAGGATTACAAGAACGCCGTGTCTCACCCCCGTTATCACGTCCACACGGTCATGGATACCATCCAGCGATTATTCCCTCGTTTCGCCGTCGTGGTCCAGACGGGTCTCGTGGATCTCGATCTCAACGACATCACCTCGGCCTACACCGTCTTTGTCCCATCCGAAGACCTGTGGAGCGACGCGGTGATCATGAACATGGACCAGAACACGGCGCGCAACATGGTCTTGTACTCGACACTGGTCGGGACCTATGATCAACGCGTCCTGGACACCTCCCGGTTCCAGTGGCTGGCCACTCGTGAGACGGGACAGAGCCTGTTGTACGACGCGGACTATCAGACTCTTAATTATACCGTACCGATCGTGCGGTATGATATCCGCTGCAGGAACGGCGTGATCCATGTGATCGGGGGATTGCTGTCGCCGTTCCTGTCGTCGTCGGTCTGAACTCTAGAAAAAAAAAAAACTATTTCGATTCTGAAAAAATTTGTCTTTCAGAATTGTTTTTTTTGGTGTGTCATGAAGAGCTGGCTCCGATGACGAGCACGCTCCCCTCTCTGATCATGTGATTTAAAGCCATCGATTGTCATGTATAAGAGAGATCATCATGTACCGCTGGGCTCGAGGTGTCTGGTCCACCCTGAGTCAGACAGAGAAACAGGCTTTGTACCGACCGAGGATCAAGAGCACGATTTTTGAAGATGTCCTGGCCGGTCGTTGGAGGCCACCCGCGACGCTGATCCCGGCACGACTCACACACGAGGAAGACCTCGCGCTGAGACAGTGGGATCGACCGCTCTCTCGGCTCTGGATGCATGAAGACCACGTGGAGGCCTTCCTGAGTCGAGAAAAGATGTATGGACTCGAGGTGCCGGTGGGCTATGGCGGGTGTGGCTTTTCGCCGTATCTCCACGCCCGTCTGCTCAGCCGGATCGCCTCGGTGGATCGATCCGGACGGTGGATCCACCAGATCATGGTCCCGAACTCACTCGGTCCGGCACAGCTGCTCCTCCGATACGGGACGGAGAAACAGCGCATGGTTCTGCTCCCGGACATTGCTTCGGGTGAGAAGATCCCGTGCTTCGCGCTGACGGGCCCACATAATGGATCGGACGCTGCGGCGATGCCCATCACCGGGCGGGTCGAGGAACGTGCAGGGGTGGTCGGGATCCGGTTCTCGTGTGAGAAGCGCTGGATCACGCTCGCTCCGATCGCTCGGCTGTTGGGGGTCGCCGTCCGGGTCGAGGGTCATGGGATATGTCTCTTGCTGATCGACCGGAGCCAGCTCTCGGAAGAGGAGAAGGAACGGATCGAGATCCGGTGGCATCGTCCGATCGGGTCGAAGTTTCCGAACGGTCATGTCAAGATCGACGACCTGTGGGTGTCGCGTGACAACGGTGTGATCGGCGGGGCGGACGGGATGGGTCGGGGCTGGACGATGCTGATGGAGTGCCTCCAGCACGGCCGGGGGATCAGCCTCCCGTCCGTGTCACTGGGTGGTGTTTCGGCAATGGTTTGGAGGGGCACGTTCTACGCGCTCACCCGTCGACAGTTCCAGAAGCCGTTGGTCGCGCTGTACGGGGTCCAGCGACTGATGGCCGAGAACGCCATGATCTGGATCGCGATGAAGGCACTCCAGGAGTATTACCACGCGGGTCTCGTGGACGGGGACCGGTCATCGGCGTTCTCGGCTCTGATGAAATGGGTGATGACGGATCTGAACCGGACGGTGGTCCTGAACACCATGGATCTCTTTGCGGGGAAAGGCATCACCACGGGAGAAAAGAATCCGATCCTTCATCACTATCTGCAGACACCGATCGGTATCACGGTCGAGGGTTCCAACACCCTGAACCGACACGTGATCGTTCCGGTACAGGCGCTCTTTGAGAACCATCCACACTTCCCGATGTTGTGTCAGGCTCTGGAGGACGACGACGCCTCGCGGTTCTACCAGACCATTCGTGGGTGGGCCGTGGATCTGGCGCGTCATGCGCCGACAGCACCGTTCTCGGAGAGATCGGCTCTGGTCTGGGATCAGTTCTACCTCCTGTGTCACGGACCGGCGCTGCGCAAGCGTCAGGATCTGACCCGCGGGCTGGCAGATCGGCTGGCCGGTCAGGTCCTCCAGAACGCGATCGAGTGGTTCGCCCATCACCAGTCGGTTCTGAGGTCGTGGTCAGCGCCCGCGCTCCGATACATCAGACACCGGTACGGCCATCGCGGTGATGATGATGGCCTGTCGAGACCGGAGGCCGTATCGGCAGCTGCAGAGATCTTTCTCCGGGACCGGGCCGTCCGTGATCTCCTGGAGGAGGATATCCTCTTTCCCGATGACGACCCGTTGATCGAGATCCGGAATCGATGGGATCAGTCCGGAACACATCAGCGCGACTCGTTTTCCGAGACGATACCGGTCTCTCTGATGGAGAGGGTGATCGGTGTTGATTCGTACGAGAGGGCCGAAGAGTGATCTCTGCAGATCTTCACGAGGGAGACGGTCCCTGCGACACCCATAGCACCGTCATCACAGAACACACCGACGCGCTGTCGTCGTTGGTCTGAACTCTAAAAAAAAACTATTCTGATTCTGAAAAAATTTGTCTTTCAGAATAGTTTTTTTTTTAATGGAGTCGACTCATCAGAGAAAGTGAGACCTATCGCGTGTCCATGGTGGATACGGATCATGATCTATGACCGATCCGAGACGGTGCTTGCGAGTGTCCTTCTTTCACGGAAATCATAAAATAAAAAAAAAATAAAGACAAAAATGACGATAGCTCGCTGGATCGGGATCATGATGACGATGATGACCGCTGCACAATCCTTTGTCTACCCTCACGGTCGTCTCGCGACGAGTCTGCACACGAATCCGGACAATTATCCCGCCATCATGAGACACGTCAGGGAGTACCCCGAGATCTCCATCACGGAATTATACGAAAAGATGGGGGAACGAGAGAATCACAGGATCCTCCTCTCCACCGATCTCGACACCGCGGTGCTGTTGAACGATCACGACAGACCGGTCTCCCGTGTCCGGCTCAATCCCTACATGATCTCTTCTCTGATCGATCAATGTGTCATGTCTCATACCGACGCCAGGATCATCAAAAACATACCCGGCATCGGTCGTTGGGTGTTTCCTGTGATCTCCATGTTTGTTGTGATGGGTTCTCTGGCATTCTCCTTGTTCCGACCGTTCTTCTCACGGCTCTCGCCGGTCATGGTGAACAACAACGCATTCAATATCGTCCGGCCCAGAGAGAACATCAGTCACTGGGCCGGGTCTCCCGAGGTCTTCCAGGAGTGTTACGAGGTCATCTCCTTCCTGAAGAACGATCGTGAATACAGAGAGATTGGTGCCAAGGTCCCGGGTGGTATACTCCTCGAGGGTCCGCCCGGGACCGGAAAGACCCTGCTGGCGAGGGGCATCGCGTCAGAGGTCGGGGCCAGTTTTTTCCCCACGGTGGGTTCCGAGTTTGTCGAATTGTATGTTGGCATGGGCGCCAATCGTATCCGGTCCCTGTTTGAACAGGCGAGAAAGAACCTTCCCGCCATCATCTTTATCGACGAGATCGATGCCATCGGCAAGACGAGGAACAACATCAGCCCGAACGAGGAACGGGAGCAGACGCTCAACCAGCTCCTCTCCGAGATGGACGGGTTCAAAGACAAGGATCGGATCCTCATTATCGCCGCCACGAACCGACGGGATGTCCTGGATCCGGCTCTGTTGCGTCCGGGGCGTTTTGATCGTATCATACCCATCCCGCTGCCGGACACGTTCTCGAGAGAGAAGATCTTGCGTGTGCATCTGGAGAACACCAAACGAGATCCGTCTGTGAACGATCACATCGTGCGTCTTCTGGCGGAGAACACACAGGGGTATTCGGGTGCCTTCCTCGCCAACATCGTGAACGAGGCGTGTATCTTTGCGGTCCGAGACGGTCGGAACAGTCTGTCTCACGAGGATCTGTACCGATCCATGGAAAAGTCGATGATCGGGGTGCTCAAGACGAGAGACGAGCGTTCTGTCGACACCCGACGGCGCGTCGCGATCCACGAGATCGGACATGCCATGCTTGTCGCTTGTCACAACGAGACCTATCGTCTCGACAAGATCAGTATCCAGTCCACGTATAATGGCGCGGGTGGATACACACTGTACTCCTCGCAGTCGATCGAGGAGGATGCCGTGTATACGAAGAAGGACCTTCGTGAGAAGATCATGATCCTGATGGCGGGGAAGGCGGCCGAGGCATTGTGGTACGGGAATGATAGTGTGAGCACGGGGGCGTCACAGGACCTGAGACTGGCGAATGAGCTGGTGCACGATATGCTGAGGAAATTCGGTCTGAGCGAGGACACGCCACACTTTTTTGAGCGCACGAGCGAGTCTTCGGAGAACCAGAAGAGGAGTCTGGAACAGGAATCGGGGAGGTTCTTGTCCATGGCGTTCGAGGAGAGCTACCGGGTCTTGCGGGAACGGAGAGAGAAGATCGGTCCGATCATGGATGTGCTCCTGAGCAGGGGGTGGATGAATGGGACGGAGTTCTTGTCCCTGTTGTGAGGACCGAGCCAATAAAAAAAAAAAAAAAGTATTTCAAAAATAAAATTTTTTGAAATCCAGGATAGTTTTTTTTTTTGTTTCGTTCAAGACGTCCTCGAGAATTTTTATCTTGTGGTCTAAGTAAAGAAGGATGTACATGAGTCTGGATCAGATCCTACCCCCAAACGAGAAGAGCGATATGGAATTGGTGGCTTCGATACCGGCCCTCGTCGGAACCAACGACCGAGAGATGGCACGTCGCATACTGGAGGAATTGCCCTTCTGGTATTCCGAAAGGACCCATGAGTATAGCCAGGTCTTCTGGACAGAAAATCATCAGGTCATGTACACCTCATCAGAGTATATCCTGCGTACCTTTCTTGGAGAAGAGATCGATCAGAGACTTTCCCAACGTCTCCATGTTCTCCTTGATCTCAAGCTCGAAGCGGGACTGGCCGAGTTCATGTCTCCGGTTTATTATCCATTTACGATCGCCTCGTTGCTGAATCTGTATGATTATTCTCATTGTCCGCAGATCAGAGACAAGGCCGATGCATTGCTGAACGACATTGCTCGTCAGATTCTGGAGTTCACATTATCCGATGGCACCATGATCTCACCGTCGGGTCGATCGTACAGAAGGCACCGTGACTCGTCAACCGGTTTGCATATCCATCAGTTCATTGATTTTATCCTGCATCAGCCCATGGATCAGACGACCGGTCAGGCGTTGTGTTCCACACTTTCGACCACGACATGGAGGCCGGAGGTCATGACGATGATTTCCGACATTGACAGACAGCTGACGCCTTCGCATGATCAGCTGGTGAAGATGCTGGATCGTATGGTGGGGAGAGACGAGACAAACAGTGATGTGTATGTATCGATCTTGTGGAGCTACGGGATGTACGTGCCGCCGTCTCGATCCTTGCGGAAGAAGGTTGTTGCGTTTATGGACAAGACGGGTCTGTGGAGACACCCGCATTTCAGGACGCTTGCCGGTGTGCGTCGGTGGCTGTGCGGGTGTCCGTCATTGTGGATCGGCATGACGGCGGACACGTGTCTTGCATCACCGTATGTTCACGGGATGTGGCTGACAGGTGCGGAGGCTTCTGTATTCCGAGAGGGAAGTGTGTTGTTATCGACTTTATTGGGATATAACGAGGGACTGCCGTGTTTTCAGCAGTGGCCCTGGGTGGCGAATGTCGATGGTGTTGTGGTGTGGTGTGGGTTTGGTGAATCCGCAAAGTCGTCCGTCCTGGGCAATTCGGACTCGGACTCGTTTTCAGCGCGGATCCTTCCGTATATTCGTAGTTGTGGCAATCGATTGATGGCGGACTACAGGGCTCGTTATCGGTGGATGAACTGGATGAATCGCAAGACGAGGCCTCAGATGAGGTGGCCCGTAGAACAGTTTGATGAGACACAGGATTATGATGGGTGGACGATCGGGCGGAAGAATCACGCGGTTGTTGCCTATCGTGTGCGAGGTGTGAGAGTCGAGGTCGTGGTTCGTGATCTGCGTGTGTCGGGACAATCGATGGAGGGATTCCGAGGATCCCTGTGGGACTACAGACTGTAGCGTAGCATGCATGCATGCATGAGAAAAAAAAAAAAGTATTTCAGAAATCAAATTTTTTGAAATCCAGAATAGTTTTTTTTGGTAGGGTCCGCGTCGTCCATCGTCCTTTAACTTTGTCGAAGGTCCTTTAACTTTGTGGAAGGTCCTTTAACTTTGTCGAAGGTCCTTTAACTTTGTCGAAGGTCCTTTCACGTTGTGGAAGGTCCTTTAACTTTATGGAAGGTTCTAGAAGTTTATGGAAGGTTCTAGAAGTTTATGGAAGGTTCTAGGAGTTTGTGGAAGGTTCTAGGAGTTTGTGGAAGGTTCTAGGAGTTTGTGGAAGGTCCTTTAACTTTGTGGAAGGTCCTTTAACTTTGTCGAAGGTCCTTTCACGTTGTCGAAGGTCCTTTAACTTTGTCGAAGGTCCTTTCACGTTGTGGAAGGTTCTAGAAGCCGTACAGCTCCATACGCTGTTTCTGGAAGTATCGCTGGATCCTTGCGTGTTGTCTGAGCACGGGTCGGATGAAATGACGGACGAGATAACGTTCCCGCTTGGACGGAGGGATGGCGCACCACTTCTTCAGGAAGAGGATGTCTTTCTGTCGGAGGAACGAGACGAGGAAGTACATGCTCCATGTCTGACAGAAGGCATCCGCGGGGAGATGGACGGTTTTGGGGTCTTCACCGTTGTACTGGACGCCCCACCGTTTATTGTAGTACACCTGATGACAACGGTCCTGCACGTCCACCGAATCCAGATAACCGTAATCACGGAACACACCGACGACCTCGGGGAGGATCTGTCGTTCACCGACGTGATACAGATTGTAGCCGGAATCGAAACAGATCATCTTGCGGATCGATTTATCGTAGATGAATGCCATGTAATGGATCTTGTTCTGTTCGTACAACAGAGCCACCGTAAAGAGATAATACCGACATCGTTTCCTGCCGATGACCCGGAAGGGCTCCGGCTCGAGGCGAGACCGGTACTGGAAGGAACCCATCCAGCAGGTGCCCGGGGAACGATGGTCTCGGAGGATGGTGTTCCGGACCCAGTCCTCATTCATGATGTAGATAAGAGTCTGCAACGACTCGACCCTGTCCATCTCCTGTTTTTAACAAAAAAAAAAAATAAAACCTCGTTTAAAAAAATGAAGAAGGACTCCACCAAGTCAAGCTGGTACATCACCGCCATTGTATTCTTCTCTCTCCTTATCCTGATCCTGTTATTCTCCGTGAATAACCCCCTCGAATCCTACTGCGGCTGCAACAAATACGTGCCGTACGAAGGCGACGACGACAACGATCCGAATTAAAATTGATTTAAGATGATAACGGTGTTTCCTATATCATCTTGTACACCATCATGTCCGATACCGTCCTCCTGATCGATCAGAACGAGCACCTCCGGCTCTACGGTTATCATTCCTGCACCAACGACGATCCCGAAGAGAAGAAACGTTCCCGGGGAATGATTACGGATCACGATGATCAGGTCATCTTCCGTTCTCTGCCCTACACCGACGAGTACTCGGCGGACGATCCGAGGATCCATGATCTCGGGCTCGATCTCGCGGAGTGGGACGTCTATCCCAGTATCGAGGGGAGCCTGTTGCGCATGTTTTGTCACAAAAAAAAGTGGTACCTGTCGACGAACAAGAAACTCGATGCCTTCCAGAGCTTCTGGTCGAGCGAGACGAGTTTTGGGGAAAAGTTCTACAAGACGATCCTATCCAATGACGTCGACATCGAGGCATTCGAGGGCTCGCTCCATCCCTCCCTCCTCCACATCTTCCTGTTGTCCACCACGGACGACAACCGGATCGTGTGTCGTCCTCACCCGGACGTCCCGAGGATCGTATGGGTCTGTTCCCTCGACAGGGAGGGGCGATCTCATCCGATTCCGTCGCTCGAAACCATGTTCCCCAAACCGAGAAAGCTCTTGATCCCGACGATCCCCCAATTGGCAGAGGAGACACAAGAGTTGGATCCGTACCGGTATCAGGGACTCATCCTGTTTCACCAGAGAGAGAACCGTCAGATCAAGATCCTCCATCCCGTGTACGCCCGTCTCTCCAAGATCCGAGACAACTGTCCGAACCTGCTGCTGAGGTATCTGCAGGTCCGGACCGATCCCAAAAAGAAGGAGGACTTCCTCGACCTGTATCCGGAGGGTCGTGATTATTTCGAGTCCTACGAGAAGCATCTCCATCAGATCGTTCAGAAGATCCATTCTTCTTACGTGTCCAAGTACATCCGACACACCAACGTGCTGCTGCCTCGTCACGAGTATCAGATCCTGAAGGAGTGCCACGATCATTATCACAAGGATCGTTTCCGGAACAAGATCTATCCCGAAACGGTAAAACACATCGTGGATACGATGGAACCGCGGTTCCTGTTCAGGATCCTCCGAGACATTCATTAAAAAAAACTGAGTTCGGCTCGTTTCTAGGATCAATCATCATATCGACCATCAATATCGACCATCATATCGACTGTCATGACTGTCATGACTGTCATATCGACCATCATGTCGACGGTCATGTCGACCATCACGTCGACTGTCATATCGACGGTCATATCGACCATCACGTCGACCGATGTGATCGGGTATGTTTCTGGCGTGCTGACCAGCATCGCGTTCCTGCCTCAGGCCTGGGATGTTGGACGATGGCATCCCCATCTGTCCTATTGGACGCGTCTCTCGTATCTGTTGTACCTGGTGGGTGTCATCGGTTGGGTGATTTACGGCACGCGCATGCGGTCGATCCCGATCGTATTCTTTAATTCCTTCTCGTTTGTCATTGTATTGTATATACTGATCGTTGTGACAACGTATCAGCCGAAGTTGCAGTAATCCTTGTCGATGGGCAGATCGGATCGGTAGATGCCGATCTGTTCAGCGCGGTCCAGGAGCTGTTGGAAGATGTCGTGAAACTTCTGGGTGTGACCGATCTCGGGACACAGCACGTGGGCGAGCTCGTGGATCGCCACGTACATGAGCATGTTATCGTTGTAGTAGTTCTGGTGCTGGTCTTTGAGACACAGATAGACCTTCTGTTTGTTGATCGTGTAGGATTTTTTTCCGCGGTAGAACCGCAGACGCGGGACGACGTCTGGTTCCAGCTGTTTCAGCTGTTCTCGTATGTAGAACAGCTTGGGATCGGCCTGCAGATCAAAGTCCTCCTGTCTCTTGCAGAGAAACCAGATCCACAACAAAAACAGTATGACGAGGATCAGGATCAGAACGACATTATTGAATCTTTTCATTTATGTTTAGATTATATTTTATAAAATTAAATGTTCTCGGGTCATCTCCTTCTTTACGAGACCACACAGGTCGTTGATCGTGTGCAACGAGTTCATGTACAACAAGAAATCCCGGGTGTATCCGTCCAGAGCCTCCAGATCCTGGACCCCCACGGTCTCTCGGAGGAACGGGATCATGTTCTTGACCCTCTTGTTATTGGCATTCTCGGGGTCTCGGAGGTCTCTCCTTAATTCGTCAAAGGATTGCGATCGGACATCCTCGGGGATCTCCACTCGCAGTTTGTACAGGATCCCGTACAGGACAGGCTGTTTGTAGCTCGTACACGCCTTCCCCCGGGTGATCCCTTTGTCCTTCTTGCCCTCTCCCGGCTTCTGGGACACGATCTCTCTGATCTTGAACACGTCATTGACCATGAACCCGTAGTACCCGATCCGGTTTTCCTGCTCGATCTTTCGGATCCGATCGTCCGCCACGGCGATCTCCGGCTCCGTCTCGTCCACGAAACGGAGGGGACGTGTCGTCCGATCGAGGATCCTCGTTACGTCACCCAATCGATGGAGGATCCTATCGTTTCGGACCTCGAGACGGTTCTTCTCGATCAGATGGTTCTCCACGAACTCACGGAACCGGGGATAGGTCGTCCTGTCCGAGGTCCACATCGACTCGATCATGAGCATCAGGTACTTGTCCGGGATGCTATCGATGATGTTCTTGCACAACAGGAGGTTGCGGGGAGGGATCGATTCCACGTTGGAGATGAGAAACCCGAGGACCTCGGGGATCTTGTGGTCCATCAGGATGCGGACGAGCTCCTCGAAGGACGTGTCCGTGGTCACCGAAAAGTTCTCGGTGTACCAGAACGACACGAAATCATCGTAATCCAGATTGTCCGTAAGGAAATAATAATCCGAGACCTCCTTCAGATAATTCCTGAACCCGTACCGGTTCTCTACGAGTATCGGGGTATAGATGATATTCATCAGCGCAAGATTGATCTCGGACAACGGGTACTCGCTGAGGGCCCGACAGATCTCGTCTAACGCCATCACAAACCGGGTTCGGAATAATCCCAGGATCTTCTCCTGTATCTCGGAGACGACCCGGTTCCGATAAAACAGATTATAATTGATGTCGTCGGTCTTCTTCAGGTCCTTGTCGGTAATCCCCTCGCACCGGTACCGACAGTCCGTGTACTCGCACATCCTCGATCCGTCCTCACCGATCCCTTCTCGACAGTTCTGCAGATAGTTCAGCTGACAGTCCCAGCTGCTCACGATCAGCTGTCTCTCCATAAACTTGATGTTGATGTCCTTGACCTCCGAATACAACAGCTTCCGCACATCGATCGATTCCGAAAAATCGGGATCCTCGTCCTTGTCCGTGGGCACCGCCACGTACTGGTAGATCCTCACCACGGGTTTCTTCCTCGAGAGCTCGATCAGGTCCCTGTGGGAGACCACACGCAGACCCCGTCCGATCGCCTGTTCGATCTGTGTGTAGTTCCAAGACGGGCTCACGATATGGATCTGTCGGATGTTGTTCAGTGAGAGCCCCTCCTTGCTGATCGGCGTGGTGATGACCGTGCGGATGAGTTTTCCGTAACAGTTCTCCCGTGAGTTGAAGACCTCCAGAAGCTTCTGGATCTCCGTCTCGGTTGTCACACTCGAATTCAGAAAGATCATCTTTGGCCGTCCGTTCTTGATCACCCTCTCCGTCAGCTGGTCCCTGGACGTGATCCACTGATAGTCCAGGAGCTTGTACATCAGGAACATGAGCACCAGAACACCGCTCCCCTGTATATACCGGCTGTAGATGTAGGACAGCTCCGTCGTCCGTTCCGAGATCTTGTCCAGGATCTCCTTGTAGACCGCGCTGAACTTCTCGACCCCCTCCAACGGATCGTCCTGTCTCGAGAGTCTCGTGACCTCCTGAGAAAACACCGGTTTCTCTTCGTGGATCCTGCGCATGAGATAGTCCATCTTGTCCCTCCTCAGCTGTTCCGTATCGATCGTAAGGTCCCCCCACGTCCCGGTCTTGTCCGGGAACACACACAAACCCGCCTGTGTGCTCTGTGTATAAAACTGGGTCTCGTCATCCTCCTTGTCCTGACCCGCGTCCTGTCGGTAGGCCCGGAGGTACAGCTCGTTCTGGAACCGTGACATGATCACGGGATAACACCGGAGGTGTCTCAGGACCTTGGTCTCGACGTCCTCGTTCTCCTCCATCCTGATCTCGATCTTGGACGACAACGGCGGCTTCAGGAAGGACACACACCCCCGGATGTGTTCTCGGAACGAGGCCTGCGCCTCCTCGTCCCGGAAGACGTATCTCTCCAGCACCGTATTGTCGACCGGTATCTTCTCCGAGATGCGGAAATAACGGTCCAGAAATTCCTGTCCCGTCGGGAGCTGTTTCTCTGCGGGCAGTACGAGATTCAGCAGCGGAGCGATCTCGGACATCTGATCCTTCATGGGTGTCGCCGTCATGACAATGACCTTCTTGTCTTTCAGGGACAGGAGGAAACGATGGAGAAAGACGTAGTTGTCTCGGGTCTCCTTGTCGATGTTCTTCTGGACAATCAGATTGTGGGCCTCGTCCATGATGATGAGCACCCTCCTGTAGTTCTTATTCACGTTCTCCGGACTCAGACCCCGGACCTGACTCACGAAACGTGTATACGTCATCAGGTACACCCGGTTCTGATTCAGCAGCGTCGATCGTGGGTTCTTGTACTCGGTGTTCTCTTTCTCCAGATCCCGGAAACGAGCCGAGTGTTTAAAGATCTCGCTGCGGAAATTGTCCAACAGGATCTTGTTCCTCGCCAGGAAGTAGACCGTATACTCCGGCTGCAACATCTCGATCGAGGCGACAGCGGACGCGCTCTTCCCCGTTCCCACCCCGTGGATCAGCAACAGACCCTTGTAAACCGTGAAGGGCGACAAGAACCGAGCCATGTTCTTCTGATAGGGATAAAAGTCCGTCATCTCGTCATAATCCACCGATACGATCCGGTTCTCGTAAAACTCCTTCTTCTCGTAGAGGTCCTGATAAAACGTCTCCGTCTGAATCAGGGGATACGCCGGTATAAAATCCTCATACATCTTTTATAATTATTTCTTTTTATAAAAAATGTCCGAACTCGTATTTATCCCCTGCACGGATACCGAACACGTACAGGCCACACGAGTCTTCCTCGACCTGTTTTTTCACTCCAACCCGGACACTCCGATCATGGTCTGCACCCTCCCCGAGCTCCTGGACCTCTTCCGCTCCTATCCGAACGTCCTCCTCTATACGAGTCCCCTCTACACCAAGTCCATCCTCTCGTTCCTCTCCATCCCCTCTCTCACACAGTCCTTCCGGAAGATGCTCTACCTCGAACCAACGAGCTATCTCGTCCTCCGGTCCCTGCGATCCGTCTTTGATCAGATGGAACCCCTCACCATGTACACCGATCAGCCCAAGATCCGAGACAGCCGTCTCATCCTCTTCGTCCTCGACACCGATCTCTTCGATCACGACGTCCGACCCTTCGATGGGTGCACCCAGGAGGTCTATTCTCAGGATCCGATCGGATGCGTGTCACCGATCGTTTCCTGCACCGATCTCCCGTCTCTGGTCTCCACAAAGATCTTTGCCGATCTCATGAAGACCACCACCGACTTCTGTTTCCGTTTCTTCGTCCCCCTCTTTCTGGCTCACCCGGACGAACCGCTCGAACCCAACCTGTTCATCGCAGAAAACACCACACAATTCACCTATCACTTCCGTCCCATACTGACCCTCCTCAACCGGGAACTCCTCCATTCCGTCCGTATCCTGCACCTCGGCTTCGGCCTCGGTCTCATCGCCGTCTATCTCCTCCAGATCCGTCCGGACCTCATGGTCGATCTCCTCCTCGACAAGAAACGGTCGTACACCGACCCGTGTCTCACCGTCCTCTCCGAACAATACCCAGACAGGATCGACACCTCTCCTCGTTTCCCGACTTACGACGTCATCATCGTCCATCTGCAGGACGTCGCCATGCTCTTCCGAGCGTATCTCCTATCTGACCGCGAGACCACCCGATGGATTGTCGTCGATCCGAAAACGGAGGTGTGGAAAACCTTCCGCTCTCTCGCATCGATACCGGATCAGCTCATCCTGACCTGATCGACGACCTCCACCTCGAACGGGTCCGGCAGGTTCTGTGCATCGGGTTCCAGATACCGGTGTTTGTCCTTGTACACGAACCCGAACGGGATGAAATCGTCCTTGTGGATCGCAATGATATCCTGATAGAACTGGATGGTCTTGACCTGTTTCCATGGCCCGTCGTCCTTGTGGGTGTGGATGACCGTGTCCAGCATGGTCTTCAGGTACTCGACCAGGGTCGGTGTTGTGTGATTGTTGAACGCGGGCTGGTAGCTCGTGTTGACATCCTCGATCACATACACACTCCCCTTATTCATAAAAGGGAACAAGACCTCGAGAGACGTGATCTGCTGATGGACAAAATGCCCCCCGTCGTCCAGCACGATATCGATGGGTCTGCCGATCTTCTCGGCGACACTCTTCATGAACACCCGGTCCGCCTGATCCCCGAGGAAGATCGTGACCTCGGGGTATTTGTTGAGGATCCGTCGGACCCTCGGATCGATATCGACTCCATAGATCTTACACCTCCCACGGAAATACTTGTGGAAGAGCTCGATCCCACCGCCTCCACGCACCCCGATCTCCAGGATGACAGGGTTCTTGTCCCTGAACCGCGCAAACAGTTCCTCGTAGGTACGGAACGTGTAGGTCGCTTTCAGGGATCCGTATTCCAGGGTGTGGAACAGGTCTCGGAACGTCTCCTCATCGGAAATATCATCATAATGATCCACGCCCCGTCGGATCATGATCGTTCCGACGAGGACAGAGATGACGAGGATCAGAATGACGAGAAGGACCCACCATAAAATTACGGTTTTTTGTCGCATTTAATTATAAATTTATATTTTTATCGGACGTGTGCACACGGACGTGACACTTCTCACACAACACGCGCAGATTGTGCAGTCGGTCCTTGTGGAAGTGCCCGATATAGCCCTCCCCGTCTCCGTCCTTCTGTGGGGAGAGGTGATGCGTGTGCAGCTGTTCGTACGACCCACACACACTGCAATGATCCACGATCAGCTTCTTGTTGTATCGGGATCGTTTCGGTCTGACCAGTCGTACCGCGGTCTCCTCTCGTCGTCCGCTGCGCAGCCTCTCCCGGTACTCGTACGCCGTCCGGATGAACCTCGGATCCAGTCCCATCCCCTCTGCGATCTCGATCCCGTACATCGGTCGTCCCGATCCCTCCCTCAGACGCCGATCGTACCGGACCTCTCCGTCCTCCATCCGCACATCAAAGTGACACACGCGGACATCCTCTCCCTCCGTCATCTCCGGAAAGTCCATGATCTCGTGGAGATGGGTCGTCAGGACAAATCTGGCCCCCTTCTCCTTCAGCCGACCGATCGTGCTCATCACGAGACTCGTCGCAGAGAACGACTCCGTGCCCGAGGTCAGCTCGTCCATCAGGATCAGACTCCACGGATCACAGTGATTCAGTATGCCACACAGGTTCTTCATCTCGACCACAAACATCGACTGTCCCTTGTACATGTTATCGAAGTGCTCGATCTGTGTCCACATCTTTCGGAACGGCGTCAGTCTCATCTCCGCACACGGCACAAACATGCCGATCTGTGCCATGATCACGCTCAGCCCGATCGCGCGGAGGAGGGTGCTCTTCCCGGAGCTGTTGATCCCGTACAACAGGATCCCGTGATACCGATCCATGTCCACGTCGTTCGGCACGTACTCGTGTTCTTCGTGGATGACCTCCAGGACCGGGTGACGGATCCCGTTCACCCGGAGAAACGAGCTTTCCCCGTCCACCAACACCGGACGCGTGTACCGGTATCTCCTGGCGAGGATCGCGTGAGAACACGCCACGTCGGTCTGTCTGATGTCACGAATGATCTGTTGAACCGGTTCAACGTGATCCCGCAAGACCTCCACAAGGAATGTTCCGACCCTCTCCTCGGTCTGTCTCTGTATCCTCTTCTCGAGACTACAAACACGACACGCCATCTCGGTCAGCACGGGATGCGTGATCTCGTTCCCCTGGACGATGTACTCCGGTCCGAACCGCCTCGCCGATCGACGCGCGATCCCGTAGATCCTCGAGGGTTCCGTCACGATCTTGTCGCAATACACGTCGAGCATCTTGTGGATCGTGCGCTGATCGTCCTCGTACGTCTCGATGTCCTGAGTGTGCCCCTCCGACGGACGCCTGAGAAACGAGTAGTGGAACGAGTTGTGGGTCTTCATCCTCGACAGGTCCCACACGTCCTCGAACGGAGACAGGATCGCTGTGACGTTTTTTCCCTCCAACTCGGTGTACGACCGCAGGGTCTCATAAAACAGCGTGATCTGATGCGGCGTGATCGTCCCCATCTCCATCCTCCTCCACAGGCGCTCCAGGTCCGCCATCGATCGCAGGACCTTGGTGATACGATCGGTCTCGGACATGATCCGTTCGATCCGATCATACCGTCGGGACAGCTCCTCCGAGTCAAAGACCGGGGACGTCAGATCGTAGCGGAGCTGTCGCCGACCCATGCTCGTGTGTGTGTGATCGATGACGTCCAGCAGCGACCGGTTCTTGGACCTGTCCGCCGGGTTCGTCCGGTGGTGCGTCGTCAGGAGGCTCAGGTCACGGAACACCTCGTGGCTCATCACCAGATGGCTCTCGAACGACACGTACTCCGGTTTCTGGATCTTGTGGAGGAAGAGCGGGTAGTGATCATACACAAACTCCAGACCGAACGCGAGGATCTTGGTGATCGAATGATAGTGATCCAGATCCAGATCCGAGATGACGGTCTTTACGGAAGGCGTCGCGTACACCTTCCGGAGGATCTCGCGCTGTTGTTCCAGCGACATCGCGATGGAATCATACGAGTGCACAAGAACGTCCGGAACCGAGACGGGGTTCTCACCCACCCACACGATCTCTCTCGGTGAGAAGCGCTGGATCCACAACACGCAGTGATCATACAACAGGCTCTTCTCTAGGGTTGTCTCGCTGTACGACACCCTGCCGACCGATAGGTCCAACACGAGGACACCGACCAACAGCTCGTTCCTCGGACACTTCTCCGCATAGAAACACATGAGCATGTTCCGCTGATCCTCGACCTCTTCCGGGATCATGCCGGGACTGAAGACACCACGGAGGAACCGACCGTCCTGGATGTTGTCGTGCTGGTCGTACACGGCGATCGTGTACTGGTACGACAAGAGTTTGGACATGTACTTGTTCAGAGAATGAACCGGCCACCCGCACATGAACGGGTTCGTCGGGGAATGATCCTTCTCCTTGTTCTTCTGGGTGATGTGGATATCCAATAGCGAAGCGAGCTCGACCGCCTTGCCGATCTTCTG
>Ga0214917_10000618_pt1 | contig 46380 bp, 40 predicted proteins | sample LL_1208_BB_MetaG_FD_177983 | JGI IMG/M metagenome (GOLD analysis project Ga0214917, IMG submission 177983) | Freshwater microbial communities from Lake Lanier, Atlanta, Georgia, United States - LL_1208_BB | ecosystem: Environmental > Aquatic > Freshwater > Lake | place: USA: Georgia | collected... | reverse complement strand
GTGCGGTCTGAGAGTCGGAGTCAGAAACAAGTAGAAACCCTCAGCTGTGTGCTTCAAGCGATTTTGCTTTTGGAACGTGAAGTCCCCCGGGAGTACCGTCAAGCGCTTGCTGAAAAAGCAGCTTGGGCCGGCTCTCGACTGTTTCAATTGCAGGAAAAACAAATGGCTCGAGAAGCCTTTTCACTGGCTGAAACACTGGGTCCCGCGACTCATTCCCAGAAAAACAAACCGTACCGATGGATTGCGCACCATTGGGGACAAGAGGCTGCGGAATGGATGGCTTGGATGTATCGCCACGTCCTGCCGCAAACGCTTCGAAGAAAACTCAATGGATGAGGTGTCGAGTGGAGGGTCCGGTTCCTGGATCTTCACAAGCGTTTTTCAAAAAAGTGCCCGCGTAACTGTAATCGCTGCTCACATCTTTCACCGCATCGAGGAAGTCTAAAGGCGTGATGACTCCTTTATTTCCTGTAACTCCACTCCAGGCCAGTAAGCCATTGCGAATGAAGGCAGGAAAACTCCACACCCATTCTACGTTTGCTTTCAGTTCGGCGACTTTCTTTGGAAGTAGCTTGTTATTGCCCTTTTCTTTGCGCTCGCGGAGCACAGCATCTTGCTCGTCGTCATCCACTCCGAGGTTGCTCCACACTTCTCGATTTTCAAAAAAAGCATCAACGCCTCGTTGAAACACTTGGGCATCGGTTTCACCGGACTTTTTGAAAAAAGGCAGTACTTCTTTTTCTAGTCGATCCAGATAAAACTGACCTGACTTTACTTTGGGAAGCTCAGCGCCCGCGACACTGTAAATGGTCGCTACGAGTTCGGAGCAGTACTGAGAAGGCACAGAATCACAAGTCTCTCCACCTAAAATCCACCGTGTGAATTTCTCTTTTTCTTTCGGGTCTAAAATTTGAGTGTTTCGGGCCGAATCGTAATAGGGGACATTCTTTTCGAAAAATTCGATCCCTTTTTTAATTTTAGCGATGATTTCCCGGCGTTTGATTTGCCAGTCTTTAATCTTTTGATACTTCAACGGGCTGCTTTTCCATTCTGCTAAGATTTTTGCACTCGTGATCTCAGCAGGGAATTCTCGTAAGCGAACAATATGATAAGAAGCATGGTTCAATTTTCCCTGAGGCCAGTAATTGCGAGGTGTTCCTAACGCATAAAGGCTCCCATCTTCTCGTTTGGCCACAATAGCTGCATGTGGACTTTTCATGAGCAGATCATAGACATGCTTAGGATCTTTCGAAATGGGATCTACTTGCAAGAGAATATCCCCTTCTTGCAGGTGTTTCTCAGGTTCACATTCCAAAATGATAAAGTTGTTATCAGCTTCCGGCCGAGCGGAATGCTTGGGGAGAGGGAATCCTGCATGGGCATACGAAGGATCTGTGACCGTGAGGGTCCGGGCTCGATGCTGGCTCCCTTGGGTGGCCACTCGGCAACCATGCCACCAACACTCGGACGCCTCTTCCGCTTGAGCTATTGGAATAAATATAAAGCCTAATAAGAATACTGTTCTGAACGACCACAAACGCACCACAGGCACCCCCGCTCTCTCCGGGCAGGCCAAAATGCAAGGGGTGTACCCAATGAGTCTACGCCCACCGTGAGTCTACGGGGGTGGGGGAAACGGGGTAGGGCTGTAATTTGTCAGTCAGGTGTTTTTAAGTTATTAACACAGAATTCAACTTAGGAAAGGACTGGAGCATGAAAACACGCGCAGCGGTAGCCTGGGAACCGAAACGCCCATTAGAAATTGAAGAAATTGACTTAGAAGGCCCAAAAGCTGGGGAAGTTTTGGTTCGAATCGTTGCGACCGGAGTTTGCCACACTGATGCCTACACGTTGTCCGGAGCCGATCCGGAAGGCCTCTTTCCGGCTGTGTTAGGACATGAAGGGGGCGGGATTGTGATGGAGGTGGGCCCTGGTGTGAAAAGCGTGAGGCCTGGAGATCACGTCATTCCGCTTTACACTCCCGAATGTGGAACTTGTAAGTTTTGCCAATCTAAAAAAACGAATCTGTGTCAGGCTATCCGAACCACTCAAGGCAAAGGATTGATGCCCGATGGAACTTCACGGTTTTCAAAGAACGGTAAAACGATTTTCCACTACATGGGTACCTCCACATTTTCCGAATATACGGTTTTGCCTGAAATAGCTTTGGCTAAAATCAATCCCCAAGCACCCTTAGAAAAAGTGTGTCTGCTGGGTTGTGGTGTAACCACCGGTATTGGAGCAGTTCTCAATACGGCAAAAGTTGAGCCCGGCTCTACCGTTGCGGTGTTTGGTCTAGGTGGGATTGGCCTCAGCGTGATTCAAGGAGCAGTGATGGCAAAAGCCGGACGAATCATTGCTATTGATATCAACGAAGGGAAATTCGACTTTGCAAAGAAATTAGGAGCTACCGATTGCATCAATCCCAAGAAATATGATGTTCCTATTCAAAATGTGATTGTAGAGCTCACGCAAGGAGGCGTGGATTATTCTTTTGAATGTGTGGGCAATGTGCAGTTGATGCGGGCCGCACTTGAGTGTGGCCACAAAGGCTGGGGGACTTCCGTTATTATTGGAGTCGCCGGAGCAGGACAAGAAATCAGCACCCGTCCATTTCAGTTGGTCACGGGCCGCACGTGGAAGGGCTCAGCGTTTGGGGGAGTCAAAGGGCGCAGTGAACTGCCAAGCTTCGTAGAAAAGTACATGAAAAAAGAAATCAACATTGATGATATGGTGACTTTTGAATTGCCCCACAATCAAATCAACCACGCTTTTGAACTCATGCATGAGGGAAAAAGCATTCGTTCTGTTTTGAGATACTCATGAAATCGACGAATCAAGCCCAGTGTTTTGGGGGTGTTTTAGAATTTTTTGAACACGCTTCAGAAACTACCCAAACCCCCATGCGATTTGCGGTGTTTCTGCCTCCGCAGGCAAAGCAAAGCAAAGTGCCTGCGGTGTTTTGGCTTTCGGGCCTGACGTGCACTGAAGAAAACTTCATGCAGAAAGCAGGAGCACAACGAGTAGCTGCGGAATTAGGATTGGCTCTGATTGCTCCAGACACTTCACCTCGGGGGGCCGGCATTCCGGGCGAAACGGACAGTTGGGATTTTGGGGTCGGGGCGGGGTTTTATGTGAATGCTACTCAAGCCCCTTGGTCTAAGCATTATCGCATGTACGATTACGTGTTGCATGAATTGAGAACTCTCGTTCTCAAAAACTTCCCCATCGATGGAAACCGGATTGGGATTTCCGGTCACTCCATGGGCGGGCACGGCGCTTTGGTGTTGGGTTTGAGAAACCCAGACATCTATCAGTCCATCTCTGCTTTTGCTCCCATTGCGGCGGCCACTCAATGTCCTTGGGGTCAAAAAGCACTTCGAAATTACTTGGGAGAAGATCCTCAAGCATGGAAAGCCTATGATGCGAGCCAAGTACTCAAGACGACTCAGTTTCGAAAAGAAGTGCTGGTGGATCAGGGAAGCGAAGATAAGTTTATAAAAGTAGATCTCATGCCAGAAAAATTGGAAGCCGCTGCTAAAAGTATCGAATTTCCACTGAAGCTACGCTACCAGGCAGGCTATGATCACAGTTATTACTTTGTGAGTACTTTCATTGAAGACCACTTACGATTTCATTGGAAACATCTCACGAACAGTTGATCAGCGAGCGAGTACGCCCACGGGTCGAGCCCAATGGATGATCCCGTAGTTCTCTTGCACTTCGAAAAGTCGGTTGTAATCAGCTTTATTCATCCATAAATCATTCATGGGATCGGCTACTTTATTCACTTGAGGGAGGACTAACCAGACATGTTCCCCGCGGCCGGCATCGCCGCTGACTGAGCCAGTCGCGAGCTGAGAAGTGATTCCCAACCGGGCGAGCAGGGCTTTTAGAATTAAAGCTTTGTGACGGCACATATTCTCTGGAGGCGGGTTTTCCCCGAAATATTGAGAGGCCATGACAGGATTTAAATAGGGCCAAGGTTTGACCGCATCGCCTGAAAGTTTTGCCAAACGATGATTGAGGATGGGAAGAATCTGATCCAAGTTCTTTTCAGGGCTCAATAAAATCCGTTGTTCCTCAGCGCTGAAATGGCTGAGAATATTTTCAAAGTCGAAGTAAATAGAAAGGCCAATCAGGGGAGTTCCTTGGCTCAAGCCCACTGTTTCGGAGCCAGCCCACGCGCCAACCAACGTAAGTCCGATCAAAGCAGTATTTTTGACTGCGGCCTGAGCAATACTCTGGAAAAGAGAAGCGCATCCGGCTTCTGCCGGGGCTGAAAACAAATAAACCCCTACGAGTATTGAAAAAAAAGAAGCTCTTCGCACTGCCAACGTCCCACTTTCATCCACTTCTCCCCAGAAGTAGACAAGCGGTATTCAGCAATTAGGAGGCCAGAAAATAATCACACTTTCTTGCCCATTGGGCTTCAAAACGTGCTTGAGAAACATCACACAACTGCCGAAGGGCGCCGCTTGTCCACAGCTTAGCCACTCGAGAGGGCAGTGCTTTTAAGAGGTTGCGAATCCCTCCCGGGGCATGGGTTTCCAGACCTGCTAAGGCTCTGGAATAGCCGACAGGACCTTTCAAACGGAGCCACCCCTGAATGAGGGCTTCTGCGATACTGCTCAAATCCTCAGGGGTGAGATCGGGATGCAAGGCCAACTGTTTTCCCCAGTCATCAAAGAAAGGCCCCAAGGGCAGTAAAAACTCCCGATTCTTCCTGAGCGCTCGCGGCTCTCGAAGAGCAAAGTGGCGTGAGTTTTCCACCGCCATCAAATCCCGATTGATTTTTCCTGCAAGTTCCAACGTGGGAGTGTTTAACCGTTCCGAGAGCAAGTTTGGCAAACCCCAAATTTCCATCACTCGGACTAAATCCCCTAAATTGTGGGCAACTAAAACTGAAGCACGTAGCAAGCCGAGTTTGTCTTTCGCATCTAACAATTCTTGAATCACGCGTTCTTCATGACTGATTTCCTGATGGATGAGCGCCAAGAGTTCTTGTGCGTGCCGGGGGAATTTGAAGCGACTGGCACCGTAAGCGGCTGCTGCAATACTGAACCACTCGCCTTTGTGTCCTTCTAAAAGATGTCCTGAAGGGCTGTGAACCCAACGAGTCGAGAGCGGCGTTGTATCCCAATGATAGGCTTTTAAGACCACCGGGATCATCTGGAGCAGTGCCTCTGCATCCGGTGCGGAATCCCACAATTTAAAACGAATGTGATTGTCTACATCCGTGGGTACGAAAGTAGCCACAGTGGTGAAATGAGCTGCGACACAAAGTTCAAAATACTGACTCCAGCTGAAATGCTCCCAGTTTGCACCCTCGAAGAGCGGTTCTAGGACTTTTAGATACTGATAGTGGGGACCCTTTAGGTTGAGCGAAGCGAGGTAAGGGACCGTGTTGAGGACTTGTTTGAGCAAAAGCTGAGGCTCGATTCCGCGCGGACGGGGAACTTCAGGAATGATGACTTCAAGCGGGAGATTCGAATGAGCGGGATTCAGCGTTTGTAAGTCCACTCGTCAGAGATCCTTCAAAAGCCCAAGTAAATAAGTGTGAACGCGATCGATCAATTGCGGATCCAAAGTGAGGGCACGATAGCGGACACCGGAGAGATCAAAAATCTTTTTAGAAATTTTATTTTCGGGGGTGTCTCGATATTTGTCGGAAAGGTAGATAATTTCAGTAACCCGTTGATTCGCAATCAGCTTTGCGCACTCGTTGCAGGGGAATAACGTGATGTAACCCCGAGAGCCTTTTAAACTGCCGCGTGCATGCGAGATCGCATTGGCTTCACTGTGAATGACATAGCCATACTTTTGGTACTCCAAAGGGACTGAGCGATCGTTGCCCCAGGGAATTTGACTTTCATCCACGCCAGCAACTGCCCCGTTATAGCCCATGGTGATTTGATGATTGTTTTCGTCTACAAAAACACAACCCACTTTGGTATTTGGATCTTTGCTTTTATAGCTTGCCAGCATCGCTTGAAGCATGAAGTATTCATCCCAGTGGAGCTGTGAAGCTACAGGGACAAAATTCACCAAATGGTGGGGGGCAATCTGAGATAAGTCTTCCATGGTTTGTGGGTAGTTCTTGCAAATTTCAGAAGGTATGTCAAATGGGTGAGCAAACCTTTAAACCGGGTGATTGGGTCAAAGTAAAAAAGTTAGGACGAGAAGGCCAAGTGCTCGAAATCACTGCTAAGGGGTCTTATCGAGTCGCTTTAGGCGGGCTCACGATGGAAGTGAAGCCTCAGGAAGTGGTAGCTGCAGCTCCCGAGCGTTGGAAAAAGGAAAGCGAGCGCCTCAAAGTCAAACAGTTGCCAGTGGAAGGCAAAATCACCCAAGAAAAAATGCCCGAGATTTTAGATTTGCATGGGCTGCGAGTGGAAGAAGCATTGCCTCGAGTCGCACACTTTTTAGATCAAGCGATTCTTCAAGACAAAGATGAAGCGAGAATTCTCCACGGACTGGGAACGGGAAGGTTGCTCGAAGCGGTCCATCAGTTTTTGAAAAAAACACCCACAGTGAAGCATTTCGAACTGGATCCCAACAATCCGGGAGTCACTCGAGTTTATTTTTAAAGCACTAGGATAGCGCCTTGAATTTTTACGAGCTCTTCGTAAATGCGAACCACTTTGTCTGGAGATTCGGCACGGACTTCTAAAGTAACAGCGCTGTGTTTGCCGCTATCAGTTTCGCGCACAGTGTATTTGGGCTGACATTCTGGTCCCACAGCCCGCAGGGCTGCTTCCACAACGCGCTCCGGAAAGCTGTTCTGATGTTCCCCAATCACTTTAAAGGTATAGCTCCCGGGAAACGTATGCGTGGCTCGAAGTAATTCTAAGGACGGAAATTTATGAGGTGTGGTCATGCGTGGTCTTGGACTTAATTCCTGAATGTGAAAAACGTCAAACATTCCTACAAGTGCCGCATGTTACGACAGGGGGCGAAAGTGTCCAAGAAAGCGACAAAAAAAACATTAAAAATCAGTAAGTTAAGTGTATTCCCGGGGTCTACGTCAAAAACTTCGGCAGCTGTATAAAAATAACTGCTTGAAATCACAGGCAAAAAAAATTGGCACCAGCGCTGCATCAAGAGTTACCTGTCAGATTCCGATAACAACACTGGTGGGGTGGTCTCTTTCACTTTTAAAAACACCCCAGGGGGACGTGTATGCGCTTAGGAAAATTCATTTTCATCATTACCGCTTTGACTACGATGACTTCGTGTATGAAGAAGTCGAGGATTGGTAGTCGAGACACTCAATCCACTATTACGGATCCATCCACGCCCACAGCGGAATGTCCGAACGGAGTAGTCCTCACTGCGGAGCCGCTCTCTGTAACGGGCGGAGTTCCCGTTTTTTATACGTATTCACCGGTCACTTTCAAAATTGTCGCAAGCGGATGTAAGTACGGCTACGTCCTGAACGGGACGACTAGTAGAAATTTTTCTCGAACCATTTACACCAATAAAACGTACACAACGGCCCAGACTGAAGATATCGAAACCTTTTCAGTGAGCATCCGGGATGCTGCTGGCAATGCGGTTCGGGAATTTGAAGTGGAATCCGATCCCTTTAGAATCGAAACGATGGTGCAACCCCAATGTGATCTTGAGCCGGCTCAAGCTTTTGTTGATGGCTCAGGCATTGTCCGTGTCAAATTCACTCCGAGTGAATCCGGTAAATTGCTCAGTATTGCACCCCAAGCGAATCAAACAGTGGCCATCAGCAGCACTTCTCCTGGCCCACTTCCTTCGGCTGGCCGAGACGTAGTGGCGAATAGAAGCTACGATTACATTCTAACCACTAACGGGGGTAGTGGATTGATTGATTTTAAATACCGCAAGAATTTAGCAGCTGGGGTCACGGCGCCGTCCAACCTGGATCAAATCACAGGGACCTGTTCCGTGGAAGTGATTCCTTCTTTATGCAATGCGGGCGTGCAAGCAGACTTTTTAGGGAACGGGGGCTCACAAGATTTACGTATTGTGTGTGATACGCGAACGATTCAAGTCACTCCCGTATCCGGTGGGGCAGTCAATGTGTTTGCCACTTTATCGAATATCAGCAATATCCGGCAGCTGATTCCTGGAAACATCAATGGCGATAGTAAGGCGGATCTCTTAATCTTTAAAAAGAACGTTGCCAATGATGAAGCCACTTTCCACTTGGGCATCACGCAGTCCTCGAACACATTCAATTCAAAAATTAACGACGCTTGTGCCACCAAGTGGAAAATAGATGGAAAAAGCTTACCGGAACAGTTCCACTTTGAACCTAAAGGCACCGGACCTGCAAAAATTTGGGCCCTGATTGGTGCTGATCAGGCCTCTCTGGTCCGCTATGAAGCGACTATTCAGGCGAATAGTGATGGTTCGTGTAACTTGAGTTCACCCACTGCCTCAAGTGCTAGCGTCTCCATTAGCGCGAGTAAGAGTACGATTTCGCATGGTGAGAGCGTAGTGATCACTTGGGGTGCCGTGAACGTGGCGGGAGCTACTTGTAGTTTAAAGAAAAAGCTCAGCTCGGAATTAGATGCGAGTTACCAATCAGTTTCTGGCGAAGAAAATAAAAATGCAGGTGGTGCTCAAGTGGTATCTCACCCAGTCGATAGCGGTGCCATTACGGCCAGCACAGACTATCAGGCAAGCTGTGAGGGCGGGGGCATCTCTAAAAAGGAGAAAGTCACCATTCAGGTAGACGATGCAAGCTTCCCACTACAAGTGCGCGAAAGCACCTTGAATGGAAGTCCTTCGATATCCTTTTTCAATCCTGAAATTGCAGCGGATAAGAACATAGGGCATTTTTCTGGGAAAAATCTCTTTCTCACTTGGAATCGACCTGCCGGAGCTTCGAGTTGTCGATTACATCGCCTACCTGTTGGTGGGACAGAGACGAGTGAAACAATCTCTCGAGAGAGCAATGGGCCTCGTACAGTGAAAGTAGACCGAACCACTACATTTTCAGTTCGCTGTAGTGGAGTGGACGATGTTTCAAAAATGATTGTGATGGGCGGCGCTCCAGACATCAAGCCTGGTACGGCAGTTCAAGCAAGTTGGGCCAATGTGGCTCCCAATGCGGCTCAAGCGGCTAAGCCTCTTATCATGAGTGCCAGTGGACGAGGCGCCAAAATAAAAGTGATATCTGTTTCCATTGGAAATCCGGCTGGTTCAGGAAGCTTTTCAGTCAACGACGGGTGCAATAATCAGGATTTGAACCCGGTTGGAAGTAGTGAATGCACAGTGAGCGTTACTTACACTTCAGGAGCGCAGGGCACCAGCGCTTATGGTTGGCTAAAAGTTAAGTATAAGCGCTACAATGATAGAGGCGAACTCTTACCGGAGGAATACGAGAACTTACTCCACTATGTCAGTGGCACTGTTCAAAGGCCTGCAGGTGGAGGCGGTAGAGGCGGCAAGTAAATCCTGGAGACAAAGAACATGTACTATGTGTTGAGCGGTTTGTTTCTCATTCTCTGGGCGGTTGTTAACCTGTTCGTGGATATCCAAGAATATGGTTGGGCCGAAGGGAACTACTGGTGGTTTTGTAATTTAGCGCTCTTTGGAATGGGCATTGGGCTCATCATAAAAAGCCGCGGAGTTCTCACCGGCTTTCTCTCAATTGCTTCCTTCACTCAAACATTCTGGGTCATCGATAACTTGTACCGGCAAGTGAAAGGGGTCTCCTTATTTGGACTCACGGACTTCATGTACCGCCCGGGCTACCCACTTTCTAAGTTCGTATTATCCCACTATCACTATTTCACGCTCCTCATTGGGCTTTATGCGCTTTGTTTTTTACCGCGGGTACGAAACCATACGTTACTTCTCAGTGCTATTTTCAACCCCTTCATTTTTGCGGTTTCCTATTTTGCATTTGGGGCAGATAAGAACGTCAATTGCATTCACAGCTCCTGTTTGCCCGGTCTCATTCCTGGTGAAGGGCCTGTCTTTGCAGTCCTCTTCTGGGCCGGTGTTTTTGCTATTCATATGGCTATTGCTTACGGCATGGACCGCTTCTTTTTAAATCTCGATTTAAAAGTCCACCAACAAAAGTTTGTGCACGCTAGTTTCGCTGTAGGGCTCCTGGCGGCTTTGGGGTTTTCCGTTCACGATGTGCAGTACCGGATGGCAATGCCCAAGTTTGCCTGTCTCTCAGAAACGACCCGAGACGGGATTTCCACAGGATGTAAAAATACGAAGCCTTACATGAGTGACGAGTTCTTGATTAATTATTTTATTAAAAACGATGGTATTTATGACCAAGTCTGCCAAGTGGTGCTGGATGTTGATGGAAAAGAGATCGTACCGCAAGAGCCTGGCAACTTGATGATTGGCGCTGCTTACACGGAGTCGCATCCGCTCCCCCTTCCAGATAAGGATATGACCGTGGCAGTAAAGTCGAAATGCACACGCATTCCGGGGCGTGAAGTCGCTTCGGAACGTCAGTAAATTTGATTTCCCTCCTTCTAGTAAAGAGCATATATTGGGGGCCATGAACCCCAAAGCACGCTTCAATTTAGCCTATTTAATTTTTGCCTTCTTCCTCATCGTTCTGTTTCACGAGGGGTGGACCCAATATACTCAAGTCGCGCATATCCCTTTCAGCGAATTTCAAACGCTCCTTGAGAGCAATAAAATTTCTGAAGTGGTGATCAACGACAACCAGATCATTGGGAAACTGAAGGACCCCCAAGGCTCTGAAAAAAAGCAATTTGCTACCAATCGAGTAGAGCCCGATATTGCGAAACTGCTGGATACTCATGGAGTGAAGTATAGCCGCGTCATTCAGAATGGTTTTTTTAAAGATCTGCTTTCTTGGGTGGTTCCCGTTTTTGTGTTTTTTGGCCTCTGGCTGCTTCTGATGCGTCGAATGGGGGGTGGGCGAGGCGGCATGGGCGGATTCATGTCTGTGGGGCAAAGCAAAGCCAAAATTTATGTGGAAAAAGACACCAAAGTGACTTTCAAAGACGTAGCGGGCGTAGAAGAAGCGAAAGAGGAACTTAAAGAGATTGTCGACTTTCTCAAAGACCCCAAAAGCTATGGTCGTTTGGGGGCTCGCGTTCCCAAGGGGATCTTATTAGTGGGGCCTCCTGGAACCGGAAAAACCCTCTTTGCGAAAGCAGTCGCGGGGGAAGCGGGCGTCCCCTTTTTCTCTATCAGTGGCTCTGAGTTTGTGGAGATGTTTGTTGGCGTGGGCGCTGCGCGGGTGAGGGATTTGTTCGAGCAGGCCCGAAAGAAAGCCCCCTGTATCATTTTCATTGATGAACTGGATGCCCTCGGCAGAGCACGTTCTGTGGGGGGGTTCTCTGCTGGTAATGACGAAAAAGAACAAACGCTGAACCAGCTCTTGGTGGAACTCGATGGATTTGATTCTTCTACCGGAATTATTGTGCTCTCGGCTACCAACCGGCCAGAAATTTTGGATCCGGCGCTCCTCAGAGCCGGCCGGTTTGATCGGCAAATTCTCGTCGACCGTCCAGATAAAAAAGGGCGTGTGGAAATCTTGAAAGTCCACTCAGGCAAAGTGAAATTAGATCCTGGCACCAGTCTCGAACAGGTTGCGGCGCTCACCCCGGGTTTTACCGGAGCTGATTTAGCAAACTTAGTGAACGAAGCCGCACTCGTTGCCACTCGTCGTAAAGCTGAACAGATCAATTTGAGTGATTTCACAGCAGCCATTGAACGAATGGTGGCAGGGCTTGAAAAGAAAAACCGCCTCTTGAATCCGGAAGAGCGCAAAGTGGTGGCTTATCATGAAATGGGCCATGCTTTAGTCGCTGGGTGCTTGCCCAGTGCAGACCCGGTTCATAAAGTTTCCATCATTCCCAGAGGCATGGGTGCTCTCGGATATACATTACAGCGACCTGCGGAAGACCGGTATTTGATGACTCTGGAAGAACTCGGCAACAAAATGGCCGTGCTTCTGGGAGGAAGAGCTGCCGAAAAACTCATTTTCAATCACTTCTCCACTGGAGCTGCGGATGATATTGCCCGTGCGACGGATATCGCAAGGAGCATGGCCACTCGGTATGGCATGGAGTCTTCTTTGGGCAGCGTGAGTTACGATAGCGAAACGGGGGGCTATTTGGGAGGAGCTGGGGCTGTAAATCCATTTCAGTACCGGCGTTACAGTGAAGAAACTGCCCGAGAAATCGATCTTTCAGTAAAGGAGCGAGTCAATCAAGCGCTCCTAAGAGCAGTGACTCTTATTGACGCCAATCGAGGTATTTTAGAGCAGGGTGCCCAGCAACTTTTAGAAAAAGAAACCCTCGTGGAAGAAGATTTGAAAACGCTATTTGCTACGTTAAAAAGGGAGAGCACATGAAAACTATTTTAAGTCTGCTGGTTTTAGTTACGGCCTGTGCCACTGCTCAGCCAAAAAAGTGTGTGGTTTCGGGATGCAATGGGGAATTATGTTCAGAGCCTGGTAAGCAACTGATTTCACCCTGTGTGGTGCTTCCCCAGCACGAGTGTTTGAAAAAATCTCGGTGTGAAGTTCAGAGTTCCAATAAATGCGGTTGGACACCTACTCCGGAATACATGGAGTGCATGAAGAAGTTTAAAACCAAATAAAAAAGGACGGGATGACTCCCGTCCTTTTCATTGAAAGATGCTTTAAGCTTACTTGCTCTTCAAGTGTTTGCTTACCAGCTTGGTCATTTCAAACATCGAAACAACTTTCTTTCCACCGAAGACAGGTCCTAATTTAGCATCGGCGCGAACATTGCGACGATTTTTAGGATCTTGCAGTTTTGCTTTCTTAATGTAAGCCCACAGTTTCTTCACCACTTGTGTGCGGGGAAGAGGCTTGGAGCCGACAATTACGGAAAGAGCAGCGCTGGGCTGTAGCGGAGCCATGAACTTCGCATTAGGCTTACGCTTGCCACCTTTTTTTGCTGCTTTTTTCTTAGTTGCTTTCTTTGCTTTCTTTTTTGCCATTTGTTTCTCCTTAATACTGGTAACGGCTTAATTAAGTGTAATGATAAATACAAATACACTCATAACACAAACAAAAATCTTCAAAAAACGTATTTTTTCCCTCTGAAAATCGTGTTTTTCCCTCGAAAAAAGGCTTTTTTCGCTCTAGACAACAAAATTCACAAGGCGTTGAGGCACTACAACGGCTTTTTTGATGGATTTTCCCTCGAGGAGTTTTGCTACTTTAGGAGCTGTCTTTGCTGCGGCTTCGAGGGCGGCTTTATCTATCGTGCGACTCACTTCTAAGCGTTCAACGAGCTTTCCATTCACTTGAACTACTATCGTAATTTGATCTTCTGTACAGAGAGCGCTATCAAAAGCTGGCCAGCTCGCAAGTGAAACCAGTCCCGAGTAGCCTAATCGTTGCCAAAGTTCTTCTGCCAGATGAGGCGCGTAGGGGCTCAAAATTCGCAAAAAGGCATTTAGCATTTCTTTGGGGAGCGAAGCGCTTTGAGTGGCTTCATTCACAAAAATCATCATTTGAGAAATGGCCGTATTGAATTGCAGCCCTAAAGTATCCTCTTGCACTTTTTGAATGGTTTTATGAAGGGCTTTCCACAGAGCGGGCTCTGAGGTTCCTGGCTGATCCGATATTTTGGATTGGAGTTGGCCTGTTTTCTCATCCACTACAAGCCGCCACACGCGACCTAAAAACCGATACACGCCCTCGGGGCCATCCATTTTCCACAACTTCACTTGATCCAAAGGCCCCATGAACATTTCATAGAGCCTCATAGCATCGGCCCCATACTTTTGAATGACGTCATCGGGATTGATCACGTTGAGTTTAGATTTCGACATTTTTTCAGTCTGCACCTTGAGCGGAGCTCCGGTCCCTTTTACAACGAACTGCCCACCTTGTTTTTCGGTGTCCTCAACGGAGTAGTACTTGCCGCGAGCATCCTGGTAACTGTCTCCCAAAATCATGCCTTGGTTAAAAAGCTTTTGGAAAGGCTCTGGGGTGCTCACGATGCCCAAATCGTAGAATACTTTGTGCCAGAAGCGAGCATAGAGTAAGTGCAAGACCGCGTGCTCAACCCCTCCAATATACAGATCGACCGGCATCCAATAACTTTCGAGGTCTTTTCCCACTGGAGCCGTGGTGTTTTTTGGATCAATAAAGCGCAAATAATACCAACAAGACCCCGCCCATTGGGGCATGGTATTTGTTTCTCTCAAGCCGCGCTGTCCGTCTGGCAATGTCACTTCCAACCACTGTTGATTGGCGCGTGCGAGGGGCGGTTCCCCGGTTTCCGTGGGACGGTACTCATCAATAGGAGGGAGTTCTACAGGGAGCAACGATTCTGGCAGTGGGACTACTTTGCCCTCCGGCGTGTGAATCATTGGGAAAGGCTCTCCCCAGTACCTCTGACGGGAGAACAGCCAATCCCGTAAGCGATAAGTCACTTTTTTGGTGCCCCGCTTGTGCTCTTCGAGCCAAGCGATCATTTTCTTTTTGGCATCGCTCACTCCGAGGCCGTTTAAAAAATCAGAATGAATCGCCGTGCCTTCTCCCGTATGGGCTTTCTCTGTGACGGGGACCTCTCCTCCAGAAATCACAGGTAAAATCGGTAGGCCGAATTTTTTCGCAAACTCATGATCCCGCTCATCGTGGGCGGGCACTGCCATAATGGCTCCAGTCCCGTAAGTCATTAGGACGTAGTCGGCTATCCAAATCGGGATGGCATTTCCCGTGACGGGATGGACCGCGTAGCTGCCTGTAAAAACGCCCGTTTTTTCTTTGGCCAAGTCGGTGCGTTGGAGATCCGTCTTGTCTTTGGTGAGGCGAATATAAGCTTGAACAGAATCCTTTTGTTCTGAAGTAGTGAGTGAAGTAACTAACGGGTGTTCGGGAGAAAGCACACAATAGCTTGCTCCAAAAAGGGTGTCAGGACGGGTAGTGAAAACAGTGAAACTCGCTTTTGAGTTCTGAACTTGGAATTGAATTTCAGCTCCTTCTGATTTTCCAATCCATTCTCGTTGCATTTCTTTTACGCCGGCAGGCCAATCGAGAGCTTCCAAATCTTCTAACAAGCGTTCGGCATAAACAGTAATTTTGAGCATCCATTGACTCATTAAGCGGCGCTCAACGGGATCTCCGGTTTCTACGTACACCCCTTCTTTGACTTCCTCGTTGGCAAGCACAGTTCCCAGAGCCGGACACCAGTTCACTGGCACTTCAGCGCGATAGGCGAGCCCTTTTTCATAGAGCTTTAAAAAGAGCCATTGCGTCCAATGGTAATAATCGGGATCGGTCGTGCTGAATTCTCGGCTCCAATCATAGCTAAAACCCAGTCGTTTGACCTGTCTGCGGAAATTATCAATGTTGCGCTTGGTGATAATAGCCGGATGGATATTTTCCCGCATGGCTGCCCGCTCTGCGGGTAAGCCGAAGGCATCCCAACCCATCGGATGGAGCACATGAAAGCCCTGCATGCGCTTGAGCCGAGCCACAATGTCCGTAGCGGTATAGCCTTCTGGGTGCCCCACGTGCAGACCGGCGCCTGAAGGGTAGGGAAACATGTCCAAAATATAATACTTGGGCTTTGTCTTTAAGAGGGCGAGATCCTGGGGCAACACAAAAGCGGCCTGTTTCTCCCATTCGGCTTGCCATTTGGGCTCTATGGAGTGTGGATCGTATTGCATGAGGTCCTAACACTAAACGAATTTGCCCTTTTCGGCAAAAGTTTGATACCGTTTTTCCCAATGAATGGGAAAGCTCTTTTTATAATCCTGATGAGTGTTGGACTGGTTTCAAATCCGGTTCTGGGAGGCGAGAAAAAAATGAAAACTTCGGGCACTACAGAAATTGCGACTTTGGCAGGCGGTTGTTTTTGGGGAATGGAGGAACTCGTTCGGAAATTACCCGGCGTTAAGGGAACTACCGTGGGGTACACCGGCGGCTCTACTTCTGGGCCGTCTTATGAAACGGTGAAAACAGGAAGCACGGGGCATGCGGAGTCCTTGCAAATTGAATTTGATCCTCAGCAGCTTTCGTATGAAAAACTCCTGCTCTTCTTTTTCAAAATTCATGATCCCACCACCCCCAATCGACAAGGCAATGATATTGGCAGTCAGTATCGGAGCGCTATTTTCTTTCACTCTCCGGAGCAGAAAAAAATCGCTGAAACTGTGAAGGCCCGAGTGGAAGCTTCTGGAAAATGGAAGCGTCTTGTCGTCACGGAAATAGTCGCAGCATCGCCATTTTATCCTGCAGAGATTTATCATCAAAAGTACTTACAAAAAAATCCTGGCGGCTACACCTGTCACTATGTGAGAAACTATGACTTCTGATGGGTTCATTGATGCCCATTGCCATCTAGCCGATCCCAGCTTTGATTCTGATTTTGAAGCAGTCATCCAACGTTCCCAAGCGGCGGGCGTTACTGGGTGGATTCAAGGAGGCGTGGGACCCGAGGATTGGAAAAAACAAAAAGTACTGCAAAAGCGACTCAAGCCCCACTGTTATTTGGCTTTTGGAGTACATCCCTGGTGGGCCTCTCAGGAGTCTGAGAGTTCCGTCGTGGCCGCTCTGAAAGTGTTAGAGCAGGAGCTACCGGAAGCTCACTTTTTGGGAGAATGTGGATTGGACCAGGCTCCGCGCTTTGCGAATAAAATCCAGTGGCAGCTTGAAGTGTTTCGTTTGCAATTGCTTTTGAATCAGACGTTCAAGAAACCCCTGATTCTCCATGTGGTTCAAGCACACGCGGAGGCATTGAATGCGTTGAAGGGCCATTCGGGTTCTGGAGGCATCGTGCATGCGTTTTCGGAAGGAAAAGAAGTTTTAAAAAAATACCTCGATTTGGGGTTTTTAATTTCAGTGGGGGGAGCCGTTACCCGGCCAGGCTACCGAAAACTGAAAGAGGTCCTTCAAATGATTCCCCTCGATCGCTTGGTGGTGGAAACAGATGCTCCGGATCAGACGCCCTTACTTGAAAACTTGAACCGAGAATCACGCAATGAACCCTGCTACTTAGTGGGAATTGCGAATGTTTTAGCGCAAACTCGCGGGGGGCTTTCCGGGACCGAACTTTTATGGAAATCCACTGAAAACTTGCGCCAGCTCCTTGCATCTTCGTGAGAGGCGCGCTAATGACTCCCCATGCAAACCCCTTCAGAGCGCTATAAACTCCATCGTCGTTTCGACCGCATGGGACGTCTCATCGGCGATGAGAAAATGGCAGCACTTTTCAACAGCCACGTCATGATCATTGGGGTCGGAGGCGTTGGGTCTTGGTCGGCGGAATCTATTGCTCGCTCAGGCATTGGGACCATCACGCTCGTAGATTTCGACGAAATTTGTGTCACAAACTTTAATCGCCAGCTTCACGCTTTGGATCGCACGGTGGGCTCACAAAAAGTAGATGTGATGGCTGAACGGCTTCAAAAAATCAATCCAGCAGCCAAAATCAAGCCCATTCCCCAGTTTTACAACGCTGAATCCAGCCAAAGTATTTTTGAAACCACTCCTGACTACGTGATTGATGCCATTGATAATGTCACTGCAAAGTGCCACCTTCTGGCTTTTTGCCGGGAAAAGAAAATCCCGGTCATTACCTGCACGGGTTCCGGGGGGCGCTTAGATCCGACCGCAATTCAAGTGGCGGACTTAGCATTTACAACAGTGGATCCGTTGGCTCGAGCACTGCGAGGAATTCTTCGAGAGAAATATGCCTTCTCTCGTAATGAAAAAGAAACGTTCGGGATCCCCGCAGTGTACTCCACTGAGCCCGCGCTGGAGCCTCGTGAATTGCATTACGACGAAGGCAAAGGATTTCAATGTGTGTGCCCTCAAGGCGATAATCCTTATTTCCAGTGCGAAAATCGGAATGTTATTATGGGCAATGCAAGTTTTGTAACCGGGGCTTTTGGGCTAGTAGCTGCTTCTTTTGTTATTCGCGCCTTGTTGGCTTCGGCTTCGGAAACACGGGTTGAGTAGTATCGTCGGGCCAAGCATGCCTGGGATATTTTCGTGAGAGCTCTTTTTTAATCTGCGGGTAATGATTCTTCCAGAAACTGTCCAAATCCTGGGTTACTTGAATAGCGCGCTGATTGGGCGCTAAGAGATGCAGGGTAATGGGGCGCTGGCCGTTCATCAGGTGCGGGGTTCGGGTCCATCCAAAAAAATCCTGTAATCGAGACTCAATCCATGGGCCCCTGTCCAAGGGGTAGTGAATCAGCACTTTTCGCCCATTGGGAAGACTGAGGCTGCTAGGACACAGTTTTTCGATTAGAGCCACTTGGTCTTTTAGAAGAAAGCGTGGGAGGTGCGCACTCCAATCAAAACTTTTAAAAGCAGCCACCGAGAGTTCATCCCAGTCGTGCTGCTCAATCGCTTCCCAGAGTGCCGAGGGCAGCAGGGTTTCGCCCCAGGTTTGTGCAGCAAGAATGCTGCGGCTGATCAAAGTCTCAATAGCTTCTTTGGCGTGGAAATGCGCGAGAAGTTCAATCCATCCATGCCATTCAACGATTTGCATTCCTTCTTTTCCAGTGGCCTGTTTCAAAAAGAACCGCAGGGCCTCAGGAGAATTCCGAGCAGGAGTTTGAGTTTCCTCCAGAATAATTTTTCCGTATTGGAGTGCCATTTGTGAAAAGACTCGCTCTTTATCAGCAGCCCAAATGAAAGACGCTGTCTCCTGAAGGAGACCGCCTTCGATATTCAGAAGGTCCGCAGCATCTATAGCCAGGAGGGATCTTGCATGAGTTCGGTTGGAACCAGAAGCACGTGAAGATTCCTGTACATCCAAAATGAGGTAAGTGTCATGGGCTTCTGTAAACGCCGTGGAAGGTACTTGAACGGTGCCCCCAAGAGCCAAAACTAAATCCAGAGGGGATCCCGCTATCCGAGAGGTAGAAGTCTGCTTTCGCTTTTGAGCCACTCGGTCTGGGAAAGCTTTCAATACAGCTTGAGGAAGTCTCTCGGGATGTTGTGAGGAGACTTCCCAATTGGGAAATAGGCGTCGGTACTGTTCCAAGGATCGCTGAGAAGAAAATGCTAGAGGGCTTTTCACGCTATCTTCGGTATTGAGATCTTCCAACTGGCCTTCCGAAATTTTGGCACTTAACCGTAAAGCGGGCTCCAGACAGCCCAGTTCTTGAGCTTCCAGTAACAGTTTTGAAAGCCTCGGGTGGGCTGGGATCTGACTCATTTTTTTTCCAAGTGCTGTGAGCGGCCCCTTCAATGCTGGAGTTGCTCCTAGAAGGAACAAAAGTTCTTCTGCTGCATGGAGCGATTCTGCAGAGGGAGATTCCAGCCAACTGAAGGTCGGAGAATGAAGAACCCCGAGTGTCTTGAGTTCTAAGACCGTTTGAGCAAGATCCGATCGTAAAATTTCGGGAATTGTGAAAGAAGCGCGTGTTTCGTAATCATGCTGAGAAAACAAGCGAACACAGCGCCCCGGGCCCGTGCGTGCAGCTCTTCCTGCGCGCTGCTGGGCGGAAGCTTTGCTGATAGTTCTCAGCTTTAAGGACGGCAACCCAGTCCACCAAGAAAACCCAGCTTGTTTTTCTAGTCCGCTATCAATGACGTTGGAAACCCCTTCTACCGTGAGTGAGCTCTCTGCCAAATTCGTGGAGAGAATGATTTTCCGGCGGGTCTGAGGGCTTAAGGCCCGAGCCTGCTCTTCAGAGGTCAACTCTCCATACAAAGGTAAAACAGAGAATGCTCTGAGTGCCGGGTGCTTGGAAAGTTGGGCGTGGCTTTTTCTGATTTCAGCTTTGCCGGGTAAAAAAACGAGAAAATCTCCAGTCGTTTTTTCTGGATTCATTTGAAGAATTGCATTTTGAACTTGGAGCTCTAAACTTTTTTCTCTCGGAGAGGGTAAGTATTCAATACTCAGAGGAAATGGGGGGGATTCCAGCTCTAAACACACGGAATCGGGAAGAAACTGTTCTAGTTCGTGGGTCGCTAAAGTAGCGGACATCACCACTAGCTTGAGATCCGGTCGCGAAGTCGCTTGAAGGTGCCGAAGCACGCTCAAAGCGATATCCGAATGAATGTGCCGCTCATGGAACTCATCGAGAATGACGATTCCCACTGAACCGAGCTTCGGATCTCCCAAGAGAAGCCGCGTGAACATCCCTTCCGTGAGGAACTTCAATCGCGTTCGAGGAGAAGTTTTGTTTTCAAATCGAAAGTGGTACCCCACTGTTTGGCCAATGGGCTCTCCCATTTCTTCAGCTACTCGCAAAGCCGAATACTTAGCAGCGACTCGCCGAGGTTCTAGAACCCAAATTTCTTTTCCGGGCTCCATCGCAGGTGATTGGAGGAGTGCTGGAGGAACTCGCGTGGTTTTTCCCGAGCCAGGGCTTGCTTTCAGAATAATATTTTTATGAGCTTGAACACTGTCCAAGAGTTTGGGAAGAAGGGAATCAATAGGCAGGGAAACCATGGACGCCACTGTAACTGAAATGCAAGTATTTGAAAATAATAACTTTTTATGTGTTGATAAGCGCCCGGGCTTTTTAACGGTCCCTTCACGGTGGGGAGCCCAAGACCCTAGGCCATGCGAACTGATCGATTGGAGTCAAAAAAAACAGATTCACCTTTGGCCCATCCATCGTTTAGATGAAGAAGTGAGCGGAGTGCTCTTGTTTGCGAAAACACCAGAAGCGCACCGCACCGCCAATCGATGGTTTGAACACCATCAGATCCAAAAGACCTATGAAGCTCTTACCGCCTCTGCCAAAGCTCCCTGGACTCCGGAAAAAATGGAAGTGTGGAAAAGTCATTTGCTTCGAGGGAAAAAACGAGCGTATGAAAAGCCCTTTGGAAAAGAGGCTATCACCGAAGCGGTTCTTCAGAGCCAGACGTCTTCCACTCCTTCGGGATGCAGTCTCTGGCGATTGTCTCCACTCACCGGACGTGCGCATCAGCTCCGCTATGAACTCAGCAAACGAGAATTGCCGATTCTTGGAGATAGCCTCTACGGGTCTCAGAAAAATTTTTCAGTCCCCCAAGCTATTGCTTTACGGGCTGTAGAGCTCAACTTATCAAAATGTCCTGAAGCTGCGTCTTTAGGATTGCCCCAACGACTTCAAGTCAAAGGATTGTTAGAATGGTCACTCGGCTCAGCCAATTAAAAGTCGATTTTCCGTTCATGGTAGCCCCCATGGTGGGGCTCTCTCATGTAGCGTTTCGAGAACTCATTCGAGCCTACACTCCAGAAGCCATCACTCCGCTTTTGTTTACGGAAATGCTTTCAAGTCGTCGACTGCCCAGTGAACGTTTGGAACGTGCTGAAAACTTATTTGTGGCTGAAAATGAAAGAGGTCTCGTTCCCCAGATTCTAGGCAATGAAGAGCGGTTCATTGCTCCTAGTATCGAAAAACTCATGGCTCTCAATCCTTGGGGCATTGATATCAACATGGGCTGCCCGAAGAAAAAAACGCTTTCTCATAATTGGGGCGTTCTACTCCTGGGGGATAAAGACTATGCCGCCGATGTCGTTCGAGTTACAAAAAAATATTGTAACGTCCCAGTGAGTGTCAAATTGAGAGCAGGCTTGGGGGATTCAATTGATCTCGACTATCTCCACGCGTTTACGGATGCGTTGGAAGCAGCGGGGGCGGATTGGATGACCATCCATTGCCGGGCAAGCCGTCAAAAGCACCGAGGACAGGCCGATTGGGAAATCCTTCAGACACTGTCTCAGCGGAGAAATATTCCTATCGTTGCGAATGGGGATATCCAAACTGCACAAGACGCCCTTCGCTTGATTACGGAATTTGGAGTGGATGGGGCCATGATTGCGAGAGCTGCTACTGCACGCCCTTGGATTCTATGGCAAATTGCCCACCAGCTTGGAGAAGGTGCTCCCGCACGAGGGCGGGATTTAGTGAACCCTCCGACAACTCCGGAAGAGGAAGGCCGGGAGTATTTTCAGGCCGTTTTAAGATTTGCCTTTATGCTAGAAAAATACTTCGGAAAGTCTCCCGAGAGTCTGCAGCGCCTCAAGTTTTATATTGGAGTGAGTTCTCCTTGGCTGCCGTATGGCCATCACTTTTGGAAAACGATTTACTCATCACGAGAAATGGATGAGGCCGTGGACCGAATTGCAAGTTATGCAACTCAATATCCACAGCCTCTTCGGAGCCGCGTCAGTCACTAGGGGTTATTTTTTCTTTTTAGCCGCTTTTTCTTGGGCCTTTCTCTCTGCTTCTATTCGTTTTTTCTCTTCGAGTTCTGCTTTTTTGCGAGCAGCTTCAGCTTCTTTCTCAGCTTTGATGCGAGCAGCTTCTTCAGCTTTGGCTCGAGCAGCTTCAGCTTTTTTACGAGCAGCCTCTGCTTCTTGAGCTTCTTTCTCAGCTTTTTTACGAGCAGCTTCTGCTTCTTTTGCTGCTTTTTCCTGAGCCTTTCTTTCAGCTTCTAATCGTTTCTTTTCTTCAGCTTCAGCTTTTTTACGAGCAGCTTCAGCTTCTTTCTGAGCTTTCAGCTCAGCTGCTTTTCTTGCTTTCTCTGCAGCTTCTTCAGCTTTTTTACGAGCAATTTCTGCTTCGCGAGCTTCTTTTTCAGCCTTTTTGCGAGCAGCTTCAGCTTCTTTCTCTTGGCGTTTACGCTCCTGTTCAGCCTTTTTAGCTTCCTCTTGCTCTTTTTTAATTCGAGCTTTGGTGGCCTTTTCTTCTTGAGCTTTTTTGAGTTCATCGGCTTCTCGTGCTGCTTTTTCCCGAGCTAATCGGGCTTGCTCAGCTTCAACTGCTGATTTGTTGGTAGCTTGTTGTGCCTGGGCTGCTTCTTTTTGAGCTTTCACTTCAGTCTGTTGAGCAGTCTTTTGGGCTGCCACTTCTTGTTGCGTGGCCTTTTTCAAATCAGCTTGCGCCTTTTGAGATTCTTTTTGAGCTTGTTTAGTTTCTTGGGTCGCTTGAGGGAGCGGGGGAATTCCTTTTTGAGTTACAGCTTCTAACAGTTTTTGAGCTTGGTCGCCTTTTTGAGTTGCAACGGCTTTAGCACTTTCAGCTTCCTTTTCTTCTTTTTGTGCTTTTTGCTCAAGCTTCACAGCCGCTTTTTGTGTGGTGTTTGCTTGTTGTATCGCCGTTTTTAATTCTTGAGTGGCTTGGTTGGAATCCCGTTGCGCTTGTACACGTTCTTGCGTTAATAGGGAAAGCGGTTTGTCGGCTGCAGCGTCCGCTTGGGCTTTCGTAAGGGTGGCGGCGGCGGCAGCAGCGTCGTCTTGAGCTTTCTTAAGAGCGGCGGCGGCAGCAGCAGCGGCGTCGGCGTCGTCTTGGGCTTTCTTAAGAGCGGCGGCGGCAGCAGCAGCAGCGTCGTCTTGAGCTTTCTTAATAGCGGCGGCGGCAGCAGCAGCGTCTTCTTCGGCTTTTTTGCGAGCAACCTCAGCGGGATCGACTGGAAGAGATACCGTTTTATCGGCCAAAGAAATATCAGAGGCAAAAACCTTCCCATTCACTGCACTTAGTAATTTGATGACGGGGCTTGAAACATCTAAATTGAGAACTCCTCGGGCTGGCTCACCTTCCCATTTCCCAGTGAAAGTTATGGGGTTCATCGACAGATTTCCTGAGGAATCCGATTGGGATAGCAGGGCACGAAATTCCAATACGAAAGGTTCAGGAGTTTTTGTGATAATAAAAGCATCTTTGAAGGTGTCTCCGTTCAAGTCAGCTACGATTAATTGATCCACGGGGTCGTGGAGGGGAAGCTGAGGATCTAGAGAAAGTTCTGTAAAGGACCCTCCGGGTGTTCTTAAAAAAAGTTTGGAAGTCCACAGCCCTTGGTCATTAATCAGTAATCTCAGCGTATCCACCAAACTGTCCCCATTGAAATCAACCTGCTCTTGGATTCCGCGGGCCTGACCAAAAGTACACTGAGCGGGTGTGCCTTCCCCGTTTTCCACCAAGAAAGTGAGAGAACCATTTTTATTTTTTAACGAGAGAGGGAATGAAAAATTATCTTTCTTCTCATTGAAACTCAAACTGGCTAAATCTGTGCTCAGAAAGTCCAGAGGGTTTGTTCGCAAGTCAATGATTTGGACTTGCATATTACTTTGAAGACTCATTTGATGAGTGGTGATGGAGTCGGGGGTGGTTTGAGGGTGAACTAGTATGTAGCTTGGATTGATTGAGCAGGTTGGTTTATTATCTGAAACAATCTTGGTGTTCCGATTCGTGCGGCTATCGTAATAGGTCCTCTTTCGTCCACATCCTACAGAGGTGAGTAGCATCAGAAAAAATAATAGGAAGACTTTTCGATTCATGAGTGACTCTCCTTCGGTAAACGGACTGTTCGAGGGAGGGAGTAGCGAAAGTTGGGCCAAGCGCTGTTGAGGCACTATTCGACTCTCTAAACTCTAAACAGGTGTTTAAGATTTAGGGATTCCCGACCGCATGACTCAATAACCCTCGGAAAGTCTGGGGGTTTTACCTGTCTACTTTGAATACAGTAGGACTTTTCGAGTTGTATTCCATGGGGATACAGCAAGTTAGCACGCTTCTAAAAAAAAGGATGCACATGAGATAAACACCTAGCTGTTTGAAACTGAGTTCGTTACTCTTTCCCTCCATGAAACGAGTAAATCACTCCTTGCAGCAGACAGCAGTTCTCGCTTTTTGGAGTTTCCTCTGTGTGCTGCCGGTGCTTTTAAAAACGGGCCCTAATGTAGTCACCCGCACTTATTGGGAGGGGACCGAGCGTTTTTTTCAAGGGGTGAGCCCCTATGGCGCTCCATCCGCAGGCGCCGATGCATTTTTTTATCCGCCATTTTTTGCCGTATTTTGGAAACTCTTTGCTCTCACCGGGGAACTTCCATCTGTGCTCCTCTGGAGTTTTGCTAATAGTTTCCTGTTCTGGTGGGGAGTTTCTCAGTGGGTAAACCTCCAATGGAAACAGAGTCGTTGGACCTGGTTCTTTTTAATCAGCTCAGCTATTGAGCTGGATATTTCACTTCGCTACCAACAAGCAAATGCTTTGATGGCGGGACTCATCCTTTGGGCCGTTTCGGAATTTCGCTATCAACGATTCGGTAGAGCCGGATTTCTTCTGGCTTTAGGAACTCACTTTAAAGTGTTTCCTCTGGTGCTGGTCGGTTTTTTGGCTTTTCCCGCCCAGTGGGCTTTTATCGGGAGTTACGCGGCAAGTGGCCTGCTTCTTTTGTTTGTCCCTGCAGTCGTTTATGGATTTTCTGACACGCTCTGGCTTCACTGGGAGCAGTTTCATTCGACCACTACGGATTTTTCACAGCGGGATTTATTAGATCTCGCAGCTTGCTTCAAACGATGGGGGCTTGCTCACTTGGGAGAAGTCATGCGCTGGGGAACTCTCATCGTCGGAAGTACGGTGCTGCTCGCTTATCGTTTCTTCATTCCTAACGCTGCATTCGCCTTTGGCTTTTGGTATTCAAGTATCATGGCTTGGTTACTGGCCGTTACTCCGAAAGCAGAGTCTCCGACATTTGTATGGATTGCCCCGGCCTATTTGTTGTTGGGAACTCAATTGAAGAGTCTGACTCGCTGGGTTTTAGTCGGGTTATCATTGGCGCTTACTTGGGTTTATTCATCGGTCTTTCCAAAAGCTGCTGTCACTTGGCTCACCCACGACTATAATTCCAAGACTCTTGCGAATTGGGGATTGTGGATTTTTACTTGTCTGCTTTTGGTTCGAGAAATGAGTGTTCAACGCCGAAAGAAACTCGTAAACTGATTGCCATGAGTTTTGGGTTATCCATCCACGCCGAAAAAATCTCGCAGCAATTTGCGACGGGATTAATGCCTATTCGTGATTTATCTTTCATCTGCGCACCTGGGGAATTTATTGCGCTATTGGGGCCTTCCGGGTGCGGCAAATCGACTCTCTTAAGAATGATTGCAGGATTACGAAAACCCTCTTCTGGAACACTTGCTGTTGGACAAGAGCAGGGGGCTTCAGAAAAGCGAGTGAGCTATGTGTTTCAAGAAGCCTACTTACTGCCTTGGCGAAAAGTCCTTGAAAATGTAACGCTTCCTTTGGAGCTTCTGGGTGCTTCTCGTGTAGAGCGGGAATTTAAAGCCAGGACAGTATTGGAGCGAGTTGGACTCATTGATTTTGAAAGCTATTATCCGTCCGAACTTTCCGGCGGTATGAAAATGCGTGTTTCGCTAGCACGGAGTTTAGTCACTGAACCTCAGCTGTTACTGCTCGACGAGCCTTTTGCTGCACTTGATGAGGTCACTCGCTTAAAACTGGATCAGGAGTTAAGAGATCTCTGGCTAGAAGCCAAAATGACTGTGGTTTTTGTCACTCATTCCATTTCCGAAGCTGCTTTTTTGGCGGATCGTATTGTGATGCTTTCTAAAAAGACTTCAGGGATTGCTCAAGAATTGACTAACCCTTTACCGCGGGAAAGAAGTTTTGCCACTCGAGCGGACTCTCGTTTTACTGAACTCACCCAACAACTCTTTTCACAGTTTCAGGAGCTCGAAGCATGAAAGTTCACTTAAAAAAAGTGGGCCTCCCGGTGCTCGCCTTCATAGCGGTGATTTCTGTTTGGGAAAGTATTGTGCGGTTAGGGTGGATCAGTGCTTTCATTCTCCCAGAGCCTTCCAAAGTGTGGAGTTCTCTCATAGAAGACTGGCCGGAATTGTGGGTAGCTCTAAAGACAACCACTTTTTCTGTCGGGATTTCTTTTTTCTTAAGTGTCAGTATCGGTATTTGTTCGGCAATTTTACTTTTCACCTCAGAAATGGTGTTACTCGCTTTATATCCCTATACGATCTTTTTTCAAACAGTCCCCATCATCGCCATTGCGCCTTTGCTCGTGATTTGGTTTGGCTATGGCGTTCCTGCCGTAGTGGCTTCAGCTTTTATTGTTTCTGTATTTCCAGTAATAGCGAGCACCTTGACCGGACTGCTGTCTGCGGATCCCGCGCTTCGTGATCTCTTTAAGCTTTATCGAGCCTCTCGCACCCAGTCGATGGTGAAGCTCTATTTACCGAGTTCTATTCCTTACATTATGAATGGCCTTCGTATTTCTGGCGGGCTTGCTGTGATTGGAGCGATTGTGGGAGAATTCTTGGGCGGTGTGGGAATTGGCAGTGTGATTGATGTGGCAAGAGCCCAACAGAGAATTGATAAAGTCTTCGCTAGTGTCTTGTTGGCGTCTGCTTTAGGATTGTTACTCATTAAAAGTATCGACGGAGTCAGCTATTGGCTATTACGGCATTGGCATCCCTCTGAAGCAAAGGAAAGTTAACGTGATGAAAAAAACAGTCGCCATGATCCTCTGGTGCCTATCAGCACTTCTGATGGCCGAAACAAAAACTCAAACTCTACGTTTGGCCCTCAATTGGAAACCAGAGCCTGAGTTCGGAGGCTTTTACGATGCTGCTTTACGTGGCATTTATCAAAAAGAAGGCATCCAGCTTGAAATCCTACCCGGAGGCGTTGGCACCCCCGTGATTCAAATGGTGGAAGCTGGAAAAGTAGAGATGGGCATTTCTAATGCGGATGAAGTCATTTTGGGACACTCTCAAGGGGCCAAAGTAGTCTCTATTTTTGCCGTTTATCAAACCTCTCCCATGGCACTTCTGACACACGCCGATCGCGGCTTTAAAGAATTGAAAGATGTGTTTGAGACTCCAGGAACTGTAGCAGCAGAACGGGGGCTTCCGTATATTCGGTTCTGTGAAAAAAAATATGGGCTCAGTAAAGTGAAAGTGGTTCCCTTTTTAGGAGGAGTGACTCAATTTCTTTCCGATAAAAAACTGAGTCAGCAAGGATTCCTAACAGCAGAGCCCATCTTGGCCAGAAAACAAGGTGCGAATCCAAAAACATTTTTAATCGCAGATTCCGGGTACAACCCGTACCTCACTGTGGTCATTGTGAAAAAAGACTTTGCAGAAAAAAATGCAGAGCTCATTAAAAAATTCGTCAAAGCAACCCAACAAGGGTGGGAAAATTATTTAAAAGATCCAAGTCTCGCCAATCAAAAGATGTCGGTTTTGAATCCCACCATGGATCCAGAAACGTTCAAAGAAGGGGCAGAAGCGCAAATTCCGCTCATTCAGACGGCAGCGACCAAAAAGCAGGGAATAGGACTTCAAACCAAACAACGGTGGAAACAGCTTTCAGAACAATTATTAGATCTGAAAGTGGTGAAACAGATTTTCCCACCAGAAACTTATTTCCAATAAAAAAGGACGAGAGCTGGAAGCTCTCGTCCCTCTTATTTCGAGACTGAAAACTCGATTAGTAGTTTCCGCGACCGCCGCGTCCACCACCGAAACCACCACCGCCTGGACGACGATTTCCACCGCCGCCACGACGTTCTCCACCACCGAATTCACGGCGACGTGGTTCCATCGGACGAGCTTCGTTTACGGTCAAAGCTCGGCCTTCCATTTCTTTTCCATTCATTTCGGAGATGGCGCGCTCAGCTTCGTCATCCGAAGCCATTTCGACAAAACCAAAACCTTTGGAACGGCCACTTGCGCGATCGGTGATCACGGTAGCAGTTTCTACTGTTCCAAATGGGCTGAACCATTCAATGAGGGTTCCCTCGGTTGCACTGAAAGGGACGTTCCCTACATATAATTTTTTACCCACAAGACCTCCTTAAGGTGACTAGGGTGCCGACTGAAGACTAACATGAGCACCCTGCCCAAAGGTCTACTGTGCGGACGTCATGACACTACCAGTTAAGAATTTTTTCGCAAGGGGGTATTTCAACCGTCTAAAAACGAACGAAAAAACTCATAAACATATGGAAATATTATTAAATATAGGCTTTCGTGGACTCTTTTTGGAGAAGCTGCTACTTTCCCGCCGCTCTATGAAAGTGCTTTTAGTCACTCCACCAATGACCCAAATCAATACGCCCTATCCGGCGACTGCCTATCTTTCGGGCTTTTTGAAACAAGAAAAGTTTTCTGTGAGCCAACGGGATTTGGGCCTGGAACTCTTTCTGAAATTATTTTCCAGAAAGGGGTTAGAACCGGTAGTGAAATCTTTAGAACCTGAAGAAGCCGCTCAGTATTTAAACACTGTAGAGCCAGTGGTTCGTTTCCTTCAGGGAAAAGATCCCACGCTTGCCTATTCCATTTGCAGAAGGGGCTTTTTACCCGAAGGTCCACGCTTTGATGTGTTGAAAGCGTGGGAAAAAAATGGAGATGGGGAACTCTATTGGGCTTTTGGAGCACTTGGAAATGCGGATAGAGCCAAATACTTAGCGAGTTTATACATTGATGATTTAGCCGATCTCATTCGGGAAACTATCGATTCCCGCTTTGAACTTTCTCGGTATGCTGAGAAGTTAGCAGCCAGTGCGCCGAGTTTTGATCCCATCTTAAAAGCGTTGGAAGGGTCTCCCACTTATGTGGATAGTGTCTTAGATGAACTCTGGGAAACGGTTTTGAGACAAGAAAAGCCAGAAGTGATCGGTTTGAGTCTTCCATTTCCTGGCAATGTTTATGCAGCATTTAGAATGGCTCGCCTCGCAAAAAAAATCTTCCCCCGCATTCGTATCGTTGTGGGCGGTGGCTATGTGAACACGGAACTGCGAGAACTCCAGGAACCGCGAGTTTTTGACTTCTGGGATTACATCACTCTCGATGATGGCGAAAAGCCATTCCTTACTTTGCTCCAGAACTTTCAAAGCCCCGAAGCGCCGCCTCGGTATTTGAGAACACTCCTTCGAGAAAATGGGAAAGTAGTTCAAAAAAATGAGGGGCTCCATGATATTCCTTTAAAAGATGCCGGTGTGCCCACATATGACGGGCTACTTTTAGATCGGTACTTATCTTTAAATGAAGGCCTGAATCCCATGCATCGGCTTTGGTCGGATGGGAGGTGGAACAAACTCACTTTGGCCCATGGCTGTTATTGGAAGAAATGTTCATTCTGCGATACGAGCTTAGATTACATCAGTCGCTATGAGCCTCAAGGCGCAACACTCATTGTGGATCGGATTGAAGCGCTCATCCGAGAAACCGGGGAAACTGGTTTTCATTTTGTTGATGAAGCCGCTCCTCCCAAAACACTCATTGCCCTGGCAGAGGAACTCCTTCGGCGTGGTTTGAAAATCACGTGGTGGGGGAATATTCGTTTTGAAAAAGCGTTCACTCCGGAAGTCGCAAGACTCCTTGCCCAATCGGGATGTGTCGCTGTGAGTGGCGGATTGGAGGTCGCTTCGGATCGCCTGTTAAAACTCATGGAAAAAGGAGTCACGGTGGAACAGGTGGCTCGAGTCACAGGGGCCTTCAGTGCAGCTGGAATTTTAGTGCATGCGTATTTAATGTTTGGATTCCCCACCCAAACGCTCCAAGAAACCATCGATTCTTTAGAGCGTGTTCGCCAACTCTTCGAAGCAGGGTGTATCCAATCAGCTTTCTGGCATCGTTTTTCCGTTACCGCGCATAGTCCCGTCGGTAAAAACCCCAAAAAGTACGGCATTATTTTAAGAGAAGTGCCCAGCACGTTTGCGAAAAATGATATCGAGTTTGAAGATCCCACAGGGTGCGATCACAATGCGCTTTATCCAGGACTTAAAAAAGCAGTCTACAATTACATGTTGGGATTGGGATTAGAAGACGATGTGCGAGCGTGGTTTGATTTTCAGGTGCCCAAGGCCAAAGTCAAAAAAGACCTCATTCAACGGAGCTTTTCTCGTGCTTTTGATTCGGGCAATAGCCCGGTCGTCTACTATTCTTAGGAAATGCTCTACAAATACTGGGGCGCCGATCATACACCGAACACAGCCGCTCTTTGGTTAAAAATACACAATCATTGTTGGGATGTTGATAGAGTTTAAATAATTGCGTTCGCGCATTGAAGGATTGGATGACTTTCTTTTTTTTGAGCCGCTCCACATGCTTTTCAAGAGGCCCTGTTACTTCGTGATACTTCAAAAACCCCAAATGAAATAATTCCTCAGCAGTTACCAGAACGGGAAGGGTGCAACAGCCCGCAAAGCAGCCTTTGCAGAGTTCGGGTTTGAATTTGACCCAAGTCGCGGGTTTATGAATTTCAACAGGCTTCTTAGGCATGGGGCACGTAAGGGCAAGAGCCTGGCTTGGGCCCAATTTTTGGAAACTGCCTACAAATTTCAGGACGATTTAAGTAAACCGTACAGCGTCGGTCATCATTCAAGAAAATACAGTCTTTATTTTTTTTCTGCGCAATTACAAATACCATTTTCCGTGGATGAAACTTTTGAATCAGTTTCTGCTTTTTGAGCCGCGTTGCTATTTGAGAAAGATCTTGAATTGATTCTTCGGCACTCACTAAACCCAGACGGATGAGATCCGGCAGGCTCACTTCCAAAGGCATGTCATGGCAGCAAGTGGCAAAACACGTTTTGCACAAACTGGGCTTGAAGCGCGTCCATTTGGAAACAGGAACTTTCATCGTGGGGGCAAGCATAGGGCGTGTGAAGAAAAAACACAACTTGCCGGGAGTGTCCCAGCTGGGTAAGACGTCCGGATGAAAGTCCGCGACCACTTTTCTACTCCGATTGCCGAAGGGACACTCTCGGGTGCATCAGCGCTCATTAAATCGTTACTGAAAGAGATTGAATCGGCTCAAAAAGAAGACCGGTTAGGGAGAGAGTGGTCCGACGCGAATTACCGGGGGGGCTATACATCGTATGCTTCTCTCAATAATCTCCACCATCGCTACCCCAGCTTCATGGCATTTGAAAAAGCGTTGCAAAAAGAAGCCGAAGGCTTTGCAAAAAAACTCCACTGGAATTTAAAAGGGCTTTCGTTGCGCATGACCGATTGCTGGGCCAACGTCATGCCGAAGGGCACGTATCACACGCTTCACTTGCATCCGCATTCCGTATTGAGCGGAGTCTTTTACTTAACGACGCCCCCGGGCAGTGTGCCGCTGAAATTGGAAGATCCCCGAATGCCTTTTTTCATGAACGCCCCTCAGGGAAAGCCCATGTACGTTGAAGTTCCAGCCCGTGCTGGGCAGTTTGTAATGTTTGAAAGTTGGCTCCGACATGAGGTGCCGCCCAATCAGTCCCAAAAACCCCGGGTAAGTATCAGTTTTAATTACACTCTTGAGTCTAACGACGAGTGAAAAAAACAGATTCGTTTCATTGACCGCGCCGCTCGAGGCAGCTATACCCTAGCAGTCTGATTTTAAAAGGAATCCATGCGGACTCATCGCTTTGCTCTCATTGCTCTTTTGGTTGTGAATAGCTTATCTATTTTTGGATACGCCACGTTCAGCCGAAACACTCAGCTCTTAAATCAATATCCATGGGCACAACCCATTTTTGAAAACGCTTATTGGGTTTTTGCGCGCTTACAAATTGTCTTAGCGCTGTTTGCAATGGTGAGTTTGTTACAAGCCAAAGTTCGTTATCAATGGTTGCCCGCTTTTGTTGCAGCTGTCGTTATTAGTCTCGGGAGTGAGTTTTCAGGCACCACTTGGGGCTTGCCTTTTGGAAGTTACGAATACACGGATCTCTTGGGACCCACTTTGTTCGGTCGCGTACCCTATCTCATTCCTCTCAGTTGGTTTTTTATGGGCATCGCTTCTTACGCGATTGCTGCTGCTCTAGGCTTTTCGGAGAAATTTTCCTGGGCCCGAGCCCTCGTCGCCTCTTGGATTCTCGTCAGTTGGGATCTCACGTTGGATCCAGCAATGAGTCACTTAGCGCCTTTCTGGACTTGGAATGAAGCAGGGCCTTATTTTGGAACACCTCTGTTGAATTTGGTGGGATGGTATTTCACTGGTTTTGTGATCATGGTGAGTTTTGAGCTTTTGAAAGTCGCTCATTGGATCCGGAAAATTCCAACCAGTGATTTTATTGCTTTCTACATGGCGAATCTCATTTTGCCTCTAGGAATTGTCACTGCTGCGGGATTGTGGGAAGCTGTTCTAATCTCGGTCGCTTGTTATGCCGTAGTCGGAATCGTCTGGATGCTCCGCCATTCTCTACAATTGAAACATGCCTGAGTTTGTCCGTTACAGTCCGTGGACTCGAAAGTGGTTTGATCACTATTTGAAGTGGAACTTCAAAAAGCACTTTTCTGAAATCCGCTGCCAAGGGGTAAGCTCACTCGTCTCGCATTCTGGTCCCTTACTGTTTGTTTCTAATCATGTCAGTTGGTGGGATGGGTTTTTTCTGTTTGAACTGCAAAGGCGTATTCGCCCAAAAGCGCAGCTCTACACCATTGCCCTGGAAACGACAGTGAAAGCAAATCCCATTCTTGCACGCATGGGCGTTTTGCCGATGGAACCGGGGAATCCGAGTTCGTTGAAACGATTACTCTCTCATTTGAAACATCTCAGAGAAACTCTGCCTCCGGAGCAATTGCTCGTAAGTTTTTTTCCTCAAGGAAAAATTACGCCCAGTTTTAAAAAGACATTGGGTTTTCAGCGGGGAGTGGAACTGATTGCCGAAAGTTTAAATCCTATTACGCTCGTGCCCGTCGGAATTCACATCGAACCCATGACGGGAAAAGGGCCTACTGTATTGTTGTCGGTGGGAGCCGGGCAAACTTGGCAAGCAGGGCTGGGAGCTTCCGATTTAGAAAACCACGTGCAAGCGGTGTTGGGCGGCATCCATCAAGAGCTTTATGTGAATGGCGAAAAAGTCAGTCCCACTTTTGAAAGGTGGCGGTGATGTCTGTTCTTGCAGTCAGCTGTTTGTGGGGCAGTGTGGGTGTTTTAGGAGTTCTGGTCTCCATGGCGCTTTTCAATTTGCTCACAGCACCTCGGATGCATCAGGGGAAGCACAGTGCTTTTCAACCTGCAGTGAGTCTTCTCATTCCTCTCCGCAATGAAGCGCATCACGTGCGAGAATTGATCCAGGCTCTGAAGCGCGTGGAGTATGCGCCTTTAGAAATCCTTTTATTGGACGATGCTTCTACGGATACCACGCAGGCCGTATTGCGCGAAGAAGCCACTGCTCAAATGCAAGTGCTTGCTGGAGAACCCCTTCCCGAAGAGTGGGTGGGAAAATCGTGGGCCTGTCATCAACTGGCTCAAAAAGCCACGGGAGAGATTCTCATTTTTTGTGATGCCGATGTCCGCATGTCGGCTTCGAGTGTGCAGCATACAGTGGATTGGTTGGAGCACACTCAAAGTGGCGCAGTCACAGGGTTGCCCTTGCAAGTCTTTGGCTCTTGGTTTGAAGCAGCTGTCATTCCCTTCATTATGCAGTTACCGATTGCGGGGTTAGTGCCTCTGCGGTTCTTGTCTTATTCGCGGCGGCCTTCTTTGGTCGTTGCCAATGGCCAGTGGTTTGCATTTACACGGGCGGCTTATGAAGCCAGTGGCGGCCACGAAAACGCGGAAGTAAAAAACACCGTCTTAGAAGATATGGCGTTAGGAAGAGCTGTCGTGCGAGCTGGATTTTCCGTACAGCCCTTGGTGGCGACTCACGACTTAAAAGTTCGGATGTACGATTCCTGGAAAGCTTTGGAATCCGGATTTACAAAAAATCTGTACTTGCTCTGTGGGGGAAATAGGGTTGCGGTGATTTTAGTCATGAGCTTCAGTGCGCTCGCCTATGGAATGCCTTTGGTCCTGGCCCTACAAGAAGTCCCGTGGGCTGGACTTGCAGTGGGCCTTCTTTTGCTACTCCGGGGACTCGTGGGGGTTCTTTTTAAAACGGGCTTCCAGAGTCTGTTGTTCCATCCCCTGGGAGCTGCCCTCTACGGTTACTTGCTGATGCGGTCCTGGGCAGCCCAAAGCTTCATAAAGACCAGTTGGAAGGGCAGACCCGTGCTTGCTTCCTAACCCATTGAAATCCCATAACAAATATTATGCGACACTCAGGGGTTCCTAGCAAATCCTGTGACAAATTCTGCGTCTTGACATAACGCGTAAAATATCCGAATTTCCAGGAGAAAAAGAAAGGATCTCATGCAAAGGGCTGAGTACTTTATCAATTTAGAGCGGTATCCCATCCACCAACCGGAAGCAGCGGCGACCCAGCAACTGCTAGCGACTTGTCAGGCTCAAATGAAACAAGCGGGCGTTTGTGTGTTGCCGGATTTTTTGTCCCATGAGGGACTGACCGATCTCGTGAGCGAATCGAATCAACTCGCACCTCAAGCTTTCCACAGCGCTGTGAAAGGCAATGCCTATTTGGAAGAAGTCCCGGGAGATCTCCCGAAGGATCATCCGATGCGTTTGGAAGACACAACTGCTCTTGGCGTTTTGGCCTATGATCAAATTCCCATCGAAAGTGGTCTAAGAAAAATTTATCAGTGGAAACCGTTTGTTGATTTTGTTGGCCAAGTGATTGGACGCGGACCGCTCCACGAATATGCATGTCCTCTTGGCGCTATCAATGTTGCTGTGATGAAAGATGGCGATTACTTACGTTGGCACTTTGATCAAAGTGATTTTGTAGTTTCCATCAATCTTCAAGATCCCAAAGCGGGTGGGGAATTTGAGTATGTGAGAAACATTCGCTCGAAAACCGATCCTTGTTACAAAGAAGTCCGTGAACTTCTGCAAGGGGGTAGAAAAAATGTGGAAGTTTTGGATAATCCGCCCGGCTGTTTAGTGCTGTTCGAAGGCAGATATACCATCCACCGAGTGACTCGCATTCAAGGAGACGTGCTACGATTGATTGCGCTTTATGGGTATGCGCTTGCTCCCAACGTCACCAGCACCGATTATTTAAGAAAAATACGCTACGGAAGAACCCACTGATGTTAGAAATCGCTAAAAAGCCTTTTGAAATTACTGAGCAAGCGATCCGTTCGCATGCGTTTTCTCATCGCACTCTGAAGGATTATCCCATTTGGCTCGAAGCTTTGTTGGACGTGAAAGCAGCAGCAGCGCGTGCCAATGCAGCTGCTTCGCTTTTGCACGAAACGGAGCAAGCCCTCATTGAAAAAGCGTGTGAAGCGCTTCCGGCTGCGGAATATCGGGATCTCTTTCAAGCCGATGTGTATCAAGGTGGCGGTGGCATTGCAGTCCATACGAATGTGAATGAAGCTATCCAAGCCTTCACTGTGGAAGCGGGAACGCCCTTAGAAATCAAAACTCAAATCAATGCGAGTCAGTCCACTTCAGATGTGTTGGCAACTGCCATGGCTATTGCATTGTTGCGGCTCTCCAATGACTTAGTGGAAGCGCTCACCGCTATTGACCAGACGTTTCTTTTAAAGGCGCAAGAAGCCGACGGTATTCGTGTGATGGCGCGTACTTGTTTGCGAGATGCCATGCCTGCTCCACTCAATCAATTATTTGAAGGGTATGCCCGAGTCGTGGCTCGACAAGCCGCAAGCATTACGCACGCCACACAAGCTTTGGAAGAAGTGAATTTAGGAGGAACCGTCATTGGTTCTGGGGAAGGGGCTCCGCTCACGTATCAAGGGCTTGTGATTCCTTTTTTAGCCGAGCGCACGGGACTCCCCCTGAAGCGCCGAGAAAATCTTTTTGATGCTGCTCAAAACGCAGATGGGGTTGGTCGATTAGCAGCTGTGCTTTCCGAAACAGCCACCACTTGGATCAAAATTGCAAAAGATTTACGTTTGATGGCTTCAGGTCCTTTGACAGGCTTGGATGAGATTCAACTCCCGGAAGCGATCCCAGGCTCCAGTTTCTTTTCGAACAAAGTCAATCCCACTTTGCCAGAGACAGTGCTCCAAGCTTGCTTTCTCGTGTTGGGAAATTATCGGGTGGTTCAAGCCGCTGGAGAACATGGAGAACTCTATTTGAACGTCTTTGAAAGCTGTGGTGCTCTTAAAACCTATGAGTCTTTGGATTTACTCGCGCGGGTGCTTTCCAAGTTTCACGATTACTGTCTTAAAAATTTAACGATCAATGCCGAGCGCTGTGAGCACTGGGTATCCATTTGGGAGAATCACCATGCCTAATCCGAAAGATCTTTTGAGTAAAGCCCGATTGGCTTGGGCTCACGAATGGTTGAAGGCGCCTAAGACATTTTACTCTGGCGGGCACTTTCTTTCGGGGGATTCCAAAAACACTTGGAGAGTGATGAACCCGAGTACCGAGCAAGTGTTGTGCGAAGTGCCGATTGCTGATGAGAAAGCCATCAATCATATTGTAAACTCGGCTCAAACCGCATTCACAGCGGGCACGTGGTCGGAAGCTTCTCGAAAAGTACGACGAGAAGCGCTCATTCGCATTGGGCAACTCATTCGAGAACATGGTGAGGAATTAGCGACTCTAGAATCACTCTGTAATGGAAAATTGTTTTCGGAAGCGCTCATTGATGACGTTCCTGAATCTGCAGATGTTTTTGATTACTATGCCGGCTGGATCGATAAACTCTATGGTGATACGGTTCCCGTAGATCCGGGCTTTCTCAATTACACGCGTCGGGAGCCAGTGGGCGTGTGCGCTCTCATTGTCCCTTGGAATTTCCCGCTTCTCCTAGCATGTTGGAAAATTGCACCTGCACTGGCCATGGGCAACACGGTGATTGTGAAGCCCTCGGAGTACACTCCGCTCAGCGTGCTCCGTTTAGCTGAAATCATTCACGAAAAAGGAAACTTGCCTCCGGGTGTCTTCAATGTGGTGATGGGAGATGCACAGACTGGTAAATTGATTTCCGAACATCCTGGAATCCATAAAGTATCCTTCACGGGGAGCACTGTTGTAGGCAAAAAGGTGCTCGCAGGAGCAGCCCAATCGAATTTAAAAACAGTGACACTTGAGCTTGGTGGAAAATCTCCGAATATTCTTTTTGCAGACTTGCCAGATTTAGAAGGGGCCATTGAACGTTCATGTACTGCAATGTTCTCCCACAAGGGCGAAAAGTGTTCCGAGCCGACTCGAATCCTGATTGAAGACAGTATTTATGATCAAGTGGTCGCGGGGTTAGTGAAACGAGCTAACGCCATTCGTTTGGGAGATGCGTTTGAAGAGGGGGTCGATCAAGGTCCTCAGGCTCATCAGGCTCATTTCAAAAAAGTGATGGAGTATATTGAGCTGGGTAAAAAAGAAGGCGCAAAACTCGTTTGTGGTGGAGTTGCTGAGCAAAAAAATGGCAAAGGCTTTTTCGTGAGACCCACGATCTTTTCTGAAGTGAAACCAGAAATGCGGATTGCTCAAGATGAAATTTTTGGGCCCGTTTTAGTGGCTATACGATTCAAGACCGAGGAAGAAGCAATCCGAATTGCGAATCAGACGCCTTACGGCTTAGCTGCAGGGCTCTGGACCGCCGATCTCTCACGAGCGCACCGAGTAGCGGCCCGATTAGATGCCGGTATGGTATTTGTGAACCGATACGGGTGTTACGATTTTGCAAGTCCGTTTGGTGGCTTTAAGCAGAGTGGGTGGGGTAAGGAAATGGCGCTGCATTCATTAGATGCTTACACCAAAACAAAATCCGTCTGGATCAAGCTGTGAAATTAAAACCGTTAGTTTTTTTTCCTCCCTTCGGGTGTTTCGTTCTGGCGTTGCTCCAAGCAGTGGGGCAGGGAGATTCCTTTTTTAAAAAGCTGCAGGGCGTACAAAGTGCGGCGCTCACCCAGTTAAGCCCTCTCTTTTCCTGGGGCACGTTTGCTTTACTCTTGGCGTGTGGACTTGTTTTTATTTCTCCTTTGGGCCGTGTGAGAATTGGTGGGAACGAAGCCAAGCCCATTCTTTCCAAATGGCGGTGGTTTGCAGTTACCCTTTGCACGACCGTTGCTGTGGGGCTCGTTTTTTGGGGCACTGCCGAACCGCTCTTCCATTGGCAAGAGCCCTCCCAATGGTTACAGGCCGGGGATCCTCAGAGCAAAATCCGATTTGCACTATCTTCTTTATATTTTCATTGGAGCCTCACTCCGTATGCCATTTACGCTGTCCCAGCGCTCGTCTTTGCCCTGACTTATTACAACCACAAAAAGCCTTTCAGTCTTTCAGCGCCCCTCAGTCCACTGTTCGGGGAACGCCTTCAAGGAAAATGGGGCCAGTTGATAGATGCGGTTTGCTTGTTTTCACTTGTTGCTGGCATGTCGGCTTCGTTGGGAACTGGGGTGTTGACGATCTCGGGGGGGATTCGAGAGCTCACGGGGATTCCGCACACTACGCTTCTCCTCGCTCTGATTTTGTTGATGATTGTAGTCGCTTTTGTGGTCTCTGCTATTACCGGAGTGACTCGAGGGATTCGTTTACTGTCTGAGATCAATGCACTTACATTTTTTATCCTAGTGGCCATGGTATTTGTGTTCGGCCCCACACGGTTCATCGTGGTTTCTGGGCTGGAGTCTCTGGGAACATATTTTATGGAGCTCCTTCCCAGAAGTGTTTATACGGGTTTTTCCGGTCAGTTGGATCCTTGGGCAAAAAATTGGACTTTTTTTTACTGGTGCAATTGGCTTGCTTGGGCGCCAGTCACTGCACTTTTCTTGGGTCGGATTTCGGTGGGGTATACGGTACGAGAAATGCTCGTGACGAACTTGCTACTCCCCAGCGTGTTTGCTTGGGTTTGGATGGCTGTGTTCGGCGGTTGGGCGCTGAACATCGATATGCAAACTTCAGGTTCTGTTTTCCAAATGATCCAGACTCAGGGGCCAGAATCGGCCCTCTATGCGCTATTTAGAACGCTCAGCATTCCAGAGGCCCTAAAGACGGTGAGTATTTTCTTGGTGGTGGTAACTGCTTTTCTTGCCTATGTGACTTCGGCTGAAGCCAACACCTCTGCAATGGCTGCAATGAGCACTCAGGGCATTTCTCCTGAAAATCCGGAAGCACCACTGGGAGTGAAAGTGCTGTGGGGGGTGTGTGTGGGGTTAACTTCCGGAGTGATGATTGCCCATCAGGGCATGGAGGGCATTAAAACGCTCTCAGTTCTAGGAGGGGTTCCCAGTTTGTTTTTGATTTTACTCATTTTGGGATCCCTCCTCAAACTGACGATCCAAGAGGTTGTGCGGAAAAATACAAAAACTTAACTTTGTTTTTCCTTCATCTTTTCCATTTGTTTTTCCATGCGCTCTTTTCTTTTTTCCATGCGTTCCATTTTTTCATCGCGGTGCCATGCTTTCATGGATTCCCGACATTGCTTGAGAGCTTCGGGGGAAGTCGCATTGGAAACACAGGTTTTGTGTTCATTCATTTTGGTAATTTTTTCCTCAATGTGTTGAAGCATTTCGGATTTGTGGCTTTCAAAAGAAGGCTCATTGGCAACACAACTGAGTGATGCCACTAAGCCCAAGACGATCAGTGGGCGTTTCATGGGTTTCTCCTTGGTTAAAAGCGGTAGTTTCCGGAAAGAGAAGAAGTCCAACGGTCGTACTGGAAGTTGGCATCGTTAGAAAGGTTTCTTCCGTAATCCACTTGAGCCATGACGGTCAGACCTTCCATGAGTTGATAGCCTCCAGAAACGCCTAGGGTCGCTCCCTGATCCGTTCTGCCACCAGAGGCTCGATTGGGATATGAGGAAAAAGTAAAATTCAAATTCTGTGCAAGAAAGAGAGACGGTGTCAGGTACATGGCGTTGGTCAAATCCACGTTCCAACGAGAACCTGAAAATTCGGTGCCATCCAAGCGCATGACCGTGTGTGTGAGTAAGAAAGCAGGGGACCAATACGGATTCATTTTGGCGCTGGAAATATAAGCGCGTAAGTTTTGTTCCCAGCCGGAACGTCGTGCATTGGAATTCAAAGACGGATCCAAATAATTTTTGGTGGGCTGAGTGAAAGCCTCTAAACCAAACCAGTAGTCTTCATTGATTTTGGATTTCAAGAAAGGTCCAAAAGAAGCAGCTAAGCTGAAGGGCCGATACGCATTCTCTCGGTATTGCATGATGCCTGAAGCACCCACTTTGATCCCAATCTGTTGTTTCTTCAAGAATCCGCGAGTGATGAATTGTGAGATGTCATGAACAAAAAATTGTCCGCCCGTTGTGTCTCGATTGAAGTTGTGGTTGATAGCGCCTTGATAAGTTCCCAAGTATTGCCAAGTGGTGACTGGAGAAGAAGCGTATCGCAATTTCCAGTTGAGACTTTGTTTCAAGGAGCCACTTGTGGCAGTGTTGGCTGCATCGGAAGTCGTGGGCATGAAGAGGACGTTGGAATCATAGCCAGAAGCTGTACCCACTTCACCCATCCACGCAGCTCTATCAAAAGAACGCAGTTCCTGGGCTGCTGTTTTTAAAACTTCTTGTGCTAGAAGTTTTGCCTTTTCAGTGGCTTGATTGGCTTGGGCAAGGTCAAGCTCAGCAGATTCCTTGGCTTCTACATAGGCGCCAAGTGCATCGGTGACGCGGTCTTCTTTCTTAAAAGCTGAAGCAATATAAAACTGGGAAGCAGTTTTGAAGACCGGAGATTCTGAAGCTGCTTCAAAGTGTTCTCGACTGGTTTTCCAGTTGTTTTGATCCCACTCCAACTTTCCTAATGTGAAGTGGCTCGCTTCCACATTGGTTTTTAATCGAATCGCCTTTTTCAAACCAGTTCGAGCAGTTTCTGCATCGCCCATTTGAGCAGCCACACTGCCAAGTTCAAATCCGTAGAGTCCGAGTTTTTCTTCCGCTCCCCATTGAGGTGCATTTTGGAAGAGCTCGGCATACACACGCCCCGAAGCTTCTAATTGGCCAGTTTGTTTGAGAATGAGCGCCTTCAGCTCCAAAGCTTCCACTTGTTCAGGATTAGTCACTAAAATTTGATCGAGCCATTGAAGGGCGACGTCCATTTGATTTTGCTGATAGGCCATGTTGGCTTGAGTGAAAGCAGATTCGTACTCGGGGGAAATAGCTGCAATTGATGCGACACAGAAAGAAATCAGGAATAACGCAAATAGTCTCACTGGCTCTCCTTAGATTGTCAGGAAATTATATAAAAGATAGAATAATCTGCAAATGAACATCCGAATCTTTCTCAACATCCTTTTGGTGGTCTTTTTTTTGGCACTCTTCACACAGAAATCTCTCGGAGAAGTGCGCGGTTCTATTTGCGCCCGAGTCGCTGTGAGTGTGGGGACTCCTCGGGATCAACTCAATCAACAACTCACACCGGGGCAAGTACTGTTGCAGGGGGCTCGCATCCGTACCGGTGAAAATGCGTATGTGAAATTGATCCTCAGGGATGAATCGATCTTGGATATTGGTCCTTCCTCCTCCATCAAATTAGTGTCCTGTGAAACTCCCAATAAAAAAGTAGATATCGATTTGGAATTGGAGTTGGGAAGTGTGCGAGCCAATGTCGTTAAGCCCGAACGCCAAGCGAGAAAAGATTTCAAACTCCGCACGCCCACTTCGGTGCTGGGGGTGCGTGGTACTGAGTTCTTTGTGAATTGGCAAAAAGATTCGTCGGGAGTGGTCTCTGAGCAAATTGGAGTGAGCAAAGGACAAATTGAAGTCGCTTCGCTGTTTGATCAAAAAGCCCCGAGTATTCCACTGGGCGCTGGGACTGAGTTCAAAGCCGAAGGAAAATTGAAAAACGAAGGGGGGCAAACCAAAATAGAAGTGGTGACGCCGCCTCAAGTGGATCAGTTCTCTGCTCAAGAGCAACGTCAATTTGAAGAAGGGACCAAAGTAGAACAAAAGCCCTTTGAGCAAGCAGTAGAATTGCCGCCCACCAATACTGAAGCTAAGAATGAGCGAGGACAAGAAAAAGCAGAAACTTTTTTAGTAGCCAAGCTTCAAGAGAAGGCTCCGGAGCGTGGGCCGAGTTCGGAATCTCGACCCAAAACAGAAAAAATGGAACCCCTGGGTGGGCTCCCTCAAGGGGGTGAAAAAAAAGAAGACCCCAGAAAAAACAATTTGGATGCATTGGCGCCGGGCAGTGGGGGAGCAATCCCTCCACGACCCGGAAATATTGGCAGTGATGTGAATTTGAATGGTATTCCTATTTACACCACCGTGACTGCCATTTGGGCGGTGAAATCGCCTCCGCCGACAAAGCCATAAAAAAGGGGAAACGTGCATGCAGGCTTGGATAAAAATCGTGTTAGTTTCTGTTTGCGTTCTTGCAGGCTGTTCACTCCAAATGGAAGAGCAGAGGAATTCGGTCGCGTTGTTTGCGGTACGGCCGGCAGTGCCCTCGCCCGGAGAGGTAGTTCCCAATCCCATTCAAGATCCTTTGGAGGTTTCCTCTGCCGATTTTGAGAAAATGCAAGACTATCGCTTCGTATGTATGCAAGTGATTGGGGCTGATGGCAAATTTGGAACTCCTGTTCAAGAAATGGTGAGCGAGGGGACTTCGCCGTACATCACAGGTCTTGTTGCTAAGTTCAGTATTCCAAAACTTTGGGTGGGGAGAAAATACTCCATTCGAGTCTTTGGATTTAAAAGCAGAATGGAAGTTTGTCCTTTTGAATTTAAAGGGCTTTCGGATTTTGCACAGTTAGGCGTTTTAGATAACTACGTCGTGCCGGATAAGCCCTCTGAAGTGAGAATTCCGGTGAACTTCTGGGAGTCGTCGGAAATGTCGCCACCGCCGCCACCGTCGGGGACGCCGGTGCTTACGATTACGAGCTTCACTCCCAATCTGCAGACGGTTGAGTTGCCGAATCTTCCAGTTGGTTTGACTGTTGTTGCTAATGTTAGCCCAACCACTACTTTGACTTACGAATGGTATGCAGGCTCAGGAAGCGGAGCTTGCCAAGGAACTTATATAAACACAACCATGAGCCCTGTTCTTTATTTAGGAACACCAGCTTCTGTGGGAACTTTTTTCTACTGCGTAATAGTCAAGGCAACCGGTGCAACGCCTGTTTCTAGTAGTTGGGCTCAAGTGAACGTTACGAATGGGGTGAACCCCCCGCCAGCTACAGAGGTAACAGGAATCAATGCCCAAATTGTTTCAGGAGGGATTCAATTAACTTGGAGTCCTGTTTCGGGTGCTCCTTCTTACTGGCTCAGTCGGAGCGAATCGACAGCTCAAACATCGGTACCAGCACCCCCGCCATGTAATAGCAGTATGCAGGCCTCCTCATCCAGTTTTACCGATACCCAAGCACTGACTCCCGGCAATTGGTACAAATACCGAGTTTGTGTGGTAACAAGTGGAAATTCTTCAACTGGGGCAGTTCTACAAAACCCTATACAATTTCCTTCAACCACGAATTTGTGTCAGGGGGACCTTTATCAGAACGCTCAAAACTATAACTTAACGCTGAATTATGAATGTCCGGGGCCGCCGGGGCCGGCAGGGTCGGGGCCAACCACTCTGCGTCTGCAATATGCCAACGGCAGTGATGGGTTTATGGTTTGGCGGGAATGGCCATCGTTGACTCGCATTCTCAACGCTACTGGCCTGGTAGCCAAGGGATGGCAAAAAAAATTGAACGCGGCTGGAACTGAATTTGGCGGAGACTTAACGGATTCATCGGTCATTTCACAAATCGCTGGCAGAGCTTGTCACGACACGGTCTATAAACCTGGTGAATCGAACCCTGGACCTGGCTGTTTGTATTATGATGCTGGGAATGCGGCGCAAGCGCTAAATGCATCTGGAGCTGGAACTCCAGTTGAGGGGATCGATTACTTGACTGACTGGAATAATTCCGAATCAGGTGAGGGTAACTCAGCTTCCTTTTTTGAAGGGAATATTTATACTTGTAACGTGAAAGGTATGCCCCTTCCGGTGATCTATGAAACCACAGCAAGTGCACCAAATGCCTTAGAATTGCCTGCAACAGGCTGGCTGTCTTGGCCTGGCTTGAATGGAGTGCCGGCGCACTCATCCGGCTCTACCTGGACGGCAACTGCTCGGAAAAACCCCGGTTCGAGTAGTGATTCGAACCAATACTTTACCTGGACAAATAGTGAGAACAACTTTAGCCATTATGTAGATGAAAAATTCGTCCGCTGCGTGCTCCCGGCGTTTTATCAAAACCGATAATTCCCACTGACGTTCACGCCCACTCGGTCGTAACGGAAAGAGGGATCGGAAGATAGGTTTCGCAAATAATCTACCTGAGCCGTGAGTGCCAAAGCATCTGTCCACTGATAACCCGCCGATACGGCTCCTGTGAGGCCCGTATCACTGCGCAAGGAGAGTTCTCGCTCAGAAAACCACGCTCCCGAAAGCCCCACGCTTTGAGATAAAAATACTTTCCTATTGAGGAACATGGAATTCACTCCGTCTAAGCTCAACTTACGGCCTCGAAATTCAGTGCCCTCAGGCCGCATCAACACGCCCGATAAAAACACCGAGGGCGACCACAGCCGCTCATTCGATTTACTGGCCCAATACACCCGCAACGTTTGTTCCCAACCAGACCGGTGAATATTAGTAGGGAGCGAATCATCCAGATAATTTTTAGTAGGTGAGAAGAACGCTTCGGCGCCTAATTGCCCGCCTTTTCCCAATTTCCAATTGGCGAAGGGTCCTATCGTTCCTGTGAGACTGAAGGGCCGATAAGCATCTGTTTGGTACTGGAAAATCCCTGATCCCGCTACTTTCAACCCATAGGACCATGTTTTTAAAAAACCTCTTGTGATGAAGTGACTTAAATCATGATTGAAAAACTGTCCGCCTTTTGTTTCTTGATTGAAGTTGTAATTGATACTGCCTTGATAATTGCCCACGTATTGAAAATACCGAACGGGGGAAGAAGCATATTGCACTTGCCAGTTCAGGGATTGTTTAAAAGAGTCTAAATTGGAATCTGGTGCGGCATCCGTGGCATTAGGAATATACAGCACGTTGGAATCATAACTCGACGTGATTCCCACTTGAGCCATCCACTCAGAGCGATCATAGTTTCTTAGCTCTGTTTCAGAGTTCTTAAGCACTTGCCGAGCCAATTGCTGGGTACTGGCGGTAATGAGCGTGTCTTGACCCAATTGAGAAAGGGCACTTTCCTTGGCCTCTACAAACGAGGTAATGGCATCTGAGAGTTCGTTCTGTTTTGTAGCCACTTGAGCCAAATACCAATGCGCAGTGGGTTTTAACTCGAAACTACCCACTGCTTTCTTAAAGTGGTGCCGGCTTTCTTCCCAGCGATTTCCCTCGAAAGCTAATTTTCCCAAAACAAAATGACTTTCGTCTGGATTAACGTCCAGTGAAATAGCCTCTTTGAGAAATTGCTCGGATCTTTTTTTGTTTTTTAAAGCATAAGCAACGTTTCCTAGCTCAAACGCATAGAGTCCGCGCTTTGAATTTCTGTCACCCACTTTTGTTCCTTTATAAAGCTTTAAGTAAGTGTTTTTCGCATCAATGAGCCGATCAGTAGATTTATAAGTGAGCGCTTGCAACTCCAAAACTTCCGGTTCTTCTGGAAGAGCTTTTCTTAAACTGGATAAATGGGTTTCAGCGCTTTTCCAATCCCCCATTTGAATAGCTGCGCTTGCGCGAGTAAAAAGCCCTTCCCATTTAGTGGGAATACCACCCCAACTCATTGGAGTGATGAGTGAAAGAAAAAAGAGAGAGGCTAGAGCCGTTCGTGGCATTGAGTGTTCCCCCAGTGATGAAGTTCGAATTGCCAATAGCTGTTACAGACGTTAATTTATACCTCAATGACCTTACTTCGAAAGCTCTTCTTTGTGTCGTGCAGCGTCAGCTTTCTGGCCTCTGCTGCACAGTCGCAGTCAT
>Ga0214917_10000617_pt1 | contig 46403 bp, 41 predicted proteins | sample LL_1208_BB_MetaG_FD_177983 | JGI IMG/M metagenome (GOLD analysis project Ga0214917, IMG submission 177983) | Freshwater microbial communities from Lake Lanier, Atlanta, Georgia, United States - LL_1208_BB | ecosystem: Environmental > Aquatic > Freshwater > Lake | place: USA: Georgia | collected... | reverse complement strand
TCGGTAACTACGTGGTGGAGTATAACGCACTCTACCAGCTCGTAGACATCAGCACGGCCTCCACTGGCATTGCGCCTGACCAGCCAGGGTATTCTTCGGGCACGACGATCTACATGGGGAACTATGGCAACCCTACCAGCAATGTGGCTGTTCCCGAGCCTTCGTCCCTTTCGCTGGTTGCTCTTGGATTGGGCGGGCTCATTGCCTGGAACCGGAGGCGCAAGGGGAATTCGGTTGAACATGCGGTCCCTAGTCCTGTCTAATCCATCGCTATGAGGAATCTTGGAACCAACCCAGTCTCTCCCCAAGGGGCTTCTTTCACAGGCAGGATGACGTGGGCAGGCCTCGTGCCGGTCCGTGGCTTTTCCATTCTGCTTCTCGGGCTTGCCCTGACGACCCTGCCGGCCCAAGCCACCAGCATTTTCACCGAAACTTTCAATTATTCCGTGGGAGCCAACTTGGACGGGCAAAATGGCGGTAGTGGCTTTTCGGGTGCGTGGACCGGAGGCAACAGCACCATCGTGGGTGGCATCGGAGGCGCGGGAACCTCGGCGTTGCAGGTCGGGACCGAATCCAAGCGCACCTTGCTCTCCACGTTCAACACGTCTGGGAACAGTTTCTATCTTTCCTACATTATGAACTCGTCCGATTTTTCCGGCGGCAACTACACCGGAATCAGCCTTTGGCAGGGCAACACGGAGAACATGTTCATCGGAATTCCGTGGAATGCGCAGAAATTCGGCTTTGACGCCCATGGGGGGAACGGAACTGCGGACATCAAAACGATCGATTTCACCCCGTTGGCCAACACCTCCTACCTGGTCACTTTCGCCTTAACGCCCAGTGCCACTTCCGGAAAAGTGGATGTGAAACTGTGGGCTACCAGCAACCTGAATGCCGACGCAAATACTCTCTTGGCCGCTGCCCCGAATGCCTCCCTGATCGGATCCCGAAACAATTTCACTTTCGACAACGTCCGCGTGAACGGCAACTATGCCGGAGCACTCAAGTTGTCCGGTCTGTCCAGCGCCACGACCGCCGCGGAGACGATTAGCACATCGGTGGCCTCTGTTCCCGAGCCCTCGGCCCTTTCGTTGCTTGTGGTGGGGTTGGGCGGGATGATCGCTTTGCGCCGGGTGCGCCGCAGGACAGATTAAGTTTTAAGTTTAAGTTTATGAAAAACCCTGGGGCTTGAGCCCTGGGGTTTTTTTAGTTTTGGGGTCGGAAGGCGAGGAACGATTAGGTAGGGCGGGGTCGATGACCCTGCCTGAGTTGAATCATTCAGGCTTGTTGATTCGGCGAGGCGGCCTCATCGAGGCCGCCCTACCTGAGCGAAAACAGAGGATGATTCAAAATTCTATCGGGCGAGCAGCCCCGACCAGGTCGGGGCTCGCCCCTGCCGGTTTTAAGCTTCCAGGGCGGAGCGCAACTTCTCGTAAACGGCAGGGAGGTCGCCGGGATGGATGCGGGTGGTGCCGGTGGTGGTCATGAAGTTGGCATCGTTGGCCCATCGCGGAACCACATGGATGTGGAGATGTTTGGGCACGCCCGCTCCGGCGGCGCATCCCAGATTGAGGCCAAGGTTAAAGCCATCGGGCTTGAGGGTTTTTTTTAGGAGTTCCGTCATCCGGTTGACCAACGTCCAGAGGTCGGAGGACTCCTGGGAGGAGAGGGAGGCGAGATCGTCCACCTCCCGGTAGGGGCAGACCATGAGGTGGCCAAGGTTGTAGGGGTAGCGGTTCAGGACGGCAAAAGAAGCCTTGGTCCGGGCGAGGACATAATGGGCGGCGTCCTCGGGGGACTGGGCGATTTTGCGGAAAAGATCTTCACCGGGTTTTTCCTCGCCGGTGACATAGCGATTGCGCCATGGGGCCCAGAGGTGTTCCATCCGATAAGAATGGCCACAGCTCAAGAGCGGGGCAAACCGCAACATCTTCTGATCGGAGGAGGGGACGAACCGGAAGTATCCCGCCGGGCCAAAGAATTGTCCCTGGCTTGGGCTCCCGAGGACCCGTTGAATTTGGAAAAGGTGGATGGCCGGGTGGAGACGATCGATGCCGCCTTGCAGGCCATTGCCAAGGCAAGGGAGGGTTTGGAAACCCTGCCTTTTCTGGGAGGTCGCAAATTGGTCTGGTTGGCCGACTGCACCTTTCTCGGCGACAATCCTGCGGGCAGAAACGAAGAGGTGCTGGAGGCCTTGTCCTCTTTGCAGGAGGCGGTGGCCAAGATTCCGGCCACGGAGGCGCAGTTGTTGCTTTCGGCTCCGGGAGTGGACAAGCGGCGGGCTTTCTTTCGGAATTTCGAGAAATTGGGTGTGGTGGAGGTTTATGATCCGCCCGATTTGAGAAAGGGGAGAGATCGGGGCGAGTGGATGGATGAAATTGCCGAGCGTCTTCGGGGGGCCGGTTTACAGCCGGGACCCGGAGTGGTGGAGCTCCTGCTGGAGATCGTGGGTTCCGATGGAAGAGCGCTGGAGCGCGAGATCGAGAAACTCCGTCTTTACCTCAAGCCCGAGACCCAAGTGACGGAAAAGGCGGTGCGGGAAGTGGGGGCGGGGAGGAGGGAACTGGAGGTATGGGATTGGTGCGATGCGGTGGTGGCGGGTCGAGTCGGGCCGGCGCGGGCGGGGCTTCGGCGATTGTTGGATCAAGGGGAGAGCGAGGTGGGGTTGGTGATCCTTTTGGCTTCCAGCCTCCGTTTGGCTGCCTTGGGGAGGACCTTGCAGGAAGCGAGGTTGTTGCGGGTTCCGCCGCCGGGGGGGTATGGCCAGCCGAGCTTGGAGCCGGCGGCCGAATCCTTTCTGCCCAGAAATGCCAAAGGGGAAAAACCCAATTTATGGAGGCTGGGGAAAATGACCTCGCTTTGCGCCCATCGATCTTCCGCCGGGGTTCGACGGGCGGTCGAGCGGCTGCATGAATTGCAACTGGAGTTGGTTTCCGGGGCGGATCGAGGGCGTGCCCTGGAGGAGGGGATTCTGAGACTTTGTTTGGATTGAAAGGCCGGTAGGGGCAGGCTTGGAACGTGGTGGGGGTGGGCTAGGGTCAAAGGATGTTTGGTGACGAGCCCAGCGAGAGTTGGTTGGCCGTTTGGTTCCGCAGTCTGACCATGGGGACACGGATCCAAATCATTCTTTTTTCGGTTCTGGGAATTTTTTTGGCGATCGGAGCAACGATTGCCTTGATCAAGGAGCCCGCCATTTTGTTGCCGACGGAAACGCCGGACTCCCGGCGGGTGGCGGGGGAACCCGATCGGCCCAAAGCGCCGGTCGAGGCCAAGGTCTGGCGAAAGGGGGAGGGAATCTTGGCCCAATCCGTCGAAGGAAATTCCTCCGCCGAAAGTCAGGGCGAAATTCAGGCCATGCGCAAGCTGGTTAAAATGAGTCCCCAGGATCCGGGTGCCTGGGACCAGCTGGGAAAATCGCTTTATGGGGCAGGGCTCTACGATGAGGCGGTGAATGCCTTCCGCGAGTCGCTGAAGCTCAAGCCCAACGTGGTGGATGTCCTCGCCAATTTGGGGGTGGCCCTGAAAACCAAGGGGCGGGAAGCGGAATACAAAAAACTGGTGGAGGAATTGACCCAGCTCGATGCAAAAACGGCCAAGGAGTTGGAGAACTTTGTGCCCCAGCAACGTGCTGTTTCGTCCGAGGTTACCAAACCCCGGACAAGCCTTTCCAGTGTTGGAGGGAATGCCAAAACCAGCCCGGGAGAAAAAAAAGAAGCGGTGGCCCAAAACCAGGGTGAGATCGATGCCTTGCGAAAATTGGTCGGGATGGATGATCGCGACCCGGATGCATGGGATAAGCTCGGCAAAGCCCTTTATCTGGCGGGTCAATATCCCGAAGCCGTGGATTGTTTCCGCAAGTCCCTGGCCATCAAGCCTGACGTCATTGAGGTGCTCGCCAACCTGGGAGTTACGTTAAAAACCAAAGGGGATCAGGCCCTTTACGAGGAGATTGTGCAAAAACTGGAAGCCTTGGATGCCAAAACGGCGGAGGATCTTAAAAAGTTTGTGCCTACCGCCAGTCCGAATCCCTGACGCTGATTTATTTTTCCTCCACCACCACGATGTCGTCGGGGTGGATTCGGGCAAAAACACGGTCGCCCCGGTGGATGACTTGTTTATCCGTCCCAAAATTGGGAACGAGAGAGTGGAGCCGGACGGGATAGATGCCTTGGGCCGAGGGTTCCAGGCCCAGCACGAGTTCATCGGCCGGGCCTTTAAATATTTCCTCCAACACCATGGCCGGAAAACAGTTTTCTCCCTGGAGGGGCTGGTGTTGGAGCTGAATCTTTTCCGGACGAATGGAGAGCAGGACCTCCCGGCTGCCGGGATTCACGGAGAGGGGGGGGAGCTTGAGCTCGTGGCGATCCCCGATCTTGACCGTGGCATGATCCCCGGTGCGGCCGGTGATCTGGCAGGGAAACAGATTCGTTTCGCCAATGAAATCGGCCACAAAATGGGTTCGTGGGTGGTAGTAGAGGTCGTCGACCGTGCCCAGTTGCTCGATCTTTCCCTTGTTCATCAGCGCGATGCGATCCGACATGACCAGAGCCTCTTCCTGGTCGTGGGTGACAAAAACAAAAGTGATCCCAAGTTTGGTTTGAAGATTTTTCAGCTCGAGTTGCATGTTTTGGCGAAGTTTGGCGTCAAGGGCGGAAAGAGGTTCATCCAGGAGCAGGACTTTGGGCCGACAGACCAAAGCCCGGGCGAGAGCCACCCGCTGCCGTTGTCCTCCGGAAAGCTGATCGGGTTTGCGACTCTCCAGTCCTTGGAGAGAAACCAGTTCCAGGGCCTCGAGCATGCGCTGTTTCCGTTCCGAAGCCTCCACCTTTTGCATGGTCAGACCGAATTCGATGTTTTGTCCGACGTTCAGATGCGGAAAGAGTGCGTAGCTTTGGAAGACTTGATTCACATTCCGGCGGTAGGGCGGGAGGTCGGTCACATCCGCGCCATCGATCAAGACTCTTCCCTCCGTGGGGGTGTCCAGACCGGAAATCATCCGAAGGGCGGTGGTTTTTCCGCATCCGGAGGGGCCGAGAAGGGTCAGAAACTCGCCGGCCTGAATCTCCAGGTGGATGTGATCCAGGGCGCGAAAGACGGGATCCTGTCCGGGTTTCGGGGAGGGGTGGGGGAACCGTTTGGAAACGTCCCTCAGTTCGACCATGGTGCTCAACTTGCGTCCCATCTCCCCATTGCGGTGGTCACCGGAGCATCGTAGCCGAGGCGGATGGGAGGGGGTCAATCCCAACTCCCGTGTCTATTTTCCCTAGACCTTGAGGAGTTCGGTTTCCTTGGTGGTGAAAAGCGCGTCGATTTTTCCAGAGTACTGGTCGGTCAGTTTCTGGATCTCTTTCTCCCCGTCGGCGAGTTCGTCTTCCGTGATCTTGCCGTCCTTCTGCTCCTTCTTCATGGCCTCGATCCCGTGACGGCGTTCGTGGCGAAGTGCGACCCGCCCCTCTTCGGCCAATTTGCCGATCAGCTTGATCAGGTCGCGTCGTCGCTCTTCGGAGAGTTGGGGGATCGGCAACCGGATGATTTTGCCGTCGACCTGAGGGGTGATGCCGAGCTGTGACTCCTCCAGGGCTTTGCGGACCGGATCCACGTTGGCGGCGTCCCAGGGTTGGACGACGAGGAGGCGGGGTTCCGGGGCGGTGATGCCGGCGAGTTCCTTCAAACGCATGGAGGAACCGTAGGCATCCACGCGAAGATTTTCGACCAGTTGGGGCGAGGCTTTGCCGGTGCGAACTCCCTGGAAATCCTCCTCCACCTTGCGGAGGGTTTTCTCCATCTTTTCCTCGGTTTCGAGGAGGATCTCGTCGGAGGGCATGGCGAAAGACTACGGGTCTGGGATCGCGTGGGCGATCGGACTCCCGGGTTATCCTTTCGACTTGCCTTCGCCGGGACGGTACTCCTCCTCGGCTTTCTCGAAGGCTGCTTCCATTCCGCCGAGGAAGTCGGTCGACTTGGAGGAATCCTCCAACGCGGCCCGTTCTTTCTCGAAGTCCGCATCCGAGTAGGAGGCGGCTTTGATGGAGAGACCGATCCGGCGCTCCGCCTTGTTGAGGCGGATGACCCGGGCTTCCACTTCCTGTCCCGGCTTGAGCACGTCTTTGACCTTGGCCACGCGGTCCTCGGAGATTTGGGAAATGTGCACCAAACCGTCGAGTTCGCCCTCGAGTTGGATGAAGGCGCCGAAGCTGGCGACCTTGCTGACCGTGCCTTTGACCAGTTGGCCGATCTTGAATCGCTCCTCGACGCTCTTCCAGGGATCTTCGGCCAGTTGTTTCAGGCCGAGCGAGATGCGCTGATTGGCTTTGTCGATGCCGAGAACCTGGGCCTCGACGGAATCGCCTTTTTTGACGAGTTCGGAGGCGTGGGCCGGCTTGCGGGTCCAGGACATGTCCGAAACGTGAATCATGCCATCGATGCCTTCCTCAAGTTCGACAAAGGCGCCGTAGGCCGTGGTGTTGCGGACGATGCCCTTGACGGGGCGACCGACCGGGTAGCGAAGGTGGATTTCTTCCCAAGGGTTGGGTTCCAGATGACGGACCGAGAGGGAGAGTTTCTGCTCCTCCTTGCTGACGCTGATGACGATGGCTTCGACCTCCTGGCTTTCCTGCAGCACATCGCTCGGACGGGCGATGCGCCGGGTCCAGGACAATTCCGAAACGTGAATGAGGCCCTCCACGCCGGGTTCGAGTTGAACAAAGGCGCCGTACGGAACGAGGCTGGTGATCTTGCCGCGAACCTTGAGATTGACCGGATATTTCTCCGCAATCTTGTCCCAGGGGTTTTCCGACATCTGTTTCATGCCCAGGGAGACCCGGAGGCGTTCCTTGTCGATTTCGAGCACGAGGACCTCGACCTCCTGCCCGGTTTGGAGCAGGTCGGAAGGATGGGCGAGGCGACCCCAGGTCATGTCGGTGACGTGGAGCAGACCGTCGAGACCATCCAAGTCCACGAAAGCGCCGAACTCGGTAAGATTTTTGACGCGACCTTTGACTTTGGCGCCCTTGTCGAGATGGGAGAGAAGCTTGGCGCGCTTTTCGTTGCGCTCTTCCTCAATCAACTCGCGGCGGGAGAGGACAACGTTCTTGCGGTCCTCGTTGAGTTTGACGATCCGGCATTCGAGGGTTTGGCCCATGAACTCCCGGAGGTTCTTTGGAGGGTTGATATCGATCTGGGAGGAGGGAAGGAATGCCTCCACGCCCACGTCGACGGTCAAGCCGCCTTTGACGATGCCTTTGACCACGCCTTGGACGGTTTTGCCAGCCTCACTGAGCTTGACGATTTTGTCCCAGTTCTGTTTTTGGGCGGCTTTTTGGCGGGAGAGCACGACCAGGCCGTCCTCGTTTTCCAGTCGTTCGAGGAGAACCTCGATTTCCTTGCCGATGGCCAAATCATCCGCGGGGCTAAATTCACCCAGATCGATGGCGCCTTCGGATTTATAGCCGATATCGACCATGACTTCGCGTGGGCGACGTTCGATGATGCGGCCTTTCACGATGGATCCTTCGCGGAAATTCTGCATCGACTGCGACAAAAGAGTTTCGAAATTGTTCATATGGATGGTTTTCTTGGGTTATTCTACGGACCGATGAACCGATCCGATTTTCAGGGCGGCATTTTGACCGCCAAAAGAGTGCGTTGAAGGTTGTTTCCCATGTCCCCCGGAACACTCCGGGTAATCAGACACAAGAGGGAAATCCTACGCTCCCCACCGACGCGGGCAAGACATGCTTTCCGGGGCTCAAGAGGGTGGGTTCGGGGGTCTGGCTACGGGGGGGAGACGATCCCTGGGATTCCAAGGCTACCCGCTGGATGGGTGAGCGAGGGGCAGGGTTGGTTCGGGCCGGTTTATTGGCTTGGCAACAGGCGCAAAAAGAGTTTCCGCCTCAAAAGCCGGACCGAAGGCGGATCGGGGTGATCGGCGTGGTGGAGAATCCGACCTGGCCGGTTTGGCTGCGTGGAAAGAGTTCCGGAGAAATTGCGCAAAAATGGAAGGAGCAACCCCCTTTGTGGCTTCTGGGCTGCCTGCCCAATCTCCCGCTGGCCCAGTTGGCCATCGAAATCGGAGCCAAGGGTCCGGTGGAGACGGTCCGGGCCAAATCCGGATCCAGAATCCAAGCGCTGGACAGAATCAGATTATGGTTGGAAGACCGGGTTGATCGTGTTTTGTGGGTTGAGGACTCGGGTGGTGTGGCGGTGGCTGAGGTTTGGCAAAAGGAGGGTGGATGAAAACCAAAGGAGAGCTTCTCGAACTGGTCCGTCATGCGGTGGCGGATACTTTGCGAAAAAAGGAAGGGGTGAGGGATGATCAGAAAATCGGTCAGGATCTCGGGGCAGAAAGCATCGACCGGATTGACCTGACTTTTCGGCTGGAGGAGGCGGTGCAGAAATCCCTCGATGAAAAAATCCTTTTTGCGGAGCCTGACCCCACGGTGGCCGATCTTTCGGACCGTTTGGCCGAAATCCTGGGCGAGAAAAAATGAAAAGGAGCGTGGTGGTGACGGGGATGGGCGTGGTGACGGGATTCGGTTTGGGTCTGGATAAGTTCTGGAACGGCGTGGTCAGAAAAAAAAGCGCGGTGCGGCCGATTCCATGGCCGGGCTGGGAGGAGGCTCCGGTGCAGGTGGCCGCCTTGCTGGAGGAGAAGTTGCCGGGGGAGTCCTGGCGAAATCTGAGCATGGCTGATTGGGCGTTGCGGGAGGCGTTAGGGCAAAGCCGACCCAAGGGCCGAGGCGGGATTGCCGCGGCCATTGGTTGGCCCGGGCCCGACGAGGAGGGCGAAGAAGATCCGGTGGCTGCTCTGGCAAAAAAAAATGGAATTGATGGAATTCGGATGGAGAGTTTGGCGGCGTGTGCTGCCTCCACCCAGATGATCGGTGAGGCATTTTGGAGGATCCGGGGCGGGGAAGTGGACTGGATGGTGGCGGGCGGGGCGGATGGTCGGATTCATCCGGGAGGGATTCTGGGATATGACCGGTTGGGGGCTCTGGCCCGGGGGTTTCGGGATCAACCCGCAAAAGCCTGCCGTCCTTTTGGAGCGGGCCGATCAGGATTTGTGGTCGGCGAGGGAGCGGGTTTTTTGGTTTTGGAAAACAAGGAAAGCGCGGAGCAAAGAGGGGCGGGAATTTTGGCGGAAATCCGCGGTGCTTCGCACGGATGTGACGCTTGGCGGGTCACCGATCCGGGGGAGGAGGGAACCGAGGCTGAGGCCTGTCTGCGGGGTTGTTTGCAAGATGCCGATATCGAGGCGGGTGGGGTGGACGCGGTGGTGGCGCATGGGACCGGCACGATGGCGAACGATCGGGCAGAGGCGGAGGTGTTGCGAAGGATTTTTGGGCCTTACGAGCCCAAGGTCGTCACCCCCAAGGCCGCCATCGGCCATCTTTCGATGGCTTGCGGGGCGGTGGAGTCGGTCTTGGCGGTGAAGTGCTTGGAGGAAGGATTCCTTGCCGGACCGGGTCCGGCGGATTGGGAGGCCGATCCGGAATGTCCCGTGGGAGGGAGGGATGCGGTCTCCGCGCAACCCCCGAGAAATATCCTCAAGCCTTCCTTCGGGTTTGGGGGGCAGAACGCCTGTTTGCTGTTTTCCGCCTGCAGAAAATGAAACCGGCTCCTTTCCGATTGGAAAATAGTGTCATGGAAGTTAGGATCCGACTTTATGCCGACCTACGAATACGTTTGTGAGAAGTGCGGTGCCCATCTGGATATTTTTCAATCCATGAAAGATGCGCCGTTGAAAACCTGTCCCAAAGACAAGTGTCCAAAAAAAGTCTGGGGCAAGGGAAGGATGCGGAGGCAACTGGGAGCGGGAGCGGGGCTAATCTTCAAGGGGAGCGGTTTTTACATCACGGATTACCGGAGTTCCGGTTACAAAAGTGCGGCCAAACAGGACAGTGGGGGTGCGGGGGAAAAAAGCGGCGGAGAGAAGAAAAAGTCGGGCAACGGGGGTGGTTCATCCAAGGGTGGGGAGGGGAAGAGCGGAAAAAGCACGTGAGCCCCCGGGGGCTTTGGGGCGGGATTTTTATTCTCGGGGCTCTTCCCCTGAAAGCGGCGACAGGTACTGCGGAAGGGAAGAGCGTGGTGGTGCGTGTTGAATCGCCTGATCGGACGGCGGCGTTGAAGGTAGCCACGGCCTCCGCCGCCGCGGCGGATCTTTTCGACGAACTGACCCACACCCGTCTTGCCCAACCCCTTGAAATTCGTGCCCTACTCGAGGCGACGGGTCCGGTTCCCCCGGTTCTGCGATGGGATTCCTCCCAACGATGTCAGATCCTGGGAAATCCCCAGAGCGAGGATTTTCCCGCTTCGTGGGTGGCGACGGTTCTAACCGCGCGCATTGGGGCGGCGGCGGAAAAGCGGGAGGGTGCGGGTTCGTTCCGTTGGCTGGCGGAGGGTTGCACCGGCAAGGCTGTTCCCGAGGATGAGACCATGCGGTCCAGGGTGGCGACCCGACTGGCCCAGACGGAAGAGGCCAGATTGAACCGGATTCAGACCTGGCCGCAGGGAGGTGAGTTAGCGAAAGACCTTTTGACCCGGGAAGCCAGACGGCTGCTGGCCTCGCGGCTTTTCTCCCGGGCCGTGGCCGGGTCCAACCGAATCCGCCTGCAGGAATGGGTGGCCGTCGGTTGCCCGGGAAAATTCTGGTCGGATTCCCCGGAGGAGGATGAGGCATGGCGGCGAAGTTTGACCGAGCCGGATTTGCGCAGTGGCACCACGCCGCAAACCCCGGAAGAGACTTTGGCCAAACTGCGCGAGTTGGCGGCCCAAGTTGCCAAGGCGGGGGTGCGCGGAAATACCCCGACGGAAGCCCTATCCATGAGTCTGGTCAAACTGGAAGCCACGGCGGATCCCTTTCTTCGGCCGGCTATTTTCCGCTACCGTCAGGCATTGAAAACGGAAAGAAGCGAGGAGGATGCTGCGACCCAAGCCGCCGCCCTGAGGGAGGCCGATGATGCAGTGAGCCGATGGAGAGAGTTGAGAACCCGGGCCAACGAGCTTTTGGACTGGTACGAACTGAATGTGCCGGATGCGCGTCTGGGGCCGGCCTTGTGGCAGTGGGAAAAAGGACTGGAACTTCCCCAAGGAAAGAGAGGGCGACCGACGGGATTCGAACCCGCGACAGCCAGAACCACAATCTGGAGTTCTACCAACTGAACTACGGCCGCCATCGATGAGCCCCAATAACATAAACCCGGAAGTGACCGGAGCCAAGCTCGGTGCAGCCCGCGTGGTGGCCATCACGGGCACAATCGCCGCCGGCAAATCCACCCTGGGCCGCATGCTGGAGGAGATGGGATGGAAGGTCATCGATGCCGACGAGATCGTGCACCGACTTTATGCGTGTGGCGCGGAGGGGCACCGAAAACTGGTTGACGCTCTGGGGGCGGGCATTTTATCGTCTACGAAAGATTTGGACCGCGGGTTGTTGGCCGCGGCGATGATTCGGGACTCTTCCGTATACGCCACCGTCAACCGCCTGATCCATCCTCTCGTCCGTGAAATTTGGCAACACGAAGTTCAAGAAAGCCTGCGACTCCACCCCGAGCGTCCGGTGGCCGTGGTCATTCCACTGCTTTTCGAAACGGGGGCGGACAGCGGTTTTGGTCTTCGGGTCATGGTCGGATGTCGGGCCTCGGTTTCGCGACAGCGCCTGCGGGAGCGGGGTCTGACCCCGGAAGCCGCGGATTTCTGGCTCGGGAAACAGTGGACCGTGGAGGAAAAAATCCAGAAGTGTGAAAAAATTTTGTGGAATGAAGGAAGTTTGGAACTGCTTCGCGACCAAGCGAGGCGTCTGGCCGGCTCCGTGCGGGGCTGAAGACGCGATCGTGGCCTGCGAAGCAAGAGTGGGAGAACCATGAACGGAGAAGGACCAGAGCAAGGAAACCAGGATTACGGCCGTCAAGGCGGGGGCGACTACGGTCCGCGCAACGATTATGGCCGGCAAAGATTTTTCCGTCGTCGTCGTGGCGGCGGTCGGGATCGTCGTGGTTACGGGGGTGGGGGCGGATATCGGGATGATTATGACAATTATCGCGGGGGTCCGAACGAGGGCGGCGGGGGCGAGGGGCAGGGTGATTCCGCGGCGGAAGAGCCGCGTCCCACCGGACCTTTGCTTCGCCTGGACGATTTGCAAAAAATGTCCTTCCAAGAGCTGGCCGACAAGGCAACCGAAGCAGGGGTGGAAAACCCCGGAGGTCTGCGCAAATATGAGTTGATTTTCGAAATTCTGCGGCGTCACGCCTTGGAGAACGGCCGGGTGGCCGGTGAGGGGGTTTTGGAAATCCTGCCGGATCACTACGGGTTTCTTCGTCTGCAATCGAACAACTATCTGGCCACGCGGGAGGATATTTACGTCAACCCGGGCTTGATCCGTCGATATGGTCTGCGCCGGGGAGACCGAATCAGCGGTGAAATTCGCTCCCCCCGTGAAAAGGAGCATTACTTTTCCCTGGCCACGGTCGATACCGTGGGGGGGGAGGATGTGGCCAAGCGCAAGCCCCCGATCCATTTCGACAATTTGACCCCCTTGTTTCCCAACCGGCGGCTCATTCTGGAAAACGAAAAACTCAAGGACATCGCCACCCGGGCGTTTGATCTCGTCAGTCCGGTGGGTTTTGGGCAGCGCGGATTGATCGTCGCTCCTCCTCGCACCGGCAAAACGGTGTTGATGCAGAAAATTGCCAACGCCATCACCGCGAACAATCCCAAGGCCCATCTGATCGTCCTGCTGATCGATGAACGGCCCGAAGAGGTGACGGACATGGAGCGGTCGGTGAAGGGCGAGGTCATCAGTTCCACCTTTGACGAACCGCCCGATCGGCATGTGCATATCGCCGAAATGGTGATCGAGCGGGCCAAGCGTCTGGCGGAGCGGGGCACGGATGTGGTGATCCTGCTCGACAGCATCACCCGCCTGGCGCGGGCCTACAACACGGTGCAACCCCACAGCGGCAAGATCCTTTCCGGCGGTGTGGACGCAAACGCGTTGCACAAACCCAAGCGATTTTTCGGGGCCGCCCGAAATATCGAGGAGGGGGGAAGCCTGACGATCATTGCTACCGCTTTGGTCGATACGGGCAGCAAAATGGATGAAGTGATCTTTGAGGAGTTCAAGGGAACTGGAAACATGGAAATCCATCTCGACCGCGCGCTGGTCGACAAGCGGATCTATCCGGCGGTCAACATCTCCAAATCCGGAACACGAAAAGAGGAACTCCTTTATCACGCCGACGAGATGCCCCGGATCCATATCCTGCGGCGGGCCTTGGCCTCGTTGCCTCCGGTGGAAGCCATGGAGTTGTTGCTCGAGCGTCTGAAAAAGACCAAGACCAACGTCGAATTCCTCCTGGCGATGAACCTGAAGGAGTAGTCGGGACCGCCACGGTTCATGAAGGTTCTGGTCACGGGCGGAGCCGGCTACATCGGCTCGGTTTGCGTCGAGGAACTTCTCGGGGCAGGTCACGAGGTGGTGGTTTGGGATAATTTGAGCGAAGGGCATCGTTCGGCGGTTCACCCCGGGGCGGTTTTTCTTCAGGGTGATTTGGCTGACCGCGATCTTTTGTTGCGGGTCGCGGCCGAGCACCGTCCCGAAGCCGTGATTCATTTTGCCGGCAAGGCCCTGGTTCCGGAGAGCATGCGGGATCCTTCAGCCTATTACCGGGTGAACGTTTCGGGGGGGATTAACCTGCTGGATGCCATGGTTCAGAGCGGGTGTCGGAAGATCATTTTTTCCTCCACCTGCGCCACCTACGGAATTCCGGAAAAGGTCCCCATGGACGAGGCCACGCCGCAAAAGCCCATCAATCCCTACGGTCATTCCAAACTGGTTTTTGAGCAGGTCCTGGCATGGTACGCCCAAATTCACGGGCTCATTCCCACCTGCCTCCGGTATTTCAATGCCTCGGGGGCGTCCGCCGAGCGGGGAGAGCATCATCGGGTGGAGACCCACCTCATTCCGAATGTTCTCCTGACGGCCCTGGGACAGCGTTCCGAGGTGGACATCTTCGGAGACAAGCATGCCACTCCCGACGGAACGTGTATCCGGGATTACATCCACGTCCGGGATCTGGCTTCGGCCCATATCCTGGCCTTGCAACGGGACAAGCCCGGCGCCTTTAATGTGGGCACCGGCAACGGCCATTCCGTCCAACAGGTCGTCGAGGCCGCCAAAAAAGTGACCAAGAAAAACATTCCGGTCCGGATGCAACCTGCGCGGGCAGGGGATCCTCCGGCCTTGGTGGCGGCGGCGAACAAACTGCAGCGGGAATTGGGATGGAAGCCCGTTCATTCCAGCCTCGAGGAAATTTTGACCTCCGCTTGGAGCTGGCATCAGGCCCACCCCCAAGGCTATTCCGATTAGGGTATGAGCAGCGCGATCCGCAAGCCCTTGACCGTTTCGGTGGAGCATTTCTACACCGAACATGCATCCCGTTTGCAACTGAAACTGGTGGCCGGGCAGGAGGGAATGGACCGCCTGATCCGGGAAGGGGCGGTCAACCGCCTTGGCATGGCGTTGACGGGTTTCACCAAATACTTTGCGTTTCGGCGGGTGCAGTTGATCGGTAAAAGTGAGATCAGTTATTTCTCCTCCTTGGACGCGGAAACCCGGGTTTCCCGAATCCGGGCCATTCTGGAGCGAAAAATTCCCTGCATTGTTTTCAGCCGAAACAACCGCCCTCCCGCGGCCATCCTGAAGGAGGCTCGTGTGGCCAAAGTGCCGGTTTTCATTTCCCCCATTCCCACGCCTCGCTTGGTCAACCTGATCACCCTTTGCCTGGAGGAGGATTTTGCCCCTTCCACGAGTGAGCACGGTAGCATGGTCGACATCATGGGGGTCGGGGTGCTGATTCGCGGCGATAGCGGCATTGGCAAAAGCGAGTGTGCCCTGGGTTTGGTCGAGCGGGGATATTCGCTGGTCAGTGACGACATCACGCGCCTCCGGTTGATCGAGGGGCGGGAGTTGATGGCCACTTCCGCCGAGGTCACCCGAACCTTTATGGAGGTTCGCGGAATCGGCATTATCAACGTGGCGGCGATTTTCGGGGGAAAAGCCATCCGGACGGAGAAGAGGCTCGATCTTGTGGTAAGTTTGGTGGAGTGGGAAAAAATTGAGGAAATCGAGCGGACCGGTTTGGACCAGCAGTTTTATGAGATTTTGGGAATCAAGGTTCCCCATGTCAGAATCCCTATCCGACCGGGGCGTGACCTCGCCGGATTGGTGCAGGTGGCGGCGCTGGATCAAAAGATGAAAACCATGGGGCAGTTCTCCGCCGTGGACTTTAACGAGAAACTGCTGTCCCAGCTGAAATTGAAGGAAGGCTAGTCATGGCTGCAAGTCCCGGATCCGAAAAGCGCCTCGCCAAGGAGGTGGTCATCCAAAACCGGTTGGGGCTTCACGCCCGCCCGGCGGCCATGTTTGTCCGCGAGGCCAACCGGCACCGTTGCGAAATCCATGTGGAAAAGGATGGAGAGACCATCAACGGAAAAAGCATTATGGGTCTGATGATGCTGGCCGCAGGCATGGGCTCCAAGATCGTCATTCATGTGAACGGGCAGGGAGCCAACGAGGCGCTGGAATCCCTGCAGAAATTAATCGAAAGAAAGTTCGACGAGGAGTAGCCCAAGGGGAGATAGTCTTTCCTCGTGACCTCATCCGATAGCCTGCCTGTTCCGGGCACCGAGCTTCGGCTTTCCGGGATTCCCGCCTCCCCCGGGGTGGTCAGCGGGCAACTGGCGGTTTTTGCCCATGAAGAGGTGCGCATTCATCCAACTCCGATCGGGGAGGATCAGATCGACGGGGAAATGCGGAGGTTGGAAGCCGCCTTGCTAAAAACGCGGGAGCAGATCCAAAAAATCAAGGAACAGCTCGCCCATTCCATCGGAGAGCAGGAGACGGGCATCTTCGAGGCGCATCTCCTCGTGGCCGGAGACAGCACGATTGTTTCCGCGGTGCGCAAACAACTGCAGATGCGAAAAATCTGCGTGGAGCATGTTTACCAACACGTGATCCATACCTACGCCCAAAGCCTTCGGCAGGTGGAGGATCCTTACCTTCGGGAGAGGGCGGCCGATATTCTGGATGTGGGTCGGAGGGTGATCCACAATCTGCTCGGGCGGAAACTGGCCGATATTTATGCGCTGGATGTTCCCAGCATCATTTTGGCCCATGATCTTTCCCCATCGGACACGGCCCTGCTGAACCGACAGATGGCCTTGGGGTTTGCCACCGAAGCCGGGAGCACCACCTCCCACACGGCGATCATGGCCCGGTCCCTTAACATTCCCGCGGTGGTTGGCCTGCATGAGGTGCTGGGCCGCTGCGAGTCCGGGGCCCCTGTCATTCTGGACGGGTATTCCGGTCTCCTCATTGTCTATCCCAGCGAGCAGACACGGTATGAGTACGGCCAGATCGAGAAACGGCGTCATGAAGTCGAGCAGCGGCTGGAGGCTTTGCGCGACACCCCGGCCGTCACGACGGATGGGCGAAGAATTGCCCTCTCGGCCAACGTGGAACTTCCGGAAGATCTTCCTTTGATCGCGGAGAGCGGGGCGGAGGGAATCGGCCTTTACCGGACAGAGTTCATGTTCCTGAACCGGGTCCAGTTTCCCGGGGAGGACGAGCAAACCAACGTCTACCGGCAGGTCGTGCAGTCTTCCCGTCCCCATTTGGCGATCATCCGTACTCTCGACCTGGGCGGAGACAAATTACCGACCCATCAGGGGCTCGATCCGGAGGTCAATCCGTTCCTGGGATGGAGGGCGATCCGTTACTGCCTGGAAAAGCCGGAGGTTTTCAAGGTGCAGCTGCGCGCCATTTGCCGTTCCAATCCGGGCGGAAAAATTCGCGTGATGTTTCCGATGATCGCCACCCGGGAAGAGCTGGTCGCCGCCCTGACGCTTTTGCGTGAGGCCAGGGAAGAATTGAAGGCCGCGGGAATTCCCGCGGCGGAGGAGGTGGAGGCGGGCGCAATGATTGAAGTCCCCTCGGCGGCCTTGATCGCGGACCGCCTCGCCCCGATGGTGCAGTTTTTCAGCATCGGAACGAACGACCTGACCCAGTACACCATGGCGGCGGACCGGACCAACGAACGGGTGGCTTCCCTCTATCAGCCGACCCATCCCGGAGTGCTTTCTTTGATTCGGGGAGTGGTGGAGGCCGCCCGAAAAAACGGCATCTGGGTGGGGGTATGCGGAGAAATGGCCTCGGACGTGGTCATGACCCCGGTCCTGATCGGTTTGGGGGTGGACGAGATGAGCATGGGTTCCGTGGCTGTGCCCAGGGTGAAGAAGGCGATCCAAAGTCTGAGTTTCGGGGAATGTGAGGCTTTGGCTCACGGTATTTTGCAAATGGATTCCGGGGAGGAAGTGAGACGGCACCTGGAGCAGGTGGCCCGGGAGAAATACCCCGAATTGGTCACCTAGGTTGTTGCCGAAAAGGCAAAACAATCGCCCTACCAAGAACGGGGGGAATCGGCTAGAACTCATGCCGATGAGTGAGGACAAGTCCAGCCTGATGGAAATCCGCCGGCAGAAGCTGGAGCAGCTTCGGCAACTGGGCGTGGATCCCTTTGGCGGGCCCTTTCCTGGAACCGAGACCTCGGCCGAGGTCCGGGCCCGGTGGGAGGAGGGACGGAAGGTGCGGTTGGCGGGAAGAATTGTTTCCCACCGGGACATGGGGAAGAGCCAGTTTTTACATCTGCAGGACCGTGCGGGACGCTTGCAGATTTACGTGCAAAAGCCCTCTCTCGCGGAAAAAGACCGTGCGGTGTTCGATCTGCTGGATTTGGGGGATATCCTCGGCGTGGAGGGGAGTCTTTTTACCACCAAGACCGGCGAGCCCTCTGTTCGGGTGGAAAGTTTGGTGCTGCTCACGAAATCCCTGGCGCCCTTGCCGGACAAGTGGCACGGGCTGGTCGACACCGAGACCCGTCACCGGCACCGGCATTTGGATCTGATCTCCAACGAAAATTCCCGGCGGGCTCTGGATCTGCGCGTGCGTTTGGTTCGGTACCTGCGGGATTTTTTGCATCAGCAGGGTTTTACCGAGGTGGAAACGCCGATGATGCAGACCGTGGCGGGAGGGGCGGCGGCCGAACCCTTCCAGACCCGGCACCATGCCCTCGGCATGGATCTGTACCTGCGAATCGCCCCGGAGCTTTATCTGAAGCGGTTGCTGGTGGGCGGCTTGGAAAAGGTGTTTGAAATCAACCGCAACTTCCGAAACGAAGGCATCTCCCGCCGCCACAACCCGGAGTTCACCATGCTCGAGGCCTACTGGGCCTACTCCGATTTCCAGGGCATGGCCTCCCTGGTGGAGGAGATGATCTGCGGGGCCGCCCGGGAATTGACCGGCGGACTCAAGATCAAGCAGAGCGATGGTTCCGAGCTGGATCTCTCCCCGCCTTGGCCGAGAAAAAGATACCGGGATGCGGTGCAAGAGGCGGCCGGTCCGGATTGGTTTCAGTTGAGCGTGGCGGGCATGGAGAAGCGGGCGGGAGAGTTGGGCGTGGAATTGGAACCCAAGTTGGCTCCGGCGGAGATCACCCAAAAGGTTTTTGAGAAAAAGGTCGAAGCCTTGGCGGTGAATCCGGTTTTCATCACCCATCTTCCGGCGGAACTTGTGCCTCTGGCGCGCTTGAACCGGGAAGATCCCACGGTGGTGGATGTCTACGAGTTAATCATGGGGCGGCAGGAAATTTCTCCGGGTTATTCCGAGCTGAATGATCCGATCCTGCAGGCCGAGCGGTTCCGTCATCAGGTCGGGGAACACACGCAGAAGGTGGATCATGAATTTTTGGAGGCCTTGGAGAGCGGCATGCCTCCGGCGGGTGGGTTGGGTCTGGGCGTGGACCGGTTGGCGATGCTGCTCTCGGGCGCAGATTCGATCCGTGAAGTCATCTATTTCCCGTTGCTGCGACCGCGGGAAGCAGGCGCGTGAACGGGGGCGGAATCGGGTTGGCCCGGGGCCCGTTGCTCAACGCCTTTCTCTTCCAGGTTTTTAACACCAGTTCCTTTTATCTGATCATGGGGATGCCCATGATGCTTTATTTCAAAAAACTCGGAGCCTCCGCCACGGTGCTCGGGGTGTTGGCCTGTCTGGCGGCCTTGCTGAACATCTTTCAGATTCCCGCCGCCCGTTTCGTGGAAAAGATCGGTTACCGCTCCTTCGTTCTTCGGGGCTGGACCAGTCGAAGCGTCATGATTGGAGCCATCGCCCTGGTGGCCGGACTTCCACTGCCGATGGATGTGGCCTCCCGGCAAATCCTTGTGATTTTTCTGCTTTTTTTATTCAACACGGCGCGGGGGATTTCTCTCAGCGGATATCTGCCTTGGATCAGCGCCATTGTGCCGGAATCCGTCCGGGGAAGGTTTCTGACGCTCGACCAGGCCGCCTCGCAAACGGCCCAACTGTTGACTGTCGCCCTGACAGGCTGGTATCTGGGGCATGTCGGCAGCCCGCAGGCCTTTGGGCTGCTTTTTGCCGTCAGCATGTTTCTGTCCGGTTTTTCGCTGATTTTTCTTCGCCGGATTCCGGATGCGCCGACTGCAAAGAACGCCAGCGGGGAGGGAATTCCCTGGGGAGCCATGCTGGGCCATCCCCCTTTTCTGCGATTGCTGATTTTTCACGCGATCATGATGCTGGCGCTTTCGGGGGGCGGTCTGATTTTTATTCCTTTTGCGCGGGATCAGCTGGGCTGCGCGGACTCCACATTCATGGTGCTGCAGCTGATCTGGGGAATCTTTTACGTCCTGACCTCGCTTTGGGCCGGAAAAATTCTGGATCGGGCGGGTAGCCGTCCGGTGCTGTTTCTGGCCGGATTCATTCTAGGCGTCCACTGGGTAGGTTGGGGGTTGGTGGCCGCCCGGGTCCTGTCGTTCCACTGGAAGGTCATCCTCATGCAGCAAATCACGGCGGGCATCGGCCTGGCGCTGTATAATGGCGCACATATGCGTCTGCTCATGGGAACAGTCCCGGTCATGGGGCGGAGCCATTTCTTTGCCTTGTTCAGCGTGGCTGCCAGCCTGGTGGCCGGTCTGGCCCCCTTGGGTTGGGGTCTGTTGACCGATGCTCTGCAGTCCCTGCACTACGGCACCGGGGTGCAGATCAACGGCTTTGTCATTCTTTACGGGGTGCTGGTGGTTATTCTTTTTCCGGGAATGATCGCATTGCGCAATGTGCATGAGTCCAAGGCGGCCACCACGGAGGAGTTACTGCGGGAATTGGTCCTGGAAACGCCTTGGAAATCGATCACCCGGTGGTGGAATCGCCGGCCTCTCTCATGAAGCGTTTTCTTGCCTGGAACAGTCCGCCCCTGATCGCGCTACTCATCCGCTCCTTGGCCTTGACCTTGCGGTTTCGGGTGGAAGATCCGAAGGGCCTTTTGGTGCAGCAGCCCGACCAGCCAAAAATTTTCGCCTTTTGGCACAACCGTATTCTCCTGATGCCTTATCTCTATGAGCGTTTTTGCCCGGGTCGCAGGATGCTGATGTTGGTGAGCCGTAGCCGGGACGGGGAATTCATCACGCGGATCATGAACCGGTTTAACATCGACGGAGTGCGAGGATCCAGTTCGAGAGGGGGGACGGGGGCCTTGAGGGAGATGGTGCGGGAACTGGAAAAGAGCCCTGCCCGGGATATCGGAATCACGCCGGATGGACCCCGTGGGCCCAAAGGAAAGGTGCAGGATGGCGTATTGGCTGTCGCCAAGGCCAGCGGGAGGGCCATCATTCCGGTCACCACTCACTTCAACCGAAAGTGGGAATTGCCCTCCTGGGATCGTTTCCAAATTCCCCAGCCCGGATCTCTCTGCCGCTTGGTGGTGGGGCCGTTGGTTTCGCCCCCCCAAAAACCCGAGGAGTTCGAAGGGGTCCGGCGAAAGCTGGAAAAAACCCTGGGGGATTAGGAGGTTTTTGAGGGTTTGATTTCCGCGGGGAGGGGAATGTTCGATGGCAGGTGGGTGCGGATCACCGCAGAGGCGGTTCCCGCGCTGGCCAAAGCGGCCAACCAAGCAATCAAAGCCAGAAATCCGGGAACGCGGAAGGTCAGTCGGGTCAGTGGAACCACCAAAAGAAACAGACTGAAGATCATCCCTCCGGCCAAAAGCACGGTGCGGGCCGGCCAGGGGCTCACGTGGGCGCGATTTGCCGCCCATTGGCTGGTGGTTTCCACGAGGGAAAGAGCGGAGGTGGGTGTTGAGGGTAATCCGTAAACCTCCACGGCCGCAGGACCGGCCGCCAGCAGGGCCAGGCCAAGGGTTCCGGCGAACAGCAGAAGACCCGGGCGTGCATTCTCGGAGCCAAAAAAGCGGAGGAGGATTCCCAGAACGATCCAAAGGGCAAGAGCGCCCCCTCCCATCTCGAGCCAGAAGCGGGCGGCATCCGGATCTCCGGGAACGAATTCGCGGAAAAGATTCAAGGCGGCGGAGGCGAGGGTTTGCAGTCCGTTCACGGGCGATCAATTTCGATCGGATCAGGAGGGTGTCAATCTTCCCGAAAGATCCAAAGCGTGGCGGGCATTCTTTCGGGGGGGACCTCGGGAGGGCGTTGGCCAGGCTTAAGGCGGGCGCGGATTTGTTCCCGGGCGAGGATATCCCGAATCGTGGAGGCCAACTGCAGGTCTCCGGTTCGGGAGTCGTTGACCGAGACAAAGATCACCCCGCGCCGGGAGGTGAGGGCTAAGCAGGACAGGAGAAGCGGCTCGAGCTCGTGGGCGATGCGGAAGGCATGACCTTTCGATCCGTGGGAGAAGGTGGGGGGATCCAAAATGACCGCGTCGAACTTTTCTCCGCGGCGGATCAGGCGAGGCAGGACTTTGCGCACATCCTCCGTCCAAAAGCGGTGGTCGGGTCCTTCCAGTTGATTGCGGGTGTAGTTTTCCTTGCCCCGGGCCAAAGCCCGGGCAGAGGAATCGATATTCAGGGTGGCGGCACCTTGCGAAGCGGCCAGAACTCCAAAGGCACAGGTGTGGGCGAAGAGATTGAGGACCGATTTTGGGCGAAGGGAACCGAGGGTGATGCGATTTTCCCGCTGATCGGGAAAGAGGCCCGAAGGCGTTCCCGGGGTGAGGTCGATGCCGTATTTCAGACCAAGTTCCTGCACCTCGGTCGTCCATCCGGATCCCAAGAGGTGTAAGGCGGTGTTTTCTCCCTCCACCTGTCGGATGACCCTTGCGGCTTTCCATGAGATATCGTTCGGAGGGGAGGCCAGGGAAAGGTCGGTGGGAACGGGGTGGGGTGGCGTGATCCAGATCCGCAGGGTCGAGCCCCAACGCTCGAGCCGCAACCGGGGAGAAAAAGCCGCCAGGAAGGCATCGGTACCGGTCTTTTCAATTTCTCCCCAAATGTTTCCCGTCAACCAGGTAGGCTCGGCGGGGCGGGGTTTGCGAAATGTTTCGGTCACGGTTAATCTACCTTTATGGAGTGCACGTTCTGTCCAGGCAACCAGGCGACCTGCCACTTAAGCAAGCTGGTCAGCGGGAAATCAATCGATGTGCACGTGTGCGAAAAGTGCATTCCCCAGCTATCCCAGAAAGATCTGGTGGATTTTGATGTCTGGGCTTCCGTCTCCAAGCTGGCGGCCAGCAAGGGGAAAGAAGATCCGGCGGCGGCAGTCGAAAACGAGATCAAGGAGATCTCCGCCAAGACGCTTCTCATTCCCTCGCCGACTCCGGCCGCTTCGAACCGTTGTCCCAGCTGTGGCTTTACCTCGGAGGATGTGCGGAAAACCGGCCGATTGGGTTGCGGGGAATGTTATTCGGTGTTCGCAACCCTGTTGCAGGATGTCCTGAACGATTGTCAAAAAGGAACCCGGCACGCCGGCAAGGTCCCCAAGGCGATGCGGAAATTGCGCAAGAAGCGTCTGCAGGATGATTTGGATTCCGCCGTGGGCAAAGAGCAGTTTGAAGAAGCGGCCCGGATCCGGGATGAACTGGGTAAGATCGGCGAGGAAGGCTGAAAGACTAGCGGCTGGAATCGACGACGGAGCCCATGGCGCGGTAGCGGGCATGACGTGCTTCCATCAAGGAAGCGGTGGATAGCTTCCCCAGTTCGGTGAGGTGTTGGGAAATCTTTTCCATCGCTTCCCGAACGGTGGCTTGCCAGTCCCGGTGGGCTCCGCCTTGCGGTTCGGGCACCACCTCATCGACCAGGCCCAGTTCCTTCAGGTCCCGCGCGGAGATGCGCAGGGCTTCGGCCGCCTGGGGAGCGAAGGCCCGGTCTTTCCAGAGAATGCTGGCACAACCCTCCGGAGAGATGACGGAGTAGTAGGCGTTTTCCAAAATCAGCACCCGGTCGGCCACCCCGATACCGAGGGCGCCGCCGCTTCCGCCTTCGCCGATCACGATGGCGACCACGGGGACCCGAAGGTTGAACATTTCGCGGATGTTGACGGCAATCGCCTCGGCAATGTGGCGCTCTTCACTGGGTACCCCGGGGAAGGCGCCGGGCGTGTCGATAAAACTGACGACCGGAAGGTGAAAGCGATCGGCCATCCGCATGAGGCGAAGAGCCTTGCGATAGCCTTCGGGATGCGCACAGCCAAAGTTGCGCATCAGGTTCTCCTTGGTATCCCGCCCTTTTTGGTGGCCAAGGTAAACCACCCGGTGTTTGCCGAGAGTGGCCAACCCGCCGATCAGGGCGTGGTCATCGCCGAAGGCCCGGTCACCACCCAGTTCGACCACTTCCGTGGCGCCCAATTGAAGATAGTCCAACAAGTACGGGCGCTGCGGGTGCCGGACGATCTGGACGCGCTGCCAAGGGGTCAGGTTGCCATAGACTTCCCTCCGTGCCTCCTCGAGTTTCTTCTGCAGGGATTGCAGGTCCGCTTCTGCCCCCAATTTTTGTTTTCCCGATAGGCTGCGCAGTTCCTCGATCCGCTTCTCCAACTCGGCGAGCGGCTTTTCAAATTCCAAGGGTGCGAGGGGACGGGTCTCAGTCATGGGTCGAATGAAAAAGATTAACCGAGGGGAGGGCAGGGGGGCAACGCTCGGATGGGGGAAAAAGGTTGGCCGTAAGTACCACTGGGTGTGCAGGATACGTGGGTGAAGCGCGGGATGGCCGGAATCCTTGGATTTCTAGGGCTTTGGGTCTTTTTGACCGCGGTCCTGGCCCATCCTGTCACCCAATGGGTCGAAGGGATCGCACCGGGAGTGTTTCCCTTTCCGAGAATTTTCGGGCGGGTGCAACTGGGGGTTGCCTTGGCACTGGTTCCACTTCTTTTGTGGTATTGGCATGATCATCCAAAGAGGTTTTATGATTTCACCCGTTGGAAAGCGGGTCTGACCCGGAGTCTCCTTTGGTTGGCGGTAGGCATGGTCATGGTGGGAGCCATTGCGGGTTTGCAGGCTTGGCTTGGCGTACGAACATGGGCGGGAGTGCCGGGGGTGGATTGGTGGGCGGGTGCGTTGGCCACCGGTTTTTTGGTGGGATTTCTCGAGGAATTTTTTTTCCGCGGGGTCCTGGGAATGGCCTGGTGGAGGTCGATGGCGGGGCGACCGGCCATATTTTTGCTGGCGGTGAATGCGGTCCTTTTTGCCGCGGTTCATTTCATCCGCCCGCTGGCCGGTCCGGAACTGGGCTGGGGGGATGGTTTCGCCGCCTGGGGACGGTTGGAGTTATGGTCCGGGATGGTCGACCCTTGGCGAATCGCAGGATTGACGGTGGCCGGATTGATTTTGGCGCGGATGGTTTGGGTCCAGGGCAATCTTTGGGCGGCGATGGGGTTGCATGCCGGCTGGGTGGCGGGAGTGCGATGGGCCGAGGCCGCTTTCCCGAAGGTCTCCCAAGCCACCGCGGGTTGGTGGGGACCATCGCTGGAATCCGGTCCCTTGCCTTTCCTCGTCCTGCTTCTGTTTGCCTTTTCCCTCATGGGGAAACCGATTCGTGCGCATCTGGATTGAATCCGCCGTCGGGCTTCTTTTCCCCGTGGGTAGACCTCCCCGGCCGTGGGTCAGGTTAGAGAGGCCTTTTTGCGAGCGCTGTGCCGAGCCCTACCCCCGGCCCGTTGCCGAGGCCTTCGTTTGTGCCAATTGCGTAAAAAGAAAATGGGCCTTGAGCAGGCTGCGGGCGGCCTATCGCGCGGTGGGATCGGTGCGGGAGGCGATTCTGCGGTTCAAGTATGGCCGGGAATATTTTCTTCGACCCTGGCTGGGCCGCTGGTTGCGGGACGGGTTTCGGGAGCACTACGCCGCCGAATCCTGGGATGCGCTGATTCCGGTTCCTCTTCATCCGCTTCGCCGCCGAAGGAGGGGGTTCAACCAGAGCCTGGAAATCACAAGTTGGTTGGCGGACCGGTTGAACCTTCCCTTGTCAGAGGGTTTGGTCCGGCAAAAGGTCACCACGCCCCAGGCCCGTCTGCGCCGATCTGAACGCCTGCGGAATCTTCGGGGGGCTTTGGCCCTGGCTCCGGGGTTTGACCCCCGCGGGCTACGGTTGCTAATTTGTGATGATATCTTCACAACCGGGGCCACGGCGGATGCCTGTGCGCGAGTCCTGCGACAGGCGGGAGCCGCCGAGGTGGCTGCCCTGACCGTGGCCCGGGGATAAACCTTTCCAAAACCATGGCTGTATTCGAACGAAGAAAATATGAGCCCCGCAAGGAGGCGAAGGCCCGCGCGCGCGGAATCCCGGGTGGACTTTGGACCAAGTGTCCCGGGTGCGGGGAGGTGATTTACAACCAGGTGCTGAAGAAGAATCTGCAGGTCTGTCCCAAATGCTCCCATCATTTTACCCTGGGGGCCCGCGAGCGTCTGACCTCGGTCTGTGACGGGGCAAAGTTTTTGGAGCACGATGCCGGCATGGAGGCGGTCGATGTCCTGCAGTTCAAGGGGGTGGCCAGTTATGCCAGCAAACTCAAGGCCAACCGGAAGAAGACGGGATTAAAGGACGCGATTATCTGTGGGCTGGGGAAGATCGGTGGCCGGGAGGTTTCGCTGGCTGCGCTGGAGTTTGCCTTTTTGGGGGGAAGTATGGGGGCGGTGGTGGGGGAGAAAGTGACTCGCACGATCGAACGGGGGCTTCAGAGAAAGGCGCCGGTGATTGTTTTTTCCGCCTCGGGAGGGGCCCGGATGTATGAGGGGATGTTCAGCCTGATGCAGATGGCGAAGACCAGCGGGGCCTTGGCCAAACTCGGGGCGGCGGGGCTTCCCTTTGTTTCCGTTCTGACCAATCCCACGATGGCGGGAGTGATGGCGAGTTTTGCTTCTTTGGGAGATGTGATTATCGCGGAGCCCAAGGCCATGATCGGCTTTGCCGGGGCGCGGGTGATCCGGGAGACCACCCAACAGGAGCTTCCCAAAGGGTTTCAGACCTCGGAATTTCTGCACGAGCACGGGCTGATCGACCTGATTGTGCCGCGGTCGGAAATGAAGGAGACGCTGGCGCGGCTCCTCCGGTATCTCTGAAGCGGTTCGATCCGGTCGGGCGGTTGACGGAGGTTTGCGCTGCGGGCATCCGACCCGGTTTGGGGAGGATGAAGGCACTTCTCCGAAAGCTGCATCATCCTGAAGAGGGCCTAAATTTTATCCATATTGCCGGGACCAACGGCAAAGGATCCGTGGCGGCGGCGATGGATTCCATTCTTCGGGTAGCCGGATTTCATCCCGGACTTTACACCTCTCCGCATCTGATCGATTTTCGCGAGCGGTTCCGGATCGGCGGTCGTTTGGTCCGTGAAACGGTTTTGCAAAAAAACACGGAGGCGGTGATCCGCGTCATCCAAAAACTGCCTCGTCGGGAGAGACCCACCATGTTTGAGGCGGCCACGGCCATCGCCTTGCTCCTTTTCCGGGAGGAGAGGGTGGATTTTGTGGTTTGGGAGACAGGCTTGGGAGGTCGATTGGATGCCACCAATGTTGTTTCTCCGGAAATTTGTCTTTTGACCTCCTTGGGTCGGGATCATGAGGAAATTCTGGGCCGGGGATATGCCAGGATCGGTGCGGAAAAAGCGGGAATTTTAAAGCGGGGCGTGCCGGCTTTTTCGGTTCCATGGCCGCATGAGGCTGCCCGGATTTTAAGGCAGCGCGCCCGCAGACTCCGTTGTCCTCTGCAGGGGGTCCGCCCCCTGCCGGCGGGATACGCGGCACCGGGTCTGCTTGGGAAACATCAACGGTGGAACCTGTCCTTGGCCCGGGAAGCGGGGCGCTACCTGGGTTTTCCCGAGTCTTGGATTGCCCGAGGTCTGAAAAAAACGGAGTGGCCCGGCCGCTTCCAAATTCTGGAGGGCAAACGAAAGCTGGTTCTCGACGGGGCTCACAACCTTGAGGGCGTTCGCTCGGCCCTGCAAACCTGGAAGGAGTGTTTCGGGGGCGCACCCGCCAGGATCCTTTTCGGCTGCCTCCAGGACAAACCCTCGCGCGAGATTTTGGCCATGCTGAAAAAAACCGGCGCGAAAATCTGGGGAATCGTTTTGCCCGATGCGAGAAGCTCGGACCCCCTGCGGTGGGAAATTCATCCGACGCGGATTTTTTCCGGGGTAAAGGCCGCCTTGGAGAGGGATCGGATGGAGCCCGTGGCCGGGGGCACCCTGATCCTCGGATCCCTGGTTTTGGCGGGCGAGGTGTTGAGAGAGAGGGGTTGGAGACTGGAGTGATTCGGGCGATATTCTTTGATGCCGGCGGGACCTTGTTGCACACGGCCGAACCGGTCGGCCTGACGTACGCGCGCTTCGCCCAATTTTTCGGATGGAGGGCGGATGCTGAAAAAATAGAGCAGGGATTCAGAACTGCCTGGGACCGCCGAAGAAAAGGCGGCATGAGTTCGGATGCGGTTTTGGGTAGAGAGGGATGGAGAAAGATCGTGGATTCCAGTCTCCAGAGCGCGGAGATGCCGGGAAGTTTTCCTTTGGAAGATTATTTTCATGAGGTCTACGAGCATTTTGCACGTCCCGATGCATGGCGGGCGTTTCCGGAAACGGAGGAGGTGCTGTTGAAGCTGAAAAAGGGCGGGCGCAAAACGGGACTGCTGTCGAATTGGGATTCCCGGCTTCGCAAGGTTTTGCAGGGCTTTGCCTGGGCGGAGCAGCTGGATCCCCTGGTGATTTCCGAAGAGGTGGGTTCGGAAAAGCCGAATTTGGAAATTTTTCGGTTGGCGGAACAAAAGGGAGGATTTGACCCGGCGGAGTGCGCCTTGATTGGGGATGATCCGCTCAGCGACGGTCAGGGAGCGGAGAGGGCCGGATGGCAGTGGTCCTTGGTGAGCCGGCCGAGGGGCGGGTTGGGCGAGGCATTAGCTGACCTTAGCCTCTGATTCCTTGGTGCTTATAGGCACGGGCAGATTTTGACACTTTGCAGCCGAAGGCGCATTTTCACAGGAGACACCCGAACGCGTCCCATCCCATGCCCCACGAAATTTCCTCCATGATTCGATCCTCCATCGGGAGGAAGTGGATTGCGGCGATCACCGGTCTTTTCATGATCGGTTTTGTGGTGATGCACATGCTGGGAAATCTGCAGATGTTTGCCGGGACCCCGGACAAGATCAACGCATACGCCCATCTGCTGAAATCGATGCCGGTTGTCTTGTGGGCTTTCCGTTTGGGTTTGATTCTGGCCACCGGCCTGCACATCTGGGCGACTCTCACCTTGGCCAGAGAGAATCGGGTTGCCAAACCGCAGGGCTATGCGGTGGCGGGAAGGAAGTCACGGCTTCAGGTGACGCTGACCAGCGTGACGATGGTGATCAGTGGTTCGATCATTCTCGGTTTTGTGATTTTTCATCTTTTGCATTTCACCGCCCAACTGGTGGACCGTTCCTATGCTTCGATGGAGACCGTGGCGGGAGGGGTGCTGATGCATGATGTCTATCGCATGGTGGTGACGGGTTTTTCCAATCCGTGGATCAGCGGGTTTTATCTTTTGGCCATGGCCCTGTTGTTCTTCCACTTGCGGCATGGTGCGGCGAGCGTCTTTCAGACCTTGGGGGTGAGGGATCGGCATCTGGCAAAAATCATCAGCACTGGGGCCTGGATCCTGGCAGTGGCCCTCTTTTTGGGATTTGGTGCCATTCCGGTGGCGGTTTTGACGGGGGTGCTTAAACCATGAAGCTCGATGCCCGGATTCCCGAGGGACCTTTGGCGCAGAAATGGACAAAATTTAAATCCTCGGTTCGTTTGGTGAGTCCGGCCAACAAGCGGAAGTATGAGGTGATCGTGGTGGGGACGGGGTTGGCCGGGGCCTCCGCCGCTGCCAGCCTGGCCGAGCTCGGATACCGGGTGAAATCGTTCTGTTTTCAGGATAGCCCGAGGAGGGCGCACTCCATCGCGGCCCAGGGCGGGATCAACGCCGCCAAGAATTACCAAAATGACGGCGATTCGGTGCGCCGTCTTTTCCAGGATACGATCAAGGGCGGCGACTTTAGGGCCCGCGAGGCAAACGTGTATCGGTTGGCGGAAGTGAGCGTCAACATCATCGATCAGTGTGTCGCCCAGGGGGTTCCTTTCGCCCGGGAGTATGGGGGCCTGTTGGCCAACCGCTCCTTTGGCGGAGCCCAGGTGTCCCGGACCTTTTATGCGCGGGGAGCCACCGGCCAACAGCTGCTTTTAGGAGCCTATCAGGCGCTCAGTCGGCAGATCGGTTTGGGTCGGGTATCGATGTTCCCGCGTCACGAGATGTTGGATCTGGTGGTGGATCAGGGTCGGGCCCAGGGAATCATCACGCGCAATCTGGTGACGGGGGAACTCCGGGCCCATGAAGCGGATGCCGTCCTGCTCTGCACGGGCGGTTATGGAAATGCCTATTATCTTTCGACTTATGCCCGTGGATCGAATGCCACGGCCATCTGGCGGGCTCATCGTCGGGGCGCCCTATTTTCGAACCCCTGTTTCACGCAGATCCATCCGACCTGCATTCCGGTTTCGGGGGATTATCAGTCGAAGTTGACCCTGATGTCGGAATCCCTGCGGAACGACGGTCGGTGCTGGGTGCCGAAGTCCCAGGGGGATCGTCGACCGGCGTCCCAGATTCCGGAAGGGGAACGCGACTACTTTTTGGAAAGGATGTATCCGAGTTATGGAAATCTTGCGCCCCGGGACATTGCCTCCCGGGCGGCCAAACGGGTGTGCGACGAGGGGCGGGGTGTGGGTCCTTCGGGCCTGGGGGTGTATCTCGATTTTTCGGAAGCCATCGGCCGGCTGGGTGAATCCACCGTGCGGGAGCGCTACGCCAACCTTTTTGCGATGTATCATGAGATCACCGGGGAAAGTGCCTATGAATCTCCCATGAGAATTTTTCCGGCGGTGCATTACACCATGGGCGGGCTTTGGGTGGACTATCACCTGATGAGCAACGTGCCGGGTTTATTTGTGCTGGGAGAGGCGAACTTTTCGGATCACGGGGCCAACCGCCTCGGGGCCAGTGCTTTGATGCAGGGATTGGCGGACGGTTATTTTGTTTTGCCCTACACCATCGGAGACTACTTGTCCCAGCAGAAGCCCGGCGGGGCGAAAAAAGCATCCGAGACGGAAGCCTTCTGGGAGGCCACCGAGGCGGTGCAGGCGCGGACCAAGAAGCTGCTGGGGATTCAGGGAAAGAAACCGGTCAGTGATTTCCACCGGCGTCTGGGAAAAATTTTGTGGGATCATTGTGGAATGAGCCGAACCCAGAAGGGTTTGACGGAGGGGATCGAGGCTGTCCGTGGATTGCGGAAGGAGTTTTGGGAAAACGCAAATGTCCCGGGTTCGGGCGAGGATCTGAACCAGTCCCTGGAAAAAGCGGGTCGGGTGGCCGACTTTTTGGAGTTGGGCGAGTTGATGTGCCGGGATGCGTTGGAACGGGACGAGTCCTGCGGTTGTCATTTCCGGGAGGAGCATCAGACGCCGGATGGGGAATGTGCCCGGCGCGACAAGGAGTTTTCCCATGTTTCGGCCTGGGAATATCAAGGGGAGGGGAAGGCCGAGGTTCGGCACGCCGAGCCCCTCTCTTTTGAGGAAGTGCAGTTGGCCACGAGGAGTTACAAATGAAACTGCATCTCCGGGTTTGGCGGCAGAAGTCGAAGGAGAGCGGGGGTCATTTTGAGTCCTACGAGGCGGACGGTCTGAATCCCAACATGTCCTTTTTGGAAATGTTGGATGTGGTCAACGACCGTTTGACCAAGGAGGGCAAGGAGCCGATTGCCTTTGATCACGATTGCCGGGAAGGGATCTGCGGATCCTGTGCCATGGCGATCAACGGGGAGCCGCACGGGCCGAATAAGGGGGCCACCACTTGCCAAGTCTATCTGCGATCGTTCCAGGATGGGGAGACGCTGACGGTGGAGCCTTGGCGGGCCAAGGCTTTCCCGGTGCTCAAGGATTTGGTGACGGACCGCTCGGCCTTCGACCGGATCATCCAGGCGGGGGGATTTGTTTCGGTCAACACCGGACAGGCGCCGGATGCGAATGCGACGCCGATTGGCAAGGAGGATGCAGAAAAGGCTTTTGATGCCGCCCACTGCATCGGTTGCGGGGCCTGTGTGGCGGCCTGTCGGAACGGATCAGCGATGCTTTTTGCCGCGGCCAAGGTTTCCCACTTGGGTTTGTTGCCTCAAGGGCAACCCGAACGGGCGGAGAGGGTGCGGAAGATGGTGGAGGCGATGGATGCGGCCGGTTTTGGAAACTGCTCCAACCAATACGCCTGTGAGGCGGTCTGCCCCAAAGAGATTTCGGCTGATTGGATTGCCCGAATGAACCGGGACTATGCCGTTTCTGCGGCCAAAAAAATTTAGCTAGGCCAGTCTTAGGTTCGGCTTGCTAATCCTAAAGGGATATACAAAGGGCTTTAAAGGGGGGGGGGTCGATATCCATAAATACCTATAAGTAAGCATTTTAAGATAAGTAAATATCTCAAGAAATTTCTTCGTAATGTGCTAATATTTAGTTAGATGCACTCCATCCGGAGATTCCTCCTCCGCGTGGGTGATCGTTGCGCTATCGCTCGCAATGGTCGCCACGTTTTTTTATTGTGGGCGTTGCTCGCGTTGGCGCTTCCGAATGGGGCATGGGCCAGATTGGGAGTCGATTATCAGATGGCCTTGGGAAATCCCTCCGGAGCTACCACCGATCCATTGGTCCGAACCAACTATCTGATTTCCCGATCCCAATTTGTACTGTCCTATAACGATGACACGCACCAGGCCAACTGGGTGAGTTGGAGCTATTCCCTGGCCGATGACGGCACCCAGGCCCGCACCGATGCGTGGGCGGTGGAGGAACTTTTGCCGAGTGGTTATCTGAAAATCGGAACCGCCACCTTCGGAAGTTACAACGGCATTTCCCTGGATCGCGGGCATATGTGTCCTTCGGCTGATCGGACGACCACTTACAACGACAACGCGGTTCTCTTTCGAATGAGCAACATCATCCCGCAGGCAGCCGCAAACAACCAAGGTCTCTGGGCCCAGTTTGAGGACTACTGCCGGACCTTTGCGACGGGGGGGAACGAAGTCATGATCATTTGCGGACCTTCCGAGTTCACAGGAGGAAGGATCAGCAATCAGATGTCCATGCCGGGATCTGTCTGGAAGATCGCCGTGGTCATCCCCAACGCCACCAGCACGACTCCGGCCAACCAAAGAATCAACACCAGTTGTCGCGTCCTTGCCATCCTGACTCCCAACGTCAGCACCGGCTTGGGAACCTGGCAAAGTTATCTCACCTCGATTGAGGAAATCGAGGCGGTCACGGGATTCAAATTTTTTACCGCCGTGGACGTATCTGTGGCGACCTACCTGAAAAACGTGGTGGATACCGGAACGGGTCCTAACCAGCCCACTGTGATCACCTCCTTCTCCCCCGCCTCGGGCCCGGCCGGCACCACCGTAACCATCAGCGGCTACAATTTCGGAACCACCCCCACCGTGCAATTCAACGGCGCAACGGCGGTGGCCAGTGTTTCCGGCGGAACCACCATCACCGCCACGGTGCCGGCCGGGGCCGGTACCGGTCCGATCGCGGTCACCGGGACCGGCGGAACCGACACCAGCGCCAGTAACTTTACTTTCGCCACTGGAACCGAACCGGCCCTGAGCGTTTCAACCGGCAGCCTTTCCTCCTTGGCCTCCATCGAAGGTTCCGCGGGAACCAGCCAGAGCTACACGGTGACGGGATCCAATCTCACGGGAGCCATCACGGTCACCGCCCCAACAAACTTCGAAGTGAGCCTCAACAACAGCAGCTTCGCGGGGACCCAGACGATTACGCCCAGTTCCGGAAACGTTTCCCAGACGGTTTATATCCGGATCAAATCCACCGCCCCGTTGGGACCCGTCTCCGGGACGGTGACCCACAGTGGGGGCGGGGCCACCACCCAAAACCTGTCGGTGTCCGGCACGGTGGCCTCGAACCAGCCCTTGCTCACGCTGTCCACACCCAGCCTGACCGGTTTTTCGGCACTGCAGGGAAGTCCCAGCATGAGCAAAAGTTACACGGTCTCCGGAGTCAATTTGACAAACGGCAACGTAAATATCGCTGCGCCGGTTGGTTACGAGATCAGTCTAACTAACGCGGGTGTTTATCAAACTAACTTTGTCTTACTGCCCTCCGGCGGAATTATTTCGAACACAATTTACGTTCGACTTTCCTCAAGCGCACTTTTGGGATCAATTTCCGGAATCATCTCGAACGTTTATTCCACCAATGTTACTTCGATTAACCTTGGTGTTTCTGGAAACGTTGTTACTAATGCGGTTGGTATAACTAATCGTCTCTTGGCCTGGGAGGTTGGAAATCTGACAGGGGGGTCTAATAACTTTGGCCCATCGCCCTTCAGCACGGTCTCGAATAACCTTGCCGTCACTTCCGCCGGATTGACCCGCGGGGTTGGAATCACAACCACAAATACCGGTGCAGGGGGTGCGTGGGGAGGAAACGGTTTTGATGGAACCGCAATTGTTGCCGACGCCATCACCAGGGGGGACTTCATCAGTTTCAGTCTGTCCTCCACTGGCAGCAACGTGCTCTCCTTGGTGCAGATACCCTCCTACAATATCCGAAGGTCCAGTTCCGGTCCGACTACCGGTCAATGGCAGTACAAGGTTGGTTCCGGCTCATTCTTGAATCTCGGTTCGGAAATCTCTTGGGGAACAACTACAACGTCTGCCGGAAACCTCCAAAATTCCATCGATCTTCGTCCGTATGCTGATCTGCAAAATATACAACCTGCAACCGAAGTTACATTTCGTCTTGTCACCTATGGCGCTACTGGAGCGGCAGGGACTTTTTATATTAATAACATATCTGGGGCTGACGATTTTGCCTTGGATGGAATCATCTCTCTTCCCTTAATTTCACCAGTCATCACCAGCACCAATGCCGTGATGGCAACCGCTTACGCCGCTTTTTCTTATCAAATCACTGCCAGTAACAACCCGGTTTCCTACAACGCCTCGGGATTGCCGAACGGGCTTTCCATCAACACCAGCAACGGCCTGATTTCCGGAACTCCCGCGGTGACGCCGGGCGTCTACACCATCGGTCTTTCGGCCATTAATTCGGCGGGGGAGGGGACAAAGAACCTGACCCTTACGCTGCTGAAAAATCCCGGGGCCCCCGCGATCACCAGCACCACCAATTCCACCGCTTATTTGCGTAGCCCCTTCAGCTTTACGGCCACCGCCAATCCGGCGGCGGATAGCTTCAGTTTCTCCGGGTTGCCGGGTGGACTGACGAACTCCGGTGCCACGATCAGCGGAACGGCTACCAGCACGGGGACTTTCAATATCGCCATCGCCGCCACCAACGCCCTGGGAAGCGACAGCCAGAGCCTCGCGCTCACTGTTTTGGATCCTGCCCTCAGCCTTTCCACCAATGCCTTGTCCGGTTTTTCCTCCATCCTTGGCCAGGAGGGTTCCATCCATTCCTACACCATCTCCGGATCGAACCTGACCAACAACATCACGGTCGCGGCGCCCGCCCATTTCACTCTCAGCCTGGATAGTGTCACCTTCACCAACAGCCTGACGATCATCCCCAGCGCCGGCACTCTTTCGGCCAAAAACATTTTTGTCCGGTTGGCTGCCGATGCCCCGAAGGGAAGCAACACCGGAAGCATCACCCACAGCGGAGGCGGAGCCATCGCACAAAACCTTTCCGTCACGGGAGACGTGATCCAGCCCTTGTTATCCCTTTCGACCAATTCCCTGGCGGGATTCATGACGCGGGTGGGCGTGGCCTCGGTCTCCCAGAGTTATATGGTGAGCGGAACGGAACTGACGGGCGGGATCACGGTGACGCCTCCGGCCGGGTTTGAGCTGAGCACGGATAACCTGACTTTTGCCGACAGTCTGCTTTTGATCCCCACCGGCGGCTCGCTGAATTCACAGAGAATCTATGTGCGAATCAGCTCCGCCGCTTTGGTCGGATCCCTTGCCGGATCGATCCTGCATGAGGGGGCGGATGTGGCTAGCCTCTCCGTTTCTTTGAGCGGGGAGGTGGTTCAACCGACCCTGACTCTCTCCGCAGCGAGTCTGGGTGCTTTCAACACCCCCAATGGCTCCGCATCCACCTCCCAAAGCTACACGGTTTCCGGCACGCATCTAACGGGTCCGATCACGGTATCCGCCCCAGCCAACTTTGAACTCAGCCTGAATAACAGCTCGTTTGGGGGGGTGCAGAATCTGACGAATAACGGAACTCTCACGGCCGTGCCCATCTATGTGAGAGTTCATTCGAACGCCCCGGTGGGAAGTTTTTCGGGGACCGTTACGCACACGGGCGGAGATGCAGCCCCGCAGAACCTCTCTGTTTCCGGAACGGTCATTTCGATCACCCCCGCAATTGGGCTTTCCCTCAGTACCCTGTCCGGGTTTGCCACCGTGGCTGGGACGGCAAGCCCGAGCCAGAGCTACACGGTTTCCGGTGCCAATTTGAGCAATGCCGTGACGGTGACGGCGCCGGCGGGTTTTGAAGTTGGGCCCGATAACGCCAACTTTGGATCCACCCTGAGCCTGAGTCCCAGCGGGGGATCCCTCTCGAATGTTCCGGTTTATGTCCGGTTGGCTGCCTCCGCCACGGTGGGAAATTATTCTGCATCGGTGTCCCACACATCGAGTGGCGCCGCCACCCAGAGTCTTTCCGTTTCCGGGGTGGTCGATTCGCCCAATCCCGCAATCCTCCTTTCGACGAATTCCCTCGGAGGCTTCAGCGCGGTGGCCGGAAATTCCAGTGCCGTGAAGTCGTACTCCCTCTCCGGCACGTCTTTAAAGGGTGCCATCACGGTCGGCTCCTCGACCAATTTTGAAATCGGAACCAGCACCAACAGCTTTGCCACCTCGCTCACCCTGGTTCCCAGCGGGGGCACCCTCAGCAATACGGCCCTTTATGTTCGTATCAAGAATACCGCAACTTCAGGAACACTGACCGGTTCGGTGCTTCACTCCGGGGGAGGGGCCAGCAACCAGGTTCTGGCTTTGGGCGGAACGGTTCAGGCAGCGGGGCCGTCTTTCTCCTCCCCGATGAGCGGTTCGGTCTACACCAACAGCAGCTTCAGCGCCCAGGTCACCGTGGGGGGCACCAACACGAACACCTCTTATGTCTTCAGTGCCTCCGGTCTGCCTCCGGGCTACAGCATCAACAGTTCCAATGGAACGATTTCCGGAACTGGCACCAACGTTTCCAAGACGAACTTCTTCACGGTCACGGCCTCGAACAGCAACGGGATCACCTCGGGCACCTACCGGCTTCGCACCATGACCCAGGCCGAACAGGATGCGATTCCGTTCAACGTGGTGATCAACAAATTCTGGAACAACAGCTCCAACGACAAGATTGAGTTGCTGGTGACGGGCCAAACCAACGGCGCAGCCCCCGTGGATCTGCGGGGCATGACGATCAAGGACTTTAGCTCGAGCGTAGGAAGCGACCAAGGGGGCAAATACGTCTTTAACGATGTGCCCCTCTGGGCCCGAGTCAAAGCCGGCACCCTCATTGTGCTTTCGGCGGGAAACACGGTTGCGGAGGATTCTGATCCGTCAGACTTTGTTTTGGCAGTGAACCTTGGAAATTCCTTGTATTTCACCACGGCCGCCGGCGGGTTTGATATTGGCAACACGGAGATGTTGATGGTGAAAACCGCTGATGCAGGGGCCGATGGAGTTGCCGGCGGTATCCATGCAATCGCTGTGGGAACCACCAATGCAACCCAGTATGGCAATTTCAGGGGTTTGAAGATGGGTACCCGGACGGCTTTGTCGACCAACAACGGACCCATTGCCGGAGCTGTGAATTCCTCCTCGAAATTGTCAGACTTTTATGCCTCTTCGGGAATTGGGTTTGGCTCCAGCGTTCCGTTTGGCCAGCCGAACAACAGCAACAACGCCACATTTATCAACTCGCTCCGTGCGAAGGACCAAGACCCGCCCGTCATTACCTTGGCCGGAACCAATCCGGTGACGATTGCCCACGGCAGCACCTATACGGATGCCGGGGCCTCGGCCGTGGATGCCGTCAACGGCAACCGAAGCGTGACCACCAACAACCCGGTCAATCCCAACACGGTGGGGATCTATGCGGTGACTTACACAGCCTCCGACACAACCGGCAACACCAGTACGGCTACCCGGACGGTCTCCGTGACCGATCAGACGCCTCCGTTAATTACCTTGGTCGGATCCAACTCCGTTGAGGTGGCCTATGGCACTGCTTTTACCGATCCCGGGGCGACGGCCACGGACGCTGTGGACGGCGACCTGTCCGCGTACGTCCAGGTCATGAAACCCTACACGGTGGCTTCCGTTGGATGGTCGGCCGGAACCTACACGCTGAGTTATGTGGTTTCGGACGCGGCCGGCAATGTGAGCCAGACGCTGACCCGGACGGTACAGGTGGCCAAAGTCACACCGGTGATTTCCGCTTGGCCGATTGCCACGGCCATCTCCTCAGGCCAGCCCTTGAGCAATTCCAGTCTGAGTGGTGGAAGGGCCAGCGTGCCGGGGACCTTTGCGTTCACCTCGCCTTCCTCGATCCCCGGTGCCACAGGAGCGCAGAGCGTCACCTTCACGCCCAGCGACACCGCCAATTACAACACGGTCACTTCCACGGTGAATGTGACGGTGAACGCAAACCCGCTGGTCAGCTGGGCGGGAAATTACGGCCTGAGTGGGGCGAATGCCGGATCCGGTGCAGATCCGGACGGGGATGGTTGGAGCAACGCGGAGGAGTACGCCTTCGGTCTCAACCCGACCAATGCGGGAGGAAGCTTGGCGAGCCTGACGCAGACCACCAGCCAGTTGAAGTTGACCTTCCTGCAAAAGGATGTGGGTGGGATCACCTATGCTGTGAAGGCGGCCACGAGTCTAGCTGGCGGATTCACGAACAACATCACGCCACAGCCTTCAGCGGACACGAACGGTGTGCCTGCAGGCTACAAGCGGTATGAGGCGACCTTGCCCACCTCGACGGGCCGGGGCTTTTTGAAGGTCGAGGCAACGATACCCTAGCGGAATAAAACCTTGGCAGGGCGGGGTCGATGACCCTGCCTTTCTTGAGATACCAATTTCGCTCTTCCAACGAGGCGGCCTCATCGAGGCCGCCCCACCTTAATGGATGGGGATTAGACCCCGCGTTTTGGACAGAGATTTTGAATTTCGCAGTGGGTACAGTCCGGTTTCCGGGCAGAACATCGGCGGCGACCGTGCCAGATCAAAAGATGGGAAAACAAAGTCCAATCCTCCTTAGGCACAATTCTGATCAAGGCCTGCTCTACTTTCACGGGGTCGTGATGGCGGGTGAGGCCCATCCGGTGGGAAAGACGGCCCACATGGGTATCGACCACAATCCCCTCCGCCAAGTTGAAGGCGTTGCCTAGGACCACATTGGCGGTCTTTCTTCCGACTCCGGGCAAGCGGTGAAGTTCCTCCATGGTTCTCGGGACTTCGCCCTGGTGCCGTGCAAGCAGAGCCTGGGCGCAACCCAGGATCGATTTTGCCTTGGCCCGAAAAAACCCGGTCGTCCGGATCAAGCCTTCCAACTCCACGGTTGAAATCTCGGCATAGTCCTTCGCCGTGCGGCAACGGGCGAAGAGGGCTGGGGTGACCTTGTTGACCCGCTCGTCGGTGCATTGGGCCGAGAGAATCGTGGCCATCAACAATTCCAGGGAATTGCGATGATGGAGTTCACAATGGGCATCGGGGTAGGCCTTTTTCAGCCTTTGGACGATTTGACGGGTCCGGCGGACGAGGGCCGGGGCGGGGGTCACGGCGCGGGTGAGGGGGCGGCGGGAGGCAGAGACTTGATCAGCTCGGCAGCCTCCGGAGCGGAACTGCAGTTGGGATATTTGGCGAGCAGGGAGGAGACGAGTTTTCGGGCTTCGTCATTCTTTTGCTGGGATTTTCTGATTTTGGCTGCGCGCAGCAGTCCCTCTCCCGAGAGCTCGGGCAAACTGTCATAATAGAGGTCGACCTTCTGGTAGTACTCGATGGCGAGGTCGAGGGGATCGTGTTTGGGTTTTCCGGGCTCGGACTCCAGAAGTTTGGTGGCCGGCTTTTTCTCCAAAGCCTGACCAAAAACCAGCATGGTCTTGGCCTTGATCTCATTGGAGGCCCGGTTGCTTTCAATGACGCCGGTCCAGAGATCAAAAGCCCCGGGGTTGTTTTTGTCCCCGTCCACTTTGCCTGCCTCAGCCAAAGAAATCCCCCGCAAGTAGTTAGCCTCCTGCACCTTTTCCGACCACGGATAATCCTTGGCCAACTGGGCGAAAAGCTTTTCGGCCTCCGGTTTACGGTTGGCCTGAAACTCGATCTGGCCCAAACCGAACAGGGCGGAGGCTTGGGCGTACTGTTTGGGATCCTTGGGACCCGAGGCGGGAAACTCCTTCCGGATCCGCTCAAACACCGGCCGTGCCTCCTCGTTTTTACCCGCACCCAACAGGGCTTTGGCAAAACGCTCCAAGTCGCGCCAATCGAGTGTCACCTTGTTTTCCAGGGATTTCTTATAGGCATCCTCGTACAGGCGAAGAGCCAGAGCCGCTTGGCCCGATTCGTAGGGGACGCTGGCTTGGGCGAAAAGGATCTGGGCGGCCAGCCCGGGGTTTTCACTCGCCTTGCCCGCGAGATCGCGGAAAGGTTGCAGGCACTCTTCGACCGGGGCGGCCCCGCTCTGAAACCGGAACAGGCACAGTTTGACCATTTTTGCGAGGGCGGCCGGGACCCGGGGGCTGGAGTAGCCCAAGATGGCCAAGGAAAGGGAGTCGGTGGCTTTTTGCAGGGAATCTTTCCATCGCGTCTTGTCTCCCTCCTGGAGTTGATTGTAAGTGCCGAGGCTGCTGGCCGTGGTGAGTTCCAGGTCAGAAATCTTTTCCTGGGCCAGGTAGGCTGAATCCGAGACGGCCGCGGGGGCGGGGGAGGTGGAAGGATTGGGATAAAGTTCCCGGAAAAGCTCGAACGCCCGGCGGTAGGCCTGCACGGCTTGGCTCTCGTCGCGGGCCTCGGCGAAAACCGAGCCCCGGGCAATGTAGGCACCAATGTTGCGGGGATCCTTGGGGTAAGCACGGAACTGGTCCTCCTGGGCGGCCAACATCAGGTCGCTTTTCTTGTCTTTGGCATAGGCTTTCCAGATCCGTTCATATGCTTCCAAGCCGGCAGGGGTTCCGCTGAGTTTGGTGGCTGCCTCCTTCCAGGCTCCCATCGCGGCCTCGGTCTGTTTTCCTTCCTGCAAGCAGTCTCCTCTGGCCAGAAGGGCGTTACCCACATTGGCGGATTGTGGATAGGCCGCGGAAAATTTGGCAAAGCTATCGGCGGCCTCGGTGAACTTTTGTTCCGCCCGCAAGGCGTAACCCAACCGCAGGGCCGCATCTTCCCGGATCGACGGGGTTTTGGCCTCGGTGTTCAGGGCCGTGAATTCTTTGATGCCCTCGGCGATTTTCTTTTCCGATACCAAGGCGCCGGCATAAAGCAGTCGGGTCTGCTCGGCGCTTTCCTCGGAAACCTTGCGGCTGCCTGCTTTGACCTCCCCCAGAAATTTTTCATAATATTTGATCGCTTCCTGACCTTTGCCCGCCTTCTGGTAGGCGGTGGCAATGAAGCGGGGAATTTCGTCGGCAAAACGCTCCCCCGAGGCTTTTTCCTGCGCCGATTGCAGCCGTTGAATGGCCTTGTCTGTTTCCCCGTCCTCCAAAAGGGCCCGGCCCACCAAATAATCCACCAAGCCGGCGATGCCTTTTTGTCCGGGATATTTCTTCTGATATTCCGCCAGTAAGCGATCGGCATCCCCGGTGCGTCCCTGCAGGGCGTAGGTGAGAATGACTTGTTGTTCGGCGGGGCCCGAGAGATCCGCCCCCCCGTAGGCGGCAACCTGCCGAAACACCAGGCGGGCCTCGTCGTATTTGCGCGTCTGCAGGTAGGCTTGGCCCATTTGCAGGAGAGCTTGGCCGGAGAGGTCCGGCCGGTCTTTGACTTCGGAAATTTTTCTCTGCTCCCGTTGGACCTGGTTGAGTTTGGTGGGAGAGGGGGTGGACATCTGGGCCAGCTCGGCCTTGAGCGGGGCCAATTTCGCCTCCAACTGCGCCATCAGCTCTTGTTTGCCGGGGATGGCGCGCAGACGTTCCATGGCCTCGTCAAAACGGCGTGCGGACAGATCCAAGCTGGCCAGTTGCAGTTTGGCTTCCGCGGCCAAGGCCGGGTTGGCGCTTGCGGCCAAGCGGGAATAAATCTGCCCGGCCCGGGCCATGGCGGCATCGGCGTCGGCTTTTTTGAAGTCCGCCAACAGCTCGTCCGCCCGTCGGGCCTCGGCGAAGCCCTGAAGATAATCGATTTCCTCCCCCATCGCCTTTTCGGTGTCGGCTTTGCGGGCGGCCTCCAGGTCCTGACTGGCCTCGGCGTATTTGCCCAACTGGACCTGCAAGCGGGCCCGCAGGAGGTACGTCTCGGCCAACGACTTTGATTCGGGAAATTCCCTGGCAAAGTCGCCCACCGCCTGAATGGTCTCCTGGATCTTCTTCTTTCTCTCGGCGGATTTCTCCGGAAGGGCTTCCGCTTCGGCGGCGGAGGCTTGGGCCAGATAGTAGAGGGCTTCCTCCTTCAGCTCCTTATCCTTGGCGGAGGCCTGGACTTTGCGGTAGCTGGAGATGGCTTCGCCCCATTTTCCCAGGCTGTATTGGGACCGGGCGAGAAGGAGTTGGGCACTGGCCAAGTTCGGGGACTGAGGATTGGTTTTGATGAAATCCTCGGCCAGTTTGACGACTTCCTCGTATCGCCCTCCGTTGTAAGCCTCGAGCATTTTTTTTGCAGCCTCGCCTGCGTCCTGAGCTGGGGAAGCAGGGGACAGGGCGAGGGTCAGAAGAAAGGCGATACCCCGGATCCGGTTCCATCGATTCATGCGGGGGAAATCCTAACGAAGGCTGGTGTCAGGATGCGAGAGGGAACCGCTCCTTCCGGCGGATTTTTTCCCTTGCCTCCGGGAGACCTCTTGGGTGACTATTCACCCCTTCGATGATACACCTTTTGACCTGCCCACAGCCTGCCTTGGCCTGATCCGTTTTTCGTCTGATGTTTCCCCCTTTCTCCCTTTGAAGCCGCGCAGGTCGATGCAAGCCGGCTCGCGTACCTGATGCAGGATTATCGCGCCAACCACAGGATCCGTGCCCGGGAGGTGTTCCTGGTCGATGCTTCCGGCCAGAAACTCGGGGTCGTCAGCCTGAACGACGCGATGGCCGCGGCCCGTCAAGCGGGGTTGGATCTGGTGGAGGTCAGCGGCAACACCAATCCGCCGGTCTGCAAAATTCTGGATTTCGGCAAGTTCCGCTACGAGTTGGCGAAGAGGGACCGGGAGGCGAAGCGGCACAATTTGGCGGCCAAAGTCAAAGAGATGAAGTTTCACGTCAATATCGACCCCCATGATTACGCCACCAAAATGCGCCACGCGGAGGACTTTCTTTGGAAAGGGATGAAGGTGAAGGTGGTCATGGCCTTCCGGGGAAGGGAGATGCAGCACCAGGACCTGGGGAAGACCCTGGTGAACTCGATTCGCAACGATCTTAAACTCGTGGGGATGGCGGATGCGGAGCCGAAATTGATTGGCAAAAACATCACGATGATGTTAACTCCTCTCCCCGTCAAAAAGCGGGTGCGGCGCTGGACAACCGAGGAAGCCGAGGGGGCTGACGAGGAAGAGTCCGGTGAAGAAGGAGCCTCCGAGGCCACCCCCGCAACAGAGACCACCCCCACCCCCTCCTGAGACACAAGGAGCTTTTCATGCCCCGTCCCGTTGCCCGCCGGAAAACGAAGAAGTCTGCCGCCAAGCGCTTTAAAGTGACTGGAAGCGGCAAGATTTTGTTCGGTAAGCCGGGGCGGCGCCATCTCGCTTCCAGCAAAAACCGGAAGCGCATGCGCCGTTTGGGCAAGATAGCCGTGTTGGACAAAACCGACATGGCCCGGATCGTCGAAAACCTCCCTTTCCGCTAGGAGTTCCCCATGCCCCGCGCCACCAACGCCCCCGCCTCCCGCGAACGCCGTAAACGGATGGTCGCCAGCGCCGCCGGATATCGCGGCCGCCGCAGCAAACTTTTCCGCTACGCCAAAGACGCCCGGATGAAGGCCAAGTACTGGTCGTACCGGGACCGAAAGACCAAGAAGCGCAATTTCCGCAACCTCTGGATCGCGCGTTTGAGCGCGGCGGTCCAAGCCCAAGGCCTCACCTACAGCGCTTTCGCCGGGGCCCTGCGCAAGGCCGGCGTCGAGTTGGATCGGAAAATCCTGGCTGATTTGGCCATTCACGAACCCACGGCTTTTGCCGCCGTGGTGCAGGCCGCCCGCGGTTAAGGCGCGGGACCGCGCTGTGTCCCTTCCTTCCTCCCCGGATTTTGCGGGGATCCGCGAACGCGCTCTGGCTGAACTCCAATCCGCCGGGGATGCGGCGGCCAAACAAGCGTGGCGAAACCGATATCTCGGCCGACAGGGGGAAACCCAGAAACTTCTCGATGGATTAAAATCCCTGCCCCCGGCAGAGCGGCCCGTGGCCGGCAAGGCTGCGAACGAACTCCGCAAGGCACTGGAGGAGGCTTGGGCGGAAAAAGGCGGGGGAGTGGCGGAAAGCGTTTCCCACACTCCCGGGGAATTCGATCCCACGTTGCCGGGCCGGCCGTATCCATCGGGCGGCGTCCATGTGCTGACCCAGACGCTGGATCGAATCACCGATATCTTCCACCGGTTGGGATTTGCCCTGGCCGAAGGCCCGGAGATTGAGACGGAGCACCACAACTTCGACGCCCTCAACACCCATGCCGATCATCCGGCTCGGGACGAGCAGGACACTTTCTATCTCGACCTTCCTCCCGGACCGCACGGACGTTGGTTATTGCGAACGCAAACCTCCACCGTGCAGATCCGGGTTTTGGAAAACCGCAAACCCCCCGTCAAAATCATTGCGCCCGGACGGTGTTACCGTCGGGACGAAGTGGACGCCACCCACGGGCTGTTCTTTCACCAGGTGGAGGGGCTTTGCGTGGGGGAGGGGATCGGATTGCCGCATCTCAAGGGGGTGTTGGAGTTTTTCTTCCGTGAACTGATGGGCGAGGGAACGAGGGTTCGGCTGCGACCGCACTATTTCCCGTTTACCGAGCCGAGTTTTGAGGTGGACTTCTCCATTCCCGGAAAAACGTTCCGAGGGCGGGAGTGGCTGGAGATCGCCGGATGCGGGTTGGTCCACCCGCGGGTGCTGCGCGGGGTGGGCATCGATCCGGAGAAGCACACCGGTTATGCCTTTGGTCTTGGGGTGGAGCGCATTGCCATGGTTCGGCACGGGATTCCGGATCTGCGACTTTTTTACGACAACGACATCAGATTTTTGAAGCAGTTTGCCGCCCACGGCGCGGTGTAAATTCTCCCTTTTGCGGTCGCCGCCGGGTGACCCTGGCCGAGGAAAATCAGTTGGAGTGCGCGGGCCAGAGTGCGATAATTCCTCTACAAGTCGAAAAGGAGGTGTCTATGGCGAGAAAAGTCAAAGGCGGATTGGTGCAGACGGCCAGCAGTCACGACGGGGATGCCCCGCTGGATGCGATCAAAAAAGCGATGATCGACAAACACCTCAAGCTGACGGAACAAGCGGCCAAAAAAGGCGTGCAGGTTCTTTGCTATCAGGAAATTTTTTACGGACCTTATTTTTGCGCCGAACAGAAAGTCCGCTGGTATGACACCGCCGAAAAGATTCCGGATGGTCCCACGATCCAACTCATGTGCGAGACGGCCAAGCGTCTTGGCATGGTCCTGGTGGTTCCGATTTACGAGGTCGACCTTCCGGGGGTTTATTACAACACCGCCGCCGTCATCGACGCGGATGGGAAATATCTCGGGAAGTACCGCAAACACCATATTCCCCACTGTCATCCGGGCTTTTGGGAGAAGTTCTATTTCAAGCCGGGTAATCTTGGGTATCCGGTGTTTGAGACCGCGGTGGGAAAGGTCGGTGTCTACATCTGCTACGACCGGCATTTTCCCGAAGGGGCCCGTTGCCTCGGGCTCAACGGAGCGGAGATTGTCTTTAATCCCTCCGCCACCGTGGCCGGTCTGAGCGAGTACCTCTGGAAACTGGAGCAACCCGCCCATGCGGTCGCCAACCAATACTTTGTGGGTGCCATCAACCGGGTTGGGCGGGAGAAGCCCTGGGATATCGGGGAGTTCTACGGGCAGTCGTATTTCTGCGATCCGCGTGGCCAGATGTTGTCCGTGGGAAGCCGAGACAAGGAGGAGGTGGTGATCGCGGACATGGACCTCGATCAGATTCTCGAGGTGCGCAACACCTGGCAGTTTTTCCGAGACCGACGGCCCGATTCCTACGGCGCGATTACTGCACGGGAAAATTGATGGTTTCCTCCCGGGAAGGGGAATTGGCTTCGGATCTCACGCCCGCCCAGCAAAAAGCGGCCGAGGCCAGCCCGCTTTACAACCGGGATCTGGCGCCAGTTCCTTCCCATGAGCGGCGCTGGGGCATGCTCGACATCGCCAACCTCTGGATCGGGATGTCGGTCTGCATCCCGACCTACATGCTCGCCAGCAGCCTGATCTCCGGGGGGATGAACTGGTGGCAGGCGATCGGCACCGTGGCCCTTGGCAACCTGATCGTTCTTCTCCCGATGTTGCTGAACGGCCATGCGGGGACGAAATACGGCATCACTTTTCCGGTCTTTGCCCGGGCCTCCTTCGGAACGATGGGCACGCATCTGGCCTCGGTTCTGCGTGGCATCGTGGGATGCGGTTGGTTTGGAATCCAGACGTGGATTGGCGGCATCGCGATTTATGAGTGTGCCAAGGCCCAGTGGCCCGGCCTGGCGCAAACCCCGGTGCTTTCCTTGATCAGCAACGATCAGGTGCAAGTCAACGTCGCCCAATTCATCTGTTTTTTGATTTTTTGGATCCTGAACATCGGAATCTTTTGGAAGGGGATGGAGAGCATCCGCTGGGTGGAGAACTGGGGCGCCCCGCTCTTGATCGCCATGGGAC
>Ga0214917_10000616_pt1 | contig 46466 bp, 37 predicted proteins | sample LL_1208_BB_MetaG_FD_177983 | JGI IMG/M metagenome (GOLD analysis project Ga0214917, IMG submission 177983) | Freshwater microbial communities from Lake Lanier, Atlanta, Georgia, United States - LL_1208_BB | ecosystem: Environmental > Aquatic > Freshwater > Lake | place: USA: Georgia | collected... | reverse complement strand
GTTCGCACATCACCCTCTCCCGAGAGCATTGGGTCTCCACTTTTCGAGCAAACTACTTTCCAGCCAAGCTCAAGTGCATATGCCAAATCGCCAGGCTTTAGTCCAACCATGTTGTAGCAGGCGGCCATGTAGTCACCTTTTGCAACAGGATCTGGAAGCACCGTGACCTGCGGATCAAATGTCATTGCTACGAGTGCCTCGGGAGCCTCAACTCGACTTCGATTACTTCCATCTAGAGCGTATGCACAACCACCCATCAAGGCAACGATCGCAATAATCGTGATGAATATCTGCTTTATCGACACCTATGCTCCGATCGCCAACTGTTGCTTATCAGGGTAACCAATAGATCCGACAAGTTTTGGGATCGTTGATCGTAGTGCGGTAATTTGGCTAGTCGACTACTTCCGAAGCATTGACCAGTTGGTCAATTACATTCATTGGGATCCCGCCACCATGATTTTGCATCAGATCACTCCGCATAGCTTCAGCAGTTGGCCAGGATCCCGAAAAGAATCCCATTCTTCCCTCTGGTCCATAGATCTCCAGGTAAGTCAGATCATTTCCTGAAACATCAATCCCGGTATTACCAAGTTCTTCCAGTACCTCAATTGTTATCCGCCACATCTACTGATCCTGACTGGACATCGCTGCGACAACTCGGCGTAATCGCCCGACCAGCACATGCTCCACTCCAAACGCTGATTCAAATACCGTGAGTGCGCTGGTGTAGTACCAAATCACATCATCTCGATCCGCATTAAACCGTTCCCAAACAACTAGCCCAACATGATGCAAGTCGTTCACTATCGCTTGCCCATTAGCCAACTTGTCAGCCAAGGGAACTAGCAACGCTCCAGGATCAGTTGACATGTGCGAAGCCATTTCGTCCAAGTGCGCTTGCTTACGCGATCGCCAAGTACTCGAATCACGGTTCTCTCCCGCATTTCCATCAGTTGCGGCCTCAACAAGTTCAAGCACCCGGGCACCAAACATCTGGCTGATTACCATCTGGGTAACTTGTCCATCAGGCGTTACTGGCTGATCCTCTAGTGCATCATGCAACAACCCTGCGATTAATTGATCATCGCTAGCCCCCACTTGAATCAGCAAACTCATCACATCAATCAAGTGAGTTAGGTAAGGAATCTTTAAGGCCTCCTCGTCAGAATTCTTTCGATACTGGTCGCCATGTAACCATTCGGCTAGCGCAAAAGCTTGCGCGGTTTTTGTTTGTGGGATCACAGTTGATCTCCTTCTTTTTTGTCTCGCTCTTGAGAGCGGAATTCTTTGTCTACGTCTAGTCGATCCACTAATGCGCTATGCAAAGCTGCCGCAAATTCATCAATGGCTTGGTCATCATCCCAATCCAGGTCTTCAAACTTTAAGTAGATCCGATTCGCATTACCCATCGGTTTCTCCTAACTCGCTTTCCTGCGAGAGCCTCCCGCAAGCAGCTCTACCTCCGGGGCCACCGTTTCATCAAGCTGGCGGTTGGCAGATAGTCAGCTGGAGGGCTATCGACTATCTTCTTGAGCACTTTCAGTATTGCACTGGGGTCTGACAGTTTCTCGAAACCACTAATGCCCCACAGAAGGGAGATAACTGCAGGGCATTAGTGGAAGGGACACAGGAAAGACTGAATTGGTTTGGATTACCGGATGTATCTCCGAGCTTCGTCATCTTCGACATCGTGCATGGTTGACCAAACTGAACTCAGGGCTTTTGCGTAGTACGAGCCACGAGTAGCAAGCACTTGGTTCTTGAAGTTTGTGTAATCCATGAAATCGACATTTTCGGTCAAAAACTTCGCAAAAACTTCATTGCTGGCCGTAATCCGATACGGGTAATCCCGTTCCGGACTATGTTCGATGACTTGGCCGGCCATTTTGGCCAAAGCATCAAGTGATTCGGCATCTCTAGCCCGAACCAAGACATTGTCGTGATCGCCACTTGGGCGAACTGCGCTGATAAAACCTGAATCTGTGAAAACCCACACGGGTTAGTACCTCCTGAATAGATATTTAGTGATATTTGTTTTTGGTGAATTACCTGGGAAAGACAAAGCGCAAAGACGAGAGAGCTGGCTACCTATGAAGCCAAATCCTCGACTCCAAACTTGGCCTTCCACCGGTAGCAAGTGCGTTCTGTCATCTCATACTTTTGAGAAAGCGCAGCCGCAGCTAGCTTGATGACATCACTGCGGAAGTCTTGAGCAAACTGACGATCCTGCAACGTGAACAGTGGCCGACCATTGCGCAGCTTTTCGCGCTCGCCTTCCAAGGTTCCACCCCATACACCGAATTCTTCTGCGAATAGTGCATAGTCAAAACACTTAGCCATAAGCGGACATGACAAGCACACCTCTACGGCTTGATTCTGAACTTCTTCATCATCACTAAAGAAATCAATTTTGCTATCCCGACACGCGCCATCGCGCGTGATCTCGAGTGGGATAGTAAGACAGGCCAGCAACTCTGGGTAATCACCATTAATTAGGTTTGTTATGTCTCTTTTCATTAGGCAGCCACCTGACTTCTAAAGGTTGTCCACACAAGTTGTGAAGTTAAGTGGTACCCATTGCATCGATCACAAAAATATGTGCGAGCCTCACGGCGCTTAGTCGTGCCATTGTTCTCTAGTTCGATACGGCCGGCACCTTTTGCCTTGTGCAGACTATGAACTGCCTGCTTGTGATCTTTCAGGCGGTTTTTTCTTGTTGGGCATTTTCCTTTTGCCGATTTTGCCGCTGGCATGCGATTTTGCTTTACGGCAGCTCGCTTACCAGATTTAGTGCGGGCGACTTCAGATAAGTCGCTGTAGTCAATGTGTGAAATCTTCACGGTTGTTACTTCCTATCCATGTACTCATGTAAATACATTTACTAATTTCCAAGAAAAAGCCCGGATTTCGGGCTGTTTCCTAACTTTCTCCTACTTTAGCAGCTAGGACTGACAAAACCTTCGTCCACATCTTCCGAGTTGACTGGCTGTTTTGCCACCTCACGATGGTAGCATACAAGTAAATACATTTGCAAGGGGAAACATGACCTTTTTTTCTGGCTCTCAGCTAGCCGTAACGATCGAAGATTTGGCCACCCAAGAACTCTTTAATTCTGAGGATATTCTGGGTGATCGGATAGCTCGAGAGATTTCCAAGCTACTCCCCTTGCGGACTGAGGATGTCCCCCGCAAGCTCATCAATGGGTTTATGAGGGGTAGCACGACCATTAAAGATGATCTACTTGCCAGAGAAATCATTATTCTGCAGTCTTCCCTAAACGACCGCCAAGACCCAATGTTACTGGTCTCAATCGTGAAAAACGAAGTTCAGCGAGAGCGCAAAGACATCCACATCAAGCGCACCCAAAAGTCTGCCGTTCGACAGATTCTTCGTGCATTGAAAGAAGACATCAATTCAGTAAGTACCACTAGGCCCGGCATGGAAGCCTCATTCGTGCAAACGCAGCAAGAATTGTTGCTTCAGGATATTAGACAGCAGAGCCAGCTTATTGACTGGGCAATGCGTGCTCAGCGTCTGTATGAAGACCTTTTTGTTGACTATGAAAACACCGATAGTTCGAGTTCATTCAAGCCCAAAGGAATAGTTTCGCGACTTGCTGCCAGCAATTATGGAAACTCTTGGATGAAATTTATTAATGAGCACGCTCACCAGATTCTTGCTATTGCCCCAACGAGCAAGCCTCTAATGAGCAATTCCATGATCGAGTCAACTTTTCGTCCGGACATGTTTAGTTCAATGCACCCTAGAAACAATTCCTCTGAATCAATTCGAGTTTCGATAAGAAATGGTGGGCAAGGAATATTTCAAACTTGGGCAAGTAAAGCGGAGGCTCGCAAAGAATTACCGTCCTTCATTTCTTTGTTGAGCACTTTGGTGGATGCCGACAATGAAATTGAATCAGTTGAGATTTCACTGGCGGCAACCAACGAGATAAATATAAACCTTAAGGGCGTAACTCAATCCAAAGTTGAACAGACGCTTACAAAACTACTTAGCTAGTGTTTATGCAGCTGAACTTGAAGATTTCTCTTCGAAAAGCGAAGGCGCTTGATCAATTAACCACGTAACAAAATGGTGATTAAACAAAGCCATTTGTGAACGCTGTTGACGTATCTGTCGAATTGCATCACCAGGTTCATAACCTGCATGCATCAAAACCAGTGCAGTGACTAGACCGGATCGATTCAAGCCAGCTTGGCAGCGAATCAAAACTTGCTCCCCTGACTGCCAGCGCTCGAAAGCCCATCGAGAAACCCGTAGTAAGCGATCGGTATCAAAGTGTTCTACGGATGCATCGGCAAATCCGTAACGCATTTCTTCAACTCCCCAACCCATCGGCTGAGCATAAGAATAGAGCGTAACGACTGCATCAAACGGACAAGAATCGTCTAGGCCCGGCAGCGGCATTGGAAAGTCCACTCTTTCATCATCAGCTGTACCACCCATGAATAAGCCAGGAAGAATTTCAGCAAATGGTTCGGTTGGATACTGGTCATCGGAATGCCAGCGCGGTGCAAAAAAGTTGTTTTCATTTGAATTACTCATGGTTTTTGTGATTTCTCCTTTGTGTGCGAGTACTTGGTTTAGTGAGAATAGAGCATCAGAGTGACATTTTGAATCAGCATGAAACAGTGTGGGCGCCGCCTAAAAAAGGGGTGGCGACGCCCACTAATTCTGGTTAAGTGAAAGGGTAAGTCTCAACCAGAAACTACGAAGCCGATCCTGGCTTTCTTTCCGCGCTATCTAACTCGATGACATGATCATAATTATGATCAAATATTGCATTGGTCTCAAAGAATTCAATTCCAGCGAACTCATCAAACTCAATTTCGCGGTAAAGCTCTAGTTCATCAAAATCTTCTTTCGGAACACGAATTCCCGCTTCGCTTTGTCCGGCGTAAACCAGCACAGTTATAGCCTTAACCACATCAGCTGAAGCTTCGCACTGCGCTAAACGAATCAAGTCAGTTCCAGCTAGACCTAGTTTCTTTGCTCGTCGTAACAACGCACCAACGTCAAAGGAAAGCTTTTGATCTAAGACTTGTTGCTGTGCAGTCATCTGTTGCGCAGCAACTTTTTGAGCCTGGGTCTGCCCGTTGGCGTCGCCTAATTTATAGGTACTGATGGCTCTCGTTGGTACCATTTCGTTTCGCCAGGCGCGAATGAAATCGATACTTAAAGGCGCAACGGTAAATCTCCACTGCTCGTTCATTCCGTAAACCTGAATCAAGGTATTGACCCACAGAGTAGCGATCGATTCATGTCCCTCAACGGTGTGAGGAACGACTTTGTACCAGTTCGGATAGTGGTTACCAAAAGGCTTTATCCATCCCAAGAACCGAAGGCGCTGCTCAGCGTGAATAGGTAATCCTGGCTGAAGGAATGAATTACTTGTTATCTCAGCAATTATTTCCCCATCAACATATCGGGCTTGAACGTAAGGGCCAAAATCCCATTCTTGAGAATGTGTTTGTACTGTCCAAGCCTGCTGGGCATTACGAACTGTAAATTCAAGACAAGCCCTTAGCGGTTGCCACTTTTGATCGATTAGTTGATTCGTTGTCATTGTGCAGCCACCATAACCTGGCGTGCTGACATTTTGATCCGAATTGATTTACTAATCATTTGTAATCTCCTTGCCAAGTGGTCGTATCGAGCCGCTGTAACCATTCATAGAACTCTGGATTGTGCAAGACCCATTCGCTGCGTTTAGCGCGAATGTGTTCGATGGCATCATTGGCACTGTAACCAGCAGTGATCATTACCAGAGTCACAACCAGAGCTGATCGGTTAAGCCCAGCAAGGCAGCGAACTAGGACTCGTTTTCCGGCTTGCCAATCGCTGTACACATTGGTAACCAGGAATCTCAAGTCATCCTCGTCAAAGTCGGTTACTTCCCCATCATGAAATGCCTGTCGCAATTCTCTAACTTGCCAGTCAACTGGATTACTCCAGGCGTGCAGCGTCACGACAGTGTCGAACAAATCCTTTGTAATCTGCGGTTCAATTTCAGGCATGCCAATCATGTCTTGGTCTAAAGTGCCACCAATCCAAAGTCTTGGCAGCACTTCAGTCCAAAGGTCCTTGGGCGTGAAGTCTTCGTAGTTGTGGTCTTCAAACATTGGGCGATTATTCATTAGCCCACCATCGATCCGTTAACCAATCCAGTTGCAGAGCTGAGCCACATCTGTGGCGTGTAGTTATCTGGTTCGTAACCACCGGCGCCACCCATAAGGATCGGCAGACTTGGAAAGCTCTCGCGCACCTTACTCATCGCAGCAAACATCCCTTCGGTCTCATAGTTCAAACGAGCCAGCGGATCTTCGCGATGGCCATCGGCGCCAGCGGCAACAAAGATCAGATCTGGCGCAAAATCAGTTGCAAGTTCGTTAAACCGTTCGATTGCTGCCAGAAGTTCAGCATCGCCAGCACCGCCAGCTAGTCCTTCATTGAAAACCAGTTTCTCCGGAATTTCGTGCGCGCCAGTGCCTGGGAAGATTCCCAGTTGATGCACGGAAAACGTCATGATGTTTGGATCTTCGGCACATAAGTTCTCAGTGCCATCACCGTGGTGGGCATCAACGTCCAGGATCGCAACCTTCAAACCTTTGGCGACCGCAATTTTGGCAGCCATTGCAAAGTCTGCAAATACACAGAACCCAGATGAGTGATCATATTGGGCATGATGCTTTGCTCCTGGCAAATGAATTGCCGTGAGAGTCTCGCCGTTTAGCAAAGCATCCAGGGCAACCAACGTCCCGCCAGCAAATGTCTGTGCCAAAAGCGCAAGCTCTTCGTTTTGGGTATCCCACTCATCTGTTATCCAGTCCTCAGTTACTTCCTCTACGTAATTGAGTTCGTGAACCAAGGTCAGCTCTTCTATGGTGGCTAGTCGTGGCGCAACGATCGAAAGTTTGTCTCCAAAGTGGTTTTGTAATTGGCTAAGGCCATTGATAAACCGGCGGCCTCTAGTGACCGTGAGGTTCCAATTGTTGTAGGAATCATCATGAATGATTATCGGATTGGTTGAACGTGCTTGTGCTACAAAGTTTGCGGCGCTACCTCTTTCTCGAGACCCACCTAAACCCAGTGCTTAAGCAAGTCCTAGAAAGATAGCAAGTGATGCTGACATTTCCCTGAAAAGTATCCTCCAGGGTACTTTTTCTTGCGATCTCCAAAAATGTCATGTTGGTGTTGTACCTTTAATTTCCCCAACAGATAGGAGATTTACCCAACCGTGACTAATAGCAATTACACACACTTAGCGCTAGTCGTTGATCGTTCCGGATCAATGTCTCACATTAAAGAAGATGCCCAAGGCGGCATCAATACCCTCATCACCGAGCAGTTCGCAGAAGAAGGCCAGCTAACCGTTACGCTTTCAGAGTTCGATGAGCATCTAGACGACGTTGTTCGTCTATCCGGTAAGCCATTTACCTACCAGCTCTCCCCTCGCGGCAGCACTGCTCTACTCGATGCCGTTGGCAAAGAGATCACTCGAACTCGTCAGGAACTTGAGGCCTTGCCAAAGGCGCTGCGACCAAGCAAGGTTCTCTTTGTCGTCGTAACTGATGGTCATGAAAATGCCAGTAAAGAGTTCACGCTCAGCACTGTCAGAGAAAGCATCGAAACTGCGCGCAAGGACTTTGGCTGGACTTTCCAGTTCATTGGCGCTGAAGAAACTGCTTGGCAAGGTCGCGAAATGGGCATGAATTCTGCCTCGTTCAAACGAACCGATAAAGGTCAGCGTGGAGCTTACAAATCCATGAATGACTCAATGAAGACCTTCCGCAAGCAGCCCGGTCACGGTGTTGGATTCGTAATGCCCGATGAAATTCCGGACGACGAAGACTAATCCCCTCAATGAGTATGGATTGCAGGAAATATCCCAAAGCTGCAATCCATACTTAAGACAGACCTAAAAGATCTACAACTGATAAAGGAGCAGCAATGGATAACGAAGAGACGCTACTCGATACACCATTGGTAGAAGAGCAAAGCGAATCAGAAGAATCCGAGTCGCACCTGGTTAAGCGTGGCAAGGAATACGGATTAACACCAGAGCAAAGCGAAGTCCTATCTCTTTATCTATAGATCAAAATGATTTCCCGAAACCTAAACGCAAACGGAGCGCCAAATGAATAATGAAAAAGAAGGTCAAGTGGAAGCTTCGCCGACAACACCTAACCCGCAAAAAGTCCATCTCGTAAAGCCACCGAAAAAGCTAAACGAGATGACAGAGCAAGAGCGCAGGGCCTACGCAATGGCTTTGGGCGAAGCGCTTAAACGGAAGTTCCCAAAGCCAGAAGATAAGGTCTAAACATGTCAGAGAAATCTACAGTTGAAATCCCTGAGAACCAGCAAGAGCTTGATCTAGACGAATCTGAACCTGATTTAGATGATCCAGCCTTTGCAGCTATGGTCAAGCGGTACGGCTTTACGCCTCAACAGGAGAAAGAAATGTCTCTCTACCTGTAGGAGCTGTATGTGTAGCGCCACCAAAGTAAACAATAAGTAGTAAAGAAAGGTGTTTGAAATGAGCGAAGAACAAGACCTAGAACAGTTGGAACCAGAAGTAGCGCATAGTTCAACTGAATCCGATGAATCTGCGCCAGGCAAGCAAGAACCGTATGTCGATCAAGAGATGGCTGACGAATACGGCTTTACCCCAGAGCAAGCCAAAGCAATGAGTTTGTACCTTTAGCAGGTTATAGAGTTGCAGAAATGCACCAATTAATGAGACCAGGAAACCGTGATGACTAACGATAAGAATTTCGAATCGGATCTTGAAAAGGGCAGAAAAGCGCTTCAGCGCGGTAAAACGAAAAAGGCTAGAAAGGCCGTATATCAAGCCACTCTTGCAGACGTTCCGGAGGCCTTCTTTATCGCAGGCATGAGCTACCTTGCTGAGGAAGATTACATGCTTGCCGAAGGACTAATTCGCATGGCTGAGAGCAAAGGTTTTGCAGGGGCTACCAACGCTATCGAAATGGTTAAAGTGCTCTCCATGGCTCAATATGCAGACAACCACCAGGCGCTAAAGGTTCAGGCTGAGGCTGAGTCACTACTTTCTGACCAAAGAGTCATGGAGGGCAGTACTCCACTTAGACCTGACTGGTGGGTTAATTGGTATCCCAAATCAGATACTAAAGCTGAATCCCTTCTCGCAGTGGAAACCTATCTAAACGAGCTGCACTGGCAGATAGATCATGCATCAATTGCGATCGCCAAAAACCATAACTTGTCTCACTGGAATGATTTGTGTTTGAAGTACGGTGGCGAACTAAAAGTCGCGCACCTCATGAGGTCTGATCAAAGCTTGGCGCAACGAGCACTTGGATCACGTGGGGTGAATCGTTATCTGGAGATGGTAATTCCTCATCAAGAGCTTGCAGAGGCGTACAGGAGAGAACTACCAGATACCGCTCCCCTTAAATTCATTGCGACAACATTGCCCGATTTTGTTGACTTATTTTTTGACATCAATCCCGCTGCAGCCCCAAGGATCATGACTCTAATCCCCTACCTCATGATGCCAAACGCTTTGTCTTTGTCAGACTTATTGCTACAGGACGCGGAAGGTTACTACTCGAAAACGCCGCCATCTAATGTTGATTCCCAAGGGCCAACGGGTGCCCAGCCAGTCGCGCCGGCGGTGCAAGCTCGCATAAAAATCATGAATTCCAAACTCCTTGACCTTGAAGGTTTCGAGAGAGTAGGTGGGTACTTTGACTTTTGTCCACAGATGTTTCCTACAGAGCCCCATGAGCATTTCAAAGGTGGCTGGCCTCTACGAGGCTGGAAAATCAATGATCAGGGCTTCCGGGAATCAGGATGTAGTCCATATTTTGTTAATGGCCAATGGAAGTGCCTAAAGATTAAGGAACCGTCAAGACCTAAGAAGGTATCAACTGTTGCAAGTGATCAAGCAAGTTCTTTGGCCAAATCAAGTTCGATTCCAGTAAAACGAGTTGCAAAGAAAGCGCAACCTAGTAGACGCGTTGATTCTGAACCAAATGGTGACTCGCGGGCAAAAGCTCTACTAATTGAACTTTCAAATCAAGGAAAGTTGCCATTTAAATTGCCGGCCGAACCTTGGTTGGATGTTGAATACAATATTGGGCCTGTACTTGCTCTCATCTCTTGCACTTCAACAGGAATCTCTTTTCGATTTGATTTAGGACGTTATGACGATACACAATTTGCTAGTGCCATCTGCGAAGTAATGTCTGGCAGAATTCCTGCTCCTGGACCGACACTTTCCTACAGTCTTCAGCCACAACCCCAAATAACACTTAAAGTTGAGGTGGCTATTCCCGAGGGTCAAGGTGAACGAATTGTTGAATTTGCTCTGGCACAAACAGCTGACCTAGCAATTGACTTGTTTAGAGTAGGCATCGCCTCCGAGTATTTACTGGACCCGACTCAAGATCAAATAATCAAGTTTGGATTAATGCCAAATAGCCCGAAGTACTCTGGCACTTCAGCAAGCAGGCACTGGGCTGATGAGATTGCTGGAACAAAAATCCTCTTTAATTTATGAGTTTTTTCAAAATGTCACCCAAATGCAACAGAATGGGAGCATGAAACTTACCCCTGGCGAACTGTACTTTATTGGCGAACGTGACCACCTGACTGGTGAGCAGACTCCCTTTTTCAAAATAGGGATTGTGCGTGCTGACGAAAAACGCACCAGTGCAGACCGTCTGCAGGAACACCAAACCGGCAATCCTCGCCCGCTATTCATTCATGAAGTGGTTGCAACTGAAGTTGTCGAGCGCGTTGAAACGTTGATGCATCGGCTTTTTGCAAAACAACGTGGTTCTGGCGAATGGTTTAAGTTTGACTCTGACCAACTTCAGGAGGCTATCACTACAGCCAAGAATCTTTCTATTGATGCAGCAGATAATGCTGAGATTTTTAAAAAGGCTAAAGAGTTAGCAAAGGAGCTTTCAACCGATGTGGTTTTGCCTGCGACGGAAAACTTGATAGAACTTCGCAGGCAACACCTTGTGGCTGAGATGACAGTCAAGGAGTTTACAGCTGTCGATAAAGAACTACGTGATGTCATTCGAGATGCGATTGCACAAGGTGAATCTGTTGGTGGCATTGCGCAATTGAGAAAAACTTCAATGAAAGAAGAATTTAACGAGTCGAGATTCAAAAGCGAAAATGAAGCTCTTTACCAAAAGTATTCCGATGTCGTATCTAAACTAGTTCCACGTCTTGATTATAAAAAGCCAAAAGACTTAACGGAATTTGAATCACTTTTGCAAGATAAGGTTTACCCAGTTGTTGCTGAGGTCAAAAACGCTATCGCGCAGGCAATTGCACAACAAATTCCAAAGTCAGATCTGAATGGATGGCATTTAATAATTCTGGAGAGCATCGCGATGGCTGAGTGGACCAAAGAAATAACTGATGCCCAGATTCGAGTTGCTGTCGGGACCAACGCTGGCATAGAAGGAATCTGTAGCTGGAGCCGAAAGATGGTTGCCAAGCCTAAATTCAACCCCGATAGGTTTCGTGATGAAAACTTTGAACTTTACAAGTCCTATCTTGAGCTCAAAAAAACTGGTGGCGGGCTAGAGATGGCGCCTGGCCAGGCGCAAGGTGATGCCGTAAATACTGACGTAGAACCGGATGGAGAATAATCCATGATTAAAGGTTCGCAGGACATTAAATTTCTTGGTGATCGGATAAACACCAATCACATCAATTGGCTAAACAAGAATCTGTCCGATCTGTATGAGCACAGCCCAATCTGGGCTGACGAGCCAAATTGGACCAAGTTTCACGCAGCTAGTTGGAATGCTTTGCGAAATGATAGCTGGACAAACATGGGATTTTCGCCATCTCATATTTCCCAAAACAAGGGAATTTTCGGGAACTCCTTAATCTCAGAAAGTGAGTTTGTAAAAACTCTCAGTGCCTACTCAGCCTTAATCGATGTACTTACATTGGGCGGACATTGGCGAAACCCTATGCAAACTTTTGACTACATGCACGTATTGCATTTGGACGAGCTCGGGTTTACGCGAAACTTTATGAAGTTTTGGCGACCAATGTTAAATCAACTCGGTGCTTGGATGTACCGTTCAAGCATCCTGAACTACAGCCATCCATTTGATGATTTCAGCATCATGCGAATTGGGGACTTGATGGATTCACGCACAGGCGATGATTTCAACGGCCTTGATTACCAGCTCCAGGATGCAAAGTGGAGCATAGATGGCGATGAATTTGGTAAAGGCGACGAGCTTCACTTAAGCCAACACAGCCTTAAGCCGCTTCAAATCGATCATGACGAACTAAAGCTTCCCGGCAACTATTACACGCTTGAGTCCCCCAGCTACTCTGGTTGGGCCTACAGACTTTTATGCAATCTCTACCTCCCTGCACCCACATTGGTCAGGGTAGATGTTGGTGTCCACCATTCAATGGAAGCAAAGACCACACTGGGTCACTTTCTTGTATCGGATGGAAGAACTCCAAGGAAAGGTGGTGGCGATTTTCCAGTAGAGATTCGTTATGTAAATGACCTCGAGGCGCTCAGGATGCTAAGCGACGGAGTTTTAACTAACCCAATGCGGTAGCCCATAAGAATCAAGGGGAAATTGCCTATAGACAACAGTTCAAGGTTGATCCTATAATCGAACAAATGTTCTAATTTGGAGATTTTCGACCTATCCCCAGTGAAACCTCTGAATCAAGAACTGTCAGTACCCACCCCTAAATTGGTACTTCCCCAGTATGAACGGAGCCCCCTTGAGCGATTTCGAAGAGATGACCATAGATGAACTTTGGACCGAGATGGAGTCCTCAGATGGCTTCCATAAAGGTCAAGTTTTATTCGCATTGTTTAACAGAAAATACGAAGCTAACGACTTTGGTCTAGCTCATGTTTATGCAATTCAAGCAAGTGAAGTATTCAAGCAATCTGGCCATTCTCGCGAATACGCATTGGCACTGGTTTATTCCGGAAATGCTAAGCATGCTCAAGAAAACTACGTAGATGCTATCGCCTATTACAACCAGGCTGATGAACCAACAATCGCCTACGGAGAAAGCGAAGACGTTGCTATCTTGCAAGGCAACAAAGCAAACTCATATCTTGCGGCTGAGCTCTATCACGAGGCTCACGATGGCTACTTGGCTGCTGAATCTCTATTTGCGGCGGCTAACGTTCATGTTCGTGCCTACGCCATGGCTTTAGATCTAGGCAACCTTCAAATGCGTTTTGGTCAATATGATTTGGCTCTAGACACATACGGCCGCGCTCGTGGTTACATAGTTGGTCACGGCGACTTAACTCAAGTAGCTAGCGCTGAGGGTCGAATGGCTGACGCACTTCTCAAGCTTGGCCGCACAGATGAAGCCATCACTCATGCCCGCGAGGATCTAAACATGTCGAAGACTTGTCCGTGTCCAAGGTGTGTGCCCGATGCCCACCTTCGCCTAGGAAAATGCCTTATCCAGGCTGGTCAACTCGAATGTGGACTTGATTACATCGAAATGGCCAGAGAAGCATTCCACAAGATCAACGAACCCGGAATGCAAGGACATTGTCTTTTCGCCAAAGCTGTGGCACTCAAGGACTCTGATCCAAACCAGGCTCGAGACCTGCTTGAACAAGCACGAAGCATCTATGCAGGGCTTGATTGGTCATGGCCTCTGGACAAGGTGTTGGTTTCCATTGCAGATTTAGATTTGGCAGAGGGAAATTCAACTGATGCTGTTGCTGCTTACCAGCAAGTCTTGATTCGTGCCAAAGAACTGAGCCGACATGGACTTGAACAAGAAGTTGAGAAACGACTTGCAGGCATACCGGTAGCGGAGTTAAATGGTGCATTCTAATCTCATCTAAACGGTTAAGGCAAAACCCATGAACTTAATCAGCGAATACAGCCTCGGTTATTTATTCGCAAAATGTGACTCTTCCCGTAGCTCGAACTCAACGCGATATAGCCTTACCTTCGCTGCTTCTACTTAATTACTCCGACACTTCGAGCTTCTTTATCAAGTAGCTCAAGTGCCTTGGATGCCTTCAGCAATATTGGAGCAAGATCTCTACGAACTTGATTGCGAATTTCGCTCCATTGATGACAAAGTGATCGTATCGCCTCTTGCCGCAACTTTAGAGATTCATTTATGAAATGGTTCGCAGTATTTGAAACACCACGACTCGCTCGAATCTTGCAATCGATAAGGTGAATTGACGTTTCTACCGCAAACTTCTCAATCGAAGTACTAGCGCAAAGTAGGTCCAAGACACCACTTGCAAGTGCTTCGGAGTCGCTGTAGGAACCTAGAACCTTTTGTGCTTCCTTATTCCATCGAGCATGTGCTCTTCTTAAGCGCCACACCCCAACAAGACTGACCAGGCGAGATGCGCCATGTCCGCGCGAGTCTAATATCGCAGATGCAAGGTTTTTCTCGAGCACACTATTTGCCTTACTCAAAACATGGGCACAATCAGCAACCTCAAGTTTGAGAACGACCTCCGCTTCAGTGACTTGTCGACGAACCTCCATTTCAGCCCTTTCCTTAATTGCAATCAGTTTGGGCAACAGTTGAATTTGAGCGTCATCATATTTTGTGACCCAAGTTGACTTTGCAGACTCTTCGGCGATCTGCATGGCATTACTTAGTTCTCCAAGTGTTAACTCATAATCAACGATCGCCTTTTGCAACTTGCGTTGTCGCAGCTCGGTCGCACCGAATTTTCCTGCAAGCGCTCCAACGATTGTGCCGAAGAGTCCACCCATTAGTGTGCCTGGACCAGGTAACACCACTGAACCCAGAATTGCTCCACCCTTAGCTCCAAGCACTCCTCCAACACTTACTCCTGCAGTGTCAACTGCAACATTTTTCAAGGCGCGGACGACTGAAGTATTTCCTTCGGTAAGAAGTTCGAATTCTCGCATACTGCTCATGGCAACAGTTACAATTGGAATGTGGGCACCCAGAGCGTCGGCAGCACCAGAGAAATTGAGCTGCCTCAACTCATCTATCGAATCATGAATTGAAACATAAGGATCAATCGTCTGCATGGCTTGTTTCCAAGATTCTAAGCCATCTCCATGCGACAACAAAGGATCAACAAATACTTTCTTCCCGTCTGCGGCGTAACTGAAATCTGTCGAAGTTGAAATGTAATGTGCATCCGGTGGGAGGTTTAAGGCATTGTGAGGCACAATTATGGGAACGTCGGGGTTACCCACAAAGTGTTTATAGATCCCAGACTGGTGAATGTCACCATAATCCTTCACCTGCACAGACGATGTGTCGCCCACTAACAAGTCGATTCCTTTAGCGTTAGATGCCAAAGGAATCGAGACTTCGTGACCAAAGCCCTTAAGATGTTCTGCTACTTCAAACTCACTGACGTGGCCTCCGATATTACGTTGAAAGGCTTCGGCCGCATATTTATAGGTGTGCGCTTCGACAACTGAGCTGAAGTCAAAGATATTTTCTATCGAGTCGCCAGTGAATTGTTCGAAGGCATCATAAACAGCAGGATTAATCGACAGCCAGTTTGCAACCATTGACCATGAGGCATCGGCGCTGTCTGCAACGATGCCTCTCCTGCTTTTCTTTAACCTAGATCTCTGCGGATACATGTATTCAATAAACGCATGTTTATCGTGGTCGGACCCCGACAAATTCTCAGCTACGGTGGTCACGCATTTTGAATAGAGATTCTGACCACTAGATTTTTTGACATTTGGTATGTCGTAACGTTGACTGCTTTTTGCAAAGACTGTTGCAACCCCAATGAGAACTCCGATTCCTGCAGTCAGCAGGGAAAGTGCAAGCAGTGTCACTATTTCCTCCCAGATCTTTAAACAGGTTGTTTTGAATCGCCTCTCTTCTAATCATCATCACCGAACATGTAGATCTTTCTAGCTTCGGTATGTTCCGGAGTTGACACGTATGCCTGACCTACTTGAAGGTTCTCTATGTTTTCACTCAAATCAACATTCTTTGGACCACGCATAATCCCGCCCACTTTCCGAGAGGATGGAAAATTGCACCTAAAGGCGATCTTTGTACCTGCGTTTGATATGACAGCCTGATTAAAATCTTCCAATCCTTGACTTGCAACGATTACTGAAACTCCGTACTTTCGGCCTTCCTTCATTATTTTTGGCAAGGTTACGTCTTTGGCTAACCTGTGAGCCTCGTCAAGAACAATTGCAAGCTTCATAGTTTGGTTTTGCTCCCAAGTGAACATTTCCTTATACATCTTGCGCAAGATAAAGGAGCCGGCAGCCATCTGAACTGCTTCAATGCCCAGCCCAGACAGATCGACCACAAGTCCTTTGCCTCCATGAATATCAAACGACTCAGTTGAAGTTTCATCAAAAAGCCCAAAGTCTGTAAGTGGAGTGAGCCTTGCACGAGCATTCTTGCTCTTTGCTGCAGTTTCTTCAATTTCTAGGGCTGCAACGAACTCATCAATGGATGGCAACCGCTCACCAGTCGCATCTTTAGTAAAACCACATGCTTCGTAGGACTTAAGAAGGGCTCGGTAAACGGTGTTGCCCTGAATCTCTCCTAGGCTTCCAACAATCGCCAAGATTTCACGAATTTCGTAAGCAGCATGGGTGTAGTTTTTGCCTTCGAGTAGCTCAAACGGACTAAAAGGTAAACCTTTAGTTGCGTCAAAAACTTTCATCTCATCGGGTGGATTTGCAGCCATGTCGCCGTGGAAGTCAAAGACTAGAGCTGGAAGATTTTGTGCCGCCATGTCGCGCATGATTCTTCGCGTGGTCACGGACTTGCCCTGACCTGGAATGCCAAGAATAAATGCATGTGGACTTCCTTCAGTACTTATCTTCCAAGTGGCTAGCTTGCTCCCAGAATCATGTCCCAATTGGATCAGCACTGACTTTGGCGAAACATCGACATTTAGTGCATTTGCATCTAATGGATTGAGCGGCTTTGAATTCTTCGGTTCATGTGACGATTCGCTAGCATCCCCTGGTTCGTCTCCCCACGAATCTTTGTCAATGTCCTCAGATTTCAATTCGCTGGGGAGAATCTCGACCTCGTCAATTGGGGCGACAGTAACCTCAATATCGGGCTGTAAATCAACTTGGCCAGAGACTGGCACTGCCACTGGCGTGGACGTCGCTTCATCCTGCTTATCCACATGTTCTGAAGCTGTCATGCTCGAGGTGAAGCTTTTTTCGATAGCACTTCGCTCATGAGCTTGTGCATCAATCAATGTCGTCATTCCGATTTGGCCCAATTCTCGTTGGGTTAAGACTGCAATCGAGACATCGCCACTAAAATCTGGAAAGCCTTGTTCTCCCAACAAGGAAATTACGTAGCCACGTTTAGAAACTTCGGGACTTTGATGAGATTCCTCGAGTCGATCAATGAGTTTATGTTGTTCAGCAAGCTTTTCAATACTAATTTGACCCAATGAGTGCGCACGATCCGCATAAAAATGCAACATGGATGTGAATTTAGACCACTGAAGTTCGCTATCCAACCTAGTTTCATCTGCCCCGAAGTACCTTTGGAAGATTACCTTTTCTGTTTGTCGAAGTTGCTCTCCGATGTGATCGCTCAAGATCCTTGGCAGAGCATTACCCTTCCGATTCTTAACTTCTACAAGCTCGATTTTGAAGGAACGCCCCGTTAGTCGCACAAGCATGATGTCGCATCGCAATGGTCTAGTCCTGGCATCCTGCAGCCCTTGTCCAAATATTTCAGGGTGGGAGTCCAATGGCACAACGATGGTGTCAACCAAGTCCCCGCGTTCCTCAAGGTGCATCATTAGTACAGCAAGTCCTACCGCCTCGATAGCTTGCGTGGTATTGCTAGTGAGTCGGAGGGCCAGTCTTCCCGAAAGGCGCGCCAACGCATCTAGGACGTCTTCAGGTTCATGATTTTGCCCGTAGAGATCCATGTCTTCCAGTGCGCGCTTAAGTAAGCGATCAACCTCACGACGCTTGCTTGTTGTGACAGTAATTCTATCTCCAATTCCATCAACAAAATCTGGAGCGTAGTCCAATAGGAACGGACGACCTTCAGGCGTTATGAAATTTAAGTCGTAGAGCGAAGCACCAAGATACCTGTCAACTGATATCACCCAATCAGAGCGAGAATGAACAGTCCCGAGCAGTGCTAGTGCATTTGGGTCAATGTGGCTGGCGACACCGAAGTTATCTCCAGTACCAACGTGCCCTCCAATGGCAGATTGCTGGGCCTTGTGTGTGCTTGTTATTTCATCAGAAGATTGTGCCCCACGCACTAGGAGGGCAGGATACGAAGAAATTGTTGCGTCACCATTCACGACGCGTACCGAGACGGCCAATGGAGAGATCAAACCCCTCAATGTGCTTGCGCGCTCAATCCTTTCCGGTATCGAAGAAAGCTCATTGCTAATCAATCCATGAATCAAAGCGATGTGAACGGGCTCATCATCTATCAATAGGTCATTTAGGCTGCGGCTCGATAACCCAAGCTGTGGGACAAATGGAATTGCAGCATCATCTGTTCGAGCAGACTTTATCTCCAGCTGTAGACGCTGCAGGTCCGAAACTGGCTGTGCGAATGATGCGCTTTCTGAGTATGCGATTACCTTTACATGTCCATGCCACTTGAGGTCATCGCCCACTGAAGTCATAGACCTTTGGCGCAAGACTGAGCTAAGCATCCTTCCCTCACCAGGATTCACAACAATCAAACTTAACGACTCTTGGGCATCATGAGAGTCTGAATAGGCCTTAATTCGATCAAATATTTGCCTGGATGTGGTGGCTCCAGTTACGGCCCCACGCTCAAGTCCTAGAATCTCAAGAATTACACGAAACTTCATCTCGAGGTCTGTGAGTCCGATCGGGAAATAGATGGCAGTGCCCATCGATAACTCGTCAAAATAGAGAGAGGTATCTTCGTTAGAGTCGAGAATTGAAAAGGGCAAGTTTGCAGGCGATACTCTCGACATGAGATCTAAATCAACTGCATTTTTTCTTTGATTCTTTGGCAACTTGAGAAGTTCAGTTGTCCAACCCCCCAACAGTTCGCTATGAGATTTAAACCAAGCAATTCGCAAAGGGTGCGTTGGCAAAAGTAGGGTAGCTGTAAATCTTTTACCTGAGTGTGATGCGTTTATTGTTACTGAGTCAAGCTGCAGTAATTGTTTTCTTTGCTCTATATTGTCGCAGCTATCAATTGCACGCCTATATGCGGCTACGTATTCACTTGCGGCCTCCGAAAGACTTTCAGTCCATTCAGCAATCTCGATGAAATTACGTGGACTTTGCTCACGAAGGATTCTCAAAAACTCTTTACGGCGCTTGGAAAGCGAATCAGGAAGTTCAAAGCTAACTTCCTCAATGGCGTGTAAATCTATTTCACTGATTAATCCAGGATTTGCAATGTATGACTTGCCGCGACCAGGGTCTGAGTCCTGCATTTTTCTCTGCAGAATTGCCGATATGCGTGTCAAAAGGATTTGAGTTTGACGTCTCGCGCTCAATTTTATTGAAAAGATCTGAGTTTTATGATCCCAATGACCTAAGTCGAGCGCTACCTCGTCTAAACCATCCTCGACAGCTCTCAATACTGCCTCGGGTAACGTTAAAGCATTTGCTTTACGAATATCCTGCTCAGAAATTTCCTCCGAAAGAATTACGTCAAATTCGTCCGACTCTTCATCTATCAGTTCTCCACTGCTTAATGATAAAACTTGTCCGTCACTGTCAGTTGCGGATAGTCGGACAACAAACTTTGTACCTTGCAATAAATCATCATCATTAACGTTGATGGTTAAACTCGCAGAACGACTACTCCCCTTAACGCTATGCCGTGCAATCGGGGCGCTATCGTCATGTCTTAAATCAGATGGGTAAACAACTTCCAAATTCCACTTATCGACTGCATCCGTTACTGCTGGCACAGTTTTCCATTTGAGAACTAATTTACCACCAGATTCTGGATCAACCTTGCAAATAAGTTCATCATTCTCTGTTAGGTGCAATTTGCATGTTCGATCAAGTGTGCCATTTGGCTTTCGAAATGGAATAACGACTACAGAATCGATTTCGCTCGCAACCTGAAGCCTAAGGGGCCACCTCTCGAATGTTAGCTCATGCGAGAACCGTTCAAGGATTACTTTGCACCAATCGTTTGATCGTTCGAGTCGACGTTGACTAGAAAGAAAGCTCACAATCTCAGCGGACGTTGCATCGACTCTAATTCCGGCATGTGCAATTCGCTCAGCAATTGTCTGTCCAGGTCGAGCTGCATACGAAATGGCCTTAATCGCAGAAATATTGTTATCCAGTCTTGACACTGGATCGTTGCCTAGATCAGGGACTAACCCAATGTGCCAAAGATGTGTTCCAAGCGATTCGTTACCATCAGCATTAACTTCTGCGAGGAAGGTGGCCCAAGACTGTGTTCGTTTAAGCTCTGGAAATGAGTTCGTAATGGTACGCAGAACTTGACCTAAGCCTCTATTTGTTAATTGACCTTCAAGGTCAACAGCGATTTGGTAGATCAAAGTTGTGATGTGAATCTGTTCAAACGAATTGCCTGTAGAAGATCCTGTGGCACTTAGCTCTGGATGGGAGATGTTGTTACCTGGCGGGACCAAAAGCAATAACTTCTTGTTGTAATCTACATTTCCTTCGGTTGGAATGGCATTTCTGAACTCAACTGCTTTGTCCGAGTTGATAGTTAGCTCGCTATTTGGTTCCGCCTCATTCATCTCAAATACATAAACGTCATCACATTTTGAGCGTACGGCTTCGATAAATTTTTCAAGGAACTCACTTGGTATGTCATCGATACGCAGTGTATGACCAGCGGCAGCAGTACTAGCCCTATCAACGATGGTTTCCTTAAGCAGATCCTGAAGGCTAAGTGGAATTGTTAGGGTCATGATTTGCTCCTAGGTCTCTCTACATATTGAGCGTTTAAGTCATCGGTGAGTCCTCGATAACAACCAAGCTGCCGCAATTTATTCATAAATGCGATCAAATTTTCAGAAGTAGCTAATCTATGTTCAGCTGAATCCATGTCTTGTGGCGGCTGTGATATTAGAATTCCAAATCGCTCGTGAAGTCTTGATAGCACTTCCCCTAGAGGTAAGGCAGATGCCATTGGTTGGTCTAGGTCATCATCAACAAAAACCATCGTAAGAAGTACTGTCAAAAGTTCATCACTAGGTGCATACGCCCAATTCGGTCTGTGACCGTTGCCTTGTAGCAGTGCATATGACTGACGACCGGCTTTTCCTCCAGATCGCAAGCCCCCTGTAGACCAGAACCACTTAACTTGCTGCATCATTGCTTGCTCATTTTGAGCAGTTACCTGAACATCAACTAATTTTGCTAGCCACGAGATCTCTTGCGCCTCAAGTGCTTGAAAATATTCTGCATAATCTACATTTTCGGGAACTTCTAAAACTTGCTTCTTTATTTCTGTGTATTTAGCCCTGCATGCAATCTCAATTTCGGGGCTGCCCTGAATGGTGCCAAGTGATTCCAACGCCTCCTGAGGCTGCATTGCCATGATCTTTTCGTATTGGTCAACCAGTAGTGATGCTTCTGAGAGAGTCCTTAAAGTCACTCGATCAATAAAGAATCTTCTCACTGCCTCCAGATCGCGAGCCACACATTTTTTGGCAAGTCCGCGAGAAAGTCCACTTGGGTCCTGTGTTAAGTCACAATAGATCTCAAATCGTTCAAAGTGCCTCGGGCGGCCTTCGTCGGCCTTAGCTCCATTAAGCAAAGTTGCCTCGCACGCCTTTGCCAAAATCAGGGGCAATTGAAACATTCTGAAGGAAATCAACGCAGTAGCGGATGCTACAAGTTCAGGGGCTGCCCATTTTTCTCCGGTTGCTCCAAATTTCTCGAATAAAGAAATCAAGTCAATACCTATTGGCTCAATAGCAGCAGGAACTGCCTCGATTCGCTTGTCGAGATCACTTGGAGTATCAGAGCCTCTTTCGAATACTTCAAGAAATCTGAGTTGTAGCAGCTCGTTAACATCAATCTGGGGAGAATTGGCGTCATCGTAATGCGGATCAATATGTGGCATTGGACCTAGTTCTATACCAAAACCAAGATTTTGCAGGATCAATTTCTTTAGAGCATTTTGTGCCTCACCCAAATCGCTCGTGTTTCTACGGTTCGCCATTGCAATAACAAGCACACTATAAATCGTTGAGTCAGCTTTTCTAAAGTACCAGCCGTATTTTGGCAATCCCGATCTGAAGGTCGCGACTGTCAAAGGTCGCAAGTAATCCATTTGGGTTCCCTGGCGTTGAAGGCCAACTGTACCCATTCGAACGATGGAGTTTCTTATCCAGCCATCAAGTACTTGCCGCCCCAATTCAGTTCTGAACTCACTCATTGGCTTAAGTTCTAACAATTTATCGAGGTATTCCTCATACTTGTCGGGCTGAGTCTTGTGTCTTGAGATTCTTCCCCCACGAACTACTCGCTCCATTAATCGAATTAGAACGCTTTCGATTCGAATGTCGTTTAATTCAACCGGAAGAATCAGGCCAAATCCATATCCAGTCAGACCTGATTGACTCTTTGGGATCTTAAATGCCATCTGCTTCCTCCAAAGTTAGATTGCTGCCAACTTGAGCCACTCGCCAAGCTCTTGAATTAGAGTCCACAATTACCGCATGGTCAGTACGTTCACGACCCACAATGGTGGCAAATCCAATGAGCTCTTGATAGTAAGAATCAATAGCACTGTCGTTCATAATTTCACCCTCACTTGCGCGCATCAGGATCTCGCCAAGATCTAATGTGACTCTCAATCGTGCCTGCGTCGGTTTATGCACTAGCAATGCATGATCAGGAATGCTCTCAATAAATTCACTCTTGTAACCAGCAACTTGCAGTTCGAAATCATGTTCGTTGGCCACTTTGAGTACTGACCAGCTAGATTCTGCATACTTGTCAGCAACGGCTAGCCCAGTACTACTAAATCCATGCGCTCCGACGATGCGAGAGAGTCCCAGAAGCAATTGTGGAAGAACTGGAACATGAGAATCACCCAACACACTTAGATACCTATCGAGATAAACGTATGGTGAAAGACGCACTCTTTCGCCCTCGTCTTCTGCAAACATTTTTCTCTTAAAGCTTTCGACTCCGAGAGCAACAGATTCATGATTGGGATCATCCAGAGTGATTTCTCGAAAGCGCCGCTCGGTAGCCGGGCTAATGACCTTGGCTGGATCAACTGTTGACCATTCGGAGAGAAGTTGGTCGTTTGTTTGGGGATCGAATACCAAATTGTGCAGCATTGTTCCTTGTTCAAAAAGCAAGTTTCTGCCTGACTCAGATGCGCTCTTCACGTCCTTACACCCGATATCACCAGTTATCATCCATGAAATTGCTGACTTGATATCGCGAATTGTAAATCTTCTTCGTCCACGAAGATGGCTCGTAAGAAGCAAGTCTGCGATAGCCATTCGACTTTGTCCTAGTAAAGAATTCCTATTTGAGAAAATTGAGCAACGGGTGTTCAGCGCACAGTCGTGACACACTGACCAATTTTCATCATTCGTAATAGAATCCAAAATTTCAAGAGCTGGACCTTCACGATCAAGGCCAATTAATGCCCGTGACTTCAAGTCAATTACAACATTTCTAGGGTTTAATGGAGCCTTTGCTTGAATCGCACGCTGAACATCTATAGCCAAATCTTCGTAGACATGTTCAAATCTAGTAAAGAAATCTAGTAGTCGACCATCGTTTGCGGCTATCACAGCAGTCAGATTCTCATCACCAATTCCCTCAAGAGCCCACTTCAGATTTTCATCACTAGACAAATCACCATTTGATTCGCTGGCATCAAGAATTGCAACTATTTTGTGTCCAGCTATTTTGGCTACCCATCTGGTGGGTGTGCTTTCCAAAAATTGTGCATTTTCATTCGCCAAGGCCTCTTGCAAAGTCTTTATCAATGCCGTCTTACCGTCACCTGGATTACCCGTCAGTGCAACGAATGCGAATTCCCTATTAATTATCCTAGGAATCAGTTCATCATCCAGTTTTGTTCTGACATATGTGTCTTTTGCAAATTGAGTATCCAGTCCTCTATTGCCACTATTACCCAGCTTGCTGGCACGGTACATCTTCCGAAGTTCATCAACATTTGGATTGACTAATGGCGTAACGCCGACCTGCAACTCGGGGATAGCCCTTGCTGAAATTAGTAACTTTTTGAATTCCGATGCGGTACTAGGGCGACTATTCGGATCTGGATCAATTCCCCTAAAGAGGGCATTCAAAATCGCCGTGCCATCGGGACCCCACATTTCTGATTCTTCGAATGTTAAAGGGATTGGTTGTTGACTTTTTCCTTCGTTGGGGAAATCCCCATGTGGTCTGCGTCCTAAAGCCACATCCAACAAGGAGCAGGCGGCTCCGTAAATGTCGCTTAAGTTGGACACTCGCCTCTTCGCCTGTACTTCTGGTGCTGTAAATACTTTGTTGTATCCAATAGCTGGTTGACCATCAGGTGTTGTTAAGCCGAAGTCAATTAAAGACGGCATCCCTTCGAAAATCACTATGTTATTTGGCGTTAAGTCTGCATGGACAATTCGCTTGGACTCTAAATACTCTAAAATGTCAAACAGCGCAATTGAGATCCTTCTAAGATCATCAGGCTCCGTAATGTTAAATTGAGTCCTATCACCTAAAGTGCACCCATCTTTATACTCCTGTACCAGATATCCTGGCTCAGGCTTTGGCTGGATATCAAAACTTCGCGCCAACCTCGGATCGTACAAATCGTGAACTGCAAGATGCTCACGCTGTGCAAAAGAATAGAGCTCGGCACTATGTAAAAACTTCAATACAACGTTGTATCCACGATTTTCATCAAATGCCTTCCAGGAAGTTGCCTCGCCTCCCGACCCAAGTTTTTCAATTAATTCAAACCTCCCACTCTCGCCAATCTTTGCCCCTGGAATGAATTGGAAATCATCTTGAAAGTCTGGCTGATCTCTTTGGCCAATACTCGGGTCAATAACAGATTTGCGAGCCTCGAGGGTTTCATCTATCTGACGGCATAGATCTTCCGAAGTTGGTCTTTTCGCTGGATCTTCATCAAGCGCAAGTGCTACAAGATTTCCCACTTCACCAAGATTTTCGCAAGCTTTTTCCAAGTCCTCGATACTTGCATTAAACGCCCCGTTAGCCCACCCGGCAAAAACGAGAGCCAAAGAGTAAACATCAGATTTATGGTTTGCGTGTGCGAGAGATTCTAAACACTCGGGGGCTCTAAAGCTCTCCCCCTGCGGATCGCTGTAGACCCAGTGCAAAACTGTTTTCGCCTCATCAATATGGCAAAGGTTGAAATCTCCAAAATACACTCGCATGGCTTGTCCCAACCAGATTCGATCAGGCGAAATGCCTCGATGGACTAATCCTGATTCATGAATACGAGCTAGCCCTTCAAATGCGTCTCGCGCAACATTTTCGAACACTGTCTGCTCCAAAGCCCCAGCAACTCGCGCTGGGTCATTTTGAACAACAGATTTTCTTAATGTGCGATTACCAGAGGGAAGTTCCGTCGCAACACAGAACCAGTTTCGGGGTTCAAAGTGAAATGCGTCAGCTAGTCTCCACGTTCGATCCAAATTGCCTACAAGCGTAAGTGCCTTGATCTCTCGATTAAAGAACGTGTGAGGATCATCTTCACCGAAGAGAAACTGGGGATAACATTTTAAGATTACTTCTTGCCCTGTGAACTTATGCGATCCTCTAAAAACTTTTACTTGATTTGGCAAGTCATCGAGTACTTGAAGCACTTCATAATCACGTATCCACTTCAATCCGTCATCACTATTTGGGAGTTCAGTTAGAGCAAATGAAATCTTGTCTCGGAAGGCAGAAAGTCCAGTTGTCTTCTCCGAATCCATTTTTAGAATTTCATTAACAGTGTCCTCAAGTCGAAACACGTTTCCTAATGTTGGATTTCCCTGGCCCCCAATTAAGTTCACTGATGAATTTGACATCACGACCAATTGCTTAACTGGACGATTCTTGCCTAATGCAGCCGCGAAACCTGAAAGTCGATCATCTAGGTGGCTCCGCAAAATTCTGGCCTTGTAGGCAGTTGCTTTGAGCGGGTTTTTGCACGCTCTGCCTACGGTTCTCAAGTCCCAGATCTCATCATTTACAACAATTACGCCCTGCCAAGCCTTTTCTTCAACTACAAAAATTCGATTCTCACCGATTATTATGAAGTCGACATCGGATGCATCTTGATCTGGCAATTTCTTACCCGCTATGACTGTCCAATCGTCTGGAAGATCGCGCTCAAAGACTGCCGCAGCCTTTTTTTCGCCACGGCCAACCCATTCGTCCGCCACAATTAATCGCGCCATCAGTTCTCTCCTGGATAATCATCGGGATACGTCCACTCGTTGACAGCGCCAGATTCAAACAAGCGCTTCACGAATCTATTTGGTTTTCTGTAATAGAGATATAGGCGGTCTTTGGCCCTTGATGGACCCACCAAGTTAAGTCGTTCAAATTGAGTTCTATTCGCGCGTTCCTCTGGGTCTAGATCTGGTGCATCAGGGTCGCGCAATTCATCCAGGCCATAAATACAAACGGCGCTAAATTCAATTCCTTTTGAATGATTAACAGTGATGACTTTCACTGTATCTGCAGCAAGATCCAGAGGCTCCTTCTTCGGATGCCACACAGCCTGAACCGGTATTCCAGAATCTCTTAGTTCATTTCGAATTGGCGCAATGGCATATCCACTCAAACAAAGAACTGCAATGTCTCCCGGTGATGTGCCTCCTAAAATAAGGTCATTAATGTCAAATCGAATCGCTTTTGCTGATGCTTCAACACCGTTTGCGTACACCAATTCGGGAATCGGACCAGGTAGTGATAGCTCTTCACCTTCTACAGTTAGTTTCGGATCCAAGATTGATACCACGTTAAGGATTTGGCGCGTACTTCTATATGGATGAGTTAAGTGCTCGTAATCAACAAGCCTTCCAGTAAGCGCCACTTCGAGATTCGACTCTCTGTATATAGATTGATTTAAATCACCCACCAATACAGCTCCACCGCGATTTGGAAATAGTCCCTCAAGCGCAAATTGAATCCAGCCGGGTGCGAAATCTTGCACCTCATCTATCAGTAAGGCATCGTAGGAAATCTCAATTCCCTTCTCTTTTGCCTTTACTTGCTGTTCGATGGACTTCGCATCCGCACCCGCACCCATAGTGAATCTATGGCCAAGTGCATAATGGAAAATTCCAAACTGCTGAACGCTTACGTTTTCGTAATCCCCAATGATGTACTCAAGGTATGGAACCAACCCATGATTAAAGCAAAGTACCTGGATTTTCCAATCTGGATGCTCCTCGGCCAAACGCTTGGCTCGCGATGCCAAGACTAAACTTTTTCCTGATCCAGCTGGCCCTGTAACGACCATGACTTCGCGAACGCGCTTCATTCCCAACCTATGTTGCTCAGAATCTAATGCAAATCTCTTCTCAACTCGAGATTGATAATTTCCATCAGTCTGCAATTTATACATACGTGGCGCGAAGTAATCCGTTGGAACTAAGAATTCTCTAATTTCTCCGTAAGTCGATTCGTCCAGTTTCTTGCTGGGCTCGGATTTCAACCAATTAGCTGAAATCTTGTTTATCGATTTTGGATTCTTTATCGCGACCTTAGGCATTGCTTCAACTGGGAAAATCATTCTCTTCAAGAATGAGTGGTGCACTTCGGGCAACAACTGTCGATATGTAGCCAACCGCCTATTCAGTCTCTGATTTGCCTCATCCAAAGACTCCTCATCCCAGGGGTTCTGCACGTAAACCGCTAACAGCCCAAAATCTTCACCAAGAACAACTAAGTGAGGTCGATCAGGCGACAGTGAAGTTACCACCACATATCCTGCTTCACGCAAGCCAGCAGCAAGAGCTTCAATTGCTCCTTTTAGCTGAGACACGCAAATCACCCGAACAATTCAAATAAGCAACGAATGTCAAGAGCTTATTAGTAGGCAGCGACAATTTCTACCAAAAGGGGGGTGACTTAGCTGTAGGTGTCAGGCTCTAGATATGCCTATCTACGGCCAACCGAAAGTATTCTGGCTCTATAGAAAAGTGCGATTTGTTAAATTGCATCGCTCAAAGTCTCTGCCGTCAGAGGTTTAGATTCCAAAAAGACAACGGCAGTAGCCTCCACTGAGGTGCCAACCGCAGCCGCTAAGCCTGAATCCATTCAGCCGGCTGCGCATCGTACGTTGGACTGTCGAAATCGGAGTGATCCGAAATTACGCGGTTCATGCTGGTCATCATGAATACATCTGGTTCATAGCCAATAATCAATGAGCCTTCTACGATTTGTTCCAAAAGCTCTAACCACTCACCACAATCCATAAACTCATCTGATCTTGCCCGCAATTTGGAAGCAATATCTCGTAAGTATCCAAAGTCGGTCTCGCCCGAGGGAACGTTTGCCTGTGGAGCCATAATGACTGCAGTTCTATCTGAAGTGAGAAGCCAGGCGCCAAAAAGATCGAACGCCGTTGCATGGCTGAATCGCGGCTTGGCAGTACTGGCCAATGCATGCGCATGGACATCTTCATCTTCGCCAAATCCGCATCGGCGATCCACTAACTCGGATCCATTAAGTGCAATGGTTTGATCGTGAGTTGATTCGATAGCCTCTTTTGTATAACGCTGAAGCTCTTCAAGCTCTTTCGCCAAAAGCAAGCTTGTTGCAGGTGCCAGCGCGTGCAGCCATTCCGGCTGAAGGTACTCAAGAACGCAAGTCGAGCAAATTGGCGTACCTTGCAAATCCATGTTGTCCACTGTGTAAAAATCTCGCAATTGTCCAAATTCATCATGTTCCCCAATGATCAGTGTCTTGCAGTGCGGACAAAAGAACTCAGCATTGTGGCCTTGATGACTATCAGGATGTTCCGTCCAAACCACATTAAACAAGTCTTCTAGGCCAAAGATGTAATCTTCATCGAGAAGGGCGCGCACTGTTATTCCAGAATCGATCAGTCTGCGTTGTGCATGTTCGTCTAATGTTGCGATGAGATCATGTGGGTTGAAGTCGTATGGAAATCGTGGGCTGAGGATTTCCTCGTACGTAAGGGCTTTTCCGCGTTGATAAACGCCCAAAATCTTGCTCGATTCACTTTCAGAATCATCTGCGATCTGTTTTGGATCTTCAACATTAGACATAAACCCATAATTCCATCACGAACGCAAATAAGCAACGAAGTGCTCCTTCGCCCGGTGGATGGGAGTACTTAGCTTGTCGAACGCTCTCTTTACAGATACTCAATTGCAATTATTCCCCTTTTAAAAAAGTGAATCGTCTGCTTGAATTATGGAATGGAGCATGACTTGGAAATCTATCCGGCCCTGGAAGAGGAAGTTCTTCAGTATCTTCAAAGTCCAAAAGACTTCATCAAAAGCCGCCCCGTAAAGCCAATTCCTTCGACGGAGCAAGAAAGGTGCTTAGCTGAGATTAGAGATTTTCTTGCCGGGGACGAAACTATTTTTGTTTTGAGCGGTCCTGCCGGTTCAGGTAAGTCATATCTGATACCGCTTTTTGAAGAGTTGGCAGTTGCATCTGGTCGCCCAGTTAACATCTGCGCACCAACCGGTCAGGCTGCAAAAAGATTGCGTGCCAAGGGACTAGAGGCTTCAACACTGCATCATGTTCTTTATGGCGAGCCGATTGTAAATCAGGAACCGACCGAAGAGAAACCGCCAACGTATTGGTTTAAGTTTCGAGGATTATCAACTCACACAATATTCATCGTTGATGAAGCGTCAATGATTGGAAACCAGTTCTACACGGAAGAGGAACGAAAAGAGTCTGAGGTCTTATTTGAAGATGGTGAGCTGCTAAATGACCTATTACGAAATGTCAGTGAAAAGCACTTGAAGAACAAGATCATCTTTATTGGTGATCGCAATCAATTGCCACCAGTAAGGAATGAATTTTCGCCCTGCCTAGATGTAGATTTCCTTAGGAGTGAAGGTTTTCAAGTTAGAGGCTTTAACTTGTCGGTGATCCATCGCACAGATGAGATCTCGCATATTAGAAAAGTAGCCCAATTCTGTTCAGATGGTCAAAAACTGGCAGTTTTTCCAAGTGCTTGGGAGCGCACGGGTGAAGTTGAGAGGGCTGTCACTTTTAGTGATGTCGTCGGAGAGTTGGCAAATGGTTTCGCAACTGGCGAAACAGTAGCAGTCGTCGGAACAAATCAGCTCGTTGATTCTTTTTCAGGATTGATAAGAGAACAAATTTTCAACGGCCTTGAAAGCACTCAAGACAACGTAGGTTGCGTTCTACCCAATGACCGGATGGTGCTCTCACGACAGTGCCATACGTTTTACTTGAGAAGCGGTGATGAATTCGTAATAGTAGACACGCACCCCGAAAAGGACGTAGTTATTTCTGGTGTTAGAGGTGCTAAAGATCTACATTTACAATTCGTTACGGCCGTTGTGGAAGAGTTCGGCAATAGATACGAATTCAAAACCTATTTAGTCAAGGAATCTCTCACTAACCTGACCAGCAATTCAGAGATCACTAGGACCTTGTGGGTCGACTACTTGCGTAGATATCAAAAGACTAACGTCCATAAAGACGTATACCTTTCAGCTTCCATGATTACAAATGATCTATTCTTTAATGCGCTTAGGGCAAAGTTTGCATACGCTCGAACTTGCCACAAAGCTCAGGGTGGCGAGTGGCATACGGTTGTTGTTGACGCAACTGACTCCATGGCAACTTTGCCATCGTGGGGCTACACAGCAACCACAAGGGCTTCTAGACGATTGATAGTTGTCACAAGGATTGAAAAAAGTCACGTTCTTACGGAAAGTGTCCCAGCTAAGCAAGATCAAGTAGAAGAGTTTTTAGCTAAAATTCGTGAATTTGGAGTAGCCGTTGATTTCGTTAGAGACATTGATTACGGGTCTCAAATTAAGATCTCACTCGACGAATCAGAGAAAAACGTTGGCTTGATTAATTTGTACTTCAGTGAAGGTAGATATTCAAAGTTTGTACTAACTGGGCAATGGGACCAAGCCAAAAAAGACAAGTTCAACGCTGTAACGTCATTCCTTGAAGCCAAGCGCCAAGAGCAATCGCGGTCCAGCGTCGAAGTTCCAGAGTTCATGGAAGAGTTGCTAGAACGCTTGAACGATAAGGCCTTATCCTCACATGGCGTTGACTTGAGTTGGTTGTTTCCCGAGAGCTGGACCGTGAAAATCATTGCAAGTAAAGAAGGCAAAGTAGCCTCAACATATTTCAATTTTGGATCAAAAAGGAAAGGCGTAACCCAGGAAAAGATCGACGGAAAGCATAGGCCCAATGGTGATTCCGAGATGATTGCCTTAATCAGGGCACTTGTCGAAACACGTGGAATTTAGGTCTCATGGCGACAACGGCCTTCGAAGTTGCAGGTGAAATTACACGACTCCGTAAATCCGGAGCATGGCGGGAAGCGCTAGCGCTCGGCGAGCAAGAGATTTTGAATTTTCCTTCAAATGTGCAGATTAGTAATGCTCTTGCGTGGGCCATTTATGACTCAATAAAGAATATGGATGAAGGAACTTTGAATCCGTATCTTGTAGGCAAGTCTGTGCGAAGAGTACGCGAGATTACCTCACCAAACATATACGGAGATATTTCCGCTTACTCGATGACACTGCTAAAGGCGACATCTGCTCTGCGAGCAAAAAACTCTTCAAGAGTTGCACTTGATCTGTTGCTCGAGGCTGATGTCCGCCAGCTTTCTGTTAAAAAGTCTGAATTCAACGGAAAAACATCGCCGAGTTACGCCGCAAGGTGGTATTCAGAGGTATCTAAGTGTTATCTCGATCTAGGTGAATTATTTGAACTTGAGAAAATTTGTTCTGACGCTTTGAATAGTGACGCTCTCAGCACTGAAGCGGAGCGGAAGTTTTTCCGGTATCGACGAGCACTAGCCCTAGAGTCTTCGAATCCATTAGAGGCAATTGCGGAGATGGATCGCTTCCTAAAGGTCTCAAAGGATTGGTGGGCATATCAAATTAAAGCTCGAATTCTGGGCAAGATCGGCAAAACAGATGAGTCAATTCATTCCTTTCGCACAGCATTGGGCAAGTTGCAAAATCGTGACTATGAACGCGCGGTACGACTGTTAATTGAATTTGCTCAAGTAGTGCCTGACGACCAAACCAAGAAGGATTTAGTTCAGGCGGTTCGCGCTATCAGGTCGACCAAACAGTGGAACCCGGACAAGGATGCAGAAGAATTGGCAAGAAGCCTTGGCTTGCCAGTGGTAGACAATTTTGATTTTGGTGCTGTTATCAAGAAGTACGCAGAAAGCGTTTCAGCAAAGTTGAATACCAGCATTGGCTCAGGCAGCGAGAAGATTGTTCGCTCAGATGCTACAGGAATTGTTAAAAGCATCCTTCCCGATAACAAGCACGGTTTCGTTACAATCGATGGCATTGGGGACTGCTACTTCAGAGGAACCGATAATCCGGAAATCACTTGGCCACCATCACTGAAGGCTAAGGTCAAAGGAAATGTCGTTGAATCCTTTGATGTGAAGAAAAATCGCACCAGCTATAAATTCATTCATGGATACATAGTTTGAGGCATAGCCAAAAAACCCTGTCTGCGAGTAGACCGTTCAGATCTCGGGTTATGTTCACCTGAATTCAGAAAAGCGCCGTTGTGCATGGGCATCAGCCTTGATAATCTTGGGCTAAATCGGAGGGGCAAAAGATGCCAAAGGGTAAAGTTAGATCACAACGCAAACCACCCCAACAATTGCCAGGGATTCATCGCGAAAAAACCCAAAGGCTTGCTTCGAACCTAGAATTTCAAGTTGAGTTATCGGCCGAGAGGCGCGATGAACTCATTCAATTACTGCTAGCTTTTGTGAACGCGATTCCGAAAAGTGAGCGCGAATTTGTTGTTAAGTATTTGTCGTCAGACCAACTTAGAGAGATGCTCCGTCGCAGCGGAAAGAACCTTAATCCTGATCACATGCTCGTCGCACATACGGTTTCAGAGATATGGCGAGCACCATCCAAGTATGACGTTTTTTTGCTTGGCGAATTGGTAAAACCTTTCACACTTATCCTTGAAAACAATTTTGATGAGCGGATTATCTCTAATCCCTCAGAGAAACAGTTCAAGGAAATTATTGAATATCTAGGCAAAATGTGGTCTCGTGCCGCGGTCTATGCTCTGGTTACACACTTATCACTCGTACCTATGCCAGCCCAGGCCCATGCTCTTGAATTCGTTTTGGAGTTGGAGAAGCGTAAAGACTCAGAACCTAGCTTCGATGAAAATCTCAGCGAAATTGAATTTGCCAGCGCAGATCTGATTGCTGAAGCGACAAACTATCGCCCTGAACAGACTGGCTCCCCCACTGCTGACGACAAAGGGTTGCCTGTCAAAGACGCCGTAACTGTTTTCGAGTCAGAAATCGTGGAATTGCGACCTGACCGAATTGAAATTAAAGAAGGCTTAAACAATTTTGATGACTCCGAGGCTATCTCAGATAATCCGATAGAGATAGATAGTGATGCTTATGTGCCTGAAAGTGCGCATGAGAATTCGGAAGTTACTGAAATTCCAGATGAATACACTCCTGTCCAGCCCGAAATCGTGCTCGTGGATATAGATGAACTAGTTTTCACACCACTTGGGCAAATGCTAATTAGACAAGCCATCGCATCCGCTGATGGAAATCAGATTGGCGCACTTTCACGAGATGAATATGCAACGATGCTCAATGAATTGAGTACCCTAAACAATGCCCACATGCCAACATGGTTCCAAATCGGATTTTCAAGTGCTCTAGGACTCGTTGAACCTGAATTCAAAATGGACTCCGCCGCACTGAATAGCACACGAAGATATTGGCATCTATGGGGAGTCCTTAAAGGACTATTAAGGACCGGTGACTTAGCTCAGTTTCAACAGATTTGTGACGAGCGTTGGACAGAAATTCTAGAAATGTTTAAAAATGGTCTTGCCAGTGAACTATTACTTGATGTAGCCAAGGTTGCCATTTACCAAAATCCCGAACGAGCCGAGCATTTACTTGGCAACTTCAATCAAATTCCTGCTGTAAATGCGGAGCAAGAGATGGCATTGATACAGATGCTTGACTCTGAATCCGTGTTGATGCTGCGAAACTCTGAAGCCGCTCGAGCTATTTTAGTTCTCGAAATTGCTCAAAATCGACTAATCTATCTAAACACTGGCGATCGACTTATGGCGCATGAGAAGTCACACATCACTGACCTATTTGTCAGAATAAGCATGGGCATGGCAGCATGTTCCCGCGCAACAAATGACTTTGAAACCGCCGTTAATACTCTCTGGCTGCCAGATGACTTTCCCGTTGACCAACTAAATCCTCGAACTTTATCCCGACTATATATTCAACAATTCTTATCTGCAAGTAAGGCAAAACGAATTGAGGATGTTGAACTCCCAAGAAGTACTAGTGAGCGCAAAGCATTCAAAAAGCACTATCAGGAGCACTCCAACTTTTTGCATAAGGCCTTAGACATTAATGAAAGAAATGCTGATGCGAACTATTTGCTCGCGGGCATAATGCTCTCCGAGGAAAAATTTGATCAAGCTGCCTCCTTACTTGGTCGAGCAATCCTCTATTACGGCCATGAACGAAAAGATCGAGATCTAATTAAGCCTCGGATTAAACTTTTGCAGGTCTTGATTAAGGCAGGAAGTGGCGACCTTATTGATTTTGACCAGGCCATTGACGAGATTATTGAACTCGCACCACGTTTGCAAAAAGAAGAATTCTCCACCATTGTGGGCCAAGGGCTAACTTTGAAGTCCAGTAAAGTTTCTACTTTCCTCTCATGGGCTGTTCGGGAGAACTTGGAAAGCACATTATCGATCTCAGCATCTGAGCTTTCAGCTGTTTTGTCGCAGACTACCGATGCTTATCCCTCTCTCGTCGCCATAGCTTCGCGCTTGTCAAATGTCTCCGAGAAGATAGATGCACTGATCGAACTCCTTGAGAATTCACTTTCTCGACAGAATTCTGAGGATATTGAATCAGCCCTTGCGCAAATAGACGAACTACGAAAAGGTCGTTCTCCCGTTGTTCATAAGCGATGGGCAGAACTTTGCCTTAATAGTGAAGAATTGCGAGAATACATAAACGCATTTGACGCAACCCTAAGTGCTTTAGCTTCTCTGAGCATTCTGGACGACAAGGATAGTATGGTCGCGGCATTAGTTGGCATGTTAGATGCAATGCTTCCAATTGAGGACTTCGAAGCAGAAGGCAACTTTCAACAACTACTCAAGCAACTGCAGGAGAATGCTCCTCAGTACATAGAGTTTTATGACAATGATCCTCGAACTAATGTACCTCTCGAATATGCCGGATGGGCTAAGAGTCCTGCGGCAACCGCAGCATCTGAGAATTCGCCAATCCGAGTATTCTTTGTCGGCGGTAACCCCGAGCGTCAAACCAGTATTAATGAGCAAGTAAAGCCAATTATCCAATCAACCTTTGGTAGCTCGGTGGAAGTTGAATTCTTTGAAAGCACCTGGTCATCGAGTTGGAACAAGGTGCTAGACCAAATCCAGCCCAAGTTGGATCGAGCAGATGTTGTTGTACTTTCACCATTGGTGCGAACTACATTCGGGCAAACTTTGCGGCGAAAATTAAATGACTCGCACATCCCAAGAATCTCCTGCACGTCTGAAGGTAAGTCAGCAACTCTTCGTTCCATACAACAAGCGGTTTCCGTAGCGGAGAAACTTAGAAGTAGGGCATAGAGACTTTCTCTCACGAAGTTTCAATGTAATCCCCGTTCATCTGCTGAACAGCACCTACGGCTCACTGTTATGCCATTTTGTACACTGCATTCGACATGAACTTGCTTGATAGCTGCTTTTTGAATGGAAACACGGCTAGCAATAAATGTTGGTAGCATGCAGAAAGCAGACAATAGAGACAAGCTAGCCATTTTCAAGATTAGGCAGTCGCACCAAAAAGTAGAAAATTTTGAATCTAATCACGAAATAAATCTAATTTGAAGATTTAAGTCGATGTAGAGTTTTCCTGATCGTTGGATCAAAGAGCCAAATTTATGACGATTAGTGCTTGCCACTTCAAACTTAACTGATGAAAACAAAAACTCTTGAAATTGACTGAGATTGTAAACGTAGTAGAGGACAACTTCCCCGTTCTTCTTGGCAATGATGATTCCCTTGAACTTTGTCGTGTCACCATCCCAGTCACCTGATGGACGCAAGCCCATCGCGATCGCACCCAAAAACTGCTTAACTTTAAAGATTCTTTGTTGCGAGTTCGAGTCGCTGGATGGAAATGCCATGTTTGCTACATCTGCAACTAAATTCAAGTCTGAGGAATAGAAGCTCTTCACCAGATCGGAGACGTTCTCCACCATTTTGGAGTCCAAAAGCGTCAGTTTGTGTGCGAATGATTCGCTGTGCATCCGGGTAAATGAAAGTTCACAACCTGCAGCACAAAGATTTTTCACTAGCTTTTGTACAGACTTATTTGAGTCAATCACAATCTGGTCCAAGTTAGCGTTTAGTCTATTCAATATCTCAAACTCAAAATTTGTGGCTCCGGAAGCATTTAGAAGCGTTGAAGGGCTCCCTACCTGTGACTTGATGCTAAACCCCACAGGAGGAGTTGGCGCTCCAGCCCATTTGTCCATTAACACAAGCTCTAGATCATTTATTCTGCTCGCAGATGTTGCACTTGGAGAATCTTTACCAAGAAGTTCTAAGATCTCCATCCCCAATTGAGACTCAAATGTTGATTTCTTTGATGGAGACAAAATGTCGTCAAAAAAACGAGAATTTAGGCCTCGAAGTTTATCAACATCAATCCCGCAGATGAACTCGTTATCTGAATACTTGTCCACTGCCCCATTAGTGATCCTGTATACGAAAGATTTGCCATGCACTTGATTAGGGATGATGACTTCAAAAACTTGATGAAAATCATCTTCAAATCGTTGTTCTCTATTGAATGATCCATAAGCACCTCCATCGATCAGAATTTTAGAAAGCACATATAGCTCGCTCCACTCCCCAACATTCCATGCAGCACCAAGATTAGGATCATTTGTTGTCATCTAGCGCCTTTAAGATCTCTTTTGCAAAAGCTTCTACTGCCCATACAGCGACACTATTTCCGAGTTGCTTCATTGCTTCTGAGTTGCTGACCGGAAAAACAAAATCAGAAGGAAAACCTTGCATCATTTTGCCTTCATCAGGAGTCAGCCTTCTAACCTCACCATCTACCAAATAGCCATCCCAATTTCGGCGATCATCTATTGGTGATGATTTGCCTCCAACTCTGAGGGTAAAACCAATTTCGCGACCGACATTGCCTTTCATAACATCTGACATAGTGAAGGCTAGTTCTGCTTTTTTTGGGGCAACTATTGATCTGCTACTGTCCCTAAATCCGATTATGAAAAGTCTCGGTCGCAACTGTGGCAGTCCGTAGTCTGAAGCTTTAACTACAAATTCTTGTAGGGTGTATCCCAATTCTTCATTGATGATTCTTTTAATTGTTTTAAATGTTTCGCCATTGTCATGTGAATAAAGGTGTCGGACATTTTCTAAGAAAAAGGCCTGTGGCTTTTTGATTCTTATGATCTCAGCTATGTCGAAAAACAAGGTTCCTCGCACGTCGTCGAAGCCTTTTCTGTGACCCGCTTGGCTAAAAGGCTGACAGGGGAAGCCAGCTGTTAATACTTCAAAATCTGGAATGCTTTCCTTATCAACTTTCGTTATATCCCCATGGAATTGATTACTCATAAACAATTCAGGTGAAACTTTGGAAAAATTGGCCTCATAGGTAAGTCTGGCCGAATCATTCCACTCTGAAGCAAATACACATTCCGCCCCAGCATTATGAAAGGCAAGGTGAAATCCGCCAATTCCTGCAAATAGATCTATAAACCTTGCTTTTCTCACTCGATGCCTTTCATTGCACTACAGTCTATTTGTATCAACCTCCCCTGACATTCGATACCTATGTCAAAAGGCGGGCTAACTTATCTGCAATCGCAGATACAACTGGTACCACTACAGAGTTTCCAAATTGTTTGTAAGCCTGGGTGTCGCTTACAACTATCTTGTAGTCTTCGGGAAATCCCATTAGTCGTGCACACTCTCTTGGTGTTAGCCGCCTCGGGTTAGCCTTTCCATTACCTCGCTTTATGAGTATCTCGGATCCATCTTTGTAGTATCTGGAAGAAAGGGTCCGCGCTACACCCTTAGCATCAAATAGACCATATCCGAAGCCATGTCCCTTTTGCCTATGAAGTTCGGCATGCTTCTGTAGATACTCCCAAGTTCCATCGCCCAAAGTGTACTTAGGGAGAACTTTTGCTGCCTTACCGAAGGTAAATCTCTCCTCTACGGCCTCGCTTCCATTCTGAGGGTGAAGAATCGAGCCAAGGACTGGGTCCGAGTTGGGGATTCTTAACTTCTCAAAGTCAAAAACTCCTCCACTGTCAGTACCAACAATATAAATCCGTTTCCTTGATTGCGGAACCCAATGACTTGAATCTATAACTTGAAAACTAACTGTGTACCCAAGGTCATTTGTCAAAACTTTTTTGATGGTCTCAAAGGTTTTTCCCCTGTCATGCGCAAGCAGGTTTTTAACATTCTCCAGCATAAAAGCTTTTGGCCTTTTCGAATCAATAATTCTTGCCACATCAAAAAATAAGGTGCCCTGGGTCGCATCCAAAAACCCGTGAGGTCTTCCCAAGGAGTTCTTTTTTGAGACTCCGGCTGCGCTGAAAGGCTGGCAAGGAAATCCAGCTATCAAGATGTCATGATCGGGAACAGCTGAGGCGTGAAGGTTACGAATATCAGATGCAAATTCGTGAGAGGAAACATTCTTGAAGTTTTCTGCATACGTGGCTTGTGCGTACCTATCCCACTCGCTAGTAAGAACACAGCTACCTCCAGCGCTCTCAAAGCCAAGCCTCGTGCCACCAATTCCCGCAAACAAATCAATAAACTTAAAATTCACTTTTCTTAAGCGTCAATTCTTGCTCTTTGAAACATGCTCAGTAGCAACTTCCATGGCTTCTGTAACGAAACCTATTTTGCTGATTTCATCCAAGCTCTCGAAGCTAATTACGGCTAACTTTCTCCTAATTTGTTTGGAGGCCTCAATTATTACCTTGCTGCTACTAAGGTGTCGCTCCTGAAAATGTGCAGCATTATCGATCAAGAATTTACCCATACCTCTTACAATTTCCTTGTTACTTCCAATACTCATGCCGCGCTCGAACATCTGTACATGATCATTTTCACCAAGTTGACTAGCGATATCAGGGCCAAGCATGTAGGCGCGCCACCAAAGTCGTTTGAAAGTGTTGCGAGGTTTTCCTAGATAACGCTCAAACGCTTCCGCATGCTCTTTGTTTTCAAATCTCCAATTAGCCACGTCTGGAAGTAATCTGAGCGTGAGATACGACCAAACATTTTCAGTCGCAGCCTCATGAGCGCTCATTGGGAAGATATTCAAAACTACAGCAGTTAACCTTCGGTCAAAGGTCACTCTTTGATCCACTCCAGGAATTCGATCTTCTCCTGCCTGTACTTTTGAGAGCAACAAAATTATGTTTTCACGGGCTTCTAGGAGACTCGATGGCTGGATCTGACGCGTGGCCAATGGTCTAAATTCAAAATCTGGACGCTGCAGAAGGCTTGGAATTGTTCGGACTAAATCTAAAGGTTCAAGTCCAGAATTTTCCCTTAGCTGGAGTAACGCCTTATCCCGCGAAAGTTGCGGATAGGCTGCATCAACAAATGTGTTCATTTTCCAATTACTGCCCTGTACGCGTAGTTTTGCATTTTTGCCTTAACGCTGGACTGTTGAAACTTCCAGTTTTCTCTCGCGCCAACCAATCCCGATGTAGCTACCTCCAAGAATGTAGACCTTGCCATCTGTATCCACGAGCCATCTTGACTCTCTGGCCGATAAAGAATGTCCAGCGCTTGCGTCTCTAAGCTTGGATCATCCAATGCTGAGAAGACCACTCTCAGGCTATCGATCAAGGCATCAGCGGCCATTTCAACGATAAAGAGTTCGCCTGAAAGTAGGTTAGAGAACTTCGAATTCAATTCAATTCGGATTGAATTTGAAATCTCGAATAGGCGCCAGTCTTCTGGAGAAACAGGGATATTGGTGTGGATCTTCCATAAGGCATTTCTTAGTTCATTGTTGTCAGACCAGTCACAATAGGCAACATCCCATCGCGTATGTGATCCAGACAAATAGATTCGACACGTATTCTCCCAGACTCGACTCGCAGCCAAGGTTGCTTTTCCAAGTTGCGACAAGGAACTATCAACTGGGTAAATCGCTATGGCTAATCGAATATTTATCTCACTGGAGATTTCACTGTTCGGAATCCTTATCGCACTAATCGCTGTTGGATGTCGTAAATCAAGAATCCCTTTTTCATAATGTTGCATCTGAGTTGCGCGACAATACGACCTAAGTGACCACATTAGGATGTCACCGGCTTCCAGGCGAAGTTGACTTTTGATTTCTTCCAAGTTCATCTCAAATGTGAATGAGAATGTTGAGTCACCTTTTGGTAACCAATTGGTCGAAATGTCGCACGCATTGTTTAACAATGAGAGTGAAGTTCCATCTAGAGATACTTCTTTAACTGATACCGAATTCAGGGACAGATCGTTATATCCCTTTGCAGTTCTCACTTGGCTACCCTTGGTAAAATCTCAACTAAATTTGCGAAGCAGATCGCAACTACCTCTATCGGAGCTTCCAAGGTTGCGGTAATAATGTCCCCGACTGCAACATCTGAATCTGACAACACCGCCCCACTTACAGTTCTAGATCTGGTTGATATTGTTTTGCAGAAATCAACTCCATCAAACTCTGTTGTATTGTCGGCGTTTCTAATACCTGTAGAGACTAAAACACAGTGATCCTGCTTTAGATCAGACGTAAGTTGAAAATCAAATTCAGTGCGATATATCTTTCCATCAGTGAAAACCAGTCGAGGCTCTCCTACTTCTAGGATCTTTGCAATTCTCCCCGAACGTATGCCAGAAGGAGGTCCGCTTGGAGGTGCGCTAGGTCCTCCTAGTATTCCGATACCTGCTCCTAGTTGACCTAGGCGAGTTGCAATTTCTAGCCCAACCAAGTCACTATCAGCACCTCCCGAATGCTGATCACCCATAGACCTAAACTCTCGAGCTATTTTTTCAAGAGCTTGCCTAATTTCGTTTCGCTCCCCTTTCTTTCGTCCCAGTTTCGCAGGAAGCCAATCATCATGTGCCACTGGCTCTGACTTACGGAAAACCTCCTCAAAACTTGGGTCAGATATGAATACGCCTCTTGTGGTGAGGCCATCACGCATTCCAGTCACCGGTAAATACTTAACGATGAAACGTGCATTTCGCATGAGTGCAACGGAATTGACAGGAATTCCATCTTGTTCCTCTATCGCAACATCCTCCGCATTACGAACTGTTTGACTCCACGTTAATCTACCGAGTTGATAGCTCTTATCATTGCCTGCAAATTCGATGATTTTATCTCGAACATTTTCCTCGCTTCGAGCTGTGCTTTGTACTATGTAAGCATCAACAAATTCACGAATCGTAGCCATTGATTTAGGATTGGCTTGTGGCAGTCTTACTCCTTCTGAAATAAACTCAAAGTTCACTGATTTATCTACATAGTGTGGCCAAGCAAAAACCTCTGACGCTCGCTGCAAATCACGCATAAACTCCATTGGAGTTTGACCATGTGATTCGTCACGTTTTGCAAGTGGTTTTGGACCAAGCACAAGAATGGAAGTTCCACTTTCGTGCCGAAAGTTGTTCATCAATCCGATGTCTGCGGCTATCTCGTCAGCCAGATCACCTTCAAACGGATATGTCACTTTATCTTCATCTACGTGACTCGCCCACCAGTGCCGGCCTGAATATTCGCGTCCTTCGTTTATAAAGGTGGGGCTGAAGGTCATTCCCATTAGTCGGCTTTTCAACTCAGAACCATCTCTAAATCGTGAATAGACAACCACAGTGTCGCATTCACTCGCAGCGAGAAAAATGCTTCTTCCTAGTCCATAACTACCCCCTCCAATTTGCTCACTTGAAGGCCTACCAATTTTGAAGAAAAATCTTGCAAAATTGGCATCATGTGATGAAAGGCTCGCATCAATGTTGCCAGAAAGTCCCTTTGTGTGGGCATCGACAATTTGAAGTCCGTATGGATCAGCGCCGCTCAGAAATGATTTAACTCTCAAGCTGGCTTCTTTACGCCCCGATTCCTGGAATAATTCTCTAAGCCTTGAAACAGCAAGTGGGGCAAATTTTTTTACCTCCATTGTGAAATCTATAGCCGAACTTTGACTCAACCTTTGATCGCAAGAATTCTGTAGTGCTTCTCGCAAGAGAGTGCGTGACATTTCGTTACTTGAAGCAGTTATTGAATTAGTCATCAAATCGGCGGTTGCTCCCCCTTGCGGGCTTACCATTTCTGACTCTAAGTGGAATCTAGTCACGAATTGCCGGCCAAATCGCATCTAACGTTGTGAGCTTAATTCCGTCTAGCCCCGACAAATTCAGCGTGTAATCAATAGCTACGAGTCGTTCTAACGGCATGATCTTAGCGATTGAATCCGCTGTAATACACGGAAAATCTTGATCGACAGGGAAAAGTCGAGCGTCGTGAAGAGCAAACTTGAACCTTTCAAGATCGAATCCTGGCTTAACACCTGACATGGAAAGTTTGCTCTCGAAATCTTCCACTCTAACTCCCAGTTCTTTGATGTCCGAAATCAAAGTGCCTAGGCTCCGGCCATCAGGGTCCCATTCCAATCTCAAAAAGCAAAGGAAAAGCTCTTTGCCATCTGCAACTTCCAATTGATCAATGCCATGAATTACAGCAGTGCTTTGATCGGTTCTTGTAGAGGTCTTAACTTCGAGAGAAACATTTTCAAATTCAAAATCATGTCTATGCCTTATAGGTCCAGTCCAATTAGAGATACTTCGATCTTGGCTAATTGAAAGAAGAGTTTCTAAAACCAATAATTCTCCATAGAGACCAATTGCGAGACTCATTTGTAATTCCGGAATGCTCTTAATAGTCAGAAGCTCTTGCCAGCGCTCACAAATTGAAACCAGTAATTCCAATGGATCATCATTTGATTCCAGCTTTAGTACAAGTTCATCAACTATCGCCCCAAGCAAAATCAAATCAAATTCAGAATGTGTAGAGACATCTATCTTCGACACGTCGTTTATGCCACCTATAGAAATTTTGCGCTCTTTTATTTCAATTCCAGAAAATTTTGGGAAACTCGTAACATTGCTAGAGCTGGCAGAATTGTTAGGAATTAAGACATGATATCGACCATCATGGCCAATCCCAACTTGAATGTATTCTCCACGAAACTTTCCAAGAGTATTACGTAGATTTATTTCACCGAATACAGTCGGCCTTGATAGCTCTTCAAGTATTGCCGCGCCTGAATAGTTAGTTGAGCTTTGCATTAGTTAGCTACCATTGAGTCGTCAATAGCATCTGCAGCGTCTATTTCTGCCTCCATGTCGTCCAAATCCTCTTGTAAGTCAATCATGTATGGATTAGGCCCTACGTAATCCAACCCCGCTCCTTGAATATCCGACTTAGGGAAATAGAAAGCAATGCCTAGTACATGTTCTGATGCAGCGAGTTGCGCTCTTTTCGTGTGGCGCGCCAAAGGTGACGAGTCTTTGTCTATTACATAGAGTCCTAGTAGTCCATTTTTACTGTACGCAGAATCCGACCTTAAATTGAACCACTTACTTAATGGTGCTTTGGCTTTACTTAGTTCTGAAACTTTACTTTCGAAAGATTTTGGCATGTCTATTACCACATCACTGAGTGATGTTAGATGATGAATGTTCGCCACGTCACTTTCGGACCTAAGTCTCGATCTTACAATTCTTGCCACGTTCAAACCCTCCCGAAATTCAAAATTGGTGTGTTGGGTACTTTGTGATTGATAATCAAATAGGTACACATTCCATTTGCTTAACTCATTACTTTCCAAGCATAGATTTATGTAATTTATAATCTGCTTAGAATTTAGGCGTCGAGATCTTTCATCAATGTAATAGTCGTCCAAGAAATTCATGATCAATTCAACTGGAACATCCAAAGCTAATGGGCAGGCTTCCCCGATGTGACCACCGCGATTGAAACTTAAACCGTTTTCAAATATTGAGTTGACTAATTTCTTGCCAGCATCAAGGTTTCTAGTTAGCATTTCCGAATCATCTACCTTGAACAGTAATGTTTCATTGCGCGTTTTTGAAAAACCAGTCTTTGCCTGAATTGCGTTTGCCATCTTCGCAGCAGATGTAACTGCCATGTTAGGGTGTTGACGAATCAATACTGGCAACTCTCTTGGTGTCACCTCGTCTTCAGCATATTGCGCTATTTGCTGTCTAATCTCTTCTTCTACAGTAGCAAGGTCGTGAAACCAGATTGCCATATCGTCGGTCATCCAAATTCGCTGGAGATCTGCATACAGTGGTCGATATCCGAACCAGCGCCCCATCTGCAGTAGGGAGTCGTAGGCACTGGCAGTGCGCAAGAAGTAAGTTGATACCAGCCCTTCAAGAGTTAGACCTCGAGACAAAGTGTTACCACCAATAACAATTGCAGGAACAATCTTTGCACCGGACAATAGTCGCTGCCTTGAATAGTCGAGTCTGTCTGTTGACTTGCTATTGTCAACCACGATTTGTACATCACCTAATATGCGCTCTAATTCAGCGCAGACTTTCTCCCATTTATCAAAATCTGCATCAACTTCGCAAAATTCACTAACGACATTGATCTCGCGTTCCCACAATTGTTTGAACTTGGCTTGACTATGAGAAAAACTTTCTCTAATTGCATTCACATATTCATTCACAATCGTTTGCATCGCAAAGTGCGCTTCGACTCTTCCAGATGAGTGGATCAGCATCGAAGAAAACTTTGGACTAGTTTCCCTGCAAGCCCGTGTTGCGCTAGCTAGCAAAAACCAGTCAATAGCTTCCTTGCAAGAAGGTGTCAATACAGCGGCACTGGCACTCCTAACATCAAATGCTTTCCCAAGTAGCTGCGGATCGCTGTCTGGGATTGAACGAATGATGTCAACACCATTTGTACTTTGCAGATCCAATTCTTCTTCTGAAAGCGCTTCTCGACCAAACATCTCCTCAGCACCAAAATATCCCTTCCCGTGGGATATTGGTTCGATAAAATCTCTGGGAAAAAGGCCTTGATCCTCATTCGGGTCAATCAATAAGTTGGCAAATGGCGTCGCGGAATAACCAATGTAAGCGTTGCGACACATTAGATCGCCATCCAATAGTCTTAGTAGTCGGTTATTGACTTGAGTCCTGCGCGCGTTCGCCTTAGCTGTATTAACGCTCGCCTGGTCACACTCATCATCAATTATCAGAATCGAACTATTCATGCGCACTCCTGGCGGTGCTGATTCTAACCAGTCGATCAATCTTTTGAGCCTTCCTGCATTCTTCTTTATGACTGCAATTGAAACGGTCTCGCGGTTTCCAAGCAGGTTGTAGGCGTTCTGACTGGTTGTGAAGTCCCGGTTGTCGCCAGTTAGCCAGTACCACCTTTGCTCATTGGATGGGGCAAGTGTTTCGCTGAGGCGATCTTGAGTCTGATTACGTAAATTGTTGGTAACACCTGAGAGCACCACAATCAATCGATAACCCTCATCAGCCGCCTTTGCAATTACCGACATAAGGTTCGTGGTCTTCCCTGATTGCACGTATCCTAAAACAAGACCTCGACCGCTGTACTGGGACTGATGGGGAGCTGGAGTTCTAGCTAAAATTCTCGTCGATTCGCGGTCTATATTGTGAATTTCATCGTCATTACGCCCCTCGGCACGCAGGCGGGTCGCCAAAGTGTTCCAGAAGTAACTGTTCGCGTTTGGTCCTGTGTACCATCTGTAATTGTTCCTGCGAACCTCTAGGGCCGTAACACCCCCCGGTGGATTTCCAACGAAAGGGACTTCTAGTTCTTCCTTTAGACTCTGCTCTGCAGCAAGAATTTCAGCTTCTGAGAAACCTGGAAGACTATTACAAAACTCATTTATTTGGTCCCATTTTTGTCCTCTTACAAGGCACCCACGCATGATCTCTTTCAGGGCATTCACAGTTCAGGTCTCCTCACTTTTTAGTAGAATCATACATTGCCATATATATATATGGATCTTGAGCTGGTTTGGTTACAATCTTCCTTCTTGTTGATGGTGCGTTTAGAGAAAGTTGCTGCATAGCAACTGTTTTTTAGCTCCAAGTTGAATCGCCAAAGGAGCAAATCTT
>Ga0214917_10000615_pt1 | contig 46532 bp, 42 predicted proteins | sample LL_1208_BB_MetaG_FD_177983 | JGI IMG/M metagenome (GOLD analysis project Ga0214917, IMG submission 177983) | Freshwater microbial communities from Lake Lanier, Atlanta, Georgia, United States - LL_1208_BB | ecosystem: Environmental > Aquatic > Freshwater > Lake | place: USA: Georgia | collected... | reverse complement strand
GTGGTATAGGAAGTCGGCTGAGCAGGGGAATGCGGATGCGCAACTCTTTCTTGGGTATTGCTACGGAATTGGCGAGGGCGTTACCAAAGATGATAGAGAAGCGGTTAAGTGGTGGAAGAAGTCTGCTGAGCAGGGCAATGAGGATGCAAAAAGGGAACTCAGAACGCTGAAGTCTAAATAAGTCTACGCCTCTACTGCAACGGAAAATAGATCCCCTTCCCCAACCTAACCCTGTCGAGTTCTGTCGTTCATCGATTCTGAAACTAAGTCGGATTTTTCTGGGTGGGGTATGTGTACTTGATCACCCGTTGGGGGGATGGGGAGTGGGGCGTGGTGGTGGGAGGTTTCAAAAATGCCGATAATCGATTCTAGGCGAATCATACATCCCCAATTATAATGGTCTAATGTGATTTGGTCCCATAGCTCAAGAGGATAGAGCAGCGGTTTCCTAAACCGCTGATGCAGGTTCAATTCCTGCTGGGACCACCACTAACTAGCAACGCTTTATAGATATTATGCTTGCAAGGGCATATTAACGTTGCCAACCTGTTGCCAACGCAAAAGCCATGGAAAACACCCCTAAAAAGGAGCGTACCTACAAGCGTATTGTTCGGAAAAAGAGTTTTCCGAGAATCATTGAGACCCGCCAAAACGGTGTCAGATACTTCATTTTGGACTCGCGCCAGAAAATCGCGGGAAAAAAACAAGGCGGCAGAAACTTCTTCAAAACCTACGCAGAGGCCAGCGAAGAGGCATCCAATATTGAAAAGGGCCAGTTTCTGCATGGGAAAGTGGATGTACGGGCTGATGTGAAGGCGATGGCAATATTGGCACACGCTAAGGAGGAGTTTCAGAAACTGGATTTAGACCTGGTGCAGGGATTTCATGATTTTTTGCTGTATGCGCGGCGCATGGCACAACGAAATAAAGCCAACCGAATTGAACAGGTCTGGGATGAACTGATTGCTTTCGGCAGGAGGCAGAAGCGCAGCGACAGGACAATCGACGGCTACGGAAGATTCAAAAGGCTTATGGTAAACCACTTTTCCAACACGCCTGTGGGCTGGCTTGCTCATGAAAAAGGAGTCGATACTGGACCAAACAAAGTTATGGAATTCTTATATTCAGGAAAATTGGATCTTGAAAAGAATACCATCGATAACATTCGCATTGGTTTTAAGAAGTTTTTCAATTTTTGTGTTCAGAAAGGCTATATCCGCCAAGGTGAGAATCCCCTTGCTGGCGTGGGAAGAGATCGAGATCCAACTTATCCAAAAGTAATTTCTGCTGCTGATGCTGAAAAGATTTTACGAGCAGCAGAGGAGCATGATCCAAAGATTGTGGCTATTTTTGCTCTTTTGATTTTTGCTGGGCTACGCCCAGGTGAAGCGGAAAACTTTGAACCAAGCCAGATAAAGTTTGAGGACAAAAGATTGGTGGTAGCTGGCCAAACAAGCAAGAAAGGCAAAACAAGGGAGGTTACTTTGGAGGAACCCCTAATTAGTTGGCTAAAGGCGTATCCAGACTTCGATACGGGCAAGAGAAGGAAAAGGATGGAGAAAATACGGAACCTTGCTGGGTTTGCGGCTGGAAAGAAACAGAAGGATCTTAAACCCTGGCAAAACGACATCCTGCGGCATACAAGCATCGGAATGATGCTAAAAAAGACAAATTTTGCCTATGGTCGTGTCGCTGAGGAACACGGCAACACAGAAACGGTGATTCGGAACCATTATAAAGGAATTATGCCCACAGAAGCGGAAGTAAAATACTTCTACAATATTTTCCCTAGAACCAAAAAGGTGAACTAAACACATATAAATCTTCTTTTTTATATAAGAAATCCGCTTTCTTATTTGCTTATTTATATGTCTTTTCAGATATGTCCCACTTTTTGAAAAAACAGAGTAAAAAGCAAAAAGCTAAAACTGCCATAGCCGCCCCAAAATATATTTCCCTCCTTAAACGAGCCAAAACCAGCGAAATCCCCATAAAAGCAAGTGCTGGGGAATGAGTTGGTTGGTGAGTGTCCCATTTAAATGATTTACCCGTGTCTATTTTACAAGGGACAATTAAAGCTGAAACCAACGCGGAATAGCCTTTTCTGGAACTGCGACACCCTCGGAAAAGCCTTTTCTGGAACTGCAATAACTTCGGAAATTGCTTTTCTGGGAGCCAAACCAATGCGGAAAGGCCTTTTCTGGAACTGCAATAACTTCGGAAAAGGCTTATCTGAGGCTATAATGCTTGATATTTGTATGTGAGAGGTGCGCAAAACTGCCGCGAAATGAACGTTGATGGCGCAGCCAGCAAAGTGAATGCAGCGGTAGTGAGGCGCAGCTCTATGCTAGAGTAGTGTTCGTAAATGGTGTGGATCAGCACGAGGCCCGAGCAAAGAACGCAAGAGCGAGCATCAAGGGGAAGCGAACCAGACGAAGGAATGGTGAGCAAAACTAAACTGGCAGGGCAGGACCCGAAGCAATAAGACAGCGAAAAAAACACCTACTCCAAAGGGAAGAGTGCGCACACCGCTGGCTTTTGCGAGGGGTTTTGCCGAGATCGAATGAGCGTAACAAAGTGAAGCGAATGAGCTACGGCAACCAATCTGGAAGAGGAGCCAGGGAGGCGACGACTTTCTTAAGGAAGAATAAAGAAGGGCGATATGCTAGGGCATATGGCCCGTGCCATTCCCCCGAAACGGAAGCACGATCCGCAACGTAGAGGAGGATGGTGCGTGTGAGGGAGAACTGGTTGATTCCTGCGAAGCAGGAATGGGGTTGGGGATGATGTTGTGGTGTTGAAGCTAAAAAAGAGATGGAGAGAGGTTGGAGCCGCTGCGAGTGAACAACGAGCTAACCGCCATAGGCTGATTGCTGTTGGTTGAAGGCTGATGGCTGTAATTGGCGGTGCGACTGCAAAGGAGCAAGCGGCGTTGGCAAAGGGGCGTTTACTGCGCTTGGGCGTGTAACTTCTGGATATGAGTCAGTTAAGAATCATCAAAAGATCAATGAAATATGGGTCTTTTTATAAGTTACCTAGAAAGATCATCAAATGCTTTGAGAGGAATAAAATCAATTTGGCCAGTATTAAGCTTTATTTGTTATTACAGGAATATGTTCATGAGAATCATACCTGTATTATTGATCCAGAGTATTTTGGTTTAATAAATAAAGAATTTAAATTTGATTTATTGGGTGGAATTGAACTTTTGAGGGTATTTGGGCTTATTTCTTATCAAAAGAATCATAAAGGGCATATATTGATTTATTTTGAAGGGTTTCCAGAGGGCTTTGATTTCGAGTATGAAGATGGTTAAAGGGACTGAACGGTAAGCAGAATGGGGTCATTTTCTCTTTTGGTATAAATGGTCCAATAGGCCACTTCGTTCTGCAGAGTGTGGGGTTCAGCGGCGATTACTTCCTGGCGTAACATAGGATATCCACTAATAGCTATTGCATACCCAGAGATCAGATAAGAAACTTCCGAAGTAGTTGTTACAATTCGCCTTATGTAATCTTTGTAGATCTTCTGATCGACCAATCCTGTAAAAGAATAAGAGGTTAAGTGGTTGGCTTGGTCATAAACCAAGTAAACATTACCAAAGATTGATTCGAGTTGTAGTTTTGCGGATCGGAATTCGGCAGCTGTTTTCATGTAAAGGATTACACTTTGATAAGGTTCGTGTGATTTAATCAACTTTCAGTTGATAAAACCTTCGGTTTTAATTCTGATTTTCTTAATCTGGAACAACCTATACTTTTTTAGGATATAATCAGTACACAATGCACCCAACTCATGGCTCTTTTTAGGGAACCACGGCTGGAGCATGTGAAAGCCTAACTTTTTTGAGGGACCAGTTTGTTTTACTTGGAAGGTCAGACCAATAGGTTTCACCAGACTTAACTGGTTTTTCCTTCATTCCCTCATTGATAAAGGGAAGTTGAGACGTTTGCTAAAACTCAAAACCAGCCATAGCTGGCGGAAAATATGCTTGGGATTGTCATTGGTATGTGGCCAATTCTTTTCCCACACGGCGTGCTTGTCCACAGGATTTTAACCCTGCCTGTTTTTTTTGATATCAAACCTGATATCGGTCATTTCTCCTCGATACTCTGAGACCAATCAGAAACATCCCTCCCAGGATGGTGAGTTAAGAACCACACGCTAACTTATCGTTTGGCTGAAAAGGATTAGAACCCTTTAAAACATTATACAAAAGAATAATTATTTTTTCTAACTTTTTTTAACTTTCGGCTTTACAATAAATGCCTCAATAGAGTTAATTTTACTTTTTATCTTTTTGTTTTCAATTAAAGCATCGCGTGCTTCTTGTAGGCTAAGTTTATTTATCTTTTCAATCTCGTTAAGCCAATATGCCTTTTCTTCTTTTGCACGGAGTGAAACAAAAGAATCCATAAATAGGTTTTTAAAAGCAATAAGGTCGTTCACTTTTTTCTCGGCAACCATACACGTTGCCGTATCAAGGCCGTCGAATATGTTTTTCGCCTTTTTCGCATCTGCTGTAGTTATTTTTTTTGAGATTTTCTTGGGATATTCGAAAAGTGAGCGCAATGATATATTTTTTGTCTCTTTGATATTATTAGTTAATAGGAATAAAAGATGCTCAAATGAGGATAGTGCAACACCAGTGTCCAATACTTGTTTATAGATTTGGCTGCTTGTGTTTGGGTACTGATAATATGGGGCCACTAACATTGCGTAATCAGAATCTTTTTTCCAATGACTCATCGATGGAATTTTAAAGTCTTTTTGGTTTTTTGCTGTTCTACTTAATCGAAAAACTTTTGCATCTGCCACAAAGTCGTATCCGTGAAATACGCTTTTTCCTGTTACATCTGCGGCATCTGCTCTTTCCGTTAAAACCACTGTTTGAAATCCTAGGTTATTAAAGATCAACGCAATTACACAATCAGACATTTTAGCATATAATTTTTCATGTGTTGAATCATGGTCATACTTTTCTGGTATTATTCCAATTTGTTTAACGATCTCAATAAACTCGTCATTGGTCGCAGAAGACAGCGAAGATTCGACATCTTTCGACATCCGCTTGAAGTCGTGGATTTCTTCGCCTACCCAGGTATCAATAAGTCCGAGCAGTTCGTTATATTTGTTTGACATGCTTTGTCTGTATTTTTTTGTTTTATGCGAAAGTATCCGTGAACATCTTTGTCAATTATCTTATCGTGATTTAGCATTAAGTACAAAGAAACTTTTGCTCGTTCAGGCATGATTTTTAGAGCATTGCATATTGCTTCAACAGGTATCCAACTTGAATGATTATTTTTGAGATATTCATATATTAGCTTTCCCTCATCGCCATAAGAAGCTTTACCCGCACTCTTAGCAACTGCATCTTCATAAGAGCAAATTGGAAGTATCCAAACAATCTTTTTTGGAACTCGTATTATTTTTCTTTTGCCCGTACTTGCCTTACCAGCGGTGCCATGACCCTCAGGCCTCCTTGCACCTAAACCTGCTGTCACGCCAACTTTCCGCCAACCATCTAGCTTATAGATTCCACCCCAACGTGGGGGCTCAACGAGTGTCTCAAATGCCCTTACATAGTCTCCATAGTCATTTAGCCAGTCTTGTTTTACACGTTCCTTCCAAATTTTTAGTACATCTGTAGCTAGTGGTGGGTGTTCTTTGGGACGCGTTAAGCGAAACATAGTGTTATTTACTATGTGTCTAATTCCACTTTTTTGTTCTGCTTTTGTGATAGAAAGAAGCCTATCCCTTTTTTTATGTGCAAACATTGCGCTACCCGCAGAAATGGCTCCAACAGCTTTTTGTTTATAGTAAATAATATAATGCATCTGCCTACCAACTGTGCCTTTACTCCCTACATAATGTTCCCTCCACAACAGTTGGATGTATGGATTATTAAACTCTGTTCTCTGGAGACTTAATCCCTCACTAGCAGTAAAATCTGACAGAAATTCAGCTGCTTTTTGCTTAAGAAGTTCCTGTGGTATTTGTTTTAGGCGAGCCATAAATATGGATAAGCGGATGGCAAGTTTGACCCTGCACCTCAAGTATGGAATACCTGCATTCTTCTTAAACTACATCCGCAGTTCGATCATCGCATAAAGCAGTAAGTGAGGACACAGAAAACCCGCATTTTGTTTACATCAAAGAAATACAGAGGCTTATATCTTTGACATGAATAATGGCAATATTGGCAACTATTTCGAAATCCTCATAAGAGATAAAGCTATGATAGTTTACAGGCCATTCGGAAAATACTGACCAATAATGTTTTATAAAATGAAAATCGAATGATAGGATTAACCTAACTTAGTTCATATGGTTTCCTAAACCGCGGATCCCCGTTCGATTCGGGGTGGGACCATGTCTTTGGGCGAGTAGGCATTTCCTTTATTTCCACCGCCTTGCGCTTAATGGCGTAGAGGAGGGCAAAACCTAGGCTCTGGGCAATTCAATATTGTAAAGCTTCCACTTAAAATCTTTTAGATGAAATCGGAGAACTAACTCTTTGTTTTTCGAAACAAACTTAAAAGAGGTAGGCCCCGAAAACCATGCATACGAGAAGTTGAAACGCTTGCGCTCGGATTTTTGACTTGGTTCCATGGTTTTGATCGGTTCTCCATCTTTTTGTGGCGATGGAAACTTGGCATTCCAGATAAGATCCGACATTCCCGAAGGGGTTACGATTGAGTCAACAAGTCCATCAATAAGGGCAGGGCCAAATACCAAAGCGACTCCCTTCACAAGGACATTTGATTGGCCATCCTCAGTCAACCTCTTCATGTAATTTGTCCTTATTTCCTCCTTCATAGACTGACGAAGCTCGGGAAAGTCGATTCGCTCCTGCAAAGCTCCAGCGTCCCCGCTTTCCATCGCTCTCATTAGGTCGTCGTACGCGAGAAAAGGGGAGGCAGTGTAAAAGGCGAAGATAAGAATGATAATGCCCAAAAGTATTGCTGGTTTATAGGAAACCTTTGGAGAAATAAGCACATCATGAGTTGGTGGATAGTGATGTTCCCGGCTTTTTGGGGTTTTTGGCATTAAACTGGTGGTTTGATATTGGCTTATGATGTCGATGAAAGGCTTCCATTCCGGCATCCCTTCACACCACACGAGATCTTTTTCGAATATGGTTTTCTGATCCAACATTTCTTGCAATTTCGCTAACGAAAAGGGGCCTGATTCGTACCCCCCTTTATGTAAATAATATGCGCGCTTTCCAGTTAGGCTTGTATTCATTTGGTGGCCCTCAAAGGCTGGGCGATTCTGCTTATTTTAATTAATTAGCTAGCCTATTTAAAGGTGGAATTTCACGAAAGAATTTAACCCAATCCTTCGAAATACCACTCCGATGGTTTGCACTAAGGGGCGGTTGGAACCTCAATGAGCCTCTGACTTCGAATGGCCGCGATCCATACCTTTACTCCTCCACCCCCCCGCTTGTTCCACCATGGCCCCAAAAGCTCGGCGTACTTCCTCAACTGGGGTCCGTGCCGCTCCAGCCACTCCTTGTCATCAGTAACTTGATCGGTTTTAAAATCATAAATTCTCAACAATCCCCCCTTTTTTTCTTCGAGCACGGCCCGATCCACCGCCGCCGCTACCAGTCGATTCCCCTCATCTAACACCTCGAGCGCCTTCTCCCGCCATACTCTGCAACCTTCCCGCTTACCAAAAACCTCTCGACCGGCCCCGCTTTGACAAAAATCTTCAGCAAGTTTCCAAGTCTCCGGATTCACCTCCTTTTTCCAGGCCAGATCCAGTCCTCCCCACTCCACCCGCTCCAACAGCCGATGCACTTCTTCGCCCAGCCCCAACCCCCCCGCCTGCCCAAAAATGGAACGCCCCGTCATCCGGTGCTTGCCCAGCCCCGAAGGCAGGACCCGCATCACGCCGAGCATCTCCGCCTTCAGCTGGATCACCGGTTTTTTCTCGGCCATGGATTTTTCCCCTCCGCCCAGACCCAGCTCCCACCCCGGGTTCGCATAGTCCAGCGGCGCCGCGAGCCCGCGACGGAACAGCCAGTCGATCTGCACGCCTTCACGCTTCGCCATCGGACTCCTCCTCACTTTTCTTTTTTCCCCGACCCTTCGCGTCCTTGACCGGCGGCAACACCAGCACCAATGCCTGCCGTGCCCGCGTCATCGCCACATAATGTAAACACAGATTGGCCAGCACCGCCTCCTGCCGAACCCGATCCATTTCCGCCGCCAGCTCCGGGACCGCATCACAAACCTCCTGGGACGGAAGTTCCATAACCCAACGACCTGCCGGGGTCTCGCCACTGCGCAGATGCGGACCCTTCGTGGAATCCAACCGAAGACTCCGTCCCGATCCCCGCTCCAACACCACGATTGTCAGATCAAACTCCAACCCCTTCGCCTTGTGTATCGTCATCAACTGGATCGCACCCCGCAGCGTCGCCCCAGGATCCTGATACTCCGCAAAAAACCGGTGAAACTCCCGCACCGATCGCCCCCCCGACCGATCGAACGCCCGCCCGGCCCGCACCACAGCCTCGGCCAAATCCTCCAGAAACGTATCCCCGGAAATATCTGCAGAACTCAGCCACCCGCGTACCATCCCCTCCGCACCTCCACTACCGAAATCCGCCAATGACCGGAAAGCGAACGGTTCGATCCCCTCCGCCACCGACTTGGCCAACATGCCTGCCCTCAACCCGCCTGCTGCCAGACGATCGGACGGATCCACCGCCAACCTCGCCGCCAACAGACAAGCCGGTCCCAGGGGTCCTTCCGTCACCACCGATCTCTTCCCCTCCACCGTTACCCGCAACCCTTCCTGCGAAAGCACTTCCGCCCCCTCGTACGCAAAATCATTCGTTCTTGTCAAAACACCGACCGTGCCACCCTTCTCCAGCACACGTGCTTCCTTCACCAACTCCGCCACCGTCTTCCAGATATCCTCACCTTCCGCTGACCGGATTTCCACATGCCCTTTTCTTTCATTCGTTTCATCCGAAACATGCCCGGTCCAACCTTGTTTCCATCCTGCCACGACCTTCCGGTCCAGCTCCGCAATCTGTAAAGCCTCCGGCTGAAAAACATGTCTTACCGCTTTCAACACTTTTTCACCCGAACGGTAGGACCGTCCCAGTTGCTCATCCTTCAGTCGCCCCTCATATCCCTTGGCAATATCCGTGAAGAGTCCCGCATCACCACCGCGCCATCCGTAGATCGCCTGTTTTACGTCGCCGACGTAAAAAATCGTCCGCCGCCCCTCGCTGTCCTGCCAGATTTCTTCTACGAGGGGCTCCAAAGCCGCCCACTGGGAACGGCTGGTATCCTGGAACTCGTCCAGCAGCCAATGGTCAAACCACCCGTCCAGCCGGTAGGCCAGCCCAGGCACCTGCACCACCTCGTCTTGTGCAATCTGCGGCAAGTCCGCAAACCGCAGCATCCCCGCCCTACTTCTCCGCACCTTCCGGACTTGCGCCAACCGCTGTGCATACTCTCCCAAGCGCCGCGTCCGTCCTAACCTCCACGCCACCAGTCTTTGCACATACCCGCGTGCCACCGAGCCTGCATACCGCGCGGGATCCCCGCTCAATACCCCGGATTTGCGGTTAAACACAAACTCAGCCCGGCCCGCCTCGAGGCCCACGATGTTTTCCAAAAGTTTCCGGGCCTTTCCGCTCAGCTCTGTTCCCGGCCCTGCATTCGCCATTTCCAGAACCGAATCGGAAAAATCCTCCCAGCCCGCCGGCAATTCCGTCCAAGCCGGCTCCTGCACCTTTCCTGCCTCGGGCTGCCCCTTTGGAAAAATCTCCCGCTCCCCGCCCCATACCGCCCCCGGCTCCTCATACCAGATCCGCTCGGCCTCCTGAAGCTCCCGAACCTCCGCGCGGAGCGGATCGGCCGGCGCCAGCCCTTTCTCCCCGCCAATCAGATCTCTCTGCAACTGCTCCCGAACCTTGGCGTCCGATCCCAGCATCGCGGCCAAATCCCCCAACACTTCCGACTCCTCCCTTTCCTCCGCCGCCTCGTCCAACACCCGGACCTCCCGGTTCAACCCCAGTTCCGGAGCGAACCCCCGGACCATCCGGAAGAGAAAACTATCCAAGGTGCCCATCTCTAGGCGGTCGAGGTCATCCGTCACTTTCCGTAACGCTTTGCGAAACTCCATCTGCTGTTCCGCCTCCGGCCGCCTGACCTTGGCCGCATAGTGCCTGGCCAACTCTTCCAGACCCGACTCTTTTGCCGAATTCATCCGGCGCTCAAAGAATTTTCCTGCCTCGCCTTCTTTCTCCGCGCCGGACGCCAGCTTCTCCATTAGCTTGCGCAAAAACTCGCCCGCCGCCTTTCTGGTAAAGGTCAAAGCCAGGATCTTCCGCGGCTCCACCCCCAAGAGAAGCAACTCCACGATCCGGTCCGTCAGCCGGAACGTCTTCCCCGTTCCCGCCGATGCGGTGATGCGCAGATGGGACAAACGAACGCTCACTCCCCGCTCCCCTCAATAACCTCGATCGATTTTTCTTCGATGAATCTTCTCAGCCCCAGTTCCTCGAAATCGTCGTAATCGGCTTTTACCGCCAACCTTTCCCACTTGCCCTTCCGGATCCATTCCAACACCGCGTCGGTTCGATACTCCTGTGCCACTTCACGCGCGCAGCGCCTCGCAGACTCCCTTTCCACATCATTCAACACCAGCGGCTTCCAGCCAATCTCCGCCAACTCCTCCCCCAAATAAAAATATCCCGCTTGCACAGGTCGACCCCCCCCAGCCACCCCCTCAAGATAAAGCGGCAACTGCAGATTGATCCAGCAGGCCGGCCCCACCTTTCCCTTCTTGTCCGAACGCTCCAACCGCGCATATTCCGGTGACCGCAAATACGTAGCCCGCCGCCCGCCCGCAAAGTGGTACGCTGCCGCCTCCTTCTCCTTTCCCGTTTTGTAATCCACCACCCTCAGTCCGTGCTCCGGATGCTCGTCAATCCGGTCCGCCCGCCCCTGGACCCAAAAATCCTCCAAACCGACGGAAAAACATTTCACCTTTTTGTTGCGACCCGGCAGATCACGCTCCTCGCCCAGAGCCGTTTCCGTCGACCGGATTCTCCACCCCTGTTTCACCAGCCCCGCCTGCTCCGTTGCAAACCGCTTCAAGCGTTCTCGCCCCGCCTCCCTCTGTAAGTCCAGATTCAGCCTCAACGCCCCGACCTCCTCCCAGGGGGAAAATTTCGCATCCCAAACCGTCCGCACCTTCTCGTAAATTTTCCCGGCATCACCACACTCCCGCATCGTGGAATCCTCCCCGAACTCCCTGAGAACCTCGTGCATCCATGTCCCGAACCTCCGTCCGTCCAGACCCGGTGCGGGCTTCTCCCCGGGCCGCCAGCCCAACCGCCGTGAAAGGTAGAACCGTAGTGGACACGCCAGAAACGCCGAAAAGTCCGTCACGGGAAGCAAATCCGTTCTGCCTTTCGCCGGCGGGAGCGGGATCCGCAGTTTGTGCCGGTGAAACGCTTCACGTGCGTTGCCCGTCTCCTTCGGTTCCGACTCGACAGCCAGTTTTTTCACCCGCTTCACCAACTCCGCATCAGGCACCCGGAAGAGCAACCGCGACGGCTTTAACGGTTCACCCGCCTCGCCGTTTTGTGCCGTCAGCACCACCAACCCGCCCTTCTTTCTTCCTGCCTCCATCCCGTGCAAGAGGGATAGATCGCGGGCGTGCAGGAATTCTCGGTCGGGCAGACCCAGCATCCGTCTGGCCGCCTCCGTCAGCATCACGTCCGGTGAAGTTCCCCTCGGCATCAAACCCTCGTTCATTCCCGCCAAAATGAGAAGTGCCGCATCCTCCCCCGCCGCATCGAGCCATCCCTCAATCTCCACCGCACCCCTCTCCTTCTCCTGCGTCCATGCCCCGCCCAGGGAGCCGAGCAATTCCACCCATCCGGCCAGCCCCAACTCCCTTCCCGTTCCCGACTCCGCCTCGTTCAACGCCTCGTCGATCGACTTCGCCGCCTCCACCTCCCCGCGATTCTCCTCCAGTTCCCTCTCCCCATACATCGCCAAAAGCAGCGCCCGTAGTTCTCCCGGCCAGTCCTTTCCTTCCAAGGCCTGTCGCAGCTTCGCCAGCCGGCGCAACACCGGAACCACCGCATCGGAAACGGTTCTTCCCGGCATCCGCAGGGAAGATTCCAGATCCACCTCCATCGTGGCATATCCCGACTTCGACCATTCACCCAGCCAGAACACCGGATCGCCGGAAACCTTCACCTCCTGCAAAATCCACCGCAAGAAATCCGGCTGGTGAAGTAGCACATCCATGGAGCGGAAAGAGCCATCTCGGCAAACATCCGCAAGATCCCGCAACAACTTGCGCATCGACTGCTCCTCCAGTGGCCGCCCGGCCGCGAGGTAGGCCTTCCCGCCCGCCTGCTCGATCTTTGCAGCCAGATCCCGTCCAAGGGCCGCATCGTCCGCCACCACCGCTGCCTTGCCGGAATTTTTTTCGGAAAACAGTTTCGCCAGATGCTCCAACACCCCTTGTGCGAGATCCAACCCATCCCGTCGGAGCTCCGGCTCGATCCCCACCAACATTTCCCTCTTGTTCCAGAAATCCACTTCGGCCCGGCCATGGACGTCAAAAGCCTCCTGTGCCTCGGTCTCCGACAAGCCCGGGGCCCAAACCAGGATCTCCACCTCCGTTCCCTTTTTGCCGAGCGAGCCCAGAGCCGTCTCTGCCAAGAGCGACGCGTCCACCACCCCAGCGAGGATCACCTTCCGGATCCCCTCCGGCAACACCGGCTCTTTTGCCCGTGCCAACTCCGACTCCTGCGGACAACGCTTGCCGCAATCCTTCAACCTCAGCTGATACCGTCGCTCCAGTTCCGCCCATGCCGACCACCGCTCCCCTTCCTCCAGTGCATCGATCTTTTCAGCTGCTGCCGCAATCGTCAGTCCGGCCTTGGCCGTCTCCGTGGCCAATCCATAAAGACCCAGCCCCAGATCGGTCCGCCCACCGGCGTCGTTTCTCCTCCATCCGGCCCGGTGCACCAGTTCCTCGTCCGCCGCCAACACGGTCTCCACCCAAGCGACGGCCGACTGCAGCGCCGTAGCCATTCCGGAATCCTGCCCTTTTGTCAAACCGGCCGGCGTCCCCGTGCGAGGAGGAAGAAGAATCGCATCCTCTCTGCGGGCTGCTTGTGCCAACCGGTCCACGATCCGGCGCCCTGTCTGAGCCGTCATCGTCAGGATCATCGTATCCTCAAAGGACAGAAGACCCCCTTCCGACTTTCGCCCTGCGAGAAGACAGTTGGCCACCGTCTCGGGCAACGTCTCGGTGGCAGTGAGAAAAACTCGATTCATCATCGGAAACCTTATCCTAGCAGGTGGGACAAATTCCGTCCCATCCTGGATTTTAAGAAAGACGCCCTATCCGGACCTACCTAGGATCCCCTTTCGATGTCATCTCACTCTCCCGTCTACCGCAAGGTTGCCTTCCGGCTCATCCCTGTCCTCTTTTGCTGTTACATCCTCGCCTATGTCGACCGGGTCAACATTGGCTTTGCCAAGCTGGCGATGCACGAGGTCCCTTGGTTCTCGGATGCCGTATTCGCCACCGGAGCCGGCATCTTCTTTCTCGGTTACTTCCTCTTCGAGGTTCCCGGAAACCTCATTCTCCACAGAACAGGAGCCCGACTCTGGATCTCCCGCATCATGATCAGTTGGGGAATGATCTCCACCCTGATGGCCTTCAGCCACAGCACCACCTCCTTCTACATCCTCCGCTTCCTTCTCGGCGTCGCTGAAGCCGGATTTTTCCCCGGCATCATCCTTTACCTGACCTATTGGTTCCCCCGCGAACACCGGGCCCATATGACTGCCATGTTCATGACCGCCATTGCCGCAGCCGGTGTTTTTGGAAGCCCGGTTTCCGGTTGGATTCTCCAGGTTTCCGACGGTTGGAACGGACTCCATTCTTGGCAGTGGCTCTTTCTTTTGGAAGGAATCCCCTCCGTCCTCATCGGGCTGGCCGTACCCCTTCTCCTAACCGATCGGCCTGAACGCGCCCATTGGCTTACCGCCGCAGAAAAGTCGGTGATTCTGGAAAAACTCGAACAAGAACAGCACCGCAAACTCGCTGAAGGCGAACACGCCTTCAGCTTGAAGGATGCGTTTCGTTCCAAGCGAATTTGGATCTTCTGCCTCACCCAGTTCACTATCGTTTTCGGCCTGTACGGCGCTTCCTTTTGGCTTCCCCAGATCATTCACGACACCCTGACCCCGATCGAGTGGCAGATCGGACTCTACTCAGCCCTGCCATGGACCTGTGCCGCCTTTGGCATGGTCTGGGTCTGCCGTCATTCCGATCGCACGGGGGAACGCCGCCTTCATGTCGGCCTCTCTGCCCTCACTGCCGCCCTTGCCTTTGCCGCCAGCGGTCTCCCCGGACTTCCTGGCTGGGCCCGACTCCTGGCCTTGGCGGTGGCGGTCACGGGAGTTCTCTCCACCACCTCCTGCTTCTGGTCCGTGCCGACGGCCATTCTTTCCGGAACGGCCGCAGCCGCTGGTATCGCCTGGATCAACTCAGTTGGAAATTTGGCCGGTCTCGTTGCACCAGAACTTTTTCGCTGGTTAAAAAGCGACCACGGAATGGGAGCAGCTCTTCTCGGACTGGCCGCCATCCAGGCCTGTGCGGGAATCCTGGCCCTCGCAACCATCCAGCCCAAACGAAACTAGTTTTTCTTAGTCAGAACCATCGCCCAGCATGGTCGGCAGCCTTTTTTCTGTTTTCGCACCCAGTTCCCTCAGCTTCTCCGCCGTGCCAAGAATATTCCCCTTCTTTTCGGAAAGTTTCTTCACCGCCGATTCGTGCGCCTCATTCGCTTTCCCCAGCGCCTTGCCGACCTCCGTCAAATCCCCGCAGAAGTTCACTAGATCGTCATGCAGTTTTCCCCCCAGTCGGGCGATCTCCTGCACATTCTTGTTTTGACGCTCGATCTTCCACAGATTGGCAATCGTCCGCAGGGTCGACATCAGGGAGCTCGGAGTCGTCAGCACGATCCGCTGGTTGAACGCATACTCGAGTAGATCCGGGTTCGCCCGCAGAGCTGCCCCAAAGGCCGGCTCAATCGGAATGAACATCACGGTAAAATCCAGCGACCTTCCCTCCAGCAGATCCGGATAGGCCTTTCCGGAAAGATCATCGATGAATCTCTTCACCGCCGCCCCGTGCGCCTTGAGGCTCTTCTCTTGTTCTGCCGGTTCCGTGGCCGAGCAGTACGCATCGTAATCCACCAAAGGTACTTTGCTATCGATCACGATCGCTCGGTTTTCCGGAAGAAAGACCACCGCATCCATTCGCTTCCGGTCCGCCGACTCCTGCGTGCGATATTCCCTCCCCTTCTCGAGCCCCGAAATCTCCAACGTTTTCTCCAACACCATCTCCCCCCATCGCCCCCGGACTCCCGAATCGTTTTTTAGCGCACTGGTGAGCGCATGGGTTTCAGACCCCAACTTGGTGCTCATGGCCTGAATTTGTTGCAGTTCCCTCCTTAAATCTCCCTGCAAGGTGGTTTCGGCCGTGTGCACCTCGTCCACCCGTTTGCGGAATGCCTCCATCCGGTCGAGAATCGGCCGCAGTTCGATTCCGACCTGCGCCCGGTTGTCCTCGGCCAATCGTTTTGTTCCCTCTGTCACCATCTGCTGGGCAACGGCCCGAAAATCGGACTGCAGGCGAACGGCCAATTCTTCCTTCTCCTTTTTTGCCTCCATCAGGCTTCGCTCAGCCGACTGGCGTTCCGCCTCCGCCCGCACCCTTCCCTCCCGTGCTTCCCGGCTTTCCGCCTCGGATTGCATCCGTGCCTGCTCCTGCTCTTCCGACCTTCGTTGAGCCGCTTCAATTTCTCCGGAGAACTTTCCGATTCTCCCGGAGAAATAGGCATAGGCCCCCACCGCTCCAGCCAAAAGACCGACCAAAGCTGCAATAAAATGGCCCATACTCATCTAGGAAAGCTTTCCCCCTGCCACCCTGCTGTCAATCGTTCGTGCCGGATATACTGCTTTTGCATCGAAACATCCTGTCATCAGGGGTGGGACAAATACAGGGTGACCCAACAATCGATTCCCCTACTTTCAATGAATGACTTATCTCCTTCCGGCACTCTTCTTATTTCTCCTCCCCCACACAACTGCTCTTTCCTCTGAATTCAATGAACGAATTCAGTCTCAAGAAAATCTTTCCACCACCAAGACCTGGGACGGCGCGCCGATTCATTATCCCTCCGGAACAGCCAAGGTCACAGGAGCAATCCACACGATTCCCCCAGGGGCTGAAACTGGTTGGCACATGCATCCCGTTCCATGTTTCGCCTTCGTTCTTGAAGGGGAGCTCGTGGTCGAACTCAAAGATGGCCGGACCAAGAAGCTCAAAGCGGGCGATACCTTGGCGGAGGTGATCGGAACGCTCCACAACGGGAAAAATACGGGAAAGGTCCCGTTAAAGATCGCGATCTTTTATATTGGGAACACGGAGCTCAAAAACACCATTCTCTGCCCCTAAATCATCCTTCTCCCACCTCACGAATCGCCGCCAAACAATAATACTTCACTGCTTCGCTCATCGGAGGATTCAGTTCCTCAAGTTCCCCTTTGTTGCACCACCGGATGTCATGATGCTCTGCCGGTGCTAGGGTGACTTTCCCTCCTTTGGGTCGGGCCCAATAAATAATGCCAATGTGCTCATGGGTCGGACTGACCCGGTGAATGTCCAGAAACCGAGGACGCACCAAGGCCCTCGTTCCGGGCCCTGTCGTCGGTTGACGCTCGCCGATCAGCTCAATCTCCAACCCGCTTTCTTCTTTTGCTTCACGGTACGCCGCCTGCTCCGGATCCTCATCCAACTCAATGTGCCCTCCGATCGGCAGCCATTGGCCCAGTTTTTTGTGGTGAATGACCAGCACCTTCCCGTCCTGAACAATGAAAAGGCTAACGGTGAAATCAATTTTCTCGTGAATGTGGGGCATGAAAAGTCGCTTAGGATTTTCCCGTGTGGTGGGGACCATTTTCATTGTCCGGATATTTGCCAAGAATCAGAAGGGTCAGTACTCCCATGGCCACCACCATTCCGGCCGGTCCAAAAGTCCCGTACTTGGCATGCAGCCAGGCAGCCACTCCCGGCACCGGACCGGCAAACGCAAGCATTCCGATATTGTACGCCACCGACATTCCTGTGAAACGCCGTGGAGTCGGAAACAGAGCAGACGCCGCAGGCAGGATCGCCGAGGTGAAAGCGGTTTGAGGAATGGCAAACAGAAGAAGTCCGGCCACCACCCAGCCCGCCCCCCCCTTCTCCACCATCTCCAATGCCGGCCAGACGGCCAGCATGGTTAAAATTCCTGTCACCCAAAGAAAAGGCCGCCACTTCACCCGGTCGACCAACGGAGCGAAGAGCTGAGGAAGAAGCGCAAGGCAGGTGTTCGCCACGACGGCTGCGAGAAAAATGACCGACCCCGGCAGATGTAGATCCGTCTCCATCCGGTTGGGCAGATAGGTACCGAGAAGATAGTAGGTATGACCATAAAATCCGCACCCGATGGCACAGGCCGCCATGGCCACCTTGTCTGCCCGCCAGACATCCCGAAGTGGCGTCTTGGCCACCAGTCCCTTTTTCTTTGTCTCCTCGAACTGCGGCGTTTCGTGCAGGAAAAACCGGAGCAGAATCGCCCCCAAGGCCAGTCCCGCCCCCAGGAAGTAAGGAATTCTCCAGCCTCCCGCCGACATCTTCTCCGCACCTAACAGAGCCGATAGACCGGTCACCGCTGCCGCCGCCAACAACGCCCCAAGACAGGAACTGACATTGGCCAGATTGACCGCCAAAGCGCTTTTCCCTTTTGCCGCCGTCTCAAACAACGCCACCACCGTCCCGCTAAATTCCCCTCCAACAGAAAATCCCATGGCCAAACGGGTCGCCGCCAGAAGGGCCGGCGCCCAAAACCCGATCTGGGCGTAGGTCGGCAAAAACCCGGTTGCCAACATCGGCAAGGACATCAGGATGACGCTGCCCAGAAGGGTCCAGCGTCGGCCAAAGAGATCCCCAATACATCCAATACAGGCACCGCCCAGTGGCCGAATGGCGAAGCCGAGCCAAAAAAGTCCGTAGGTGGCCAAAAGGGAGGCCAGTTTGTCGTGGGTAGGAAAGAAAAGGGGTGCGAGCACTGGCGCCAAGTAGGCAAACACCATGAAGTCGAACCATTCGACCAACGTCCCAACCGAATTGGCCGCCAAAGAAATCCACCGTTTACGATCAGGATCCATCTCCTGTGTTCCCACCTTCCATCTTTTTCTGCAATCAGCATTTTGAAAGGAACTCGACCCTTATGCGAATAGCCTCAATCTGGCACTCGCATGCCTGACCTATCCACTCATGCTTGGTTGATCGCTCTTGCCGCAGCCCTTTGCACAGGTCTTTCCAAATCGGGCTTTGGCCCATTCGGCCTGCTCGCAATCCTCTTTATGGCCGAAGTCCTTCCAGCGAGGGAATCCACCGGAGTGGTTCTGCCTCTTCTGATTTTTGCGGATGTCTTGGCGGTTCGATCCTTCCATGAACACGCCTCCTGGAATGCATTGCGCACCCTCCTCCCAGCGACCTGCATCGGCATCGTAACGGGATGGTGGATCATGCCCCGAATCCCAGCCGAGTTTTTCGGCCATACCCTAGGCTGGATCATCCTCGTCTTGATCGCCGTGATTGTTCTTCAGAGATCCCGTCCTCAACTCCTGCTCGCCGTCACCAGCCACCCCTTTCTGGGGATTGGTTGCGGCTGGGCCGCCGGTGTCACCACCATGATTGCCAACGCAGCCGGGCCCATTACCGCATTTTACTTCCTTTCCCAACGCTACACCAAGATGGTCATGGTCGGCACGGGAGCCTGGTTTTACTTCGCCATCAATGTCGCAAAGCTGCCCTTCAGCTGGCAACTCGGCCTCTTGAATCCTAAATCTCTCCTCCTCGATTTGATTCTTTTGCCGGGCGTTTTTATTGGGTTTTGGATCGGCCGATCATTCCTGAAAAAGATTTCCCAGAACCTGTTTGAATGGATCCTGATTCTGATGGCCTTCGGAGCTTCTTTGAGGATGATTTTAAAAAGCTAAGGATTCCCGCCCGTAAACAGCATCATCGCCAACGTCTGATTTCCCAATTTGCTTAGCTTCATTCCCCCTTTGCCGTCCGACTGAACCAAAGTCCTGCAGTAATATTTTCCTTCGTTGGGTCGACCTGGATTTGCCAACAACACAGGCATTTCCGTCATTTCCGTGCTTCCTTGGACGGACAAAGGCAATCCCCACGGAGTCATTTCCAGTTCCCACGAGTTTTCTCCTGATCGAATTGCCTGCTTCCGAACCCAAACCAGCCAGTCTGATCGACCTGACGGAACCGGAGTTCTCACCACAAAGCCACCGGGTTGCGAAGCCAAGCACTCCTGACAACTCATCGGCCTCCCCTCATGGGCTAACTTCAACAGGGGAACAGGATCCACCCCCATCAAATTCAACCCGTTCCATTCCCCGTGCCGGTTCGGCTCCCAAAGTCGCCCGGGTTTCGCCGTCTCTACCCACTCCGCAAATTTTCCGTTGATTTGAAAAGTGATCTCGAAATGCAGATGAGCCCGATCCCGGCTCAGTCCCGGCCCTGTCCATCCCATGATCCCCAACGGATCTCCCGCTTCCACTTTCTGACCCACCTCGACGGCGATGGAAGCAAGATGTCCATAGATCGTGTAGACGGGTTGCCCTCCCCAGTCGTGGCGCAGAATCACCTGCTTTCCGTAATCGGAGATTTTCTCATCCAGATTCACCCGAACGACTTCCCCCTCGGCCGAGGCCTCTACCACATCGGTCGGCTCCCCCCGCGCATCTCGATGCAGTGCCCGAATATCGATACCCTTGTGGAAATGCTCAAAGAGCCGTGCCGGCTCCGATTCCGAGGTCCGCACAAAACCAAACATCCCCGAGATCAACCGACGACTGATGGTCGGCTGAAAAAACCGGCTGTTTTGATTCCGAAACAGCTCGTCATTCTCCGTCGGCAACTGCCAAGCGATCCGCTCACTCGCCCCAAGAAGATTCAGGGAACCAAGCCCCACCACCCCTAGCCAAAAGATCAGCTTCACTGGGAATTCACACGCGTAGCCTACCGAGCTTTCAACACCACCGCCCCGCTTCGCAAAGCAACGAAGTTTCCCTGTCTCGTTGCGCCCAGAATGCTCACTCTTACATCTTCTCCCCCCTTCAACTGCCGGACGGATCTTGGCAACTCTTCCAAGGAACGGCACGGCACGGACCCCAGACCCACGACCAACATCCCCTTCTGGATGGCCGCCGCTTCCGCAGGACTGCCTTTTTGGACATTCAAAACCAAAAGACCTTGGCGCCCAGCATATCCAGCCTGCACCGACTCCTCCGGCGTGACATCCTTCAACTCCAATCCAAATTTCTCTTTCAGCACCACGGCAGCGGAACGTTCCGGAGGGGGTGATTTTTTCCCTTCCACAATGGCAATCGCATCCTCCACAAATCTCTTCACCCGCTCGGCAGGAATGGCGAACCCGATGCTTTCCACCGGCAGATTCTGGGCCACCGACATTTTTGCCGAACTCAACCCCACCAGATCCCCCTCCGAATCCACCAAAGGTCCGCCGCTATTTCCGGGATTGATCGCCGCATCCGTCTGCAAAAGGCCATCCATGGTGAGATCCCCGATCGTCAGGGTTCGGTCCTTCGCACTGAGGATTCCGGCACTGACACTGCTCTCGTATCCCACGGGATTTCCTAATACGAGAACAGTCTGTCCCAGCAGATTGGGAGAAAGTTTGTCCAGACTCAGAAAAGGCAGGGGCTCGGGTGATTCCACCTTGATCAGGGCCAGATCCTGGAGGTCGTCGTCCCGTAAAAGTTTTGCCTCATAGTCCTTCCCGTTGGCCAAGGTCACCCGGATCTTCAGCTTGTTCGCCCGGCTGGCGACATGCTGGTTGGTGACAATATACCCGTCCGGCCGGATGATCAGACCTGATCCCAGATTTCTAACCGGCGTCTGCAAAATCCGGTTTCCCCGCGCCATCCCCCCCCCGAAAAACTGGTTCATGTAGGCGTCGACCGGATCCACCACCTGCTGCTCGATAATTCGCTCGGTATAAATGTTGACCACCGCTGGTCGCACTTTCTCGACCACCTTGACGATCGGCTCATCCTGCGGCGCCGTAGCCCAAGCCGGAACCACCAATAGACCCAAACAAAAGACCTGTACGATCCTCATGCCCCAAAAGATAATCCATGTCCCCGAGCGGACAAGTCCTTCGATTTTTGAATCTTTCCTGCCTTTCCCGGGTTTCATCCCCATGGCCGTCTCCTACCGCAGCTGGATTCACAGAAATATCCTCCGGGAAGAACCGGGTCCGATTCTTTCCGAATCCATTTTGCAAAGAATCTGGTTTGAGTCCCTTATCCGAAATCCCCTAACCACTCTCCATGGGGAAAGAATCTCTCTAAACCATCCGGGGTTTTGGAATCATCGGGCTGGACCGGATTTTCTTCGAGCATCTTTTTCCTCGGCGGACGGATCCCTTCACGAGGGGGATGTCGAGATCCACCGGCACTCTTCAGATTGGCACTCTCACCGGCACTCGGAAAACCCCCTGTATCAAAAAGTAGTTCTGCACGTTTTTTGGCAGTTGGATCCGACCGCTCCTCCCGGCCCTTCTTCGATTCGGCAGATTGCCTTGGCCAATCAACTCGCGGCCCCTCTCACCGAACTCATCTCCCTGTTTCAGAGCAGCACCCCGGAAATGACGGCTGGGGAAAAGCCAGGACGGTGTCACCAAACACTGCTCTGCCTGCCGCCAGATAAACTGCGGGAGATTCTTGAAGAGGCCGGTTGGCACAGACTCCGACAACGCCGGTCTTTGGCCCAAGCAAGAGTCGCGGCACATGGCTTCGCTCAGTCTGCCTGGATTTCTTTGGCTGAAGGCCTTGGTTTTTCCGAAAACCGCGAACCTTTCGCCTCCCTCGCTCGGGCAGTTCCAATCCAGCATCTTCTTGAACTGTCCGACCCCACCAGTTGTGAAGCTATTTTGTATGGCGTTGCGGGATTCCTTCCCGATCCCACCCGGACCCCATGTTCACCCCAAGCTCAGGGCTTGGCTCAAAAGCTCTGGGATAAGTGGTGGCAATTTCGCGAGCCATGGCGCGACCGAACCCTTCCCCCTTCCTTCTGGCGACTCGGGTCAACCCGGCCGAATAACTCACCCCTTCGACGGTTGGCCGCCCTTTCGTTTATGGCCCAACCGGAGATCTGGATTCCATGGCTCGAAAGTGTTCGAAAAGGAAATGCTGAGGACTTCTTCGTTCAACTCAAGGCAGCGTCCCACCCTTTCTGGAATCAACACTCCGCTTGGGACGGACGCATCTTATCTGCCCCATCCCGCTTGGTGGGATTGGATCGTGCCACTGCCCTCCTCTTTCATGTTTTGGCCCCTTTGGCAGAAGTTTCGGAGAAAGATCTCATGCAACGAATGGTCTCGTGGCCAATCGGCGGGGATGCCGGCATGCTTCGCTCCGCCTGCCTCCGGTTGCTGGGAGTCCCATTCCCACCACCTGACATCCGCTCCCATTTGGCACGGGAAGGCTTATTGCAGATTTACAGGGATTTCTGCCGGGGGCAGGCGGACGCCTGTCGCGATTGCTCTATGCCGGACTTTTTGAAACACCGGTAGGGTCCGCCAAAAACATAAACCCCTAATCCCTGAATCCCTTTCCCTCAATCGGCTCATAGCTCCCCCAGTCCCTTAAATCATAATGCCACCACTCATCCGGCACGCCGGAAAAGCCGGCGGCAAACATGGCGTTTCTCAGGATTCTTGCCCGTTTTGCAACCTCCTTGGGCACATCCGAAAAGTCCTCATCCGCCTTGGCATTGAACTCATCATGGTCGCTTGGCATTTCCAGAATCTTCCCGTTCTTGTCAGCCAGGGAGAGATCCACGCTCGTCCCCCTCGTATGGCGACTGATCTTGCCCGGCGGCGTCAAAAAGCGTCCGTCCGGCTTGGCCGCCCATAACGCCTTCTGTGCAGAGGCCGGCCTCCACGCATCCCACAAAACCAATCGATACCCCTTTTCACGCAGATCCTTTGCGACGATGGACAGTTTTTGGATCGTCTCCCTCCTCAACCATGCTCCGCCATCGGGATAAATCGCTTTCCCCGTGATGTTCTGTCGCGTGGAGTAACGCATCTCCAAAATAATTCCGGGCACATTGTCCGGAGTCACCTCTCTCAACCCTTCGGGAATCTTTTCCGCAAACCCCAGAGAGACCGCCAACCCAAAAAAAAGAGCAGTCCACCTCATCGCGAATCGGAAAATACCGGGGGATTAGAAACTTCAGCGCTGTGCCAACGGCACAACTTTCCGTCCAAGAGCCGGCCCGATGTATTCACTGTCCGGACGGAAAAGCCGGTTGTCCTGCCATTGCTCCAGAACATGAGCCGTCCAACCGGCCGTCCGCGCAACGGCAAAAATCGGGGTGAAAAGGTCAGTCGGTAGACCGAGGCTGTAGTAAACCGTGGCCGAATAAAAATCCACATTGGCTTCGAGCTTTTTTTCCGTCCGCATGATATGGGCGATCCGCTCGCTCATCTGGATCCATTTCGGCTCTCCCAGTTCCGCCGTCAACTTTTCTGCCATGCGTTTGAGATGGGGGGCACGGGGATCCAGAACTTTATATACCCGGTGACCAATTCCCATGATCTTTTTCTTTTGTGCCATCTGCTCCTGGACCCAACCATCCACCTTCTCCAAGGATCCAATCTCCTTGAGCATATGGATGACTCCTTCATTGGCTCCTCCGTGCAACGGCCCCTTTAGGGTCCCGATGGCTGTGCTGATGGCCGAATATATGTCGGTCAATGTCGACGCACACACCCGTGCGGCAAAGGTGGAGGCATTCATTCCATGGTCCGCATGTAAAACAAATGCCATATCGAGCGTGGCCACGGCTTCGGGACCCGCCTCTTGGCCGTTCAGAAGATATAAAAAATGTGCCGCCTCCCCCAGATCCTTGCGCACCGGGGGAAGGGATTGACCCCGCCTCGCCCTGTGAAAATAAGCCGCCACGACCCCGATCTTGGCCGTAAGCGAAATTTGACGTTTCCGGTTAAGTTCAACTTGCTCGGCTCCGATCGCCCCATAATCATACAGCCCCAGCATAGAGATGCATGTCCGCAGTATATCCATCGGGCTGGCATCCTTGGGCGCTCCCAGGATGTAATCGACGACTTCCCTGGGAAGTTCTCGTTGCTCCGCCAATGTGTTCTTCAGTTCGGAGAGTTGTTTTTGATTGGGCAGGTTCCCCTCCCACAAGAGGTAAGAGGCTTCCTCAAAACTGACTTGGCCGGCCAATTCATCAATGTCATATCCGCGATATATCAGTTTCCCCTCCAACCCGCGGACATCGGACAAAGCCGTTCCCGTGGCCACAACTCCCTCCAAACCTTTCGCCACAATTCGTGGGGCTACCTTGGGTTCGCTCACCTTATTTCCTCAGCGCGGCAACAACTTCCTGACCAATATCCCCTAGGGTTTGGGCCACTCGAACCCCGGCTTTTTTGAGGGCTTCAATCTTGGCCTGAGCGGTGCCTTTGCCGCCGGAAATGATCGCCCCGGCGTGCCCCATCCTTCTTCCCGGAGGAGCGGTGGCTCCCGCAATAAAGGAAACGACCGGCTTCTTCACTCGGGCATGAATGTATTCGGCCGCTTCCTCTTCCTCCGAACCGCCGATCTCCCCAATCATCACAATGGCGTGGGTGTCCGGATCCGCATGCAGATATTCCACCGCCTTTTGAAGGGTCAGACCGTGAATCGGATCACCCCCCACCCCGATGCAGGTGCTTTGTCCGAGCCCTTGGCTGGTGATCTGCCAGACCGCTTCATAGGTCAACGTCCCGCTCCGGGAAACCACTCCGATATTGCCCGGACGATGTATATAGCCGGGCATGATCCCGATCTTGCAGGCTCCCGGCGTGATGATTCCCGGACAGTTCGGACCGATCAGGACACATGAATATTCCTCCAGTGCATGTCGGACGCGCATCATATCCATCACTGGAATCCCCTCGGTGATGGCAACAATTAGCTGAATTCCTGCATCCGCCGACTCGAGAATGGCGTCTCCGGCGAATTCCGGGGGAACAAAAATCATCGAGGCGTTGGCTTGCGTTGCATCCACCGCTTCGGCGACGGTATCGAAGATGGGTACAGTGTTCTCAAACTTCTCTCCCCCGCGTGCCGGAGTCACCCCAGCCACAACCCGGGTTCCATACTCCTTGCAGGCGGATGCATGAAAGGATCCCGATTTGCCGGTAATCCCCTGAACGAGCAACCGGGTATTGGCATCCACCAGAACAGACATGGTTATTTCCCCTTCTTTCCGGAAGCGGCGGCCACGGCTTTCTCAGCCGCTTCCATCAATCCCTCGGCCGGAATCAGCGGAAGTCCGGATTCCTTCAAAAGTTTTCTCCCTTGTTCCACATTCGTTCCCTGCAACCGCACAATAATCGGAACACGGGGCGGGTTATTCCGGCAGGCCGAAATCATTCCTTGAGCCAAGAGATCGCATTTGAGGATTCCTCCAAAAATATTCACTAGAATCGCTTTCACCGAAGAATCCGCCTGCAGAAGCCGGAACGCGGCCGTGATCATCTGCTCGGAAGCACCACCCCCGACATCCAGAAAATTCGCCGGCTTCCCTCCCGCGGCCTGGATCAGATCGAGGGTGGCCATGGCCAATCCCGCTCCGTTGACCATACAGCCGATGTTCCCTTCCAGCCCAATGTAATTGAGATGATGTTCGGCAGCCGCAAGATCCCGCGGATCCTCTTGCGAAGGATCCTGCAAATCCTGAATCTCCTTGTGCCGAAAGAGGGCGTTGTCGTCGAAATTCAATTTGGCGTCCAGCGCCACCACATCGCCCCCCTTGGTTACGGCCAAGGGGTTGATTTCGACCTGAGAACAATCCTTCTCGATAAAAAGCCGGTACGCAGCATGAAGCAGTCGACATGGAGCCCTGAGTCCGGTCGAAGGAAAACCAAGAAAGATACTGACCTTACGTGCCTGATAGGGCTGCAACCCGAGTCCGGGATGAATGACCTCCCGAAGAATCGCTTCGGGATTTTTTTCGGCCACGGCCTCAATTTCCACCCCGCCCTGCTGGCTGGCGACGATCACGGGACACCCGGAAGACCGATCGAGGACAATGGCCAGATAAAGTTCCCTGGCGATCTCTGTGGACTCTCCGACCAAAACGGAATGAACGGGTTTTCCTTCCGGACCAGTTTGATGCGTGATCAGGGTGTTGCCGATCATATGCTGGGCCACATCCCGGACCTGATGCGGGGTTTTCACCAAATGCACCCCGCTTTTGTAGCCATCCTGAAAATGCCCCTTCCCACGGCCACCGGCATGAACCTGTGCCTTCACCACAAAGCTGTTACAAGGAAGACTACGGGCAATGCCTTCGGCCTCCTCCGCTGTTCTGGCGACAGCTCCCCGGGGCACTGCCACCCCAGCGGAAGAAAGAAGGTCGCGAGCTTGGTATTCGTGAATGTTCATAAAAAAGAAAAACTAATGATGGGGAGAGTCGGGGAAAGCGCGTTTTGAGTCAACCCGTCAATCCATTCACTCTTGTTTGGCCGTTCCAGGATCCGCTGAAACGGTCGCGGACGGAAATGCGGCGCCCGGGATAATCTTCCCCGCTGATTTCTTGCTTAAGGGGTAAAGTTCTTTGGATGAGAACCCCGTCAGATCCCGTTCTGTCTTGCTAACCTCTTTCAATTCGGGAACGTCCAAAACTACCGAGGGCTGGATCATGACGACCAACTCCCGGCGTTCGGTGTCGTCCGTAGTACTTTTGAACAGATTTCCCAACAACGGAATCGTGGAAATAAAGGGAATCCCCGTGCTGGTCTTGGCATCCGTCTGAGAGATCAATCCGCCCATCAGGATCGTGGCTCCATCCGGCACAATGATGGTCGTCGTTAGCTTTTGGGTGTCGATTTTCGGAACTGCGACCCCACCGCCAATATCCGTTGAACTATTCACCCCCTTGGCCAGCGTGTCATTCGTCTCCACAATCTGCAGACTGATCTCCCGGGCACTGTTGATCAACGGTATGACTTCAATTTTTAGAACAACATCCTGATACTGAATATTGGATTGCTGGGAACCTGAGGTCGCAGTGGCGCTTCCCCCTCCCCCAAGAGTTGTCACCGTGCTGGTCGGTACGGCAATTTTCTGCCCCTGAAAGATAGTCGACTTTTTGTTGTTCGCCGTAAAAACGGAAGGCCGCGAAGCCACGCGGAAATTGCCCGTCGCGGTGAGGGCGCTGACATAGACATTCAGCGTGTTTCCAATGAATGCAGCGATCTGCATTCCGGGCAACCCGTTGCTGGCAGCGACATTGGCTAATTGCGCCATGGTGGCGGCCGACTGCATCAAAGGGGTGTTGGTCGTGATCAAACTTCTCCCTCCACCGACCGAATTAACGCCTGACGTGGATTCCCCGGTAAATCTTTGCAGGATATTGACGGCGAAAGAGTCACCGCTGTTCACGAGCAACTGGCCAATGACCGTGGCTAGATAAACCTGCATTGGTCGTTTGTCCAATTTCGTCAAAATCGCCTTCACCTTGTCCCGGGCTTCCGGTTGTCCAAGCACCAGAATCGAGTTCGCGCGATTATCCGCAATGATCTTCGTCTTTCCTACAACGATCGAATCGGCAGCCACCTGCTCTCCGGGCTCGCTTAAAATATCCGCAGGATTTGCGGTGGCGCCACTGGTTCCTGAAGACCCGCCCGACCCCCCCGATACCCCACCTATTCCAATTCCACCGCTCACCCCCCTTGTTGCTCCAGCCCCACCCGGTGCCGCGGCAATGGCATTGTCCTCCGGTTCCTTCAACATATCCTGCAGAATCGGCAACATATCGGAGGCGGAAACATAGTTCAGGGGCTGTTCGTAAGGGTCGCTTAATTCCAACGCGACATCCAAATTCGCAATCAACTTTTTAATTTCATCCATATTCATCGGGTGGGTGCTGACTAAAATCCGGTTGGTCCGGACATCAGCCACCAGGATAGTTTCCCCAACTCCGCCCTCCCCCGACGGTATAGTCACTACGGGGGCGTTGCCGGGCATTCCCGGAACCATCGGTTGCTCGGCCTGGCCGGTTGCCGCCTGTGCTTCGGTTGTTTGATCACTTTTCTGTTGTCGTGCCGAGAGGATGGTTTTGATCAGTGCCACCACCTTATCCGCATCGGCTTGGTGCAGTTCGATAAACTCCTGTACTACTTTCGGGCTCGGCTGATCTACCAGTTCTCGTACTTGAATCAATCGCCGGATCAGGGTCGAGTTTTCAGTGATCAGCACCTGATTCGCGAGAGGAACCGGTACCAGGCTGCCATACGGATGCAGGGTGATAAACTTCTCGAAAATTGGAACTGCTTGCTTCGCCGTCAAATAGGTCAACGGCATGACATAGGACGCCACCACTTCCCCCTCCGGTATTTCCCGCTCATTCGTAAAAAGATAAACCCCTTCGCTACGGGGATTTTTACCCCCCGCCGTGTTGATCACTTTGACGGAGTTCTTGTCCACCGCAATGAAGGCGTATCCGTTCAAAAGCAGGGTGGACTCGAGCAGACGAATCGCCTCCGCCTTCGTGACTGGTTGGTTCAAGGTCAAACTTAAATTCGCACCCCCCGCCAGCAGACTGGCATCTTTGATGAGGGTCACCCCTTTAAGTTTTTCATACACGACAAGAAAATCGGACACAGGATTATTGGGAAACTGGATCGTATCCGCAGAAACCATTTCTGATTCATCGACAGAGGTATTCTCACTTGATGGAACCACCCCCAGACTTCCAACAGTATTCTGATTTTGAGCCAATACCTCAGCACCAAAAAAAAGAAGCAAACCGCAAAAAAGTGAAAAGCCGGATTTCATTTTTTCTGTCCGGAAGTGGCAGGAATGGGAATCACCCGACGACGGACCACCGGAACACCCCCCTGCGCGGGTGTGTTCTGGCGGGTCTGCGCTTGATTTTGATTTCCCTGAGGTTGCCCAGGAAGGGCGGGAACCTGCGGAGTCGGAACCACCGTCATGGGGACTGGCGCCCCACCCCCTCCTCCACCCGATGATTCATATTTCAAAGTGCCTGTTTCCGTTCCCTTTTTGACCTTCGCCTGCATTTTTGCGGGGTTTCCGGAGGGATCTTTTTTGAATTCCACCAAAACCATCCCTTGGGCGGATGGAGAAGGACTCTTTCCGACCAAAATCCGATCCGGCTTGGTCTTATTCGCAACCATCACGTAATCCTCCCCGCCCAACCGAACATAACCGGTGATAAATAAATCCTTTGCAAAGTCCGCCGCTTCTTCACCGGCGGAAGCCAAGGTAAAGGGAGACTTCTTCCCAAGGGAGGCATACCTCTCCGGATTGATCGGCTGGGGCAAACCCGACAGGGTCTGGGTTGCCACCGGAGGCTCCATGGCCGTCAAAGGAATGGAGGAAGACATTTCCCCAAATCCTATCCCCTTCCCCAGCAAGACGAGGAGAAGTCCCAGCATGATTGTGAAGAACTTGTTCACTGCTTGTTACCCCGGAAAAACTGCCCCACCTCTGCCTCCCCGGTCATTTTGGGAGGTTCGGGACTGAGTTTTAGACTGAGTGCCGTCAAAGCCACACCGCTTTCCGGTTGATAAAGCTGTGTCGCCCACTTTGTAAACTGCTCCAAACTTCCGGTCAGCCGCATCCGATTGGCATAAATAGTGCAGGAAGCCCCCGCCTTGGGCGCCAGTAGATTTTGCTCCTCAATTTTCAATCCGGCCGAAATCGCAGCACTTTGGGCTTTTTTCTGAAGTGCCGGAGCCGGATTACCTTCCGGTGCCGGGTGGAGATTTTTTTTCAGCCATTCAGCTTTGGCTTCCCACTCCCCTTTTTGCGCCAACCAAGAATTCGCCTCCTTCAGATCATCCGAAACCCGGGTCAGGTTTACGCGTGTCTCGTGATTCAGGCTAAGTGCATACTTCAACACGAGCAGATGAAGACCGGCCGCAACGGCCAGCCCAAGGAAAAGCATCAGCTTCTTTTCATGGCGCGTTAGCGTTCGCATCCTGTCCTCCTTCCTGACCCTCGCCCGAACCCCCTCCGAGAGGAACTCCCTCGAGCTGAAACTGCGCATTTCCGTTGGGCAAAAGCCGGGGTTGGGGATGATTCCATTGGTAGGCTGTCAACATCGGCTCCTTTTTCACCCAAGCAAAATATTTTTCCGTCTGCTCCAGATCCTTCCCTTCCCCTGTCAGAAACACATGCTTCGAGTTGTACTCAAAAGCCGTTAACCGCACCCCTTCAATCTCTCCGGGCTCCTTTTCGATCAAGGGGCGGGAAACCTGCCAAAGAAGTTCAAAAGCGTTCATCTTCGGATTCACCAAAGCCCCTGCCTCCCGCCATGCCATTGAAGCCTCCCGAATTTTTCCCGCGTCCCCTTGAATCGCACGCAACTTCCCTTCGAGAACCTTCAGCTGAATGTGAGGAATGAAAAAGTAAGCCAATGCGGAAACCACCACTCCCAGATAGGTCAGGATCCCCGCCCGAAGGTATTTCTTTTTCTTGGCCTGATCTGCTGAAGCCATTCGGCGTTCCGTTAAAATCGGGGGCTGGAGATCCCAAGGATGGGCCGACAAACTTGGTGGCATCCGCGGTTCCCTGTGCGAAACGCACGGCAGAGGGGAGAGGAGTGACCCGGCCTCCGCCTCATCCCCTCGGAATACAAAAAGATCCAGCCTCTGCAAAATTCCCTCCCCCTCCAATTGGGCCAAGAGGGTTTTTAATTCTGCCGCCGCCCCTGCATCCAAAACACGGGCCAATAGTGGCTGGGTATGCAACCACTTGTTTCCAAAGTAAAAATCCAATACCCAGCGACCGAGTTCCTTTCGCAAAACCACACCGCTCCCACCCTCCGGAGGTGGGAGAACCCTCCCGGCTACTTCATACCTGCCCGCCTGTTCAAGGATGCATTCCTCCTCAATGGAACTGCTCAAAACAACACAGGCTTCCAGTTGTCGGGTGCCCGGCTCCTCCTGTCCCGGTCGGGTCACCCTTTCCGTACGGATCGGTTCCATTGCCCAAATCGCCGCCTCCGGATTCGCCCCGAGAAGATTTTTTGATTCTAGGGCGATTTTTGCCAGATCACGGGGAGGAATTCCCTCTTCTACCGGTATCCAAAGGGGCACGGAAAAAAAGAGCCTGGAAGGCAGGGCCACCGTTGCCCCCGGAGAGGTTCGCAGCTTCTGGGGTGTCTCCGCGGTTCCCACGCATTGGACCGCCCCCCCCTCGACGCTCCATGCCTCCCATTCTTCGGGTCCGGGAAAAACAAAAACAGGTCCACTTGGGACTTTCTCCTTCCCCTTTCTTTTGGAGACTGGTTTCTCCTTTTTCATGGCTGGTCTTCTTGCTCCGTCCATCGTGCCTTGATCTGGGGGGGATTGCGGGAAATGAGAGCCACTACTGTTCGTTTAGCCTCTCCCACATATCCCGTCGAGGTCACCCGCCAAAGATCCCCACCCCCATTCGTTGTCCGCTCGGCCAAAACTTCGGAACTTACTCCTCGAAGAAGTCCCGTGTTCACCAAGTCATCCGGCGTCCCGGCTTGTTGATCCGCCCCATTACGCCCTTGCATGAAATTAGTTGCCGACCCAGGTTGAAGATCCAAAATCATTTCGATCACATCTTGGTCGGCCGTCAGAAGGGAAAGTTTGCCCGAGCCATAAATCGTGAATTTTTTCAAAGGGTTCACAACTCCTTGTGGTCCCGACCGGGCTTCTTTAGCCATCTCCTCCCATCCGATTACTTTTTTCAGTTCGTCGATTGACTCAAAGGGTCCGTTTCTTGGCCCCATTTTTTTCCGCTTTGCATAATCCTCCTCCTCCGCTCCTTGCGGTTGGGTCAGACTGTCCGGATCCACCCAGTCAACAAGGGCGTCAATCAAACGGGTGGAAGTAGCCAGGTTCACGCCCCACCCAGCGAAAAGATTCTGCAAAACCCTCTGAGCCCGGGCCCTGTCACCCAAAAGGAGGGCATTGATGTTGAGCTTCCCCTCCTCCCCTTGGAGATCCTCGACTTCAAAATGGACCGGGACTTTCCAACCGTCCGATAGTCGCTGATTCAACTGCATTGATGCCTGTTTGATTTCAGCCGGAGCAACTGCGGAATTCAGGGCCATCTGGATTCCGGACTCTGCCACCAAACCAGCCCGGGCGCTCTGCAGAGATACAATTTCTTGGCCCAGTTGACCCTGTAGAATAGCTGCCAAGCCAAGCATAGCGGCCGAAATGAGGCTGACGGCCCAGAGGACCACGATCAAGGCCACTCCCGAAGAAGCACGCAAAGACAACTTGATCATGGTGAATTAGTCCCCGTATTTGTTGTGGCTAAACCCGTCTTTGTGATGGCATCCGCCGGAGTCTGTCCTCCCGGCCCCAACCCGGTGGGAATCCAAAAAATCCCCACATTCGTCAAACTTCGGGCCCCATCTTTGCGCACCAACTCCAGCTTTAGATAAGAAGGTTTCACGGGTTGATCCCATTCACCCATCTCCTGCTGGCTACGCGGGTCCCACACTGCCCATCTCATGGATTGAATGTCTCCCATCAAGACGAAGGAATTGGTCTGCCCCCCTTTCGTCGCCCGCCCCGGTTGATTCCCCGGCTCAAATCTCTCCACCAAAGCAAGAACCCGCCCGTCGCCGGTCGCCGATTTTCTCAAACACAACTCGAGTACCCGCGTTCCTTCATACCGATCCGGTAAAATTGCCAAGGGCGCATTCGTCATAACTAGGTCGTACCCCCCCCCGTTGCGCGGAACCAACCCCATCTGGGACTTGATCGGTAGATCCAGACACACCTGCCGAAGCAGCGCAAACAACCCGCTGACCTCTCGGTTTCGCAGACTGTATTTCCCCGCATCATCCGCACCTACCACGGAAACCTGCACCAATTGAAAGATGACCCCGAAAATCAGAATCAGAATCGCCATTCCGAGCGTCACTTCGATCAGGGTGAAAGCTTGGCAGGATTTTTTCATCGCTGAGGCCAGAGTAGAAATGAAACCGCATCCAACCGCTCCTTGTTCTTGTCCACGGCTTGGATACGCACCTGCATCCAACCCGTTACCAGTCGGGTGTTATTCGTGCCCACAAGAGCGATCGGTTCCGTCGCTTGGACGGATTGTTCCAGAACCCATGTCCCGTATTTCTCCACCGCCTGCCATTGCTTCCCTTGGTCCACAAGGTTGTTCGAAGCAGCGAGAATTTTTGCGGCCAAGGACTCGACAGCCTGCCGTCGTTGAGCCGTGCGGACCATCTCGACATTGAGGCCCAAAATATCGTTCAAGGCTTTGGCAAAACCAACGGCGGCCAAGGCAAAAATCGCCACGGCCAACATCACCTCGATCAGGGTAAAGCCAGAGGATTTTTTTCTCATCCTCGGTCGGGTTTCTCGGTGGTCGTTTCCCCCGTCAATGCCCCGAAGGAGAACTGCTCGACATTTTCCCCATGTCGAAGTCGCACCCGGATCGGTTCCACTAAGCCACTTCCGGTGAAGAGCCACTGATAATCCTCCGGCTTCGCCCATCCCTTCCGCTCCAGGGCGATATCCTGCGGCGTCACAATATTCATCTCCACTTGCTCTGAAAACTCCCTGCCCGCAGGGCCGTGTAAGCCCAGGATGACCCTCTGTTCATGACCGTGCTTTAACGCTTGCTCCCGGGTTTCACGCGCCATTTCCTCCAGAACGCTTCTGGCTTTTGCCAACTCCTTGTCCCCGCCCGTGGAGGAAAGAAGAACGACCGCCCCCCCCATAAAAATCACCCCGATGCCGATCGCGAGGACGATTTCCAAAAGAGTGAATCCTCCCCCCCCTGTTGGCCGCCGCTTCATCCGGCCCACTTCCTTTTGCTCGTTTATCTCGAGCTAATGTCGTCGCCCTTGCCTGAATCGTCCTTGCGATCCGGTCCCATGGAATAAACGCGAAACCCCTTGGCCGAGGAAGAATCGACCTTGTATTTATAGTCCTGTCCCCAGGGATCTTTGGGCAACTCCTCGAATCCTTTTCCCTTCCCGACCAGTGCCTGCAACCCTTGGGACTCGGTCAACGCCACTCCGCCGCTCTTCATCTCATACATTCGGATCTGGGTCACCATCGCCTGCAGATCCCCGCGAGCGCGCTGTTCCTTCGCAAACTCCAAGTTTCCGGTCAGCATAAAGATGGCCGAGCCCATTAGTACGGTGATGATTCCCACCACCAGCATGATTTCAATGAGGGTGAATCCGGCGGAGAAGGAACGATGAGGATATCTTTTCATTCTGTCCGTAAGCCTACGCCTCCTGTGCCGGAAGACAACCCTGTGCGCAATTGGGGGCGGGCCAAACTTCCGTTCCCGACGGACGTGTCTCGCACGAAAGCCGGCGAATGGGCGGGATTCGATACGGGGGTTGCGGGCAAAGCTTTCTCGGGAATGGGAAACACAACCTGCAAACGCAGATTCCTCACTGTCATGCCGGAACCATCCGTCACCTGAAAGTCCACCTGGTTTTCTCCCATCCGCAAAACCCCCGTCGGCACATACGCCACAAGCTTTCGCCAGCCCCCGTAATGCATCTCGTAACCCTCCCCCTTTTTGCGGTATCCCGGATCCGCCAGACCGGGGACTTCCACCGACAAACTTTCCAACGCCTTGCCGTTCACAAAAATTCCGGGCTCCTTTCCAGGATCCAATCCGGCAACCTGAGCTTCCAGTCGTGCATATCCGGGCTGCCCTGCAATCGAGGAAACAAAACGCACGGGACTCGTGGAATCGATACGAACCGGTCCTGGATCCAGCACTGCGTCGACAAAACCTTCCTGTCCCTGGTCCACGGGTGACCGACGCCCGTTCCCGCTCAGTTCATCCGCAGAAAGAACCTTCCCGGAGGAAGTCAGGTAACAGGCCCCTGCCGATCCCTCCCCCGTCATCAACACCAAGGGCTCCACCCAAACCAGTTCGACCCGCTCCAAAACCGCCTCGCTCCCCGTGGACTCCACAATGATTTGCCCCGGTCCGGATAACATTTCCCGATCCAGCAACAGGGTTCGCTGATGCAGCGCCGCCGCACGCTCAAACAAATTTCCGCAGAGAGTGACCGCTTGCCCCGGCCCCTGCCAGATCACCCGCGCAAACCCGTCCGATGGCTCCCGAAAAACCAGGGTCACCGCCAGCCTTGCTTCCCCCGCCGGAGGACGGATTTGCGCTCGCCAAGTGTACAGATTGAGCCCCGCCTGGGTCGAAACCGGACCAAACCACGAAGGAAAAACAGGGGTCCTTTCCTTCACATCCCAGTTCGCCGGTGGGTTGAAATTCCCCAAAGCCCCCTCGGACCTTTCGCCTCCAAAAATCGACAGCAGGCAATAAACCCAAACCAGCCCCGCCAAGGGATTTCTCCATTTCTTCACGCCTCCCACTTTGGCAGGAAGCTGGCCTTGCTGTTGGGGAACCTTCCCCTTGCTCACCCTCCGTCGTCAACAACCCCCGAACCAGCCCGAATAAGTTATTAGAGACTTTTCCGCATTCCGGACATCGCGTCAAAGATGCTGGTAATGATGGAATAAACAACAGCCCCAACGACCAGGGCGATGATGACAATGATGACGGGTTGAATCAGCGCCGTAATGCGCTGTATCTTTCGGTCCATATCCTTCTCAAACCGCGCCCCTGCCTTGTCCAAAGCCTTGGACAGTTCCCCCGTCTGCTCCCCCACCGCCACCAGATCCAGAAACATGTCGGAAAACCCCCCGACCTGTCGCAAGGCCCGACTCAGGGAATATCCCTCCGAAATCTGCTCGGATGCTTTTTCGAGCCGGAGACGGTAATAAGAATTCGGAGTGGCTTGTGAGACCAGATTCATCGCCTGCAAGAGCGTGACCCCATTCGTCAGCAAGTTTGCCAGGGTTTGGCTGAACTGGGCGTAAAATGATGCCTCCAAAACGGCCCCCGCCACCGGAATCTTCATTCGAGCCTGGTCCCACCAAATTCTCCCCGCCGGTTTCTGGATCCACTGCCAAAAACCCATCCCTGCCAGCGCCAGACTCGCCGCTACCAACCAGCCGTAGTGAACCAGGAAATAACTTGTCCCCAGAAGAATCTTGGTCACCAAAGGAATGGATTCAGGAGACTTGTTGAACAAGGTTTCCAACTGCGGCACCAAGACCACGACGAACAACACCATGAGAAGAATCCCCGCTCCGCTGACAAACATCGGATAGATGAGTGCCTGGATGACTCGCGATTTCAGATCACTTAGTTTCTTAAGATAAAGAACCTGCCGTTGAAGAATCGCCCCCAAAGCCCCGCTGACCTCCCCCGCTGCGACAAGATTGCAGTACAGGTCGGAAAAACTGGCCGAAGCGGTTCGCAACGCGCGGGAAAGACTGGTTCCCTCCCTCACCTGATTTCTCAGGCTTTGAGCCACCGCCTTGAGAACAGAGGCCTCGGATCTCTGCTCCATCATCTTCAGGGCACCTTCCAGCTGAAGGCCCGCATCGAGCAGATCCCCCAACTCCTCCGTAAACGAAATGATCTGCACCTCGGTCATCGGTTGTTCCACCCTCAACCCAGCGACAGCCTCATGCCCTCCCGGAGTTCCCGCCGCCCCTTGCTCCTGCAACCGGAGGGGGCGAAGTTTCATTTTGCCCAGCTGAGCCAAAGCCTCCTGCCGGCTCTTGGCCTCCAAGGTTCCCTGGGTCCGTCCCCCTGCCGAGGCCAAGGCCTCATATGTGAAAGTGCCCATCTTAGGATCCCGTGCTTTTCGCAGCGTCCACCACGGTCACCCTCACCACCTCCTCAATCGTCGTGGTCCCCTCCGCCACTTTGTCCCAGCCGTCGTCCCGGAGGTTTTTCATTCCTTGGGACCGGGCCATTTCCTTCAAAGCTGCGTTCGATTCCTTGCGAGTGATCATTTCCTGCAGCTGCGGCGTCACCAGACAGATTTCAAAAATGGCCCGGCGCCCTTGATATCCCGTCTGCCGGCAACGGTCGCACCCCACGGCCCGATAGGCGGAGGCTGCTTTTTCCGGAGGAATTCCAATTTCCTTCAGATATTGCTCGGAATATTTTCCCGGCTCGCAACACCAGGGACAAAGAACCCTCACTAAACGTTGGGCAATGAAGGCCCGGACGGAGGAACCCACGAGAAACGGTTCGATCCCCATGTCCACCAACCGGGTAATTCCCCCGATCGCATCATTCGTGTGGAGGGTGGAAAAAACCAAATGCCCGGTCAACGCAGCCCGGATAGCGATCTCCGTCGTCTCGACGTCGCGCATCTCTCCCACCATGACAACGTTCGGATCGCCCCGGAGAATGCTCCGCAGACCCGCAGCGAAGGTCAGATTGATTTCCGGCTTCACCGCGATCTGCACCACACCGGGGATCTTGTTTTCCACCGGATCCTCGATCGTCACAATTCGCCGATCTTTGGTGTTCAGCGAAGCTAGGAAGGTATAAAGCGTGGTGGATTTTCCCGAACCCGTGGGCCCTGTGATGAGGACGATCCCGTTCGGCAAAGCCAGCAGACTCCGCACGCTGGCCTCATGCACCGGACTCAGTCCCATCTGGGAAAAATCAAACCGCTGCTGCCCCAACAACCGCAGACTGATCGATTCCCCCGTCACCGACGGAATGGTCGCAATGCGGACGTCGATCGGCCGCCCTTCGAACTCGAGGTTGATGCGGCCGTCCTGGGGAAGTCGACGTTCCGCAATATCCAGATGCGCCATGATCTTGATGCGAGAAATCAGCGAAGCCTGAAACAGCTTGATTCTCGGAGGAACGGGAATATTCCGCAGAACCCCGTCAATCCGGTAACGAACCTGAAGGTCGTCCTCCAGCGGTTCGATATGGATATCCGTTGCCCGCTCCTGCAGTGCTTCCCGGATGATCTGATTCACGAACTTGATGACGGAAGCCTCGGAATCGTTTTCATCCAAAATCGTCGTCTCCTGCTCGAGATCGTTGGCCGAGGCAAATTCCCCCCCGGCTTCCAGAATTTCATCAAACGTCTCGGCACCCACTCCGTATCCCCCCCGCAGCCCGTCGAGGACCGCCCGCCGCGGAGCCACCATCCAACGGGTTTCCCCTCCCCAAAAACCGGCCAACGCCTGCCTCGCTAGATGATCAAAGGGATCAAAACAAAGAACCGGCAGGGGCTCCCCTTCCGCCGGCGTCACAGGAAGAAGCCGATGCCGCAGTGCGATCCGAGCTGGAAACTTTTCCCGTAGGGGTGCCGGAATCGGCGGAATCTCCCCCTCCCACACCGGCAACCCCAGGGATTCACCCAGTTTCTGCGCAAAAATCTTTTCGTCCACCTGCCCGGTTTCGAGTAGCGCGTTCACCATCGACTTTTGTTCTCCGGAGGCCTCCACGACCGCCTTCTCACAGACAGGAAGATCTTTTGCCCCCGCCTGCTCCGCCAGTTCGACCAGGGTCCTCGTGAGGCTCATAGGGATAAAACCTTCGCCAACCGTTCGGGGTTAAGTCCGGCCAGATCTTTCCGTACAAATCTTCCGTCCTCCCGAACGAGCTTTCCATCAAAGAAGATCCGTCCTCCCCCTTGAGCCCGGGACTGCAGATTGACCAGATCCCAGTGAATCTGCGAACGGTTCCCGTTGTCGGCCACGGCGTAGGCCTGTCCGGGGGTGAAATGGAACGATCCCGCAATTTTTTCATCAAACAGAATGTCGCGCATGGGATGCTTGAGGTGGGGATTCAACCCTAGGGCAAATTCGCCGATGTAACGCGCCCCCTCATCGCTCGAGAAAATCTCCTCCAATTCTCGGGTTTTTTGCCCGGCAGTGGCCTGAATGATCTTCCCTTGGGAAAAACGGAGGCAAACTTGGTCAAACGGAATCCCCCGGTAAATCGCGGGAGCGTTGAATGTGACCTGTCCCTCCACGCTCTTGCGGACCGGAGCGGTGAACACCTCCCCATCCGGGATATTCCGTTCGCCCACACAGGGAATCACCCCAATTCCCCGGATGGAAAACCTCAGATCCGTCCCCGGCCCCGTAATGTGCACCTGATCGGTACGCCGCATGAGGGAGACTAAAGGCCGGACGGCCCGGGACATTTTGCGGTAGTCCAGATTGCAAACCCGAAAAAAAAGATCCTCGAAGGCCTCGGTGCTCATCCCGGAGCCCTGAGCCATGGCCGGGGTTGGCCAGCGGAGCACGACCCATCGGGTCCGGTTGATCCGCCGGTCGGAAATAGGCCGGAGAATGTTTCCGGCCAGCTTCTGCTTTTCCGCCGGAACATCACTGTTTTCAAAGCTGTTCTGGGATCCACGCAAGGCGATGTAAGCCTGCATCGCCTTCATTTTGGCCAAATCGTGACGGAGGGAAAACCGGAGAGACCGGGCCGTGCTGCCCCGGGCGATCTCCCTTGAGACTTTCCCTCCATGCAGATGCACGAAGGGTTCGGCTCCGCGCGCACGCACTGCCCGGATCAACTCCACGATAAAATCCTCGGGAATCTCGGCGGCATCAATCCAGACCCTGTCCCCCCTCCGGAGGGCGGTGGAGTACCCTGTCAGTAGTTCGGCCAATCGCCGATAGCGCGGGTCATTCATCGCATTCTTTCCCGCCGGCTGGACCGGGTGTAAGTTGGGTCTGGATGAGCCTCCATCAAGATAAGTTTCAACCACTCGCCCACTTTGGCAAGCTAGCCGCCGCCTTTCTTCTTCTTTTCCCCTTGGCTCATGGGGGAGAACCCTCCCCCTCCCCTCTGGTAGGGCAGGCGACCATCCAGTTGAAAAACAACCCGTCTGCGCAGAATTTAAGCGGTATGGACCTGATTCTCGCCCCCACCTCCCTCATTCCCGAAATTCGCCGTATCCGAATGGAAACCTGGAGAACGGATGGATTGGCTGTTCAGAAAAATGCAGAGGGAGGAGAACAGCCCGTGGGACTAAAAATCGACTTTTCGGATGGATACAAAAACCTAGACCTTCAGGCCATGGGCCAAGCCGCCGCCAACTCCGCAACGGCCCGAACCCGGACCGATACGAACGGGTTTTTCACTTTTTCGAATCCACCCATGGGAAAACAGACGCTCTATGGCCAGTATAAAAGTCGTTACGCCGTCGCCTATTGGTTGCTGGAAGTCGAAATCAAATCCGGCCAAACCAACCGACTGACTCTTTGCGAATCGAACGCCGCCGAGGTTTTTAACCGCTTCGAAAAAAAACCGGAAGCCCGTCCTTAACTTACAGCAGGCCTCTCACCCTCACGCCACCAAGAATGGATCTTCCCTGTTGGGCGCTTCCAGAACTGACGATGTAGCCACAGGCAGGACTCGGGGTCAGTCAACAAATCCATCCATTCCGCCTGACTTAACCCCGCCGGATTCTTTTCAAGGGCTTTCTCCCGGAGAGGAACCAGATGCTGCCGTGTTTTTTCACTCACCATCCTCCGTACCCGCAGCAGGCTGATGTGGAGAGCGTTCAAAGCGGGATCCCTGACCAATCTCGTGATTTCAGATTTCCGGCAAGTGGATCCCCGCCCCGCTTGGTCCACCCGGTGGAGGTACCCGCGAATTTCCCGGTTCAGATGGGATTCAATTTCTTCCGGGATAAGAAAAAGTCCGATTCGGCGCGCCCACTCGCCGGCACCCGGTTGGGCCGTCAACCAAGCGAGCCAAGGCGTTGCCAACCAGGCAACCAGAATCGGGGAAAGAACTCCCAACTGATGCGGAATGTATTTCGCCATTAGAAATCCGGTCAAAACTGCGGCGGCCACGGGAAGCCAAAAACGGCGCAGCATAAAAAACAGGCAGGGCGCTTGGGCTTCCGTCCGATTTTGCGGAGCCCATCCGACCTGCTTTCCCAACAACTCTTCCATCACAAACAAGCTGTTATAAAGCATCATGCTGGGAGCCCACGCCGACCAGGCAAGGGTTTCACAAACGACGCTGCCCATAGTCCGGAGCCAACCCCCCATTTGATTCATCCTCCTTCGGGCACTCCATAGGCCGATCAACTTGGGAAGAAGAAGAAGGCCTAAGGTTGCGAAAAAAAGAATGGAGTAAGCCCGCCCGGTCGAACTCGCCATCCCTCCCACTCCGGAGGAAAGCAGGGACAAGTGATGTTTGAAAAAACTATCGAAAGCCCCGCACACCAGAAAGGCAAGCCAGAGTGGAGCCGCCAGATATGCCATCAACCCCGTCCAAATGTGGAACCGGTTCGCAAAATCGATTCCCGGGGCGAAAAGAAACCAGAAATGCTGGAGATTTCCACGGCACCATCGACGCTCCCGGACGAGATGATCCGCCAGATTCGGTGGCGCCGTCTCATAACTCCCTTCCTCCCCGTAGGCCAGCCAGACGTCGTACCCTGCCTTGCGCATCAGGGCCGCCTCAATGGTATCGTGGCTCAGAATATGCCGACGATCCGTCGAGGGCTCCGGCAGTTCGGGCAAGTCACAGAATTGAATGAACGGAGCGACCCTCAAAATGGCGTTATGCCCCCAGAAATTTCCGGCAAACAAATGCCAATAGTTCGCACCGGCAGCGAAAACCGGCGCGTAAAGCCGTACGGAGAACTGCTGGATTCTCCGAAAAAGAGTCCGTCCGAAAACCTGATAGGGCAAAGTCTGTATGATCCCCACGCGGGGTGCACTCTCCATCATGGAGACGAGTCGGGTAATGAGACCTGCGGTCATGATACTGTCCGCATCCAGAGTCACCATATACCGGTAGTGGGCGCCCCACCTCCGGCAAAAATCCGCCAGATTTCCACTCTTTCCATGGCGGGGGGAGCGGCGCTTGCGATAATGGATCCGGCTCCACCCTCCGGTTCGCCGGCAAAGATCAAACCAACCCCATTCCTCCGCGATCCAGTTTTCCGGGCGGTTGGAGTCGCTAAGAAAAAAGATGTCGAATTCGTCGCCCCGTCCCGTGGCCTGTAGGTCGTTCCAAAGGGTTTCCGCCATGGCAAAGATCGGGCCGGAATCCTCGTTGTACATCGGCAGGACAAGGGCCGTTCGGACGGGCGGCGTGGCCGCGGGGACGACGGGCCCGGTCCACCCCATCCGGATCTCCTTTCCCGGAAAAAGCTGTGTCCACCCCCCCAGCACCGCCAGCCAGAATCCGGTCACAATCTGATGTAAAAGAAAGGCAAAGAGAATGAGTTGTGCGACTTCTAGACCGGAAAACCCCTCCCGGGAAAAGGCCCGCGCCAAAAACCACACTCCCAAGCCCGTACTGGCCAAAATGGCTCCGAAAAAACTCGCCCGGCGGAATCCCACCGTCTCGGCGGTGATCTTTTCCAACAAAACCCCCGGCTTCATAACGGAGCCTTGGGAGCCAACCAGCGCAGGAGAATCAGGAAAATAGCTGTCCAAATAACCAAGGCCTGAAAAAGAGGAGCCCAGGCAAAACGATGCCAAGTCTCCTGGGCAATGGCCTCAATCGGGCCATATTTCATTTTTCGGGCGGTCATTTTTGAAAGACGGATCTCCGGACTCGCATCGATCCGGAATTTTGAAAGTTGTTCCGAAAAATCGGGAGGACATGCCTTTTCCAGTACCATGGCCAATTGCCTGCGGCTCGGCTGGCTACCATGCAATGCGACCAAAGCCTGAAGGCCCGCCCTTTCGGCCGCCGCTTCGGGAAAAACGCTTTTCGCCCAGCTTTCAAATTTTCGAAAGGCCGTCTCCATGGCGATGGCAGTCGGTTCATGCCTGCCCTGCGCCTCCCTCGCCTCCTTAAGAATCGCCAACGTCAGTTCCAGACACCTCTGCTGCGACCCGACTCCAACCGCCCTCAGCCAATCTTCCACCTGCCGGGCAGCGCCATCCCACTCATCCGGAATTTCTATGGCAGCCATGTGTAACTCCAGGTTTCGGTGAGATGCCCCGTCGGCCCGGTCAACCGGCAAAGAATTTCCTGCGGCTTCTGCCCCGGTTGCTTGGTGGCCACAAAACTAAATCTCCATGAATTATTGTACTCATTCCAAAGTAGCTGGGGCTTCGATATTTTCGCCCCACTGGGGGAATAAGCCTCCCAGTTCGGAGGATGATCCGCCTTGAAATTCTTTAAACTCCCTCCTCCGAACTCCAGGTAAAAATGCCTCTGGTTTTCCTTTTCCTGATCGTCAACCCGGGTGGACAGGCACTTCCCGATAGGGGGAAGGTCCTCCGCATCTCGGTACCAACGTATTTCGTAGCGAATCCGGTGAGGTTGATTGGGTACCGGAGCCGTATCCGGTTTCCAAAATACAGTCACATTGTCGGCATACTCATTCTTGGTGGGCAACTGCATGAGGAACAGGGATCCGGCGTTGAATCCCTCCAGCGGTCGAACCCACACGCTAGGCCGAAGATGATAAAGCGCTTCCAAATCCTGGTAATGACTGAAATCCCGGTCCCGTTGCAAAAGCCCAAAACCCTTGGGGTTCGTGTCGGAAAAAAGATTCGTCTGAATCTGCCGCCCCCAGGTCAAAGGACGCCAAACCCACTCCCCGTTTTCTTTTTGCAAAAGCACTCCGTCCGAATCATGTACTTCGGGACGAAAATCCCCGAAGGTATTGCTCGTGTTTTCCCCAAACCAAAACATCGAGGATAGGGGCGCATAGCCGATCATCTTGGGGGTTTGCCGGAAAAAAAGCACCGCCTCGACATCAGTTCTTGTCTCCACTCCGGGAATAACCCGAAACCGGTAAGCCCCGGTGACACTTTCTGATTCCAGTAGCGCCATCAGATGAAACTCCTTCGCAAAGGAATCTGGTTTCTCGAGCCAGAATTTTGTAAACACCGGAAACTCCTCGACCTTTCCCGGAACATAGGTGTCCAAGGCCAACCCACGGGCACTTACCCCATACTTGAGATCCTTTGGAACGGCCCGAAAATACGAGGCCCCCAGAAACACACACAGCTCGTCCAGAACCCCGGGTTGATTCAGGGGATAATGCACCCGGAATCCCGCATAGCCCCCCGTCTTGGGAAGTTTTTCCGGAAAAACATTTTTTCCGTAATCAAAGAATTCCGGGGAGTAGCGGATGGGTTGATCCGGGCTGTCAGGCAAAACAAACATCTCCACCAACCGGTTGAAGATATAACCGGGGTGAAAAAACCGGATCTGAAAAGGCGACCCCTCCGCCCGCCACAGACTCCGGTCATTTTTCCATCGGATATCCCGGTACTGGTCATAATTCAGCCGTAGAAACTCCGGAGCAACATTCACCAGAGGCTCCGGTTTGTGGGCCGATTTCTCCTCCGCCATACGCACAACGTCCGCAAAAGTGAATTGGGGCTCCCGCCGTGCCTGGACTACCACCAGAAGAAGAATTCCCGTGATCAATCCGAACAGCAGATGAATCCGGATTCCGGACGCAAATTTCACGAGCCCATCACTCCCGGATCTGCCCCTGCCCGGTCACCCTGTACTTGTAGGAAGTCAGTTCCTCCAACCCCATCGGCCCCCGGGCATGAATCTTGTCCGTGCTGATGCCGATTTCCGCACCAAAACCAAACTCCCCGCCGTCGGTGAAGCGGGTGGAGGCGTTCCAATACACCGCAGCCGAATCCGCCCCTTGCAGAAACTGCTCTGCTGCCACCCGATCGCCCGTGACGATGGTGTCCGAGTGATGACTGCCGTGTCTCTCCAAATGTTCCAAGGCCCCTTCGACCCCGTCGACCACACAAATCGCCATGCTTAGATCCAGATATTCGGTCTCCCAATTGGTGGGCGAAACCAGCTTTTCTCCCGCTGCCTTGCTGGCCGCTTCGTCCCCGTAAAGTTTCACTCCCTGAGCCCGAAGGGCTTGGATCAGACGGGGAAGGATTTTTTCCGCCCCGGCCTGATCCACCAGCAATGTTTCCGCGGCATTACAGGTGGCGGGTCGCTGGCATTTGGCGTTGATCACGATCTTCTCCGCCATGTCCGGATCCGCTGACTGGTGAATAAAAATATGACAAACCCCGTGAGCATGCTTGATCACAGGGACACGGGCATGCTCCAGAACGGTGGAAATCAATCCGTGCCCTCCCCGGGGAATCAAAAGATCCACCACACCCTCGAGTCGGCACATTTCCGGAATACTTTCCCGTCCCTCATCCTCCACCAGGGCAACCACCTCGGCCGGCAACCCCTTCTTTTTTGCCGCATTGCCCAAAGCATCGGCCAAAGCCCGGTTGCTCTTTTTTGCTTCGCGTCCACCCCTCAAAAGCGTGGCATTGCCCGCCTTCAGACAAAGCACGGCACTATCCACCGTCACATTCGGACGGGACTCGTAAATGATTCCAATTAAACCGATTGGCACCCGGATCTTGGAAATTTCCAGCCCATTGGGCCGGCACCACTGTTTCACCATTTCTCCGATCGGATCGGGCAGCCGGGCCACTTGGCGTACCCCTTCGACCATTTCGGAAAACCTTTTTTCGTTCAAATCCAGCCGGTCGAGCAAGGCTCCGGAAATTCCGGCCGCACGGGCTGCCGCCATGTCCTGCTGATTTGCTTCCGTGATTCCATTTTTCTGCAGCTCCAGTTCCGCGGCCATCGCGAGAAGTAGGTCGTTTTTTTCTTTCGTCGAAAGCCGGGCAAGTCGCCGCGAAGCTCCCTTGGCTTTTTCAGCCAGTTCCCGAACGGTGATCACGGCGCCACCCAAGTTCCGGGAGGCACCCGCAGGACGCTCTTTTTCAGGACATTGGCCTCCCGCCCGTCCGCAATCACGACCGGTATGCCACGGCCCAGGGCCATCCGGGCGGCCTCCAGCTTGGAAAGCATTCCCCCGACGGATCCTGCACTTCCCGCGCCCCCTGCATACGCCAGGACTTTTGCGTCGATTTTTTTCACTCTCCGGACCAGTTGCCCGCGACCATCTGGGCGATTCATCAGCCCGGGAGCATCCGTGAGAATGACCAACCGGTCCGCCCGGGCAAGAATCGCCACATGAGCGGAAAGACGGTCGTTGTCGCCAAAAGCATTGAGCAACGCGATTTCCTCAAACGACAAAGCGTCGTTTTCGTTGAAGATCGGGATACATTTTTTCAATTTCAGCAGGGTCTGCAAGGTTGCCCGGGTATTCGCATAGATCCTCCGACTGTCCAAATCCCAGGAAGTCAGCAGGATCTGAGCTGCTAGGATCCGATGCGGTGCCAGCGCTGCTCCGTAGGCTTTCATCAAAAGAGGTTGCCCGATGGTCGCGCACGCCTGCATCTCTGGCCTCGAAGTCGGACGCTTCCTCAACCCGAGAGCCTGCATCCCGGCCCGGATGGCGCCGGAACTGACCAGAATCACCTCGTGTCCAGACTTCCGGAGCGTGGCGATTTGTTTCGCCCAATCCCGCATGCGGTTCTCCGCAAGCCCGCCCCGTTGCGCCGCCAGAAGACTACTCCCGATTTTGATGACCAGCCTCATAAATCGTTA